>Ga0180009_10002748_pt1 | contig 20567 bp, 19 predicted proteins | sample OS_PC_MetaG_FD_123537 | JGI IMG/M metagenome (GOLD analysis project Ga0180009, IMG submission 123537) | Groundwater microbial communities from the Aspo Hard Rock Laboratory (HRL) deep subsurface site, Sweden - OS_PC_MetaG | ecosystem: Environmental > Aquatic > Deep subsurface > Groundwater...
GGGCCCGAATTAGAAAGGCGGCAAACGTAGTCTTCCCCACGCCTCCCTTACCACTTACGGCAATCTTCATATTTTGTCTCCTTGTGCTTTCTGCTTTTTAAAAAGTAGCGTCTCGATAAATTCCGGCTGTATTAATAAAATCCCCCCTGGCCCAGACCTGGCCTTGATATTCTCTTCTTTAGAATTTTATAAATAGTATCCCTCCGGCCAACACAGATTACATACACGGTTATGTCGTTATCTTCAGCCTCATATACGAGGCGATACCCGACAGAACGCAATTTTATTTTGTAATAGTTTTTGTATCCTCTTATCCTGGCAGAATCGATATGTGGCGTTTCAAGTCTACGCTGCAATTGTTTTTTAAATTGAGATTTGACCTCCGGGGATAGCTTACACCACTCCTTCCAGGCGCTGGGCAGAAATTTCAGTTTATAACTCATCGATACCGACCTCAACGGCACCTTCCTTTTCGCCTTTACGCTCCTCGATGATACGGCCAAGCTCGATATCCTCTGCCAGATCCATCAATATCTCATAAGTTTTAGCCGGTACGATGTACGCGGTGGGTTTGTTGCGGTTCAGCAGTGCAATGGTTTCACCGTGAGCACTATCAATGAGAGCTTGAGGGTTTCGTTTCATATCGCTGATACTGGCCGTCAAGTCGGCATGGATTTTAATAAGCATGTTAATAAACCCCCTTAAAGGTATAATATTTAGTGCTATTAATAGTACTATTAATGGAGCTTGTCAAACGTTTTTATGAGTGGGGGTTCAAGCCAAGCAACCGACTTGAGAAAGACTTAACATCCACCACAATCAGGTAGAGTGCCGGCACTAAAAGGAGAGTCAACACGGTAGCCACCAGCAACCCAAAGGAAATGCTTACAGCCATGGGAATAAGAAACTGGGCCTGAAAACTCCTTTCCATTAATAGGGGTAAAAGGCCAGCAATGGTGGTCAGGGAAGTTAGGATGACGGCGCGGAATCTGGCCTTGCCCGATTCTTCCACTGCCTGCCTCGTGGGCGTTCCTTTCCGTATTGCCCGATTGACAAAATCCAGCAGGATGATGGAGTCATTGACCACAATGCCCGAAAGGGCCACCACGCCCAAAAGGCTCAAAAGCGTAATGTGCAAGCCCATTATCAAGTGCCCCAGGACGGCACCCACCATGCCAAAAGGCAGGGCCACCATGACAATGACGGGTTGAACGTAGGAACGGAACTGAGTCGCTAGCAGGACATAGATCACCAGGATTGCAATGATATATCCCCTAAACAAGCTGCCTACAGACTCGTTGGATTGCTGTCTCTGCCCTTCAAAAGAATACCTTATCCCGGGATAACGGCTCATCAGATCAGGAAGAAAACTGCTGCTCAGGTCCGTGAGGATACGCTCCGCATTGGCAACGCCCTCATCCAGATCCGATATGACGGTAATCTGGCGCTGCCGGTTGATTCTGTTTATTACAGAGTAACCGCGCCCATAGGCTACCTCTGCCACTTCTCCAAACGGTACCTCATGACCCACAGGATCGCGGATACGCATTTCTTCAATGGTTCCCAGGGTGCGTCGTTCCGGTTCAGAGTAACGAACCATAACCTTGACATCATCCCGTCCCCGCTGGAGGCGGACTGCTTCCTCTCCATAGAAGGCCTGTCTTACTTGCCTTGCCAGGCCAGCCAGGGTGATTCCCAGTGGCCGGGCAGACTCCCTGGCCTTCATTTTAATTTCTAATTTGCCGGGTTTGAAATTGTCTGTAATGTCAAATGTACCCCGATATCGGGCTATCTCAGATTTGAGTTCATTGGCCGCCTTTTTCAGTTCCACAAAATCACGGCCTATCAGTTGAATTTCAATAGGATTCCCTCCCGGACCGCCAGTAAGGGTCGAAAAGGCAAGCCTCTCTGTACCAGGAATTTCACCCACCAGTTCTCTCCAGCGATTGACCACCTCCGTTACCGTGACGGAGCGTTCTTCGGCCGGGAGGAGTTCAAGAAAAACCTGCCCCGCATGCCCCCCAATTTCTGTGTCTCCAAAGCCGGGGTTGGAAATAATACCTGTGAGGCTGAAAGAGTAAAGGACAATGTCTTTACCATCTGTTTTTTCCCCGGAAAACTCCTGATTCAGTTGTGGAACCACACCTTCGATTCTTTTTACAGTTGCCTCCGGCAAACTTGCGGGCGTGCCAAGGGGGTAACTCATCTGCACCTGAATGTAATTGCTGTCAGGCTTGGGAAACAAGACAAAAGGGACATGTCTACCCTGGATCAGTCCAAAGATGATAATCAGCACGCCCAGACCAACCGTGAAAATGAAATAGCGATTCTTTAAGGCGCGTGTGAGTATAGGACCGTATATATGTTTTACGGTGTACTGAAGGCCGTTCTGGATCCGATCCAGAAACCGTGTGTGCCATCTTTTCTTTTTTACGGTCTTGAGATAGTCACGTTCCAGGGTCCCGGCAAGGTGTGCAGGAAGGATGACAAAGGCCTCCCAAAGGGAAACCGCGAGGATAGTAATCACGGCTATTGGAAGAATTTTTATGAATTTTCCCATAATACCACTAACATAGAGCAGCGGCATGAATGCAACAATGGTCGTACTAACCGCCATGAGCACAGGCACCCCCACTTCCCCCATACCCTCGATGACGGCCCGGATGGGGGGTTCGCCTCTCTCATAATGGGCGTAAATGTTTTCCCCAATAATGATGGCATCATCCACAAGGATACCGAGAGTCATGATAAACGCAAAGAGGGACATCATGTTGATGCTTTCACCCATCCAGTAGAGCACGTAAAAAGCGGCCATGAAAGAAATCGGGATGCCGAGTGCCACCCAGAAGGCCAGGCCAATGCGTAGAAACAGGGCAAGGCAAATAAAGACCAGGATGATTCCCTGGATCCCGTTTCTCACCAGGAGATCGATCCGGTCTTGAACAATGAGAGATAAGTCACCCCATGGTGCCATACTGATCCCAGGGGGAAGTTTATGTGCATTTTCCTGGATGTAGCTGTGCACCACCCGGGCGATATTGATAAGATCTTCGTCTCGCGTTTTTCTAACCTGGACCAGGGCGGCAGGCTGGCCATTGAAACGGCCCTTTTGCTCTGTATCCTGAAATCCGTCTATGACATCAGCCAGATCACCTAAACGGATAATTGTGCCATCGGCAAGCGTGATCAAGGGGATTTCTTTGAAATCCTTTCCCGTATATCGTTGTCCTTTCGCTCGAATCAGCACCTCGCCCCCGGCAGCCTTAATAATCCCGCCTGGAAGATCGAGACTGCCGGTTCTCACAGCGGCTGCAACCTGATCAAATGTCAGCCTGTAACGTCTTAGATTCTCTTCGGAGATTTCAACCGAGATCTCGTATTCCCGGACCCCGGCAAGGTTCACCTGTGAGATGTTATCGAAGGTCAAGAGATCCTCCCTGACCTTCTCTGCCACCTTGCGAAGGGCCAATTCGGATACATTTCCGTAGATGGCGATGTTGATGGCCTCTTCCTTGAATGTGACCTCCCTAATCAGGGGTGTCTCCGCCTCCTCGGGGAAAGTATCTATGGTATCGACCTGGGTCTTAATCTCATCGACAACCTTCTGGACGTCGTCCACATCCTCTTTTAGTTCCAGAAGAATAGTGCCAACCCCTTCCTGTGCCTTGGAAATAATTTTTTTAATCCCCTCGACAGACTGTATCTTTTCTTCGATCTTGACGATGATTCCTTCTTCGATCTCCTCTGGGCTGGCACCCGGATAAACCACCTGGATATAGATCCTATCCAGGGAGAATTGGGGAAATACCTCCCGCGTCATGCGTGTCAGCGCCAAAAGGCCCATGATGATCACTAAGACCATCAGCAGATTGACCGTGACCCTGTGTTCAACAGACCATCGGGCAAGCGATTTCATCCTGATGCTCCCGTTTGGTCAGACTTCGGTTTTATGCGCACCTTCATTCCCTCTGTAGCGACACCAGGAAAACCCGTAATGATTTGATCTCCTTCTTCAATCCCCTCTTTGACGTACAACTGATTGTCCACACGCCTGAAAACCTTGACAGACTTGATGTGTACCTTGCCATCGTTCACCACGTAAACGCTGTTGTCTTCATGAACCGCCCCCTGGGGAAGAAGGTACAGATCATCCACTCGTTTTCCCACGATTTCCACCGTGACAAACATCCCTGGCATGAGCGGATGTCCGGTTCCGGGATGACCATCTTTTACTTCTATTATTACCGGCAAGGTGCGGGTGGTTTCTTCCATCTGCCCCTTGGTTCTGGATACAAAACCCTGCCAGTGAATTTTCTGCCCTGCCGCATTAAACGTGACTCGCGCCCTGGCAGGTGGATCACCTTTCAGATTTACGGTTCCTCCGGAATCAAAATGAAGCCATACAATGTCCTGGGGCGGGATATGCACCTCCACCTCCATAATTCCCACGTTATACAGGTGCGCCAATTTCGTCCCTGCGGTCACATATTGGCCTGTTTCTGCAAGTTTTTTTTCCATACGGCAATCAAAGGGGGCCCGGATTTCTGTCCGCTCCAGATCCAATTGAGCCTCTTGCATTTGTACCAATACAGACTGGCGCTGGGCTTTTAAAAGATTGATGCGGGGTTTAATAAGTGCCAGGGAATTTTCAATCTCCTGTGCCTTTTGGCGGCTCGTCAACCATCTCTGCTGGGTTTGATCCAACAGGTTCTGAGAAACCACCTTCCGCTTTGCAAGGGCCAGATTACGTTCGTATTCTGCTTTTACAAGCCCAAGGTCCTCTTCAACGATTATCAAGGATGCCTGAAGGTTTTTCCTCTCCTGGGAAATCCTAACTACTTCCGCATCCAGCCGCTTTATTTCCGTACGGAAGCGGTCCACGTTAAGGCTGTAGCTGCTTGGATCAATACGCATCAAAAAGGCACCTTTGGGGAAATATATTCCTTCCTCAAAGTCAGGAGACATTTCTACAATCCTCCCGCGCACCTCTGCCGTAAGGCCCAAATTTTCTCCGGAACGTACTGTCCCGTAAGCCCGAATGATCATGTTTTGAGAGGTTTTGTGGGCTTTGATTGTCTCTACAAGAGTCACCGGATTCACAACAGTCCGGCGTGTCGGGTGTGGCCGCATCTTGATCAAGACAGCAGCAATGGCCCCGGCAACGATTAAAACCAGGGCGATTCTCAAGCCTTTTATAAATATCCGGCTGGTATTTTTATTTCCGGTTTCCACAGTTGTCACCAGCCTATTTTTCCTTCCAGACAGGTTTTCGCTTTTTTAGAAAAGCATCTACCCCTTCCTGCGCATCCTCGGTCACACAAAGTGCCGCAAAGGTTTCATTTGAATATTCCAGCGCCTTTCCGAATTCCATGTCCGACATGCCATAAAATGACTGTTTCCCCATTTGAAGGGCCAAAGGGCTTTTTTCAGCCAGCTTGTTGGCAAGGGCCATAGTTTCTTCCTCCAGTTGATCCGCAGGCACTACCTTGTTTACGAGGCCCCACTGTTCAGCATCCCTGGCATCTATCATGTCTCCAGTGAGCAGCATTTCCAGACAACGCTTTCTGCCAAGTGATCTGGACAAGGGGACGGCAGGGCCCATGCAGAAAAGGCCCACATTAATTGCAGTAGTCCCGATCTTAGTGCCTTCCGCAACAATAGCCAGGTCACAGGCAGCAATGAGACCGGCACCATTTGCCACGGCATAACCATGGGCAGAAGCGATAACGGGTTTCTTCATGTATGCAATCACATTGCCCATTTGCTCCATTAATCCCACCCATGCACGATACTCCTTCAGGGATTTCCCAAAAAACTCTGCCACATCAATGCCGGTGGAGAAGGCCTTACCAGCCCCTTTTACCACAACAACCCGGACTTTGGTTTCATTATCCAGTTGAATTAATGCCTGGTTCAATTCCTTTGCCATTTCTGAGCTGAATGTATTGAACTGCTCGGGCCGATTTAGAGTGATGATTCCCACATGATTTTCGTGTTCCACAATTACGGTACTGTAAGACATTTGTTACCTCCTTTGTAACTACCAGGTTCAAAGTTCCATGGCTCATGGTTTGTGATTCCTCGCTGTATTCTCATTTACATTTTTTACATAGTCAATAGCCCTCATTGCAAGTAGAATTTGTTGAAATCAGCAATTTTAGACACTTGAAAATGAGCCCTAAATCACATATTATTGTTAAAAGCGGTTTAACAAAAGGATCTCTAAAAGATGATACCTCAAAAGATGGAACGTGTTCAAACAGGCCTTGATCGTATCAGGGTAGGTCTCTGGAAACAGCTAAAAGGGTATAAACTGGGCCTGCTCTCCAATCAGGCTTCCCTGGACGGCATGTTCAACGGGGCCAAAGAAGTCATCACTCGTCTGCTTCCCGGGCAGTTGAAGGCCCTTTTCGGACCCCAGCATGGCTATGGTGGTGAAGACCAGGATAATATGGTCGAAACCGACCATGCCTACGACAATGCCTTGAAAATACCGGCATTTAGCCTTTACGCCGAGAACAGGGAACCTCTCCCTCATATGCTTGAGATGGTGGACATTTTGATCATCGACCTTCAGGATGTGGGAACCCGGGTCTACACCTTTGCCTCCACCATGCTAAACTGCCTTAAGGCGGCGGTAAAGGCTGGTAAAAAAGTAATTGTCCTGGACCGCCCCAATCCACTGGGAGGCGAAGTCCTGGAGGGAAACCTCCTGCGCCCGGAACTCTATTCTTTTGTGGGGCCATACAGTCTTCCCATGCGTCACGGCCTGACAATGGGAGAAATGGCCCGGATCTTTAACGAGGTATTCAGACTGGGCTGCGACCTGGAGATCATAGCCATGCATGGGTGGCGTCGGGAGATGTTATGGGATAAAACCGGGTTAAAATGGATTATGCCATCTCCTAACATGCCACTTCCGGAAACGGCTTACGTGTACCCAGGGCAGGTGATCTGGGAGGGAACAAACCTCTCTGAGGGGAGGGGTACGTGCCGGCCATTTGAGATATTCGGAGCTCCATACTTGGACCCGGAATCGGTAAAAGAGGCACTTAAACCGGATGCGACAAGGGGCTGTTTTCTTCAGGAATACTCGTTTCGCCCCACTTTCCAGAAATGGAAGGGAGAACTCTGCAGGGGATTCATGCTGCATGTGATGGATCCCCATACTTACCGGCCCTATTTTACTTCAATCGCCATGCTGAAAGCGATAATGGAAATCCATAGAAAGGACTTTAAATGGAAAAAACCGCCCTATGAGTATGAACAGGAAAAAGAGCCCATAGACCTGATCCTGGGCGATACATCATTGCGCCAGGGCCTGGAATCGGGAGTCCCTCTTGCCCGCATCACACAAAGCTGGGTCGCGGATCTCGAATCATTTTCAAAGTGGAGAAGGCCATACCTGCTTTACTCATAAAGCCCTGAAGCCTTTTGGCACAGCAATTTCGGGTCTTAAAGAAGGAAGGAGATGGAAGCCATAATGAAAATTGCCATACTGTGGCAGGCTCATTTTAAAACATCCATAGATTATTTCTTTTGCCCCCCGCCAATCCATTTATCAATGGCTTCTTTGTCGAATCGCCATACCCTTCCAATACGGATCGCAGGAATCTTGCCTTCTCCAGCGTACTTGCAGATAGTGATTTCATGCAACTTCAGATATTTCGCGACTTCCTTGGTTGTCATAATTTCTGGCATGATATACTCCTGTATTTTAGATTTTTACAATAAATTGCTCGACATGGTTACAAACATGAGATAACAGCTAACTTTTAATATTAATGCCTCAAAGTTTCAAAGTCAATAAGTAAACTGCTAATAATCAATAAAAATACCTTAACTTTTCATATCTTATTTGTAATGCATTTTTTCAAGTTCAATTCTGAAAAATTAAGTATTAAGAGCCTATTATGAGAGCCAAAAAGTTCTTCCTTCTTATTATCCTGTCAACTTTATGCCTTTCTTTGACGTCTGCCGCCTACCGTTCGGTTCGCTTTGTTTACGATGGAGATACAATCCTTCTTGATGGGGGTGACAGCGTGCGATACATAGGGATCGACACTCCCGAAATCGATCATAAAGGCGGGAAAAGCGAGTTTATGGCCCAGGCTGCGAGGGATTTTAACATAAAATTGGTAAAAGGCGCTCGGGTGAAGATAGAGTATGATCAAGAAAGAAAAGATCGATACGGCAGGCGCCTTGCTTATGTATTCTTAGAAAATGGAGACATGGTTAACGCAATTTTAGTGAGAAAAGGCCTGGCCAATGTCATGCTCAAATCCCCAAATGTCAAATACAAAGCCCTGTTGCTGGATTGCCAGCGGGAAGCAATGAAAGAAAGGCTCGGGATCTGGAGTAGATCCCCCGGGAGAGGGGAAAAATACTATTTAGGAAATATAAATTCTTATCGATTCCACAGGCCAAACTGCCCTTTTGGAAGGAACGTGTCTAAAAAGAATGTTGTCCGGTTTCAATCCCGTTATGAAGCCTTTTGGGCGGGTTACAGCCCGTGCAAACGATGTCGGCCCTGAAACCAGGCCTGCGGTTCACTTGGTTTTGGTACGCGCAAACCCTCAAGACTCCTCAAAGAGGGATTTTTTGATCAGGGCCTTGTCATACGCACCGATAATATCCCTACGGCTCAAAACCCCTAATAATTTTAAGGGATTATCTGAAGACACCACGGGCAAAATAGAAAAATCCTTCAAGGTGATCGTTTCAAGGGCACTGTAGAGGTTGCTATCCAGGGCCACGGTAACAACCTCTTTTGTGGCAAGATCCTTTACCACCACCAGGTCTTTCAGGTTCTCATCAAAGACCGCCCCATGATAATCAAGAAATGAGAGCATGCCTGTCAGATTGCTCTCATCATCTACAACAGGAAAGCTGTTGTATTTGCTCTTGGATATCTTTTCTGCTAATTTTCCAAGGCTTAGATTTTCGGGAATGGTCTCGACTGCCGGATTCATCACGTCTTTTACACTGATTGACTTTAAGACATTCACCTCTTTTCCGGCCCTGATGTTTACTCCCCTCCGTGCCAGTTTTAATGTATAGATAGATTCCTTTAAAAGCTGGCCACTTGCCAGGGAGCCTATAATGCACGCAATCATAAGTGGAAGTATTATCTTGTAGTCACCGGTCATTTCAAAAAGAATCAATATGGCATTCAATGGCCCATGAGTTGTTGCACTCACCACTGCTCCCATGCCCACGATGCTGTATGCTCCGGGAGAGGCTGTCATACCGGGAAAAATAGCATGAACCCCGGTCCCAAAAAATCCTCCCGCCATGGCTCCCATGAAAAGCGAAGGTGCAAAAATGCCACCTGAACCTCCTGAACCAATAGTAATGGATGTGGCCAGTATCTTACACAGAACCAAAAGAAACATTAGCCACCAGGAAAGCTCTTGCATAAGGGCCAGATCAATGGCCCCATATCCAACACCCAACAGGTGGGGAAAGACAAGCGCCATAGCACCCAGGATCAATCCCCCCAGAACAGCCTTGAGGTATTCGGGGAATCTTACACCATCGAACATGTCCTCCAGGCGATAAAGTACTTTTGTGAATGTGACGCCAACCAAGGCACAAAAAAGGCCAAGGATAACATACAGGGGGAGTTCCCACGCACTTATCAGTTCGTAGGCAGGAACAATAAATGCCGGAGCATCCCCTAAGAAATAGCGGGAAACAGCAGTAGCCGCAACTGAGGAGATGACAATGGGGCTGAATGTGGCCAGGCCAAAGTCTCCCAGGACGATCTCAAGGGCAAACATCGAACCGGCTATGGGGGCATTGAAGGTGGCGGCAATACCAGCGGCTGCGCCGCAACCTACCAGGGTTCTAATCCGATCAGCGGAGACCTTAAGCTCCTGGCCTATGGTCGACCCGATGGCAGAGCCTATTTGAACGATCGGCCCTTCCCTTCCAACCGATCCCCCGGTGCCGATGCATATTGCAGATGCCAGAGACTTAATAAAGACAACCCGCTTTCTTATGATACCGCTTCTAAGGGCAACTGCTTCCATGACTTCTGGTACTCCATGCCCCTTGGCCTCCCTGGCAAAAAAATAGACAAGAGGCCCCACCAAAAGGCCTCCCGCGGCAGGTATCCCTACCCTGAAATACCATGGGATCGACTGAACCGCATCAATCAAATTGCCTGCAGATCCATAAAAAATTGATTGAAAGAATTCTATGAGATAGCAAAAACCAATGGCTCCAAAACCACCAGCAAGTCCAACAATAACAGCCAGTATGGTCATTGTTGTATGTTCGCTGGCTTTGAGTAGCGCGGGAATTGAAAATTTTTGGGAAGATTTATGGTTCACTTATTTAGGGTGGGATATCTCAGATCGTTACCAAACGAATATCCGGCCATGAACTCCCTAGGAGACTGTCCGAGAATGGCTATTTTCCCCAATCTCTGCGTCAGGCTAAAATTATAATTCTCGAAATACTTACATGTATTCCTGTGGTTATAATTTTCGCCTTCCTTGATCTTGGAAAAAATATCTCATTCTCCGACAGCCTCCTAGTGCAAGGCATCTGCATTCAGTTTAGTGTTTTGAGTTTAGCGCTGGCAATCTTGGCTTCGCTTGAGTCTGGATATTCTTTTATGATTTTTTTCAGGAGAAGTCTTGAGCTGACTTTATCCTTTATCTCGTAAAAGGCAAAGGCCTGTCGAAGCATGGCATTGGGCACTTTATTCCCCTTGGGATATTTTTTTATCACTTCCTGGTACGCCAAAATAGCCTGCTCATACTGGTTCAAGCCCATATAGCATTCCCCAACCCAGAATTGAGCATTATCGGCGAGGTCTGACTTGGGGTATTTCTCAATGAAACTCTTGAAGCCAATAAGGGCCTGATCGTATTGGGCTTTTTTGTAGGTTTCAAGTGTTGTTTCATAGAGCTGGGTTTCGGAAAGGGCCGGACTTTCTTCAATAACCGGCGGTTTCTTTAAGGGCTCTTTGGGTTCCAAAGGGCCCTTGTGCGCAAATTGCTCTCTCTGACCCTCTGACATTTTGAGACCGAGGTGTCCCTGTAACTGCTTCATCTCTAATTCGAGTTCGGTCAGTCGCGCAGTGAGTGCAGACAGTTTCTCCTTCAAGGCATCCTGGTTGGTCGTATCCCTTTCAATAGTATGTTTTACCAAGCGACTGTTGTCTTCCACACGGCCTGACAGGGCCTGTATTTCTCCTCTGATTTTGTCAATATCAGCTCCAGCCTCAGCCTGGCTGTCACGGACCGATTCCAACTTGTAATCCAGCTCGCTGGAGAGCTTTGTGCCCATGGATTCTTCAATTTTATTTACTCTGGAATTCAGCGCCACAAGCTGATCGTTCACATACAGAAGATCCTGCTGGGAAGTCACACAGGAGGAAAGGGGAATGAGTGAAAAAATCAATACCCCCAAATGAATTAAGCCCCTTTTGTATGATACTGGTAGTGTCATATTCTCAATACGTTACTAAGAACATATGCCGGCCTGTTACACAGGCCGGCGCGTTTGATTAACATCTCTATCTTACATCAAAGCCATTTCTTTGATGAGATCGCTTCACAAATCACAATTAACCATTTAAACAAATGTTTGTGGTGATTACTTAGTCAATGTGAACTGATCATTCCTGTTCTTTGCCCAGGCCTCCTCGTTATTCCCAGGATCGACCGGTCTCTCTTCGCCATAGCTGATTGTTGCCAAACGATTTTCCGAGATTCCTAAGCCCATAAGGAATTTCTTGGCCGCGTGTGCTCTCCTCTCACCCAGAGCGAGGTTGTATTCGGCGGTACCTCTATTGTCACAATTGCCCGAAATGTTAACGGAATAGTCTCCGTTAGCCCGAAGCCAGTTCCCTTTTTCCCTCAAAGCGGACTTAGACTCATCCGTCAAATCCGACCTGTCGAATGCAAAGTAGATATTCTCAGATTCAAAATTGCGGATTTCATCAGCCAATGTTTGTGCCACCTTAAGTTCTCTAAGCCTGGCCTGCCGTTCGGCCTCCGCCCTGGCTTCTTGTTCGGCCGCACTTTTGGCCTCTTCCGCAGCCTTTGCCTTGGCAGCCTCGTCTTCCCCAGCCTTCATTTCCTGAGTTGCCGGTTGAACAGGCTCAGATACCTGAATCTGTTTTTTTGCACAGGATGTCATCAGCAAAAAGGACGAACAAATAAAGGCCAAGACAATCATGCCGGTCATCATTTTTTTTCCCATACTCTCTTTACCTCCTAAATTATTGATTTATACCAAACAAAAAATGTTAAACTTCTAACAAAATGGCTCTAAGGTTAACTTCATGGCCCAACAGTAAACACTATTTACCCTCAAATCAATACCTATTGCAAGAAAAAATTTATCAAATCTCTCAATTTATGAATTATTAACATCTCCTTTAGTCTATTTCAAGTATTATATATATATATACTTTATTTTTATAAAATTAAAGATTTTTTTGGGCCTTTTCTTAATGAACACTATGGGGCCCACGACGGAGCTGTCTGATCGCCCTTAAGAAATGTAATCCTTCTCTGGTTCAGACCGTTTGCATTCATAAGATATAGATTATAAGGGCCTTTTCTGTCGGAGCTGAATATGATGTACCTTCCGTCAGGAGACCAGCAGGGATCTTCGTTGTTGCCTCCATCCTCTGTAAGCCTTCTCAAACGGCCACCGTTGGGGTCCATGGTATAGATGTCATAATGCCCGGCATCCTGTGATACGAAGGCAATTCGGTTCAGGGATGACCAGACGGGGGATGTATTATAATTGCCTTCAAAGGTCAGCCTCTCCTCTCTGCCACTGATCAGGTCCACGAGATAAATCTGCGGGGATCCTGACCGGTTCGAGACAAAGGCTATTTGGTTTCCGTCCGGTGAAAAGGTCGGGGAAACATCAATCCCCCAATGGTTAGTCACCTGTTTGATGATTTTTCCATTCAGGTCAATGATAAATATATCTGGGATGCCTTTGTTACTTAGGGTCAAGGCCACTCTTTGGCCATCGGGGGTCCAGCATGCGCCGATATTTAATCCTGGCCTGGTTGAAATTCGTTTTACCGTACCCGAGCTGACATCTTTCATGTACAGCAGGGGGCCACCATCTTTATAGGAATTGTACATAATCTTTTTTCCATCAGGAGACCACCTCGGCAGCAGCGAAATACTTTTATCCGTAGTTATTTGCTGCACACCATGCCCGTCATATTCGCACATATAAATCTCTTTATGTCCCGAGGCATTTCCCACAAATGTCAGTTTTGTGAGGAAGATACCCTCCCGCCCTGTTAATGCAAGGATAATATCGTTTCCAAGTCGATGCATTAGGCTCCGGTAACTGCTGATATCTCCCAATGCCCGCTTACTGAGAATCTGCCGCCCCCAAAACACGTCGAACAACCTGATCTCTACTTCCACATTTCTGCCTATGCAGGTGTAGCTGCCCTTCAACAGGAGCTCTGCACCAATCACAGACCAGTCTTTGAAGCGGACATCTTCCAGTGTCGAAGATGCATCATTGTCAGCCAAAAAAGCCTCTTTATCCATGGGAGTGAAATACCCACTGCAGTCAAGGTCATTTGAAATAACACCTGGCAGATCTCTGACCAGCTCCGGGTTCTCGTTATTGTGACTCAGATTCTTGAAATCCGGAATAGCAATATTGAACTTCCTTATAGAAGGGGCATTGATATCTATGTAAATCCTGCCAAAACAATGCGTTGGAAGCAAAAGAGAGACAAATATCAAAATCCCCAGCCAGCAAAGGGGGAAAGTAGCGCCCTTTGCGAAAAAGGGGACCTTCAGGTTTGAATGCATAAAATCAGGAACCTCCGGAATACTATCAGTCTTCCATCTCCTTAAGATTGAAAGTTATTTCAAATTCTTCATGTGTCACCCTGTAGCCGGGCGGAAACATCGGTAATGGGTCTGACTGCTCAACAGCCTTTAACGCGGATTGGTCAAATATGACATTGGATGACTTTTTTGTAAACCACCACTTTATAATACTACCATCGCTTTTTGCTTTGACTACGATGATGGCCTCAAGGTCTTCCTTGTTCAGGGCAACTGGATAAGACCAGTGGCTCTTTATCCAGTCCTCGACATCTCTTTTGTATAACTCTATGGCCATGCCGGTAACAGGTGGGCCTCCCGCAAACCCTTTGGCGGGCGTCCCTACGCCTCGGTGTTCCAGTTCAGAAATTGCCCTGCTAACATGATCATCATCTTCTGCTTTGACCTTTTTTTCGATTTTTGACAGGGCCTGGTCGATGCGCCTGGAAGCGTCTTCCTCTTGCGATTTTACTTTCTTTTCTATTTTTGAAAGAGCTTTTTCAATGCGCTGAGAAGGGGGTACTGCTGGTTCCTTGGCCTTCTTTTCTTGCGTTGAGAGGGTTCTCTTGGCAATTACTACCGGTTTTTCCTCCTTTTTCGGCGTGATAATGCGCTTTGCAGGAGTGGTTTTCTTTGAACTGATAATGGTTTTTCCTGACTTCGCCTTCGCGCTTTCTTCTACCTCGGCAGGTGTTCTGGTTGGCAATTGCACCAGATTGACCTCATAGACCGTGCCTCTAATCTTCCGGGTCGGTATGTGTTCCGGAACGAAGAAAATCAAGGAAAAGACAGCCAGGTGAAGAACCAGGGATATGGTGAGCATTGTGCGCCATTTTGGCTCCACCTGATTATTAAGATTGGGGTCGCCCCACAAGGCTTCCATAGGAATCAGTCCAAAGGCTCGGTAACCATGCCCAGTTTGTCTATGCCAGCCTGCTTGACCTTCGCAATCACTTCTATAACGAATCCATAAGGTACTTCTTTATCCGCCCGCAGCAGAATTTCCTTGTCTCTCCGATTTTGAAAGATCTTCTGTATCTTTGTCTCCAGGCCTTCAAGCTTGATCCGGTGGTTTTCTATGAAAATTTCTTTTTCTTTATTGACCGTCAAGATCAAAGGCTCCTCCTGGGTTTTGATATCCCTGGTGGTAGTTTTCGGGAGATTGACCTCAACACCCTGCATCATCATAGGGGCAGTCACCATAAAAATAATAAGAAGCACCAGCATCACATCCACGAGTGGCGTGACGTTGATCTCCGACATAAACTTCTTGTTATTGCCCCTTTGATTCATGGTAAGTTCATGTGATGTAAAATGTTACTATATGCGCGTTCTGACACCCATATGTCTCTTAAAAAACTGCCTTTCCACTGTACTCAGAAAATCAGATGTGAAAATATCCATCTCTGCATCAAGCGCTGAAATCTTATGGGTAAAATAGTTAAACGCCACAACTGCCGGTATTGCAGCGGCCAACCCGGCCGCTGTAGCAATGAGGGCTTCTGAGATCCCCGGCGCAACCACAGCAAGGTTGGCTGAACCCTTGAGACCTATTGCTCTGAAAGACTCCATAATTCCCCATACTGTGCCAAAGAGCCCGATAAACGGAGAAGTGTTCCCTGTGGTGGCCAAAAAACTTACGCCCCGCTCCAGCCTGTTTATCTGGTCAATACTCGCCTTTTTCAACGACCTCTCCAAATTATCCATGATGACCTGCTCGGACCGTGAAGGCTCCTCCCCACTTGGGGCTCGTGAGCCCTCCTGGGAGTTTACAGAGGTCTGAATTTTCCTGAGCCGATTGAATTCGCCATATCCAGCCCTGAAAAGACGGGCCACCGGGCTGGACCTTAAATCCTCACACTCTACATATATCCTTTTTAAATCCCGTCTTTCCCAAAACATCTCCATGAAATCTGCAGTTTCACTCTTTGCATTTCGAAGCAATCTGTATTTTGCAAAAATAATTGCCCAGGAGATAATGGAAAACAGGAAAAGAACCAACAAGACCAATTTCACCATAAGACCGGCATGGATGATCATCTGGACAACGTCATGGGCAAAGGCACTTTCAAATGAAATGCCCACTGGAATCTGCGTAATGAATGGAATAGTTATCATTATGACCTCATCAATCGCCTATGTTTTATACCACATGGTTCGTAAAAAAAACATCTTTCCCGGATAACCGCAGCAATTCAGGTTTTGGATCCGGGATACTTTCTTCCTTTCTTAATCCTGGTTGGAGGCCTTTCCAGATTTGATCATTATCTATGTCAGATGCTACTGGAATTTGTCATGATGCGGCTTCCAGATGCTGAGTTAATGCAGTCGGGGTAAGATTGAAGTTGTCAATTAAAAAATCGGCCAACGCCTCAATATCATCAGTCGAAAATTTAGGGACATCAAGATCAACTTTAGCATCACTCACAAGGGCCACTAAGTGCGCGTCACCCTTTAAGATCGGTTCGCCGCCACCTGCCTTTGGCCTAAAAACCTCTATTTTAGGATTATAATCCTGTTTATACCCTTCGGTCAAAATGATGTCAACACTGCAAAGAAGAGGCGCCAGTTCGTCCGGCCGGTGATCATGGTCTACATCCATGATCATTCCTATGTGGTACGGAGACGAGACAATGGCCACCGAAGCCCCCGCATGCTTATGCCGCCAACTGTCTTTACCAGGTCGATCCAATTCAAATCTGTGTCTGTGATGCTTGACGGTTCCCACCCTGAAACCGCGCCGGGTTAGTTCCGGGATCAGCCTTTCAAGCAGGGTGGTTTTCCCAGTCCCGGACAGGCCTACAACAGAGATGATGGGCGGTTTATTCGTTCTTGAATTCATTTTTAGGGGTCACCCCGGTTTGCCTACTCTTTCTGCTCAACAATTCTATTCCTTATCAAATATCTTGCTGAAAATCCTGTTATCTTCCTCTACACATTTTTTTTTCAAAAGGCCATATTTTTTCAGGAGCTCTTTTCCTTCCCTGGTCAAACGGGTGCCCTCTTTGCGGTCCGCATGCACAATGCTTGCTTTCAAGTACTTTTCAGTTGCCTTAATTTTACTCCACGCACCCTTGTAGGACATCTTCATTATCTTGGCTGTCTGGTTTATAGACCCTGTTTTCTCGATGTTTTCCAGTATCTGTTTTCGTCCTTCACCCATAATAATGCGGTCATACTCATCAACAATCCATTGTCTTGATCTCAATCTAAGCGGTACCATCTTTTACTCCCCTATCTCCCTCCACAGTTCTCCACTTTTAGAAGGATCATATCCACCTAAGGCGACTACCCGTTCCCGGAAATGCCGGGACCGTATCGTGTCCAATACCACCTTAATATTGGGCTGCTCCACCATTGCGCTCGGGATTACCAGGTCGTACTGTTCTCTCACCATTGGAACAAAGTCCAAGTCTAACGCCCTGGCCGCTGCAAAGATGCCCATTCCGCAATCGGCCGCACCACTCAGGACATCAACCGCCACTGCCATATGAGTGAATTCATCGTGGTCATACCCTTTGATAGCTTTGGGCTCTATGCCAAGTTGACCTAAATTGTAATCAAAAAGGACTCGGGTCCCTGACCCTGCCTGACGGTTGACAAAGACAATATCACTCCCGGCCAGGTCTTCTATACCCTTAATGCCCTTTGGATTACCCTTGGCCACAATAAGGCCCTGATCCCTCAAAACCAGGTGAAACAGACTGATGCGCACTCCTTTCAAATATCTTTTGATGTAGGAAATATTGTATTGCCCGGTCTCCGCATCCAAAAGGTGCGAACCTGCCAGGTGGCAAGTCCCTTTCTTGAGGGCGATCAAACCACCAAGGCTGCCCACATTTCCGGATGAAATGCGAATATTGTGTCCTTGCCAGCGGATCTCGTCCGCCAGGATATCAATGTTAATGTCGTGACTTCCGATAATGACAACGGTATTAAGGAGATCTTCCTCCTCCACAAGGAGTTCTGCCTCGATTCCCTCGTTTTGCGAGATGCCCTCTGACAATGCCGGAATACGGATAATGCCTTCGGCTCTTGTAAGAGTAGTTATAGAGCCAGCGGCCCTTGGCAGTGGCGTGGCAACAAATTTCGGGCCCACCTTGCCGATATTAACCCGCAAAAACTCCTCTATTCCCAGCTTGGATGGGATATCCCGGGAGGGCTGTACCTTAACGGTGTGAGGTTTAGGGGGTTGCTGACCCTGAAGCCTGTAAAGGAGGGGTTTTACAAACTGCTCGAAAGAAAGCGTTGAAGAAACAGCATACCCGGGATTACCGACAACAGGCTTATCCTTCACTATACCCAATATGGTGGGTTTCCCCGGCATCATCCCAACACCGTGCACCAGCACTTCCCCCATTTCATTGATGATGCTGGCTGTAAAGTCTTTGCTCCCTGCAGAGGACCCTGCGTTTATAATGACCACATGGGCTTCGGATTCAATGGCTTTTTTCAAGGCCTCTCGTATGTTTTCCTCAACATCCGGCACAATACCATAAACTATCGGAATACCATTGCAATCCCGAACAAGTCCTGCCAGCACCAAAGAATTGTATTCAATAATCTTGTTTTGTTTTAAGGTGTCTTTCTCTTCAACATCCCTATAGTGGATTAGCTCTGTGCCTGTTGGGATAATTGCCACACGGGGTTTTTCCCAGACTTTAATTGAAAAAACACCAGCGCCTACGAGCGCCCCCACGTCAAATGGGCGGATTCTGTGGTTTTGCGCAAGGATTAGCTGGGTTGCCACTATGTCCTCACCCACCTTTCGGACATGTTGCCAGGGATAGGCAGAGGACCGGATTTCCATATGGTTTTTATCCAACTGATGGATTTTCTCCACCATGATCACCGCATTAAATGACTCAGGGAGGGGCTGACCCGTGTTTATCCACACGGCGTCACGGCCGACCTTCAGGGTCCTGGGATATTTTTCCGTCGTCCCATAGGTCTCTTCTGCCCGGACAGCGATGCCGTCCATAGCTGCGGAATGAAAAGAGGGACAAGATCGTTTTGCGAAAACAGGTTCCACAATGATGCGGCCCAAAGCATCCTCGATACTGATCGTCTCCATATCCGTCCGTTTATCCCGGCCAAATCGGGAAAAAAATAATTCTTTAGCCTCCTGGAGGGGTTTCATTGAGAGATAGACCTGTCTTTTCACCGTGTACCTCCGAAACACACATCAAACAATAATACTTACAGAAACACTACCGTCACCTTCTGACCTTGATAAAGCCCTTCCGTATTCATGCCTATTTTGATAAGGCCATCGGCTTCAACAAGGGTTGAAATCAGGCCGGATTTACCGAAGACCGGTTGGGCAAACAAGGCCTTTCCATCTCTGAACAGCCTTACGCGAATATAATCCTCCCGGCCACTCGCCGATTCAATGTTCCGGGTCAGTTCGGCCTCGACCTGGGCTTTAAGCCCACCAAAGGAATCTAACTGGCCTGAAAGCCTTGTAATCAATCGTGTTAAAAAGATCTCCGCAACTATCAGGGCCGAAGCCACATGGCCCGGCAAGCCGATTACTGGTATGGGGCCGGCTCTTCCAATGATGGTTGGTTTACCGGGGCTGATGGAAATGCCATGTACCAAAAGTTCAAAATCCTTTACTGTTTCAAAGATTTTAAGGGTAAGGTCTTTTGTTCCCACGGAACTCCCACCAGATATCCAGACTGTATCCGCAAGTCTGAGGGATTTTTCAACCATTTCTTTCAGGGAGTCAAAATCGTCCGAACATAGGCCCGAGTAAACTGGTTCTGCCCCAAACCGATGGCAGAATGCGCCCAGTGTATACCGGTTGATATCCCTGACCTGTCCAGGCCGGGCCGGATCATCGATGGACACGATTTCATCGCCAGTGGATATGATGGCCACCCTGGGTCTTCTGTAAACAGAGACATCTGATTGACCAAGCCCTGCCATCACCCCCAGGTCCTGGGGACGTAATCTGTGCCCCCTTTTGAGGACGGTGGCTCCTGCTTTGAAATCATCTCCAGGCTGAATGACATTCTCAAGGGGCGATATGGCCCGGCTGGCTTCAAGTGTGGTTTCATCCAGAAGATGACAATACTCCACCATAACCACACCATCTGCACCTTCAGGTAACATCCCGCCAGTGGGGATCTTTACAGCCTGCCCTTCTCTGACAACCATTTTGGGGATCTGCCCCATCAGAACTTCACCGGTAACTTCAAGCAGGGCGGGGAGGCTTTCACTGGCGCCAAAGGTATCTTTGGCCCTCACCGCATACCCGTCCATGACTGACCTGGCAAAGCACGGCAGGTCCTCAGAGGAAGTCACATCTCTACCAAGCACACGACCAAGGGTCTCTTCCAGGGGAATTGTTTCTTCCCCCAAAGGGCCAAATTGATCGATAATTCTGAAAACCTCTTCAGGTCTTTTGACTTTAAAGAAGGATTCCATCTCCCCCTCAGGGCATAAAATAGCCCAATGACTTTATGCGTTCATCTCATATCCTTCGCACCAATAATCCCCTTTTTAGCGACGTGCAGCGATTAAGCCTATAAGCCTCTAACACCGGTTGAATATGTCATTTATGATATAACAGTGCAACAAAAAAATCATGAGAAATCTTCAGAGTTCAGACCTCGTTAAGTGGTTAAGAAGTTGAGTGGTTAAGTAGTTGTTCTCGTTTGTTTTTGTATAGTTTGCATGAAAATTGGACACTCGTAGAATTCAGGAATTTAGGAATTTAGGAATTGA
>Ga0180009_10002749_pt1 | contig 20564 bp, 17 predicted proteins | sample OS_PC_MetaG_FD_123537 | JGI IMG/M metagenome (GOLD analysis project Ga0180009, IMG submission 123537) | Groundwater microbial communities from the Aspo Hard Rock Laboratory (HRL) deep subsurface site, Sweden - OS_PC_MetaG | ecosystem: Environmental > Aquatic > Deep subsurface > Groundwater...
CATAAACTTCTGCGCCGAGTTCTTCGAGAATTTGCTTAACATGACCGGCTTTGTACCAATTTCCTTCCGATTCCCAAAAATTTGGTATTGGTATAAATCTATCGTTACCGGTATCATGCCCGCCATGCCCAGGGTCAATGCAAATTTTTATTCCGCTAAGGGACTGTGAGAAAGAAATGCCTGCCAAAACAACAATAATCGTAAATATCTTTTTCATGTTTTTCCCTATTCAATATCTAAATTCAATAAATAAATCTCACCCGCATCCGTATTGAAAACAATTATATTTCCACTCGAGGAACACTTGGGATACATCTCATAAATTTCATCGGTGTTGGTCAGCTTAGTCACCTTAAAATCGCTTAATTTGAACATATAAATATCTGAAGCAGTAACCGCTTGCCCGTCGTCTTCATCAATCATATAAACTACATATTCGCCATTACCAGACCAACATGGCGCATTGGCTTTTCCCAACTCGTAAAAAACATTTCCATCTAGGTCGGAAATGAATGTTCCTTTTCCCGCAAGCGTGAACAACAGCAATTTGCCATCCGGTGAAATTGACGGCCAAATATAGTTTCCCTCGCCCCATGGTTCGAATATTGTCTTACCGCCATTCTCAATAAGAGCAATTTTGCTCTTCTCTATGAACACGACGGGTATAGGCTCCGCCGTTTTCATTAGGCTGTATGAAAATTCTTTGATTTGATTTTCTTGAACAAATGCAACGGCGCTATTCGATATTACTAATGGCAGCGATAATTCTCGAACATTATCTACAATTGATTTGTGAGTTTTGTTTTGAAGATTGTATTCTTTTAAGGAAGAATATTTGATTCTTTCTTTATAATCATTCGTTCTGTAAATGATACTATTCCCATCGTTTGAAAATACAGGTTCATAACCCGCTCCAAAATCATCCGAGATTTGCTGAAGTGAAGATAATTCTAAATCGTACAGCCAAAGACCTTTATAATTTTCACTTGTGACGAGAATTTTATTTCCATCCGGAGAAAAACTTGGATAATAAAAATCACTTAAAGAAAGTTTATTAATCTGCTGAGCATGCATAAAACTAAGTGACAACAATAGAGATACGAATAGAACGTTCTTTTTCATTAATTCCCCGAAGGTATCTATTAAAATGTGCAGCCGAAATTTATTAAAATATACTGTCGTAATCTATTCTACAGGTGATCTAAATCAATAAAAGTATGTGAAATTATAAATAATTATTTCTCCATCTGATGAATTACAAATAAGTTTTTCACCGTTGTACGACCACGAAAAATTTTCCAAGGCTCTCTCACTTTTAATGCTGTACAAAACTGTTTGGATAGAATTCAAACTTTTAATCTCAATTTCGGTGTTTTGAGTTTTTAATCCATCATCGGTATGCCGCAAACCGGCAATTAAATTGCAGTTTTCACTAATCGCGAACGCGGAGTAATCACCGATTTTGAAAAGCGAGTCAGAATTTGCATAATAAAAAAATGTTCCTGTCTTTGCACCAGTTACAACGAATCTATTTTCATCCAAATGCTGGATTTGTGTAACGTAATCATCTTCAAATATTTTAAGCCTTGATTCGGAGTTTATTGTTCTCGCGACTATTGTATTTCGATCGATAGTATATTTTATAATTTTTTGTTTTGATTTTTCCGACAAAGGAATGATTACCAAACTATCCCGATGAACAATAGAAATTACATGCTCTGCTTTGTGAAAATCGAAATCAGTAATTCTATCCGTACTTCTGAATAGAGTTTTTTCCTCTAACGATTCTAAATCCAACTTGATAATTTTATAGCTCTCAACTCTCTTGCTTTCATCACGATTGATTGAGTAGAAAACCAAATTTTGCTCGTCAACGATAAAAAATTTCCCCGCTGAAACTTCGGAATTTGACAGTTCTGTCAGTTTCTCCGTGTTAACCGAATATCTGTATGGTTTTCGGTTCATCTGCGAAGCAAAAAAAATTGAAGAATCATTCAATGAGAACTTTGGATGAGTGAAAAAGAAATTGCTCCATTTCAAGCTGTCCGTTTTCCCAAATATAATTTTACTGATTTCATTTATTTTAGTGCTATCAGATTCATTTACATCTTCATGGTTATTCTTAGAGCATCCGAAAAATAGTATCAAAATCAGTGTTGCGATGAACAGTAAAAAATATTTTAATTTCATGATGTTTACCTTTTTGTAGGGCACGACAAATCTGTCTTCGTCTATTTTAGTAAAAGAAATTTTATTGTTTGTTCTTTGCGTCTATCTTGCTCAGAAATGTAAGTTACTTTACAGAAATAAGTGCCGCTTGCAGGAATTCTTCCAGCCAATCCTCTGCCATTCCAATAATACCAGTTCAACTGACGGGAGTAGTATTCTTCGTGTGCAAAGATTAATTGCCCCGCTAAATCAAAAATTTGAATCTTAGCAGCTCCCGGTTCAGGTATGTTGAAGATTATATTTGTGCCTTCACTAAATGGATTCGGGAAATTTGGATAGAGTTTAAAATCGTCTGTAATTAGGTGTAGAGGCAGAACTCCAGAACCGAATTTTTCGTCGATTAAATTCCACAACTCATTCCTATTGCCATCGTACCCAAGCGCCCACATTCCCACGCCTTTAAGATTTTTGCTAATCGCTACGTCGTATTTCAAGCCGATGCTCACTTCGTTGTCAAACCAAGTTTGGTTCCAAACCGAGTCTTGACTTCTAAACCAGGGCGTTTGCGATAAATTGTCCCAAAGTATTCCGTGAAGGTTGGCAGAAGGCTGTGTGTCCTTGAATCGCGGAGAATCAATAAATTCAATTACTTCCGACCTCGCTTCCGAGCTCTTGGTAATCCAATGCGAACCGTAATAAGGAATTCCTAAAATCAATTTGTTTGGAAAAGCTTTGATCACATCTGCGTAATCGACATTTAATGCAGAAGTTAAATTGAATAATCCTCCCGTCAATGGAGCACTTGGTCCGGATGCTGCACTCCACGAACCATTAAAGTCGTAAGCCATTACAAAAACATAGTCACAGTTTTTTACGAGATCATAAAAATTCCAATCATTATTCCAATTTATAGGAGGCGCTGCAAATGATACTTCCTTTCCGGGAAGTTCCGCGTGAATGAATTCAGCCAGACCGCTCATGAAACTATTTATCGGCTTTCCCTCATCATTGTCATACAGATTTTCAAAATCAATATTAATTCCATCCAATTCAAATTCTTCTATTTTACTTTTTGCTTGCTCGAAAAAATTACTCCTTGAATCTAAATTTGATATTATTGTTCTAATTGAATCCGGATTAAAATTCGTAGCGCATAAAATTACTTTAACTCCGAATGAGTGGGCTTTATTAATTACATCCGTCCAAGGCCAATAATTCGGGTTGTTAATCCTACCGTCAGAATTGACGTGAAAATCAAAACAAGCGATATGCGTTATCAAATCGTATTTAATGAACTGATGCATATCTTCGCCGTATTCCCAATCGGGAAGATATCCAAAAACTGATTTTATTAGTTTAATGGAATCGACTGTTTGAAGCGGAAGGATGAAATCGGAGCCTATATTTTTGCTATGCTGCAAATGAACTTCTTTTTGAAAGTTCATTTTTTGGTAGTTATGGGTTGAGAGTTTCTGCCCAATTATTGAGATTGAACAAAACATCAAAACAGTTATTATAATTAATTTTCTTTGCATCTATTTCCGGTTATAATTAACGGTAAATTTAGTTATTGAATGAGTCTACTGCAAAAAGGTTTTTAATTCAATTTTGAGAAAGAATTGAAAACCGTTGAAACGGTTCGCCGATTCTCTAAGTTGTTATTAACCCACGACTTAAGTCGTGGGTTAATTTTGACTCAGTGGTGATCCTTTTAACGGTTTATTTGCTTTTGGGAGTAGACTCATTGAATGAAAGGTAAACAAAGATATCATTTCATTTATCCTAATTAAATTGTTATAGAGGTCATTTTTGAATATTTTTGAATATAAATTCCATACAAATTAAATAAGGAGAACGAAAATGATTTCTGCAAAAATGACGGATGCGTTAAATAAACAATTAAACAAGGAGCTTTATTCAGCCTATCTTTACCTTGCAATGTCGGCATATTTTGAAGATAAAAATCTAAAGGGCATGGCTAGATGGATGAGAGTTCAAGCAGACGAAGAACATATTCATGGTATGAAGTTTTTTGATTTTATTCAAAAAGTTGGAAGCAGAGTTAAACTAGAACAAATCCAACAGCCCGGTTTTGAATGGAGCGGACCTGTTGAAGTTTTTCAGGAAGCATTTGAGCACGAGCAATTTATTACAAAATCAATAAATGAACTCGTTGATTTAGCCATGCAGGAAAGAGACCACGCAACTTCAACATTCCTTCACTGGTTCGTAGATGAACAAGTTGAAGAAGAAGCAATTGCTTCCGATATAGTTCAAAAGTTCAATTTAATCGGGGACAGCAAAGGCGGTTTATTCATGCTTGATCGTGAATTGGGTTCAAGAATAATGGGCGCAGCTCCGAATAACGTGTAATTGAAATATTTTAGAAACTTTCTGAAAAGATTTTTTTACTTTGAATTCTTTTCAGTATATTTGGCATCAAATTTTAATGAAAGTTGGAGTTTCAGATGGCTAGGAAATGCGAAGTTACGGGTGTTAGTCCTATTACAGGTCATAATATTTCACACGCTCATAATAAAACCAAAAGAAGATTTTTACCTAATCTTCAGAAAAAGAAAATTTGGGTACAGGAATTAAATAGATTTGTGACGGTTAAATTAACAACCGGCGCAATAAGAACAGTTAATAAAAATGGAACTGCTATAATCGCAAAATTGGTTCGCGAAGGCAGAATAAAAGCCAGATAAGAAATTGTTTTACCAAAAAGCTCATGCACTCCATGAGTTTTTTTTGTTTTAAAGAACTCCCCCATTTTATATCTTCCTTATCAAAAATCGTAAACAAATCATTTGGTTATTCTCATGCGGAAATTATTTTTTGCTGTTCTATTATCGGCATTAATTATTGCTGAGTTTATTTTTTCACAAGACAAATCCTACTATTACCATGAAACGGCGAAGAAGGTTGTAACTGAAGCTCTCAATAAATCAAAAGGCTACGAATACTTAAAAGAATTGTGTGAGATTGGACCAAGACTTGCCGGTTCTAAAAATTCTTTAAAAGCAATTGATTGGGCTGTGAATAAATTTAAAGAGATTGGGGTTGACACGGTTTGGCTGCAGCCTGTAATGGTGAATAGCTGGGAGCGCGGAGATATTGAAACAGCGGCAATAATCGGTTCGAATAATAATCCCATTTATGAATTAAGCGTCGCATCTTTAGGAAATAGTGTCGGGACTGACAACGATGGAATTTCTGCTGAGGTTTTGGAAGTTCACAATTTCGAAGAACTTAAATTGTTATCTGAAGAGGCAAAAAGTAAAATAATATTTTTCAATAGACCGTTTGATAATACTCTTATCAATACTTTTGAAGCATACGGGAAAGCAGTGGATCAGCGCATATTCGGTGCGGCGGAAGCCGCTAAAGTTGGAGGTATCGGAGTTCTAGTCCGCTCTGTAACTTCACTATATGATAATGTCCCTCATGTTGGAACAATGATTTATGCAGATTCCGTTAAACAAATTCCGGCAGCGGCTCTTGGAACAATTGATGCTGATTATCTCAGCGGGCAGCTAAAGAAAAATCCAAATTTGAAAATCAAAATGACGCTGAGTTGCAGATCAATCCCCGATCAAAAATCGTACAATGTGATCGCGGAAATAAGAGGAATTGAAAAGCCCGAAGAAGTAATTGTAGTCGGTGGACATTTTGATAGTTGGGATAAGGGCGACGGCGCTCATGATGATGGCGCGCCAACTCTACAAACTCTCGAAATTCTTGATTTAATAAAAAGATTAAATTTGCAGCCTAAGCGAACCATCAGATGCATCTTTTTCATGAATGAGGAAAACGGTTCGGAAGGAGCAGTTGAATATGCGAAATTTGCCGAAAGCGAAAATTCAACACACATCGCTGCGATTGAATCCGATCGGGGAGCATTTACGCCTAGAGGATTTTATGTAACAACTGATTCCACTAGATTATCAAAGCTGCAATCGTGGCTGCCATTTTTGGATCACGCACTAATTGAATGGATTAAACCCGGCGGGAGCGGAGCAGATATTTCTAAGATTAAAATCTGCGGCGCGCTTATGGGGTATGTGCCGGATGTGCAAAGGTATTTTGATGTTCACCATTCCGATAACGATGTGTTTGAAACTGTGAATTCAAGAGAAATGGAATTTGGGTCTGCGGCGATGACAATACTTGCTTTTCTTTTAAGCGAGGAAGGAATTTAAGGCTGGCTTAGAATTTTATTGAGAGTATTAAGCCAGCCCGTGGAGTAGAACTACTTGTGATTTTTTGAGGATGTTGATTTTGCTCCGGAACTTTTTGAACTCATCGGTTTCACAACTTTTTTCTTGGCCAATTTATCTTTGACAGATCTATGTTTTGCGGTTGAATTGGTTTCAACTTTCTCTGCAGAATTAGTTCTTGTATCGGTTTTAATTTTGCTCTTTTGAGAAGCATTAAAAGTGACATCCGAATTCTTTGCTGAACTTGACTTGCTAACTTCAGTCTTTCTTACTTCTGTCTTCCTAGATTCATTTTTCGTTTGTTTTGTAGAACGCTCTGAATTAACATTTCTATCTGTTGCAGATTTGGTTGGAGTACTTGGCAAAATCCTTGCGGATGATTTGCTTTTACTATTATCTCTAATTGTTGGACTTCCAGCGCTCTCATCTCTTTGAACAATTTTATCGGTTTTAAGAGATGTCCTTGTACCAGATTTTTTAACCTTGGACATATCAATATTATTTCCCGAGTTAAGTTCCATTTCGCTTGGTCTATAAACTCTTAGCGCACCATTTACGTCTCTGCTTCTTCCGTTGGAATTATTACGATCATTAGTAATTTGAAGCTCTCTTTGAGCTATTCTCGATCCGCCTCTTCGTTCAACAAATTGCCTGTCTATTCCGCCATTAACAATTCTTCCGTTCCTTGAATAATAATTTGTCCTATATTTTGTTTTTTGAAAAACGGAATATCCGTCTCTGTCACTTATGTAATAATTATGAACATTTGCATTACAGAAATTATTGTAATTTACAAATCTCCAATGATGATAAGGCGAATTCCACTGAATTGAGAAATGTATTCCCGAATGCGATTTGAATCTTGCATAAGGAGGCAGTGGCGACCAACCTACATAATTATCGTTGTATCTCCATTCGACCCAAGATGGACCCCATTCATAATCAGGCAACCAAACCCAGCCGTAATAATCTTCATAAAACCATCTTCCATAATGATACGTTGCCCAGCCGAATGGTTCGTATGAGTCCCAATACCAGCCGTGATTTGTCCAAGCCCATCTACCAACTGAATAAGGAATCCAATTATAATGAACACGATTCGGACGCCATACAACAACATCCCGATCTAACTCAATCCATTCCCCGTGAGCGCTTAGGGAGCCGAAGAAAAACTCGATTGAAGCGCTTCTGTGATTCCTTGCTTCGCTTATTTGAAAAAGCAATACGGCTAAAATTAGTGTTAAAAAAATCTTTTTCATCTCACACCTCCGAATTAGTTCACAACTTGTGACTCAATTGATGTGCCATAATTTTTCTTCGATTCTAGCTGCTTTTAAATGATAATTCAGAGTAGTGTATAATATTATATACAATAAGTCTCTTAAGGAAGGTCATGTATCTGAATCTAAAACCATTATCAAATGGAATGAATCGAACTGATGTGGAAAAAGTAGAGCGATCAGATTGATCGCTCTTAAATAATTATTTTGAATTACTTGATTTCTATATTTTTTGGTTTAACGCGGTCGTGTTTTGGAAGGATTACGTTTAACTGTCCGGCATCTATTTTAGCTTCGATTTTGGAATCATTAACGCTATCCGAAATTTTGAATTTTCTGTAGAAATTGCCGGTTTCAGTTTCTTTCAAAATATATTTTTTATTTATTGAATCTTCGAAACTGATTCTGCCCATCAGCACTAAACTTTCATCTTCAATTTTGATGCGGATGTCCTCCTTTTTTACGCCGGGCATATTTGCAACCAGCGAGTAGCTATCCTCCGTTTCATAAATGTCCACTAATGGAGCTATCCATGCCTCGGTTTCAAGGGAGTTTTCCCACGAGTCGTTTTCTTTTACTTCCATTACTTCTTTATTGTTGTCTATCATTTTATCCTCTTACTTTTACTTAATTATTTTTCATCATCAACAACTTCATAAGATGCATCTTGAACTTCTTGTTCATCTTTTTTGGATGTGCTCTTCTGTTGAGCATCTTTTGGACCAGAACCGGCTTCAGCGCCTTGCCCCGGTTGTGTATCCTGCTGTTGATAGATTTGCTGAGAAACTTCACTCCATAATTTGGTCAAGTTTTCAGTTGCAGATTTTATTGCATCAGAATCGTTTGTTTTTAATGCATCTTCAACTTTTTTGACTTCATCTTCAAGTTTAGCTTTAACGTCAGGAGTAATTTTATCTTTCAATTCTTCAATCTGTTTTCTTGTTTGAAACACTAAATTATCCGCGCTGTTTCTAATTTCAACAGCTTCTTTTTTCTTTTTATCCTCAGCCGCGTTCTCTTTTGCAGCGTTTTTCATTTTAGTTATTTCATCTTCATTTAATCCGCTTGACGATGTAATTCTGATACTCTGCTCCTTGTTCGTAGCCTTATCTTTAGCAGCAACGTGAAGAATTCCGTTTGCGTCAATATCAAAAGTAACTTCAATTTGAGGTAGGCCGCGTGGTGCCGGTGGAATTCCATCTAGGTGAAATCTCCCAAGAGTTCTATTATCGGAAGCCATTGGTCGTTCGCCCTGAAGAATGTGAATTTCTACCGAAGGCTGATTATCAGCTGCAGTTGAGAAAGTTTCACTTTTCTTTGTTGGAATAGTCGTATTAGCGTCGATCAATCTTGTCATAACGCTTCCAAGTGTTTCAATACCAAGAGAAAGAGGAGTAACGTCAAGCAATAAAACATCTTTTACATCGCCTGCTAACACTCCGCCCTGAATAGCTGCTCCAATTGCTACAACTTCGTCCGGGTTAACGCCTCTATGTGGTTCCTTTCCAAAAATTTCTTTAACCTTTTCCTGCACTTTAGGAATTCTGGTCGATCCACCGACGAGTATAACTTCATCAATTTGAGAAGCCGAAACTCCGGCATCTTTAATTGCAGATAAGCACGGTGCAATTGTTCTTTCTATTAAATCTTCCACTAGTTGTTCAAATTTTGCGCGTGATAGATTAATATTCAAATGCTTCGGTCCATCTTGAGTTGCAGTGATGAATGGTAAATTTACATCTGTGCTCATCGAAGACGAGAGTTCAATTTTAGCTTTTTCGCCAGCTTCTTTTAATCTCTGTAATGCCATCGGGTCTTTTCTTAAATCAATGCCTTCTGTTTTCTTGAATTCGTCTGCCAAAAAGTCGATTAGTCTTTGATCGAAATCGTCACCGCCAAGATGTGTATCGCCATTTGTAGATTTAACTTCGAAGACACCGTCGCCTAATTGCAGAATAGAGATGTCAAAAGTACCGCCGCCTAAATCATAAACCGCAACTAGTTCTTCTTTATTCTTCTTATCAAGCCCATAAGCTAAAGCAGCGGCAGTTGGTTCGTTAATAATTCTCTTAACAGTTAATCCGGCAATTTCGCCGGCGTCTTTTGTAGCCTGTCTCTGAGAGTCATTAAAATATGCGGGAACAGTAACCACCGCTTCGGTTACTTCGTGTCCTAAATATTCTTCGGCTGTTTTTTTCATCTTTTGAAGAATCATTGCGCTGATTTCAGGAGGAGAATATAGTCTGTCGTCTATTTTAACTCTTGCAGAGTTACTGTCGCCTTTAACAACTGCATAAGGTACTTCGCCAATTTCAGACTCAACCTCATTTATGAATCTACCCATGAAGCGCTTTATTGAAAATACTGTGTTTTGAGGATTTGTGACCGCCTGTCTCTTTGCAGGCTGACCAACTAATCTTTCACCGCTTTTTGTAAATGCGACTACAGAGGGAGTTGTTCTTCCTCCCTCTGAGTTCGGTATAACTACCGGCTCATTTCCTTCCATTACGGAAACGCATGAATTTGTAGTTCCTAAGTCAATTCCTATAATTTTACCCATTTATTTCTCCAATTATTAGCCGGTAATTATAACCGCCTTGTTTTTAATTATTAGTTTAATTTAATTACTTTTTCTATCGGCTTCTTTGCTTCAACTTTTTTTAGAATTACTTTCAACATGCCGTTATCATATTTTGCCTCAACTTTGTCTGAATCAACTTCATTTGGAAGAGTAAAGCTTCTTTTGAATGATCCGTAACATCTTTCTGATCTGAAATCGTTTTGATCTTTTTCTTCAACTTCCTTTTTCTTTTCGCCTTCTAAAGTTAAAATATTATCTTGCAAAGTAATTTTTAGGTCTTCTTTTTTTACACCTGGAATTTCAGCATCAATGTGGATGCTGTCTTCCTTTTCAGAAATGTCTATTTTCGGAAAAAAATTAAACCTTAGAGCTTGATTAAAACTTGGGAAATCTTCAAAATATCTTAAAAGATTGCTGTGAATATTTTCCATTTCTCTTAGAGGTTCAAATTTGATAAGTGTCATTTTTGTATCTCCTTTTTTATTGTTAATTTTGCTTAGTTAATTGCAAGCATCGTGCCATTTTATGTTTTTTGTTAACTTATTGTAAATCAAGGACTTAGAAATATTTCAATTTTTAGTTCATTGACATAGAAGCTGACATAATGGCTTGTTTGTGTATTTATGACATGATTTTTGTCATTTCTACTGTTAAAATTTGTGGAGGATATTTTGTTCAAAATTGAAGAATTTGATATTAAACTCGATACCGATGTCATCGGACGTAATTTTTATTACTTTGATGAAATCGATTCAACCAACTCATATTTATTAGATGAGAGCAATATCAAAATTAATGGCAGCGTAGTTTTAGCAGAAAATCAGCTTAAAGGAAGAGGCAGACGCGACAGAAATTGGACGTCAGTTAAGGAACAATCTTTAACTTTTTCCATACTACTCAATAGAAATTTGAACGCAAAAAATATTAACATTCTGAACCTAGGCGCTAGTTTAGCTGTTGCACAAGCAATTGAAAATCTCTATCAACTAGACGTTGAATTGAAATGGCCAAACGATATACTCGTGGGTGGTAAAAAAGTTGCAGGAATTCTTTTAGATGCAGTTAGCAAGGGCGATAAAATCGAAAAGGTTGTTGTGGGGTTTGGAATCAACGTAAATCAACCAAATTTTACGGGTAAATTTTTAATACCAGCAACATCAATAAAATTGGAATTTAAACGCGATTCAAACCGTGAGAGACTCTTGAGCGAAATCTTAAATTTTTTCGAAAGTATTTTGATTCAGATTGATAAAGACAAATCAAAAATATTAAGCGATTGGCGAGCGAGATGCAAAATGATTGGCGAAAAAATTAAGATCACAGATTCAAACGGGGAAAAATTCGGCAAATTTGAAGACATTGACGATGAAGGGTTTCTGCTTTTTGAATCAAGAGGCATACTAGAAAAAATACATTTCGGCGACGTGAGCATAAGAAGATAAACTATATGAGCATCGCAAAAGAACATATTTATTTGGATAATGCAGCAACAACAAAAATTCATCCAAAAGTTTTTGAGAAAATGCTGCCTTATTTAAATGAGTTTTTCGGCAATCCATCTTCGATTCACTCATTCGGCAGAAAAACGCGTGTTGCGCTTGAAGAATCGAGAGAAGTTGTTGCTGATTTTGTTAATGCCGAGCCGAGTGAAATTTATTTTTGCGGCACTGGCACCGAATCAATCAATTTTATTCTGCATGGAATTTCATTCGCAAGTCAAGCAGAAACAAGCAAGCGCACATTATTTTCTTCATCAATTGAGCACCACGCAGTATTAGAATCATTTAAATCAATTTGCGAAAATGGTTACACAACTCAATCGGTTTCTGTTAATGATTCATATCAAATTGATTTTGAGGAGTTGAAACAATTTGTCGATTCGGATGTGCTTCTCGGTTCGATTATGAACGTGAATAACGAAACCGGATCTATTCAACCGATAAATAAAATTGCTGAGTTGCTAAAAGAGAGCGAAATATTTTTTCATACGGATGCAGTTCAAAGTTTTGGTAAAATTGAAATCGATGTGAAGAAAATAGGTGTTACCGCCCTTTCTGCGTCGTCACACAAAATTTATGGACCCAAAGGCGTTGGATGTGCATACGTAAAAAGCGGTACGCCGTTATCGCCGCTAATCCACGGGGGCAGTCAAGAAAGGAATAGAAGAGGCGGTACGGAAAACATTGCCGGTATTGTTGGTTTTGCCGAAGCGGTTAAAATTGCAAAATCGGAAATGAAACAGAATGAAGAATTCGTATTAAAATTAAAGCGAAATTTTATTGATGGACTTAATGCTATTGCCGGTAAAAATATTTTAATCAACTCAAAAGAAAATACTTCGCCTTATATTTTGAGTGTTACTTTCGATCCGGATTTTTATAAAAACGATGCCGAGTCGATGCTTATGTTTCTTGATATTAACGGAATAGCCGCATCAAACGGAGCTGCGTGTAATTCCGGTACGATCAAAGCTTCGCACGTAATTCTTGCCGGCGGAAAGAGTGAAAGTTACGCCAACGGAACATTACGTTTTTCATTTGCGCCGTATAATACTGAAGAAGAAATAACTATTACTTTAGATGTTCTGCAAAAGATGGTAGATAAATTCAGAAAATGATCAAGTTAAATAATCAATCATCGTGCTGATTTTTTCTTTAAGATCTTTACGCTCTACGATAAAATCAACAAAACCATGATCTTCTAAAAACTCCGATTTCTGGAAACCTTCCGGTAAATCTTTTCCAATAGTCTCACGAATAACACGCGGTCCTGCGAAGCCGATTAGAGCTTTCGGCTCAGCTATATTTACGTCTCCGAGCATGGCGTAGCTCGCGGTTGTTCCGCCGGTAGTTGGGTCTGTGAGAACTGAAATGTAAGGAATCTTGGCATCAGCTAATCTCGCCAAACGAGAACTGGTTTTAGCCATTTGCATCAAAGAAAAAGCAGCTTCCATCATTCGCGCGCCGCCGCTTTGGGAAATTATTATCATCGGGATTTTGTCTTCGTAGGCTTTGTCTATTGCGCGGGATAATTTTTCACCGACAACCGAACCCATACTTCCGCCGATGAATTTAAAATCCATACAGCCAAAAGAAACTCTTTTACCGTCAATTTTTCCCGTTCCGGTTTTCACCGCATCATAAAGTCCGGTTTTCTTAATCGTTGAATTGATTCGTTCTTTATAATTTTTTGTGTCAACAAAATTTAAAGGGTCGCCCGATTTCATTTTTCTATCAAGCTCTTTGAATGAGTTTCTATCAAGCAAAAGCGAAATGTATTCATCACTCCCAATTCTAAAATGATGTTTGCATTTATGGCAAACCCAATGATTCATTTCGAGCTGCTTGTTGTGGATTATTTCATCACATTGAGAACATTTTACCCATTGCCCGTCTGGCATTTCCCGTTTTTGGCTATCGGGAGATATATTTTGTTTTGATCTTTTAAACCAACCCATTGATTACCTACTTTTCAATATTTACAAAAAGCGTTACTGTTTGAAGTGAGGAAGAAGGATCGTCCGAATCAATTGATACTGTTCTCGTCATCTGACCGACACGGCCTGAAGTGTCAAGCTTAATTTCCAAATTTGCCGCTTCGTTAGGTTTTATTGTATTAGCGCTAAGCATAGTCGCCGTGCATCCGCATGATGTTTTCACGTCCTTAATATTCAGATCCGCGTCACCGTTATTTCTAACAGCTATGTGAAGTTCAAGAACCTCACCTTCTTTAACGGTTCCAAAATTATGCTGTGTTTTAGAAAGCGACATTACCGGCGCAGTTTTTTTAACAGATTGCATAGTACTCTTCGGAAGAACATTTACAATAAAAGCAAATCTTAATTGTGAATTTTCCGGATCATTCGAAAAAACATAAACATATTTTTTCTGAATTCCTTCCCTGCCGAATGAATTGAATTCAACTTTTATCTTAGTTGATTCTCCTGGATTGAGTTTATCTTTTTCCGGCTTAACGGCGGTACACCCGCACGACGCTTTCACTCTGGATATCTCAAGAACGGCGTTGCCCTTATTAAAAATTGTAATATCTTTTGAAAGAATTTCGCCTTCGTTCATTTGTCCGAAATCGTAAATCTCTTTTTCCACAAAAATCTTTGGCGCTTTATTTTGAGCTAGAATAAGAACCGTGAATAGAAATACGATACCGATTATTAATTTTATTTTCATTTTTTCACCTTTGCTACAAAATTTTTAAGATAATTTGGCTCTAGATAATCGTAGTCATAAGTTAATAAATCTTCACCAAAAATATAAGCCCACTTTCCTACGAAGTAAGCGTTGGGCGAAGCAATTGAATTTTCAATATTAACCAAGCTCGAATTACCGAAAATAGTATTTACTCCCAAATTGCTTCCAATAATTGAAGATACATTAATTAGTTTAATAGTCGGATTTTTGAGAGAATCACGCTTCGTAATTTTTGAAAAATAAACCTCTTCCCTATTAACTTTATTTGCGATGATAAAACTTTCTTCCAACCCATTGAATGACCTGATTTGAAACGACATTGCGCCGTAAGTTGAAACGGGAATGAGAGGTAGACCTTGACCAAGAGCAATACCTTTTGCTGCAGTTAAGCCTATTCTTAATCCGGTAAAAGAACCGGGACCCATAGAAACAGCGATGGATTTTAAATCACTTACCGCTAAATCAGATTCTTTTAATACGCTATCAATAATAGAAAATATTTTTTCAGAGTGAATGTGTTTCTTTTGGACATTCATCTCGGAGAAAGTATTTATGTCGATTAAGACTGCGACACTGCAGAGTTCACCGCTAGTTTCAATCGCTAATATTGGAAATATATTACTTACGCTCTTCAATATTGATTTTTCTTTTGTAATCATTGATGAAATCTATGTTAATCTGAAATCTCTTCTTTGGAATAATTTCTTCGAAGAGTTCTGCCCATTCTATAAAGACTACTGCTTCTTCATCAGAAATGTACTCTTCAAAACCGATATCGTAAAGTTCGTTAACAGATATAATCCTGTAAAAATCAAAATGGTGAACTATTTCTTTACCGGAATAAGTGTTCACAATGGCAAAACTCGGGCTGCTAACATTCAGGATATTATATTTTTTACAAAGCGCTTTTACAAAATAAGTTTTTCCTGCGCCCAGATTACCGGTCAAAGTAATTACTGAACCTTTCTTAATTACATTTGCAAATTCGCTTGCCGCTTCGGCAGTTTCAGCCAAAGTCTGAACAATAATTTCTTTTTTAAACATCAATTAAACTTTGCTCTCCAAAACTGCAACGGGAAGAATCATTTCCTCCATCGAAATACCTCCGTGTTGAAACGAATCTTTATAGTAACTAAGATATTTGTGATAGTCGGTCGGATAGACAAAATAGTAATCCTCTTTAGCTATGATGTAACTTATAACCACTCCCCTTTTAGGCAGCTTAAAATCAAGCGGGTTTTTAACGTACACCGCATTTTTTTCATCGGCTTTTAAATTTCTACCATACTTAAACCGGAGATTAGCGGAAGTTTCCCTATCGCCTAAAACTTTAGCGCCGCGCAATGTTCTTATGCTTCCGTGATCGGTAGTGAGAACAATCTTTGCGTTTTTCATTTGAGATATTGCTTTAAAAGTACCGAACAATGAGGAATGCATAAACCAACTTTTCGTGAGAGATCTGTAAGCAGGTTCATCGGGAGCTATTTCTTTTAGAATATCTGAGTCTGATCTTCCGTGAGCTATCATGTCTAAAAAATTAACTACTACTGCCATCAAGTTTGTTTTTTTATGGGAAACAATATTTTGTTCAAAAGACCGACCGACATCCGGATCGATAATCTTCATGTACTTCAATTCGTTTTGCAGCTTAATTTTTCTTCTTTCGAGGAGCAGTTCAAGCAATTCCTTCTCGAATTTATTCATACTTCTTTCATCATCTTCATTTCCGCTTTTCCAAAGTTCCGGATAGTGCTTTTCAATCTCTGAAGGGAAAAGTCCGCTGAACAATGAATTACGGGCATAAGGCGTTGCTGTAGGAAGAATGGAATAATAATAATCCTTTTTAATGTTGAAATAAGGAAGAAGAAGTTGCTCCATTTCAAGCCATTGATCCAGCCGCAGACAGTCCAGAACGAAAAAGAATACTGGGCCGTCGGAATTTTTTAATTCTGGAATTAAATATTCATCAACAATCTGATTTGACATAATTGGAGATTTTTCATCATCTTGATTATGTATCCAATGCTTATAATTTCTTTCAACGAATTTACTGAACTCTTGATTGCACTCGCGCTTCTGCTCAACTAATGACTGTCTCAAATCAATTTCGGAATGTAAGTCAAGATCCAATTCCCAATTAATCAATTTGAGATAAATGTCCGTCCACTCCTTGTAATCCAAATCCTCTTTTATCAAGTTGGATATTTTATTAAAGTTCTGCAAATAATCTTTCTGGACGTACTCTCCGGATATTTTTTTACTTTCGAGAATCTTTTTGCACACCATTAAAACTTGAGATGGAACTACGGGCTTAATTAAGTAATCGCTAATCTTACTTCCAATAGCTTCGTGCATCAAACTTTCCTCTTCACTTTTCGTAACCATCACAACAGGAATGTTTGAATCGATTTCTTTTATTCTAGCAAGCGTTTCCAATCCGCCAAGCCCTGCCATCATTTCATCGAGGAAAATAAGATCGAAACTATTTTCTTCAACTTCCGAAATTGCATCTTCGCCATTAGTAACGGTAGTTACATCGAAACCTTTTTCCGTTAAGAATATTATATGCGAACGGAGCATTTCAATTTCGTCGTCTACCCAAAGGATTTTTCTTTTACTCATATTCATTTTTTCTTTCTTCGAATTCGTTATCGCACTTTTTTAAAAAACATACAACATAGGTTATTGAATTGTAATCTGAACGTCAAGTCCGGCTTCGTTTGTGGTGGTTTCCGGAATACGCGAAGCGCCTTCCGGTTTTACGGAAGTTCTTCTGTAAAATAGTGACAGCGTAACTCTTGAACTCATAACATATCTTACTCTCGGCTCTAAAGTAGTTCTAGTTGTTCCGTCTTGAGGTTTACCTTCTTCTTTAAATCCCTCGCCCATTAAAAAAACGACAACAGAATTCTGCCCGCTCGTAAACGAAAATGAAACTTCGAGATCGTTCTTTAAAGAAAGCCCAAACAATGGAATATCGAATCCTGATTTAGAGAAACTCGCGGATACATTTATATCCCGCGAGAAGGATTCGGTTATATTTCTTGTGGAGAGCCCCAAATCATAATTTGTTTTTGTAGAATATTTAATTGAACCGGAAAGATTGCCGCCCCATAATTCTTCGAAAGTTACGTTAACTCCCAACAATGGCGCAAATCCATAACTAATTTTTTGCGTTTGAATTTCCTGCTCGCCGTCCGTATCAACTTTCCATCCCTCCGAAATATTGGAATTGTAAGCGTGCGTTAAAGAAACTCTTTTAGCAATGCCCTCAAACAGAGACATTTTTTCTAAGCCCGACCAGTTAATTCTCCAGTTGGGACGGGGAACGTATTTACCAAGCTTATTCAAAAAAGGAACTTTTGAAAGAAGAGGAAGAGTTTCAAGACCCTCAGCAAATGCGTTTGATAGACTCGTTTGCGGATCATCAGCCAAATGATTGTAGAGTGAGTTTACATTTTTTAAATCGCTGTTTGCCATCGGTATCGGCAAGCTAAAGAAAGTCCTATCCAAACTACCTGTGGAAGTTCTATTCGTGATTGTTATTTCACCAGTTGTTGAATCGGTTTTAATTGTTCGGGATTCGTTATATCCCCAGCCGACCTGCCAATTGATGTCTATTGTTGCGCCTTCCCACAACGGACGGGATGTTTTAAAATCGATGCTGTTCTTCTGAGAGAATTTATCCTGTAACGTTCCGTTCAGCGCTCGCGGTCCAATATCAGAACTCAAACCGAGCATATATAATCGTGATGGTCCGTTGTCGGTATTCTGCCTAATCCCCCAGAAATTTGAAAAGCCTGTTCCTTCTCCGCGCAAGCCGGAACTGGAGTGAGAATTGCTCTGACTAAAATTGAAACTTATTTGTTCATAATCGAAAAGTGCGAATTTTGTTCCGCTCAATAATAAATTGAAAACTTTGCTTAACTGCGATGGACCTTCAAGACTATCGGATACGGCTCCGGTGCTATCGGTTTTAATACCTTGCTGAGTTGGGTCATTCCCCGGATCTTGATTTGGACTTCTATCAGGTTCTCGTGAACCGCGCCTTCCTTTATTTGTGGTAGTACTTACCGGAGCGGGCTTATCTTCTCCGAAAAGTGGTGAAAAGAGTGATTTCAATTTTAAATTCATTCCGGCTTTAATTGAGTTTCCCCAACCTGCGCTTCTTCCAAGTGATTCCTGTTCAAAACTATTCTGCCAATTGTATGAAACGTTGTATCCGGCATTTACGGTAAAATAGCGGTTAATATCAAAAATTGTTGGAAGCTTTGGCTGAGTTTTTAGATCAAATGACTGTTTATAATTGTTATCTCTGCCGAAGAAATTTCCGGTTATTATAGCATCCCAAATTTCTGATTCAGTCCGCTCAATATCTCCATTCATAAAAAGATGAGCCAATGATGAATTAATATTAATATTATAATTCGTTGACAGATTCAGAAATCCGCCGTCGGTAATTTTCCAGTTAAAGGAAGCAGTTCTACTAGTTGTAAAACCTCTTTGAACCTGCGGCAGAGCAGTCTTAGTCCTGGATTGAATAAAAGAATAATTCCTTTTGGCTGTTATACCGCTGTTAAATGTTTGAGGCGTAAAAAATACCTTTACATTCCTGTAATCTTTTAACAGTTCCAGTAAATCTCCAATAAGCGGAATATCAACGGGATAAAAGAAATTATCCTGCCCAAGATTAAGAGTGTAATTAATATTTGAGTTCCAAACCCAACTGCTTGAAACAAGAGTAGTGGGATTTCGTGAAAACGACTTATTGTAATTAAAACCGAATGATAAACTGTTGATAATGTCTCTAATATACCACTCGTTCGAAGGAATTTTGATTTTGATATTAGAAACATTCCAAGTGTCGGAAACATTTAGAGTATTCGATTCGCGTATCAAACTATCGGGATTACTGGAAGCCTGCGCTGCCTTGCTTACAAGAACGTCAGTCTGTGGTTTGTACAACGGCTCACTAATTCCTTCGGAGTGAGAGTAACTTACATTCAAATTGCTGCCCGATAAATTAGCCGGAATTAATTTCAACACATCAAGATTTGAAGAAATGCCCCAACTGGTTTGGTTAACCCGCGAACCGAACCGATCTGAAAGTTTATGGAAATACGGATCAGTTTGCTTTAAGTTCACGCTCACGGTCATCAAATCCGCTAATTTTAATGAAGCGGCAGTTGCATACGCCCAGCCTTCCGTATCTTCCGCGCCAAGCACGCGTAATTCATTTATCCATATTTCGCCTGAAACCGCTTGACCAAAATCCCCTTTATCAGCCGGATTCACAATACCAATTGTAAAATACGAGACTCTCGTAAGTGTCGGATTTCCCTTGATACCATAATAATGATCTAGTTTGCCAGGCACCTTGTCAAAATATAAAGTTGAGATTGTGTCAACATCGCGTCTTTCTTTAATTGCCGTAAGAGCATCGAAAATAATTTTAATCTCGTTCCAACCGTCTCGGTTGCCTATTGAGTCGTACACAATCGGCTGTCGGTATTCGTAAAAGTTGTTTGTATCCGAACCAAACCTGAAATAGATCTCGGCGCCATAATTATTTGGATCTTTGTAATATGAAACCGAACTTGACAGCGGATAATTCTCATCTCCACGGACGAACAGTTTTAATTCGCCATAATTGAATAAATCGAGAGGCTTAAATAAATACTTAACAGCTTCACGTTTTTCGCCGTCTTTCAAATCATTAATTTTTACTTGCAGAGACTGCTCATTTTTGAAAACTTCTTGATCTGGTTTGCTTCGGTCTCTTTCTCTATTAACTCCCGGCGGGCTTACATATTCCGGATTATCTTCAATGTTAATTGTAGAAAGCGTCATCACAGAATCTTGATTATCCGCAGTTAACTTCTGCCATTGATTGCCAACAAGATTCAAATCTGCCAACCTTAAATGAACAGTGTCCTCAACTCCCGAAATCCAAATTCTCATAAATTCAATAACGCTAAAACTGGGATTACCAATTGTAGATGTGAACTCTTTCAAAGGAATTCTGAATTGATACCATTTTTCTGAAGTGCTTCCACCCCCGGAAATAAAGGGGTTCATATTTCTGCTGGTGTCCATCGAAATTTCA
>Ga0180009_10002750_pt1 | contig 20555 bp, 13 predicted proteins | sample OS_PC_MetaG_FD_123537 | JGI IMG/M metagenome (GOLD analysis project Ga0180009, IMG submission 123537) | Groundwater microbial communities from the Aspo Hard Rock Laboratory (HRL) deep subsurface site, Sweden - OS_PC_MetaG | ecosystem: Environmental > Aquatic > Deep subsurface > Groundwater...
AGATCGTTGCCGTCGGCGTCAAAGGCGTAGATCGTGTCGCGCGCGGCCAGGGCCACCTCCAGCCCGGGAATGCCGGGCGCGAGATCTCCCACCACGGGCGAAGCCCAGGTGCGCCCGTTCGTCTCGGCGCGCCACACCTCCGTCCCATCGGCGTGCCACACCAGCAGCAGCCCCGCCCGGGCGATCACAATCTCCGGCGTGCCGTCCTCATCCAGGTCCGCCACCGCCGGCGACGCCAACCACGCTTCGTGCCACCGGTCCGCCAGGGTGACCAACACCGTCGGCTCGACGACCGTCGTCGAGCCCCCACCGGGCGCCGGGTCGCACGACGGCGCCGGGGGAATCACCCCCCCGTCCTGAAGGATGGGCCCGCTGTCGACACCGGGGCCCGAATCGACCCCCGGTTGATTGCCGTTGTTGTTGCCCCCTCCCCCGTCGTCGTCCGAGCAGCCCAAGACCGCCAGCATCCCGACACACAGCCCCAAGAGAGTAAGTCGCATGATCAGTCTCCTTGTCCCCGACAGAATCGCAGCCTCAGGATAACAGATTCAAGGCCGGCGATTCCTTTCGGCCCACATCCGACGCCGAAAAAGAGCTCGTGGGCTACGCCACTGTTGCTTGTCGCCACCGGGAACGTGCTAGGATTCTGCCCAGCGCCGCGCAGCATCACTGCCGGTCCACGTGACCCATGCGATTGACCCGACACGATAATCCAGCGGCGCTGTTGGCACTTGCCGACCCGCTGTTGCGCCGGACCGAAGCCGAGAACGCGCTGCTCTTCGGGATCCTGACAAAGCTGGTTTCCGACCAATCGCTCCACTCCGACCCCTACCTGGCGAGTCTGCAGGACGACGCGGGCGCAACCGTGGCCGTGGCCCTGTGCACGCCGCCTTTTGTCGTGGTAATGACCGAGTTCCCCCGGGCGGGGCAGGCACTGTTGGTGGCGGATCTGCAACGGACAGGGCAAGCCCTGAGCGGGGTGCTGGGCGCTGAGCCTGAAGTGAACGAATTTGCCGCAAGGTGGGCCGAGGCCACCGGCCAGACCTCGCGACCGACCATGCGGCAGCGCACCTACCGTTTGGATCGGGTACGCCGACCCGACGTGCCGGGGCAACCCAGGGCTTGCGTGGCGCACGACCGGGAGCAGGTGGAGACGTGGACCGCGGGGTTTGTGGCGGATCTGGGGCTGCACGGCGCGGAGCACCTCGTCCCAGTGGCCCGCCACACCTTCGATCGGGGCGGATTCTTTTTGTGGGAGCACCGCGGCGCACCCCGATCCATGGCCGCCCTGGTGGGCGAAACCCCGCGGGGCGCACGAATCGGCTTTGTCTACACCCCACCGGATCAGCGGCGACAGGGCTACGGGGCCGCCTGCACCGCGGCGGTCAGCCAGCACTATCTGGACGCGGGCAAGGACTTTTGCTGTCTCAACGCCGACCTGGGCAACCCCGTGTCCAACAGCATCTACCAGCGCATCGGCTACCGCCCCCTCGGCGATCTGCGCGAGATCCTGTTCGTCCGGGAACGTGCCGAAATTTCATCGAAGACAGCCTGATCAGCCGGTCGCGAGACCCGCGGCGGCGGGTCGGTCAGGGGCAGACGACCTTGGCTCACTTCAAGGCGATAGAATTAGTGGCATTAGCCAGCGCTCCCACTGAACTTTCGCTAAGCCACGTCACACTTCTTCCACCGGGTTGATCTATGCCCCCGGCCACTGCTACGTTGCTCGCCGCTTGTATAACCTGTGACCCGGTCTCTTACCTGGAGGACGCAAATGCGTACGGCTACCAGAATCCTGCTTTGCTTATCGGTCTTGTTTATGGGTTGTGGCGACGACGATGGGGGCGTCAACAACAACAACAACAACGCCAATGCCAACGACAACACCAACCAGAACAACAACAACTCCGCGAACCCGGTGTGCGGCGACGGCACCGTGGACAGCGGCGAGGAGTGCGACAACGGCACCGCCAACAGCGACACCACGCCGGACGCCTGCCGCGAGAACTGCATGAACGCCAGCTGCGGCGACAACGTCACCGACACCGGCGAGGACTGCGACGACGGCAACACCACCAACGGTGACGGCTGCTCGGCGCAGTGCGTAACCGAGAGCCCCACCTGCGGCGACGGCACCATCGACAACGGCGAGGTCTGCGACGACGGCAACAACACCGACGGCGACGGCTGCTCGGCCAACTGCCTCTCGAACGAGTCCTGCGGCAACGACATCGCCGACACCGCAGCGGGTGAGGACTGCGACGCCTCGGACCTGGACAACCAGGACTGCCAGAGCCAGGGCTTCGTGGGCGGCACCCTGGACTGCGGCGTCGCCTGCGCCTTCGACACGTCCGGCTGCCACAACTGCGGCAACAACATCATCGACACCGGTGAGGTCTGCGACGGCACGGCGGTGTTCAACACCGACTGCTCCGCCCTGGGCCTGGGCCACACCTTCGGCACCGTGGCCTGCACCACCGGCTGCGGCTTTGACACCGGCGCGTGCACCTCCACCCCCTGGCCCGCCCCGGGGGACGTCATCGTCACCGAGATCATGCAGAACCCCGCCGTGCTCCCCGATTCGGATGGCGAGTGGTTTGAGGTCTACAACGCGGGCTCGGCCACCTTCCAACTGGGCAACTGCACCGTCGAGGGCGGTGGCGGCACCGAGTCCTTCCTGGTGGACGCCGACCTCACCATCGCGCCGGCCCAGTCCCTGGTCTTCTCGGTGGACGCCACCGTGAACCAGGGCTTCACCGCCGACTTCCAGTGGGGCTCCGGCTTCTCCCTCAACAACAGCAGCGACACCGTCCGCCTGGTGTGCGACGGCACCACCATTGACGAGGTGAGCTACGACAACGGCGCCACCTTCCCTGATTCCTCCGGCATGTCAATGAGCCTCGACCCGGGCTCCTACACCGCCGCGGCCAACGACAACGGCGCGAACTGGTGCGACGGCTTCACCAACTACAATGGCGATTTCGGCACCCCCGGCGCCGTCAACCCCGCCTGCCCGGTGCCGGTGACCTACACCATCGACTTCTGTCTGCTGCAATTCCCGCTCTTCATCGACGACCCCGAGGGCACCGACATCTCCGTCTACAGCCGGCTCTACATCGCCGGACTCACCGACCTGTCCGGCGTCAACGACCCGGCCGCCGAGGTCATCGGCTACGTGGGCTACGGCCCCGACGGCACCGACCCGGCCACCGACACCAACTGGGTGTGGGTCGCCGGCACGCCCAACGCCAGCTACGGTCCCGCGTCCCCGGGCTACGAGGCCAACAACGACGAGTACCAGGCCTCGCTGACCATCCCCAGCCCGCCGGGCAGCTACGACTTCGCCTTCCGGTTCAGCGGCGACAGCGGCGCGACCTTCACCTACTGCGACGGCGGTGCCGGCAGCAGCAACGGCTACGACCCGGCGGACGCCGGCCAGATGACCTCCCGGTCCGGCGGCCCGCCCCCCAACCTGTACTTCAGTGAGTACGTGGAAGGCGGCTCCAACAACAAGGCCGTGGAGATTTACAACGCCGAGAGCACCACGGTGAATCTCGCCAGCTGCGTTGTGAACGTCTACGCAAACGGCGCAAGCGCGCCGACCAACGACATCCCCCTGAGCGGCACTCTCGCCGCCGGCGATGTGCTCGTGGTCTGCGACGACAACTTCGTCAACCTCGGCCTCTGTGATGTGACCGACAATGGCGGATTTTGGAACGGCGACGATGCCATTGAGCTGGTCTGCGCCACCACGACGCTGGACGTCATCGGCCAGATCGGCTTCGATCCCGGCACCGAGTGGATCGTAGGCGGCGTGAGCACGCTGAACGAAACCCTCCGCCGCGCCTGCACGGTCACCTCCGGCGACAGCGACGGCAGCGACGTCTTCGACCCCTCCGCGGAATGGGCCGCCTTCGGCCAGGACAACTTTGCGGACCTCGGCGTCTACACCTGTCCGTAACGCTCCCCCGACTCCTCTCTCAATCATACCCACCTGAGGCGAAAGGGCCGGCCGCTCCACGCGGCGCCGCCCGTCCCGTCAGCTCCGTTCACCCACGCCGGCCAGGGTCAGGATCTCGGGCCAACCGTAGACGTGGGTCCCAGGCTCTGCCCTGAGGGCCGCGGCCACCATGGCGTCCGCGACGGTCCCGGCGTGCACGGGACGGAAACGCTGCAGCTCCCCCACCATGGCAAAGGACGCGAGGCGGGTGAGCACCGAGCCCACGGACTCCAGGGGGCGGCGCTCGGCGCGCTCACCGATCAGCAACGAGGGTCGGAACACATGGTGCGCGCGGTAGGGCAGCATCGTAACCGCCGCCTCGAGCTCCCCTTTGACCTGCATGTACAACGTGCGCGCCCGGGGAGAGGCGCCCACCGCAGAGACCAGCAGGAGCTGCCGGGCGCCGCCGAGCTGGGTGACCTGGGCCACCGCCAGGTTGTAGCCGTAGTCGATCTCGCGGAAGCGGCGCGCCGAGCCCGCCTTTTTGATCGTCGTGCCCAGGCACAGATAGACATCGTCGGCGACCAGCGCGTCGCGATGCTCCCGTAGTTTGTCGAAGTCCACGCTGAGCGTTTCGAGCTTGTCGTGGCGGCGGTCCACGGGCCGGCGCGTGAGCGCTATCACGCGTGTGTATTGGTCCTCGGCCAGGAGCCGGTCCAGGCAGTGCCCGCCCACCAATCCGGTGGCTCCTGCAAGGAGCGCCGTGCGTCCAGACATGGGTTGTCCTCCGATCACCGGTCGAGCCTGCGCGCGCCCAGGTAGACGCGCCCAAGGCCGTCATGCCACAGCGTCTGGCAGGCCCCCGGAATCCGCGATTGCACGGCAGAGTCCCCCGTGGGAGGGTAACGCCGCACCCAACAGGCCAGGCTCATGTCCCGGGTCCGCACCTCGAAGGCCACCGCATACCGTCCCGCCGGACCCAAGGAGAGCCGCGGCTTTGTTCCGTGCTCGTCAAAGCGCGTGAGGCCCCGCCGGCTCCGCACCACGACGCGGCCCGCAGGACAGACCACACCGAGCTGAGTCCCGGGACCCGTGCGCATGCGGCACCCCGCGGGGCGCGCGCCGGTAAAGGGTCGGGACCACTCGAGGGCGTTGTTGGTGGACACCGCCACCAGCCGTACGGGGTGGAGCCCGCGCTCGGCCAGGATGGCATAGAGCGTGCCATCGGGTCCCAACACGGCGGCAAAGACCCGGCCGTCACCCGGCGCCGCCGGGGGAACGCGATGGTGCACCCGTCCGCCGTCCCCGGCGACGCCTTTTTTGGCGAGGCGGTAGGCGCCCCGCTCGGACCACACCCAGAGGGCGCTCGGCACGCCGGCCAGGTCGCGCCTTTGCACCCGGTCCGGGAGCTGGAGCCGGAGACGCCGCACACCATCGGCGTCGTAGGTACGCACCTCCTCGGTGAAAGCCACCGCGACGCCCCCTTCGGGACGCCGGTGCAGGGCCAGAGCCCGCTCGTGGGTCTTGGGCATTTTGCGCCAGCGCAGCCCTCCTGTCCCCCGGAAGCCCACCAGGCGGCCCTGGGCGTCCACCACCACGGCGCCACCGTCGGCCAGGGCCACGGGTCCCAGGCGCGGACGGTCCACCGGATTCGCTGCCAGCAGCTTGCCCTGCCAGGAGACCGCGAACATTTGCTTCGGTCCGGCCACCCAGAGGGTCTTGCCCGCGCGCCCCACCGGGCCCCGGCGGTGCTCTGCCGGCAGATCCACCCGCCAGCACACCGTACCCCGGCCCCCCACCAGCGCCAGGGTCATCCGGGGCAGCGGACACTTTCCGGCGCAGGGCGGCCGCTCGTCGGCCCGCAGCCCGGCCACCACTAGCCGCAGACCCCGGCCGAGGTCGGTCACCCGGCGGATGTGAGTGGGCAGTGGCAGCGGTGCCGCGGGCGTGGTCGGGCACCGCTGCACAAGAGGCGCCGCCCGGACGGGCGTGGTTCGGCGGGCGGGTCGATTCCCGTGGCCCGGCCGGGGCGTCGGGCGGGGCCGGGGCGGGCCCGGGCATCCCACCAGCATCACCGCCATCAGGACCGAAAGCCTTTGCATGGGCCACCTCCGAGCGCGCCCCTGAATCCACGGGCACACGCCAACTCTGGGTATTGGGTCTTTTACCACAGCGGCCGGGGCGGGCACAATTCACCCCAACGCAACCCCCAGCCACACTCCGGTCCAGACGCCATCGCCAGACGGAACGAGGCGCGCATCGGATCGCCGAAAATCGGACAAGACCAATGCTTTCGGCAGAGCCTCTTGTGTGCTATCCCCACAGGCAGGAGGCAGCGAATTGTTCGATCCCGTACAGTGGCGTCACGTCTACGATGTCTGGACCGAAAAGTCCGACCCCCCGGACCTGCATGACATGGCGCGCGCGCTGCCTGACTGGACTGAATCGTTCCGGGTCGTGAACCGTCACTCCACCGAGCCCTGGTGGATCTTGTGGTTGGTGGACGATCTGGACCGCCCGCTGGTCCGGGTGGAACACACCCAGGACCAGTGGGAAGACGACCGCGACACCCCCGACACCGACACCGAGCCCGACACCGAGCTCGAGCTCGAGCTGGAGCTGCTATTGCGGGCCGCGCGCTCGCACTACCTGATCTCCGTGGCCGAGATGGCCGACAACGCCGTCTATCCGCTCCAGCTCGCTCTGGCCATGGGCCACGCGATCCTCAGCCTGCGGAAGGGTGTGCTGCACGACATCAGCGCCCTGCGCATGGTGGATCTGACCGCTCTGGAGCGAATACTGAGCGCGGACGACCTCATCATTGAGGATCACATCACGCTCCACCTGGTCACCGAAGAGACCACGCACCGCGCCTGGCTGCACAGTCACGGCATGGAGAAGTTCGGGCGCTCGAACCTGGAGACCTTCGACCTGAACGTGACCGCGGGCCGCGACGCCGGCAAGCTGGTCAACGAGCTCCTGCTGTCGTCGGCCCTGGGCACCCGCCTGTTACTGGGGGAGACCCTCACGCTGCCGGGGGGCGCCATCGCCGTGCGCGCGTCGGACGAGCTGCGGCCGGGCATCACCACCATCCCCTTCCAGGAGTTCGAGGGGCACCTGGGGCCCCACCTGTGCCTGGTGGACGCCATTACCTTCGGAGACATCACCGGCGCCGTGGAGGGCTACCTGCACCGGTCCCTGGTGGGCATCGCCGACCGCCAGGAAGAGGCCGAGGTCACCCGCCGGCTGCTGCCCCTGGTGCGCGACCACTTCTCGGTGAATGCCAGCTCCGAAGACTTCGAATACTTCGCCAAGGTACCCGTGGACGTGAAGTCCGGTGAGGCCACCGCCCAGGAGTCCATCTGGGTGCGCATTACCCGCTGGCGGGACAACGGCATTCGCGGCACCCTGGCCAGCGACTCGGTCATCGATGACAGGCTGCAGGTGGGCACCGAAGTGGAGTTCGAGCCCGAGGATATCGAGGCGATCATGCTTTCGGTGTCGGGAAAGCCCGTGGGCGGCAAGAGCCTGGAGTCCATCCTCCGGCCATAACCTTGGGCCCGGACCCTATCTTCAGGCTTTTCTTGACAAGGGGATCGCCCAATCTATGATTGAGCGGAGTTTCACCATGGATCCATCATGAGCTACGACCCGCAGCTCAGCTTGTTGGACACGACCCAGGCCGCGGTCCCTCGACCTGCGGCCCCATCGAACAGCCTTCGGAGCCCGCGATCAGACCGCACCGGCCCCGCGGACGAAGACCCGGACAAGACCACCGCGATGCCAAGCAAAGACTCACAAAGCACGACCGAGAACAAAACCTCCGCCACCCCAGACAACGGCCGCCCCGCCGAACCGGACAAATCCACGGCGCGTCCGCCCGCGAAAACGAACGGGCGCAAAACGCCGCGCATAAAACGCAGCGCCGAGCACCTCGCCGAGGGGCAACGGGACATCAGCGTCAGCGAGTTCTTCGTCAAGAACCGTCACCTGCTGGGCTTCGACAGCCCGGCCCGGGCGCTATTGACCACGGTAAAAGAGGCGGTGGACAACGCCCTGGACGCCTGCGAAGAGGCGGGTATCCTGCCCACGCTCCTGGTGGAGATCAAGCAGACCGCCGAGGACCGCTACGTGGTCGCGCTGCAGGACAACGGCCCGGGCATCGTCGTGGGGCAGGTGCCCAAAATTTTCGGCAAGCTGCTGTACGGATCCAAGTTCCACAACCTCAAGCAGTCCCGGGGCCAGCAGGGCATCGGCATCAGCGCCGCGGGCATGTACGGCCAGCTCACCACGGGCAAGCCCGTACGCATCACCTCCCGCACCAAACCCAGCTACCCGGCGCACTACCTCGAGGTGGTCATCAACACCCAGAAGAACGCGCCCGAGGTGATCCGTGACACGGAAGTGGAGTGGGACGAGCCCCACGGCACCCGGGTGGAGATCGAGCTGCAGGGCAGCTACAAGTCGGGCAAGCACTCGGTGGACGAGTACCTGGAGCAAACGGCCCTGGCCAACCCCCACGCCGAAATCTTCTACTACCCGCCCAAGGGGCGCGAAGAAGTGGTCTATCCGCGGCTCACCGACGACATGCCCGATGAGCCCGCCACGATCAAACCGCACCCCTACGGCGTGGAGCTGGGCATCCTGATGAAGATGCTCAAGGAGTCCAAGGCGCGGCACATCACCACGGCGCTGCGGGAAGACTTTTCCCGGGTGACGCCCACGGTTGCCGATCAGATCTGCAAGACGGCGGGGGTGAGCCCGCGCGCGCGGCCCACCACCATCGCCAATCGGGAAGCCGAGGCCATCTTTAACGCCATCCAGAAGGTCAAGATCAGAAGCCCCGCCATGGACTGCGTGGTGCCCATTGGCGAGGAGTTGATCCGTGTTGGCCTCGAGCGTGAGGTGGAGAACGCGAATTTCTACAGCGTTCGCACCCGACCTCCACGGGTGTACCGCGGAAACCCCTTTCAGGTGGAGGTGGGACTGGCCTACGGCGGCCAGCTCACGGGGCTCATCGATCACGGTGACCTCACCGATGGCGGCGCCTGGGTGGGCGGTACGCGCCTCAACCCCACCAAAAGAGTGGAGATGGCGCTGACCTCGATCTCGGGGGTGAGCCGCAAAAAGGCCGTGGCGCTGCTACTCAAGGCCGGCATCGACCGGGCCACCAGGGCTGGCATGCTGAGCAAGCTGCAGGTGGAGCTGCTGCGCGCCGCCCTGGACGCGGATGTGCGCTCCGAGAGCTCCTCCCGGCCCGTCCATCTGGTGCGGTTGGCCAACCGCGTGCCTCTGCAGTACCAGCAGTCCGCCTGCGCCATCCACAAGGCCGTCACTGACGTGAACTGGCGGCGCTACCAGGTGGCGCAGCCCCGCGGCGGCCTGCCCCATGGGCCGCTGGTGCTCGTGGTGCACATCGCCAGCGTGTGGGTGCCCTTCACGTCAGAGTCCAAGGAGGCCATCGCCCACTACGAGGAGATCATCGACGAGATCAAGCGCTGCGTCATGGACTGCGGCCGGGAGCTGGGCAACTACCTGTCGCGCCGAAAAAAGCACAATGCGCAGGCCGAGCGCCGCTCCAAGTTCGACCTGTACTGCGGCGAGCTGGTGGAGGCGCTGCACTTTCTCACGAAGCGCAAGCGTACCGACATCAAGCAGATCCTCGACGCCGCGGCGGACCACTACGCCGAGGTCGGCGACGAGACCCAGGAATAGAAGAACATGGCAACGAAGCGAGAGCTCACCGCGCTGCGGAAAAAGAAGACCTCTGACACGCTGAACAAGCTGACCGCCCTTGCCGAGAGCGTGGTAGCCCAGGCCGGGAGGCTGGAGAATCCATCCGTGGAGATCCCCATCCGAGCCCTGTCCAACGTGAGCTTCAACAAAAAGAAGTCCATCATCGAGATGGGCGACCGAAAGCAGAGCCGCACCCTGTTCAACGTGAACATGGCCAAACGGTTCACCCAGACCTTCCTGGTGGCCAAGGCGTGCAAAGAGCTACTGGATGCGGGGAAGACCACCTCCATTCGTGATCTCTACTACATGACGAAACACACCATCGGCAGGACCTCGGAGAACACCTTTGACGATCAGGCCGATTCCGACCCGATCATCGAGGATCTCGAGGTCACCATCAACACCCTGCGGGAGGAGCTACACCTGTTCGCCTCCAATAAGGGCTCCATGGTGGGCGAGCTCACCCTGGTGGACGCCGGGGACACCATCGACGCCCGCAAGCAGGGCTCCGGCGGCTGGGCCGTACCCTCCATCGTGGAGGACGATGTCATCCAGTTCGAGAAGTGCGACGCCAAATTTGTGCTGCTCGTCGAGAAAGACGCCGTCTGGCGTCGCCTCAACGAGGACAAGTTCTGGCGCCAGCACAAGTGCATCATCATCCAGAGCGGCGGCCAACCAGCGCGGGGCGTTCGCCGGCTGGTGCGCCGTATGACCGACGAGCTCAAGCTGCCCCTGTACGTGCTGGTGGACAACGACCCCTGGGGGCTCTACATCTACAGCGTCATCAAGCAGGGCTCCATCAACCTGGCCTACGAGTCCGTGCGCATGGCCGTGCCCCAGGCGCGGTTTTTGGGGCTGTCGAGCTACGACCGGGAGCGCTACGATCTGCCTGACGACTCCACCATCATGCTCAACGACAAAGACGTCACCCGGGCCAAGCAGATGATGAAGTACGCCTGGTTCGCCGACCGCAAGTGGCAGCGCGAGCTCAAAAAGCTGCTCGACTCCAAGGTCAAGCTCGAGATCGAGGCCCTGTCCAGAAAGGGCATCACCTTTATCAGCGACGAATACCTGCCCCGCAAGCTCAAGGAGAAGGACTGGCTGGTCTAGTCGGCGTTGCCGATGCCGCCAGCCGCCGCCGCGTGTCCGCCCGCGACCACGTCTTCCAGCCCCCCCTGCTGCCTGGCCGCCTGATCCGCCGGGACAACCGTTTTATCGCCACCATCGCCCTGGACGACGGCCAACGGGTCAAAGCCCACTGCACCAACACCGGCAGCCTCATGGGCGTGCTGACCCGGGGCGCCCGCGTTTACCTCCGACCGGAGCCCCCCTCTCCCACGCGCCGCACGGCCTTCACGTGGGTCCTGGTGCGGCACCGCCACCACTGGATCGGCATCGACACCCTCCTGCCCAACCGCCTCGGCTACCAGGCCGCCGCCGCGGGCGCCATTTCCGAGCTCCGCGGCTACACCCAGGTGCGCCGGGAAGTGAAGTACGGTGAGCGCAGCCGGGTGGACCTTTTCCTCACCGCTCCCGGCCGCCGCGACTGCTACACCGAGATCAAAAACTGCCACCTCACCGCCACCACTCTCGACGACGGCGTGTCCGGCCCGAAGGTCCCGCACAGATACCGCGACATCGCGTTGTTCCCGGACGCCGTGACCGACCGCGGCCTCAAACATTTGCACGACCTCGCCAACGTCGTGCGCCAGGGTCACCGCGGCGTGCTGCTGGTCACCATCCAACGCAACGACTGCGACGCCTTTGCCGCCGCCGCCGGCATCGACCCCGCCTATGCCCAAGCCCTGACCGCTGTCGCGAAGCAGGGCGTCGAAATCTACGCCTACGCCTGCCAGGTCAGCCCCCAACGCGTCCGCCTCGCCCGGCCGCTGCCGGTGCTGCTGACGTAGTCGCCCCATTTGGCGTGCGGGTCAGCGTCGCGACCTACTCGTCATCATCCTCAGGGGCGGGCGCCGAGGACTTCCCGTCCAGACGAAGCGCCTGATCGGTCCAGGCGGCGCCCGCAAGATCGATGGCGCCGAACAGGATCACGATGGGCTTGACCAGGCCGGCCATCACAAAGCCCATAAAAAAGAGGATGGGCAACGCGCGGAGGTACACCGAGAGGCGCATGAACGAGGTCAGCCTCTCCCGGCCCACCAGCACGTAGTAGCAGCCGAGCAGGCCCGCGACCATGCCGAGCACCCGGATCCAGACCTCCGTGGTGGGGGGTACACCGAACAGCTTCAACAGCAGATTGGGCGCGATCACGAGCGCGGCGCCCAGAACCATCAGGTAGATGCCGAAGACCAGGATGCTCTTGGATGCTCTGCTCATTTCAAACAGCCTATCAGTTGGTGAGTGGGCACAGGGACCGAGCGCGACGTCAACATCGCGTGACAATATATGAGTTTTATTGCCGGCTTTTGCCAGCATTTACTGAGGCGCTCGCGGGAGGGCTTGCGGACGCCCCCGGAAAAGGCGGTATAGTCAGCCCATGAGTCACACAACGCCTTCCTCCGGTTGCCTCAGCATTTCCGTGGTGCTGCTGATGGCGTTCGCGGCCACCGCCTGCGACAAAAAGAGAGACCAGGACCCGGCTCCTCGCACCGCCCACGATTGCCTCACGGACTCCACCTGCCGGAATGTCATGGTCGTGGCGCACCGGGGTCACAACGCCATTCATCCCGAGAACTCCCTGGCCGCCATCCGGGCCGCGGCCGAGCTCGGCTGCGACTATGCGGAGCTGGACGTCCGTCACACCGCCGACGACAGACTGATCCTGATGCACGATGGGACCGTGGACCGCACCACCGACGCCACCGGCGACGTGGAGTCATTCACGTGGGCCGAAATCCAGACGCTGACCCTGTTGGGGGGAGTGCCTGGAAACCCGGAGAGCACCGACGTGCCCGAATTTTTCGCCGCGCTGGCGCTGGCCCGAGAGGTCGGGATCATGCTCTATGTGGATCAAAAGACCGATCGCACCGACCTGGTACTGGCCGATATCGCGGCGGGCGGCTACTACGAGGTCGCGCTGGTGCGGGACGACCTGACCCGCGTCGCGCCCATGGCCGCTAGCGACGCGGAGCTGTTGGTCATGCCGCCCATTGCCGACGGCGACGAGCTCGCCGCCGCCATCGCGGCGGTGCCCGGCCTACGGGTCGTGGAGATCGCGCGGGTCACGCCGGACGCCGCGCTGACCGCGCAGATCCTCGGCGCCGGTCTACAGGCCCAGCAGGACGTGATGGTGGACGGCGACGGGCTGGCCGCCATGAGTGGCGACTACCGCGGTTGGAAAGCCTATATCGACGCCGGAGTGCAGCTCCTCCAGACCAATTTCCCGGAGCTGCTGGTGCCCGCCGTCGAGCAGTACAATCGCACCGGCGTCTTCCCCGATCAGGGCCCCGGCGCGCTGTAGCCCGCAACCGCATAGATTAATCCAAGCTGACGGTAATACACTTGACCCATCCGGTAGGTAGAGGATAGATCGAAGGGTCATGACGACGCTGACCCAGGTCCTCACACCGGCCGACGAGTTGCTTATTTCTGCGGCCCGGGATATCGAGACGTTCCTTGCGGAGATTCGGCGACTCAACACCGACGACGACGCCTGGCGCATCCTGATCGCGGCCAAGTGCAAAGCGCTCAACGAGCGGCTTTCAAACCTGCACACCCGCCTGGAGAATCAGGTCCAGGGCGCCCGGGCCGCCATCGATGACCTGCGCAAGGCGCTCACCGAATACCGTGAGGACATCCGCAACGGCGCCGGCATCCGCAGCCTGAGCAACTTCCAGGTCGCCATGGGCCAGCGCTACGACGTGCTCGCCGAGACCCTTCGCACCCGGCGCATCACGATCCCCCTGACGACCGCACTCGAGCTCGGGGAGTCGGACGTCGAAGGGGACCGCCGGCCCAAGCTCCGGCGCGCGTTTTTTCACATTCTCATGGGCGTCGTCTGCGCGGGCCTGTACCAGTTCGTCGTCAACCGCGCCCTCGCCCTGGTACTGCTGTCGGCCTTTGTCGTCTTTTTTGGCGCCGTCGAGATCCTCCGGCGCTTCTCCACCCGCATCAACGACTTTTGGACCGATCGGATCTTTGGGAGGCTGGGACGACCCCAGGAACGCTACCAGACCAACTCGGCCAGCTACTATATGTGGGGCATGGCTCTGATCACCCTCGTCGCCCCCAAGACCGTGGTCTGCACGGCGCTCCTGGTGCTCGCCTTCGGCGATCCCATCGCGTCGGCCATTGGCTATCGTTTCCATCTCGTGCGCTTCAAAAACGGCAAGAGCCTCGGAGGCACGTTCGCTTTTGCCGTGGCGTCGGGCCTGGTCGCGGGCCTGTATCTGGGTCTCTATGGCGGCATGAGCACACCGGCGTGGATCGGGCTCGCGGCGGTCATGGCCACCACCGGCGCCGCGGCCGAGCTGTGGAGCGGCAAGCTCGACGACAACTTCGTGATCCCCGTCGTCTGCGCCGGCGCGGGCATGGTCTTCACCCTCGCGTTCAGCTAGCCCTCCGCGTCCGCGCCCGTCAGTTACAAGCGCCGGGGTTGGCCGCGGCCGGGGTGCCGGTCTGAGGGTCGGAGACGGAGTAGCCGTTGCTGTTGTCCAGCCTCCAGTTGGTAGCGTCGTCGTTGTCCACCGCGTTCAAGTGGTTGGTACACAGGTACATGGCGTTGCCCGTGCCGTAGGGCCAAGGCTGCACGGCGGCGGACTCGTCCCGGTAGGACACCTCATCGATGAGCACGGCGGCGCTGGTTTCCACGGCGATGCGGTAGTCCCCCGCGGGGCTCGACTGCAGATTGAACGCCGAGGCCCCGTACTGCCAGGAAACCTCCTCATTGCCGCAGTTGTCATTGGCGTCGAAGAGATTCGCGAGCACCAGGTACTCGCCAGGCCGGATGATGAGCGATTGGTTCACGGTGAACGTCCCGTCGTCGGACACAAACCGGATCGACTCCAGGTCAAAGGCGCCGCCTGTGGGGTTCAGGATCTCGAACCACTCGCCGTTGCCACTGTCGCAAGCCCCTGGCTGAGGCATGATCTCGCTGATGAGCAGCTCCCCGGGGAAGCCGGGCGTAGTCTGTCCACCCCCGATGTCCCAGGTCAGCACGTAGTCTCCCTCGTCCCCGGCGGCGTTTCCGTCCACGACGAGATAGTAGCGCTGGCTGGCCGAGGCCACAAAATCCAACCGCTCGTGGAAGTCCGCCCCGTCGTCGCGCTGGGAAACAACCTGGCAGCCGGCCTGGATGCCGGGGCAGCCGTCGCTGATGTACACCACCGAGTCCCAGTTACCCACCGGCCGCACGTCGATGACCACGTACTGCCCGGCGGTCAGATCCAGCGCCAGCACCTGATCCGCACCGTCGGAGTTGTTGCCGCTGATGGAGCCACAGCTCCCCTGATTGTGCGCGGTGTAGCGATCGCTGAGGTTGGTGGTTCGGAACAGCTGGCTGCCCGAGGCGCCGATGTCCGTGAGCACCGGCGGGGAGTCGTCGCACAGGTCTCCATTAGGCAGACACTTGTTGACCCCGGCGTCGTTCAGACACTGGAGGTCCGACCCACAGTCAACGTCATCGCAGCAGGCGGCGAAGCATTGGCTCGAGTCGATGCCGTCGCAGGTCAGGTTGCACACCAGCGGGCCCTGAAACTCGTCCTGGGCGCCGCTACACACGGTGCCGCCGCCGCGCTCGGTGTTGCAGGTCGCCACGCCAAAGTTGACGCCGTCGCAGACCTCCGCTCCCACCACCAGTCCGTCGTTGCAGATCTCGCTGCAGCTCCCCGCCCCTTCGCCGACGCACGTCCAGCCGGCCTCTACCGTGCAGGCCGCCGAGCAGCCGTCCCCCGCCGCGAGATTGTCGTCGTCGCACGCCTCAGTGCCGCGCCGGTGACCGTCCCCACAGATCCCGTTGCAGATGTCAGGGGTCAGTCCCGCACAGGTCCAGAAGGGCTCCACCGCATCGCAGTCCCCCTCGCACCCGTCCCCGAACAGCGTGTTGCCATCGTCACACACCTCCCCGCCGGCCCGGATGCCGTCGCCACAAAGGGTGTTGCACACACTTGGGGCCCCCAGGCAGACATAGCCGCTCTCCACGGTGCACACCGCGGAGCAGCCGTCACCATTTGTATTGTTGCCGTCGTCGCACGCCTCCACACTCGCCACGACGATGCCATCCCCACAGGTCGTCACACAGTTGGTGGGGGAGCCGCCGTCACAGATCCAGCCGTTCTCCTCGGTGCACGCCGCCGAGCAGCCATCCCCGCCGACCACATTGCCGTCATCACAACCCTCGGCCGCCATGCGTTGCCCATCCCCGCACACCGGCGTGCACAGGCTCGGGCCGCCCCCCCCGACACAGGTCCATCCCGGCTCCACCACGCAGCCGGCGCTGCAGCCGTCGCCGTTGTTGGTGTTGCCATCGTCACAGGGCTCGATCCCCCGAATCAGCCCATCCCCGCACACGGTGGTGCAGAAGCTGGGCTGCCCCACACAGGTCCACCCCGGCTCCACCACGCAGCCGTTGCAGCCATCGTTCCCCACGAGGTTGCCGTCGTCGCACTGCTCCGTGCCGGCTCCAAGATTGTATACCGACCCATCTCCGCACGCGGCCGGCTGGCAGGTGCCCCCCGGGCCGTCGGGGCAGCTGTCATGACGGTTGTTGTTGCCGTCGTCGCACAGCTCGGGGAAGGTCACGACGCTGTTTCCGCACCCCTCGAGCTGGCAGGTGGAGCTGCACCCGTCCCCGGCGATGAGGTTGCCGTCGTCGCACAGCTCACCGGTGTCCACCACGTTGTCGCCACACTGGGGGAGCGAGCAGTCCATCCGGCAGGCGTCGGGCACCGTGTCACTGTTGTTGGGGCCGTCGTCGCACGCCTCCCCAGGCTGCTGCACCCCGTCCCCGCATTCCTCGGTGCGACAGGTGGCGCTGCAGCCGTCGTTGTCGACATTGTTGCCGTCGTCGCAATCCTCCCCTGCGTCCACCACGTCGTCGCCGCAAAAGGAGCTCCGACAATCGAGCCGACAGGCGTCGGGCACCGTGTTGCTGTTGTTGCCGGCTTCGTCGCACTCCTCGCCCGAGTCGGTGATGCCATCTCCACACTCGGGCAGCGAGCAGTCAGTCCGGCAGGCGTCGGGGAGGGAGTCACTGTTGCTGGCGCCGTCGTCGCACGCCTCGGGCAAGCCCCCGGTCACCGGGGCATCGTCGAGGATTCCGTCGCCGCAGCGCGCCGACGTACAGTCCTGCCGACAGGCCGCGTTGGGGTCGTCTGAGTTGGGTCCGCCGCAGGCCACCGGGTTGGCGGGATCGCTGCTGGGTGTCGTATCACCACAGTCGCAGTCCTCGGTGGTGTCTGTGGGATCGGCCCGGAAGGTCTTCACCAGGCCGTCACCACAGCGCGCCGGTTGACAGGTGCCGTCCACCCCATCGGGGCAGTCGTCGTTGGGGTTCTGGTTGCCGTCGTCGCAGACCTCCACGCCGGCCTGGAGAAAGCCGTCGCCGCAACGCGCGAGGCGGCACTGGATACAGGTGTCGGTGGAGTCGGAATTATCATCATCGCACTCCTCGGCGGCCCGCCCGTCCGACGGCGCGGTGTCGATGACGCCGTCCCCGCAGCTCGCCAACATGCACGTCAGTCGACAGTGCGAATTGGGAGCGTCCGAGTTCACCCCGTCGCCATCGTCACACTCTTCGAGGGTCTGCACGATGCCATCGCCGCAGGTGGCCAGGGCGCAGATGTACGCGCCCGCACCGCTGTCGACACAGGCGAGGCCCTCGGCGCAGAAGGTGCCGTCAGGGCACTCCGTGGCGGCCACCTGTTTGACGCAACTGACCGTGAACAGAGAAAAACACACGACCACAGCCGGCACACCTGCCAGAGCACCTGACCGTTGGCGACTCAGGAATACCCAGTCCATTTTTTACTCCGTGCTGACCCTTGCCAGGTCTAAGCCTACCGTACTCATTATTTCGATACGCGTCGGGGACGCCACCAGCCACAGGGCAAGTATACACCAGTTAGAGCCTCCGGGGACCCCCCCACTCCCCGCCCAGTCAGATCCAATCGGGAAAATTCGCAGACCCGGGCAATCGGCAAATCGCGTTGGCGCCGGGGAGCCGCTGGGCTACAGTTCCCCCATGCGACCGCCAAGGGACGAAGCCGAGCTCATCGAACGCGCCGGGTTGCTCCGGGGGCGGACCATGGCGTGGATTGCCGAGCGCGTGGCCGTGGCCGTACCACCGGACCTGCGGCGCGAAAAGGGGTGGGTGGGCACGCTCCTGGAAACCGCCCTGGGGGCCACCGGCGGATCGGCGGCCCAGCGGGACTTCCCGGAGCTGGGGGTGGAGCTCAAGACCATCCCGGTGGCCGAGGACGGCCGACCCCGGGAATCCACCTTTGTATGCACCGCGCCCCTGGGCGAAGAGCTCCTGGTGGACTGGCCGCGAAGCTGGCTGCGCGCCAAGCTGGCCCGGGTGCTGTGGGTGCCCATCCACGGCGCCGGCCCCCCGGGGGAGCGCACGGTCGGCACCGCCGTGCTTTGGACGCCCACCGCGGCGCAGGAGTCAGTGCTCCAGGCCGACTGGGAGGAGCTCAGCGACCTGCTGGGCCTGGGCCACTTCGACCAGCTCGACGCCCGCTGGGGCCAGGCCCTCCAGGTGCGCCCCAAGGCCGCCGACAGCCACGCCCGCACCTGGGCCTTAGACGCCGACGCCCAATGGGTGCAGGTGAACCCCCGCGGCTTCTACCTGCGCACGTCCTTCACCCGGGACATCCTGGAACACCCCCACCGGCCCCTTGCGCCAGGCGGCTGACACGCCCTCCGGCATCCCGACCTCCATCCGGCGCTTCCCCAATCCCGACCACCGATGTTAACATGGGGACAGGCCTATATCTGCGCTTAGCCGAGGAGTATTGAGATGCGGTACGCGGTGTGTCTGGTGGCGGTGATGGCGTGGCTCGCGACGAGCTGCGCCGATGGGGTGCCGGCGACCGACCCCGTCTGCGGCGATGGGCTGTTGGGGGGCGAGGAGCTCTGCGACGACGCCAACACCGACAGCGGGGACGGCTGCGACAAAGACTGTGGTGTCGAGGCGGGGTACTCCTGCGACGGCGCGCCTTCGGTCTGCACCACGGTGTGCGGGGACGGCGTGATCGCGGGGGGCGAGACCTGCGATGGATCGGACCTCGGCGGCGTCAGCTGCCAGACCCTGGAGTTGGGCACGGGGACGCTGGTGTGCGACGCCAGCTGCCAGTACGACACGAGCGGATGCAGCGTCAACGCCTGTGGAAACGGCGCCATTGACGAGGGGGAAGAGTGCGACGGCGCCGATATGAACAGCGAGACCTGCGAGGGCCGCGGGTACGACGGGGGCTCGCTGGCCTGCACGGCGGCGTGTGGCATCGACACCACCGGGTGCACCCTGAGCTCCTGTGGCAACGGCATCGTGGAGGGGGTCGAAGAGTGCGACGACGCCAACACCGATCCCCTGGACGGCTGCGGATCCAACTGCGGCATCGAGCAGGGCTGGGCCTGCGTGGGCCAACCCTCGGTGTGCGCCGAGCTCTGCGGCAACGGCGCCCTGGACGCGGGCGAGCAGTGCGACGGGGCGGCCCTGGGCGGGCAGACCTGCGAAGGTCTCGGCCAGGGCTACGAGGGCGGCACCCTCGCCTGTGCCCCCAACTGCACGTTTAACACCGCCGCCTGCGAGCTGCCCTCCTGCGGCAACAGCACCCTGGACCCGGGTGAGCAGTGCGACGGTGTGCTGCTCGGCGGAGAGACCTGCGCCACCGTGGGCGCCTACATCGGCGGCACCCTGCTGTGCCTGGGGAGCTGCGCCTTCGACGTGAGCGGGTGCCTCCCCATCGCCTGCGGCGACGGCGTGATCAGCGCCGGCGAGGCCTGCGACGACGGCAACTCCTCCAGCGGAGACGGGTGCAACATCCTATGTAGCATGGAGTCCGGCTGGTCCTGCGCCGGACAGCCTTCGAGCTGCACACCCCTTTGTGGCAACAATCAGCTGGACGCGGGCGAGCAGTGTGACGGTGGCCAGCTCGGCGGGGGTACCTGCCAGAGCCTGGGCTATGACACGGGCTCGCTGGCCTGCAGCGCGGGCTGCACCTACAATACCAGCGGCTGCACCATGTTCAGCTGTGGGGACGGCGCAGTCACCGGCGCCGAGGACTGCGATGGCGCCAACCTGAACGGGGCCACCTGTCTGAGCCTGGGATTTGTGGGCGGAGGGTTGGCGTGTACCGGCAACTGCGGCTTTGACACCGCGGGCTGCATCTCGCCCGTCTGCGGGGACGGGATCATCACCGGGGCCATCGGGGAGCAGTGCGACGACAACAACGCCGGAAGCGGCGACGGCTGCAACGCCGCCTGCCAGGTGGAGAACGGCTGGATCTGCGCCGGGGAGCCGTCCGTCTGCACACCCTCCTGCGGCAACGGCACCTGGAATCCGGGCGAAGCCTGTGATGGCGGCGACCTCCACGGCGGGACCTGCCTGAACCAGGGCTACGCCGGCGGCACCCTGGCTTGCGCCGCGGGCTGCACCTACGACACCAGCGGCTGTCTGGCCTCGGTCTGCCCCAACGGGGTCCGCGAAGGCACCGAGGAGTGCGACGGTGCGGACTTCGGCGGCCAGAGCTGCACGAGCTTCGGCTTCGTGGCCGGCAACCTGACGTGTTCCGGGACCTGTACCATCAACACCAGCGGATGCACCAACGCCGTCTGCGGCAATGGCGCCGTCGAGGCCGGCGAGCAGTGCGACGACGGCGACACCTCCAGCGGTGATGGGTGCTCGTCGACCTGCCAGTGGGAGACCACCTGCGCAGCCGATGAGACCATCAACTGCAACACCTCTGACTACATGAGC
>Ga0180009_10002751_pt1 | contig 20549 bp, 14 predicted proteins | sample OS_PC_MetaG_FD_123537 | JGI IMG/M metagenome (GOLD analysis project Ga0180009, IMG submission 123537) | Groundwater microbial communities from the Aspo Hard Rock Laboratory (HRL) deep subsurface site, Sweden - OS_PC_MetaG | ecosystem: Environmental > Aquatic > Deep subsurface > Groundwater...
TGCATTAAATCTTAAAGGTTTTTTAATGCTGGCCATGCAAAAAGACAAATTGGCTGTTGACGCCTTTATGGCTGCGGCAAAATTGAATCCATACATGGGTGAACCCCATTTAGGGCTTTGTCTTGCTTATATGAGGAAAGGCAATGAAAAAATGGCTCAAAAAGAGATCACAACCGCTGTGGTGTTGGAACCGCAGCGATCTGTTTTTTTGAGCTATTGGGCAAAAATGCTCTATGAAAAAAAGCGGTTTAAACAAGCCTTGGATATGCTGGATCTTGCCCAGCGGCTGGATCCAAATGATCCAACTCCGTGGCTGTATCGATCCCATGTCCTGCGTGACCTCAACCGGATTCATGAAGCCATCCGGGCCCTCCAGATGGCAGTTTCGCTAAATAATAACCAGGCCATATACAAGTCCCGGTTTTTTCTGGATCAGGACCTGGCTGTCCAGAATGTTAATCTGGCAGAGCTGTATAAAAAACTGGGGGTTTCCGAATGGGGCAGTGTCAAAGCCATGGCTTCAATGAAAAAAGATAATAATAATTTTGCAGCTCACGATTTTGTAGCAGGCCAGCTTGATTATCTTCACGGGCCCTCCAGCCTGGGGGCAAGGAGTTCACGGACCAAGGCCTTTTTAATGAAGCCGGCCAATGCCAATGCTTTTAATAGTTTTAATAATTATACCCTGTTTTTTGACCAGCCGGATATCAATGGAACAATAACGGGCTGGATGGGTAATTACGGTTACTGGAACGGTCAAATTGATCTGAATGGGGCACTGCCCGAGGCCAATACGGCTTTTGAGATAAAGGCACAAAAAGGGCAGCATGATGGGTGGCAGACTTATGACTGGCAGGAATATCAAAAGCTTGAAGCATCTGTAAAATGGGATATGACATATAAAGACACCCTGTCTTTGCAGACCGAACACTACAGCCTGGTAACAGGTGATTTATCCAGTCGGTCGGTTTATGATGCTATGCCGGATTCACAAAATCACAAAGATACGGATTGGAAGTTTGTAAGAGTCGGTTATGTCAGGAAAAACTCTCCTGATTCCAACACCTTTTTTCTAATTCAAAGAGAGTATAAACATCATAAATTTGGGCAGGTTCATCTGACGGGCAGTGGGACGGTGCCACCCTTTTTTGACTACACATATGACTACAACAAATATGAATGGCTGGATGATCCTTTTACAAATGTTCAGGTCATGCAGACGTTGAAGGTTGCAGCTCATGATGTGTCGGTTGGACTGTTCTGGTATGAAAGTGATCGGGATTACAAAATTCAAGAGAGCACAAGTACCGATTATTATTGGGCTGGTACCAATGTTTTTGTTGCCAATACGCTTGTCAATTCTGAGCTGGGTTTTGTCAGACCCAGAAAAATGCAGAGTGCTTATATCCAGGATATCTGGAATCCGTCAGATGCCTGGACAATTGAAGCTGCGCTTTATGCGGATAAGATATTTAACGTGAACAGTCAATATGAACTAACCTGGTCAAAAACCTATCTTAACCCCCGGTTTGGACTGACATTTCGCCCAACACTAAACGATACCATTGCCCTTTCATATAAAAAATTTTTAGAATCATTTGAGTCAGTAGCCAGAATCGATGCCGTTGATGTGGCAGGCCATATTCTGCCCAGTTTCTTTGAAGGCTCGGTCACCCAGGAAGTTGCCCTGAGCTGGGGGCGTGAATGGTCCACTGGACTGTTTGTTGCAAAAACCTTTGTGAATGAACCCAATTTCAAATACCTGACAACGGAAAGCGGCCAGACTGTTCAAAAGGAGTGGGATCAAAAATATGTTGGTGCTGAAATGGCTGTTAATCAATTGCTTTTTAACGATATGGCACTTGCCGCAGGGTTTACTTTTTTCAGCATCGACCGGGATCGGGTCACCCCAACTATGGAAGGTGAAAACAAATGGTACTGGGCAAGACTGACCAAGGCTCATTCCTCAGGCCTTTCAGCTTCTATTGGTGCCAGTTACTATGACACGGATTATGATTCGCCGACCCAGCAGGATCGAGATTTTCTGTTTGCATCAACCTATCTGGAATATGAGTTGCCAAAAAAGAGAGGTAAGCTCAGGTTTGAAATACACAACATTTTTGACAAGCAATTCAATGGTGTCCCGCTATCAAATATAGCCGGGTTGATACCCAATCGGACTTATGCGTTGATGATGGAGTTCAACTTTTAAGTGGATGGATTAAAATTCCATATCAGCTTGAAAAAAAAAATTGCCTTTATGATTTTTTTTGGACTTTTTGGTATCCTGTTGTCGGTATCTTCAGTGGGTCATCTTTTAGATCGGGCATTCTATGACTGCCTTGTCGTGGCTGAACCAGATCGGTCACGGGCAGATCAAATTGTTATTGTGGCCATTGATGAACCCTCCTTTGCAAAATTGAACCAACAGTGGCCCTGGCCAAGACAAATTCATGCTCAATTAATTGAGACACTTTTCAGCGCCGGTGCAAAAACCATTGCCCTTGATATTCTTTTCCCGGAACCGTCTAGTCCGGAAGATGATGCAGCTTTGGCAGCAGTGCTCAATGAGAATGTCGTTTTGGCATCCAGTCTTGAAACCATTGATCATTCGGATCTTGTTTCTGTCATGCAGATTTTACCCCTTCCGTTATTTTTAGAGCAGGGTTGCAAAACCGGGCTTGATATCCTGCCGCTGGACCCGGACGGGTTTTTAAGAACAAGTGCAAAAAGGTTGAATCAATCTTTAACCTTTGCTGCTGCAGCTGCAACCGCATTTTGTGACCAGGGCTGTGCGGCTAATTTAAAAAATACTGAAAATAATTCCAACAAGTGGTTGATTAATTTTCAAGGCCCTCCAGGATCCATTAAAACCATATCTTATTATGAGGTCCTGGACTCCAAGACTTGGCTGTCTGAAAATTTTTTCAAAGATAAACTGATTTTTGTGGGATTTTCCACGAGAAACGTCGTCGATCTTGAGACCGCATTTGCTGACCATTATTCAACACCCCATGTCCGGTTTGGATCAGAACATATGTCCGGCGTTGAGATCCAGGCCAATATTGCTGCCAATTTTATCAATCAGACCGGGATGAAAGAAATTGAACTGCCGATTTTGTCCATTTATGCCATACTTGTCTGGTTGATCATCGGAATCATGACTCTGCGACTGACTGTTATGCGATCCGGTTTTGTGTTTTTAATCCTTTTGGTCATAACAGGCGGTGGGATCTGGTTTGCTTTTCTGGCTTTAAAACTGTTTGTACCACCGTCTCTCATCTTGTTTCCCGGGTTTTTTACCTGGTGTTCCGGATGGATGACCCGATACTATGAAAATGCAAAAGAAAAATTATATATTAAACAGGTTTTTTCCAGATATGTGTCAACATCTGTGGTGACCTATCTATTAAACAATCCTGAAAAATTAAAACTGGGTGGTGATTTTTTTGAAGGGAGTGTTTTGTTTTTAGATATTAAAAATTTCACTTCCCTTGCATCAAATACACCGGCAAAAGAATTGATCAGAATCCTTTCCCGATACCTTGGTACCTTTGCTGATATTGCTCTGGCACATAACGGTATGGTGGACAAAATTGCAGGAGATGCTGTGATGGCAGTCTGGGGAGTTCCCATCGAGCAGAAGGATCATGCTATATTGGCCTGCCGGGCAGCTCTTGAAATGGAAAAAGCGTATTTGAAGTTGCGCAAAGAAGATCGCGAAGATTTTGAATACCCGCTTTCAATCCGTATCGGTATAAACAGCGGCACACTTTTGGCCGGAAATATCGGTGGAAAATATTTTTCAGATTTTACCGTGCACGGCGTGGATGTGAATCTGGCCAACAAACTGGAAACCTTGAATAATATATACGGCACCCGTATTCTGATCGGTGAAACGACAAAAAGTCAGCTGACTGATGATTTTATTACCAAAAAAATTGACTGCGTACAGCCAAAAGGTTACCTGTTGCCGGTTACCATTTATGAATTGAAATCATTTTGCGATTGAAAGGATATCGGGGCAGGATCATATTTATGATCCTGCCCTTGATGTCAATTCAAATATAATGTTTTATTTTCTTTTTCTGGTAATTCCACAAAGACCAAGGAGGCCGAAACCGAAAAGAATCATGGTTGCAGGTTCAGGAACAGGGCTGCTTATTTGTGGGGTGTTAGATGTCAACTGAACATCATCAAAATATACATCAACATAATTCCCAGGGCTACCGTATATTGATTTCAATATCACCCGCCATTCAACTGCTCCGGTCGGTGCATCAGCCGATAATGAGTACAGCGTCCAATTGTCAGGGTAACCGTTGCCATACGAAGTAATTCCACCAGTCGTAATGGGAAGCCCCATTATATTTTGGGAGTTGTCAAAAAATTCCAGGCTATACTCGCAACTGTCGGCTGCATCGCCAACACTCCAACCTGAAAGTGTGAATTGCGCTCCAGCGCCAAATCCAGTAGTCCCACTCTGAGTCAGGTAACCACCATTTTGTGTTAATCTTACGAAGGCGCTATTATTATGTCCGTAAACGTTATTGTTCCCCTCTCCGGTTGCCATGTAATTATATGTTGAATTCACAGTCCATCCGGTTGTAGGCGCTGATTCAAAATCGCCATTCATTAATAAGGTTGCTGATGCAAACCCAGTACTAAAGACCAATAAAGTAAATACAAATAGTAATGACATCAGTTTTTTCATTTTTTTTCCTCCTATTAAAATTCAATAATTAATAAAGCTCCCAACTCCAATAATGTTTATTAGCAGAGACCATGCCATGATTTAATAAAAGTTGGATGGAGCTATTTTTTTTTGCTTTGAATTAATTAAAAGGCCTTAATCATCAGATAGACAGGCAATTTGTTTATTGTAGTAAAAATTAGCAGCTGGATAAGATTCTATAAAAAAAACTTTTTTAGGCCAAAATGGTTATTATTGGAACTGCCAGAATGGCCATTCATGGCAAAAAAAGGTTGTAATGCCATCAGTTGTGAGAAAATAGTATTTCAAAAATAAATGGACATTAAACAGACAGTATGTGGATATGTTTTGGAAAAATCAAAAAAATGTAAATTCAGACCTGTTTTTGAGCATAGCTCACCGCTAATTCAACAACTCAATGTTAAAAAAATCAGCTCCAATAATCAAAAGCGGGAACTTGAGATTCTGAATCAACGTAAACCAATTCAGGAATATAAGATTGTTGTTGCACCGGAGGATCGTGATTGCGGATATCCCAAAGGTCCAGGTGGCATAGTATTTTTTCGATGATGTCCAGTCTTCAATAAAGCTTATGATTTTCATGGTTCCCTGGCACTCGGGGCAGAGCAAGGGATCAACCTCGTAAAAAATCAGAACTGTATTGTATATTTTTGCGCAAATTTAAAATTGTTCTGTGTTTTTGTTGGTCATTTCTTTTTTTTTGCTACACAATAGATACCGCCTTTGGACATCCCCGGAATAAAACACTTGTTGCACGAAATACACTCGGCACTATCGGTTTCATTGTTCTGCCATTTTTTTGGCAGATCCGGTTCCCGGATCAGGGGGCGGGAAAGAGAAATAAAATCCATCCCCTGTTCAGCAACGGCTTTTTGAGCAATCAACAGCGATCGAAAGCCACCCACGCAGATAACCGGGCAGGACACGTTTTTTTTAACGGCAAGGGCAAGATCCAGATTATAGGCTTCTTTTTCAAGTGAATTGATTTTTTCCCGGGCAGGTCCTTTCTTGCCGGATGCTGCTGACCCGGAAGAGACCTCTATGGCATTGATTCCAAAATCAGACAAAAGCGCTGCAGTCTGAACCGCCTCGTCTATTGTTAAGCCGTTTTCAACATGGTCATCCCCATTGAATTTGATAAAAACAGGGAAGTCATTGCTCACCTGCGCCCTTGTTTTTTCATAGATATCAAATAAAAACCGGCTTCGGTTTTCAAGGCTTCCGCCGTATTCATCTGTCCTCTGGTTGGTTAAGGGGCTTAAAAACTGGCTGACAAGGTATCCATGGGCACCATGAATCTGAACCGCATCAAATCCCCAATCTTTTGCCCTTCGGGCTGCCCGGGCAAAGGCATCGGTAATGTCTTCTATTTCCAATATGGAAAGGGCCAAAGGTGTCTGACGAAAAGAACCCGCCTGGATACCGGATGGTGCCACGGGTTGACGGCCGATGGCTTTTGGATCAGCCATGCCGCCGGCATGAACCAGTTGAATGGCAATTTTACCGTTTAAATCATGAACAGCTTGGGTCAGCTGCTTGAAATCAGGGGCAAAATCATCGGTGTAAATTCCCATTTTACCGGGCAGCTGCTTTCCATCCAGTCGAACATAGGTATACCCGGAAATAATCAGGCCAATGCCGCCTTTGACAAGTTGGCGGTAATACTCAATCAGTTTCTGGGTCGGCCTGCCGTCTGGTTCACACATCCCTTCCCAGGTTGCAGACCTGATCATCCTGTTTTTCAAGCTAAGTTTACCGATTGAGCCCTGTTCAAATAGTGATACCATGTGTTTCTCCTCAGAGTGAACTGTAATTGTATAACAAAATTGGTCTGTCAGATGCTTTGCAGCTGTTATGCAATAGTCATACTCAATAATCGGGTATCAAGTCAATATCTTGCCTTTGAAAATTTGAAATATCGTAACCCAATAAATTATTGCAATAAAAATTGTGTTGTGAAAAAGTATATGACAGGTGAAAATTGAAAGGATAGGGTGTCAGCTTAAAAGGAGATGTGCATGGAAAAGAAACTGCATTACGGATGGATTGTCATTTTCATGGGCCTTGTCACAACGGTTGCAGCGCATGGTTTCGGACGTATGGCATATACCATTTTGCTGCCGGCCATGAAGGATGGTCTTCAGTTTGATTATACCCAGCTGGGGCTTTTAGGGACCGGTAATTTTATCGGTTACCTGTCCATGGCCATTATCGGCGGGTTTCTGGCAGCAAGGTTCGGCACCAGAGCAGTGATCACCACGGCCCTGTCCATCATGGGAGTTACCATGATACTGACAGGGCTTGCCAAGTCATTTGGCTTTGCCTTTTCCATGCGGCTGTTGACCGGCCTTGGAAACGGGGCTGCTTTTGTTCCGGCCATGGCCCTGGGATCGGCCTGGTTTGCCGTTAAAAAACGCGGGTTTGCCACCGGGATTGTTTCCGGCGGCATTGGTCTGGGGACATTCCTGTCCGGACTCATCGTCCCCTTTATCCTGAAGTCATACGGCATAAATGCCTGGCGATATTCATGGTATGTTCTGGGAATTTTAGTACTGGCGGCAGCCCTTGTCGTCTTTTTATTTGTCCGCAACCAGCCGAGTGATAAAGGCCTGCTTTTGGTGGGACAAAAAGAAAAACAAGAAGGTCAAAATCCATCAGCAGGTCATAAGGTCTCCTCTTTAGACTGGGGTAAAGTCTATAAGATGAAGGCACTCTGGTACCTGGGAGTGGTGTATTTTTTTTATGGCCTGTCCTATATTATCTATATGGTTTTTTTTGCAGCTTACCTGGTCAAGGAGATGGGCTACACCCAGGCATGGGCAGGCGGTTTATGGGCGGCTGTCGGTGGATTAAGCATTTTCTGCGGTGTGATCTGGGGCGCTGTATCAGATAGAATCGGGCGGGGGAAGGGGGCGGCACTGGCCTATCTTGTTCTCGCTGTTTCCTATATTGTCTATGCCCTGGTCAAGAATGAGGCAGGGTTTTATGTGTCAGCCATTCTTTTCGGGTTAACTGCATGGAGCATCCCGACCATTATGGCTGCGGCTGCAGGAGATTTTATCGGTCCACGGCTTGCGCCTGCAGGCCTCGGGTTTATCACCCTTTTTTTTGGGATCGGTCAATCCATAGGGCCTGCGCTTGGCGGATATCTGGCTGATATGAGTCACTCTTTTACGCTGCCCTTTCTTATCGCAGGCGGCATTTCTCTTTTGGGGATGCTGTTTTCATTATTTTTAAAAAAACCGGTTGAATCGTTTTAAATCATCGGGTGTTGAAAATACAGAGGTGACAATGAACAATACTGCCCGTCAGCAGAAGATCAATGATCATATACAAAAAGATGCGTTTGCCAATTATCTTGGGGCAAAAGTTGAGATTGCAGCCCCAGGGCACAGCCGTGTTTTTCTAACCATTACAAATGATATGACCAATTTCCACGGTACCACCCATGGCGGTATTATTTTTTCCATTTCTGATATGGCATTTGCAGCCGCGTGCAATTCCCACGGAAAGGTGGCCGTTGCCCTGAATGTGAGCATCTGTTTTTTAAAACCCAGCTATCCCGGGGATCGCCTGGTTGCCGAGGCGAAAGAAGACCATAGCGGCCGTCGGACTTCATTGTATGATATTCGAATAACCAACCGGGATACCGGCGAATTGATAGCGAAAAGCCAGGACCAGGCATACCGGATGAATGAATGGTTTGTCCCGGAATAACGGCTTTATTCAGCGAATCCCTCACTGTTTTGGACAGCATCGACAGAATTTTTTAATCACGGTATGAAAAAAGGTGTTGCAATAATGGGAAAAATTGTTTAATTTTTTAAAAAATAACGGTGTTATCTAATGAAATCGAAAAGTGATGAAACAAGAGGGCTTCTGCTGGCTGCCGCTATGAAAGAGTTTCTTGAAAAGGGATTCCGATCTGCATCCCTGCGAAGCATCGCCAAAAATTCAAATGGAACAACGGGTATTATTTATACATATTTCAAGAACAAGAATGAAATTTTTGAAATATTGGTCAGCCCGGTTGTCTTTCAGTTTGAAAAACGGCTTGCCACAGAAGAAATATCAATAAAAGAGGCCCTTGAAGGAAAAGAAATGAGCCCAAAGGAATGGTTTACTAAAAATTTAAGGTTCTTACTCCGCCTGTTGGAAAAATATCCTGATGAAATGAAATTATTGTTTTTAAAATCAGAAGGATCATCGTTTGAGACCTATAAAGACTTTGTGATTGAAAACGGCACCCGCAGGAGTACTGCCATTTTCAGAACATTAAACCGAAGTAAAGCCTTTAAAGGACAGGAATTGTCTGAATTCTTTATTCTAAACCTGGTTAAATTTGTTCTTAATATTGTTGTGGAAGCAATGAAACAGAATAAGGGTTCAAAAGACATTGTGATTTATGAAGAAGAAATCACCTCATTTTTGTTCAGTGGCTGGAAGGCATTGGTCGAGTTCTAAAATTTTTTATATGTATGCATAACAGTGTTATCTAAAAAACATTGGGAAAATATAAAAGAAAAGGAGGTTAGCCAATATGAAGATCATCATTACCGGTGCCACGGGGTTTATTGGAAGAAATCTGGCCGAAAGGCTTCATGAAGACGGCATGAAGGTGGTTGCAACAGGGCGGTCCTTAACGACTGGAAGTGAATTGCAAAAAAAAGGCATGACCTTTATTCAGGCAGATATCAAAGATCTGGATCAACTGAACACAGCCTTTTCACCGGCGGATTGCGTTGTCCACTGTGCCGGGAAGAGCGGTGACTGGGGAAAATTCAATGAATTTTACGAGACAAATGTTATTGGTACGAACAACGTGATCAAGGCATGCAAAAAAAACCACATTGAGAAAATCATTTTTATTTCTTCTCCAAGTATCTATTTCACGGGAAAAGACAGGTATAATATTCTTGAGAGCGATCCAATTCCTGAAAGACAATTTTATTATGGAAAAACCAAATTAATGGCGGAAAAAAGCCTTCTGGACCGGGCCGAAAAGGGACCTGCAGCTATTATATTAAGACCCAGGGCGGTATACGGCCGGTATGACAACACCATTGTTCCCCGTATTTTGCAATTGTCAAAAAAAAAGAACATTCCTTTGATAAACAATGGGAATGCCATGGTTGATATCACCTATGTGGGCAACTTGACAGGTGCGGTCAAAAATTGCCTTTTTGCACCGGATAAGGCATGGAATGAAGTTTATAATATTTCCAACAATGACCCTGTCAGTGTTAGAGAATGGTTTGGTCTTATTCTGAAAATTTTCAATCGGCCCTTTTATCCGAAAAATATTCCTGAACCGGTTGCCATTGCTATGGCAGGAATGATGGAGGTCTTTAGCAGGCTTCCGTTTGGGAATAAAAAGCCTTCAATGACACGGTTTTCAGTAGGATACATGGCCAGATCCATGACCATGTGCATTGAAAAAGCCGCACAAGGATTAAATTATTCTCCCCGGATCAGCAACCGGCAGGGCTTTGAAAAGTATAAACTATGGCTGGAAACAACCCGGGGGCATAAGTCATCATATTCTTGATTAAAAGGATCAATTATCTGATATCCCCCTTGGTTCATCCCGGTATTGGAATAACGGCTTTATTCTGCAAAACCTTCACTGCTTCTTATGGCATCTGCATTGAGCCGGCCCTGGATATACAATGAAAGGGCGGCAACGGCCTTGTCACAGACAGTAAAGACCGGGACATTGTTTTTGATGAGGGCATCCCGGAGCGGATCATAGAGGCGGCCGCCGTCAACAACGGTGATCACAGGCGTGTCACAGGTGTTGGCAATCTCAATGATCTGGTTTTTAATACTGTCTTCATGGTGCATGTCAAAGCCTGGAATCCTTGTGTTCTCAAGGGTTTTCATGGCCGGAGACAACGGGTCAAGACTGACGATAACCGCATCAACGCCTTTATCTTCTGTCAGAATCTGAGTGATCTGTGCATGGGTATCATCATCTGCCGCAGGATTGATATCCAGGGGATTGGAAAGGGTGACAAAGGCATCCAGTCTTTTATCCTTTAAAATTTTGGCCACCTTTTCAAGGGTGCTTTTTTCAAACCGGGCGAGTTCCATATGGAAATCATCTGACTGGATGGCATCTGCCATGCCCACGGCTTCAAAACCGGCTCCGCTGACGGCAGCCAGGCGGTTGCCCTTGATGGGTTTATGATTCAGGGTTTCAGAAAGGACCACCAGTTCCTGGAATTCAGAAAAGGTCCTGGCAACAATGGCCCCGGCCTGCTGGACACAGCTTTCACAGACCATGTAGTCACCGGCAAGGGAAGCCGTATGGCTGGACGTGGCAGCCTTTCCCTCAGGGGTCCGGCCGGCCTTATAGAACACCACTTCCTTGCCAAAAAGAACCGCCTGCCTCACCGCTTTGCAGAATTCAAGACCGTCAAGATCATTGAATCCTTCAGCATATACGGCAATGACATCCACGGCATCAGAGGACTTAAAATAGTGCACCATATCCCCCAGGGTCAGATCGGTCTGATTTCCCATGGAGATCATGTAGGCAGGCCTCATTTGAGGATACTGGTGACTGCGGTGAAGCATGAAAGCCCCGCTCTGGCTGATGAGAGCTGCCCTGTGACAGGTCGCCGATCTGTCTTTGGGCAGTTTTTCTTCAGGAATAAACCAGGTGTCATACCCCCCAGGCTTTGAAATAACCCCCATGCAGTTGGCCCCAAGGAATACAGGACCGCCGTCATCCAGGGTGTCGTGGGCCTGGTCAATTTTTGCCATGAGGTTTTGTGCGCGTACCTGGCTGTTATGGGTCTCTCCCATGCCACCGGGGATGAGCATGATGGCCTGGGCTGCATCAAGCTCAATGAGATTCTCCACAAGGTCAGGGACCTGAGCTGCACCCACAGCCACAATAAAAAGGTCCAGTTTTTTGATTTCTCCATGGTTTAATGCCTCAAGATTCGGCAGGCATCGTATCCCATCGATTTCTTTTACGTCCTCTTTAAAAATAATCGTATTTTTTTTGCTGAATCCTTCTGCCAGGATATTGTCCAGGATGATCCGGCCAAAATTTTTCCGGGTTGAAGAGACACCTATAATGCCAATGGATGAAGGATGCAGCAGGTTGTCAATTTTTTCTATGGGCCGTTTGGCAGCAACTTTTTTCGGTGTGCAAAATCGACAAAGACCGTCTAAAGGCACCATGAGGTAATCGCTAAAGGCAAAGGGATTGATTTCAAGTTCTTCAATGACAAAGGGGGCAGAAGGATTGGCCTGGGAATAAAAAGTTCCCATGCGGATAAAGGATTCAAAACATTCGATGAGCTGTTCATCGGTGACAATGCGGCGCTGTCCCCGGGTCAGGCCGGCAAGTTTTCTATAGGAAATGGTCTGCTTGAAAAGCTGGAAAAAGGTCTGGCCGTCAGTCATTTCAACAGATGCCGCTACAATGGCCTGACCTTTTCTAAAGCGTTTGGCATAAAGTTCTGTGTCGGTTCCGCCCAGGCCTGCGCTGATAATGGTGCCAAATTCTCTGGTATGACGGAGCCCCACAATGAGTTCGTTGCCAAAGGTATCGGAATCCGGCGGCATGAACTGAACCTGCAAAATACCTTTTATATCCCTGCTGATAGCGGCAATCAGCGCATCACCTAAAAGGCCTTTATAAGGGGGCGGGGCTGAATCAGGATGGCGTTGGATCCAGGCCGCGTAATTTTCCGGAACTTCGTAGAACATACGTCGGAGAGCGGAGCGGATTTGATGAGTTTCTTTTTTGACAATCCGCACGCCGCCGACCTCTGTTTTGTGAATGATAAAGGGGGAGACTATTTTGAGTACGGTTTTTTCGCCGGGAAGGGCAGTTAATGCTTCATCTGACGGGCGGGAGCCTCGAAGAATAAAATTGCACTGGGGGGGTGTTTCCGCCCCGGACTGAGAAAGAAGGGTATACACCTCATATTCATATAAGAAGTCACGGCCGTCCCGGGCTGCTGATGCAAGCATCTGGGTGATGCTGTTAAAATCAATTGGAAGATCCATTCTTTTTTTTCCTGTCTTAAAAAAATTATATGAGAGTGATCCCGGCAGTGAATGCCGCATAGTTGCTGTTCCAGATGGCAGGGGTGATGCTCACGTTTTTCAGTGCCTGAAGCCAGACCGCCGTTGGGATTGAGCTGAAGGGTTCAAGGGCGCTTAAGGCACCGAGCATGACCACATTGGCGGTTTTACCGGAAGGGTCTCCAAGCGCTATGGCGATTTTCAGACCCTCCACCAGAATGACCTTAATCCCGTCAAGCCTGTGCCGGATATCATCATCTGTCGGATATACGCCGTCTGCCAGGCCCTGGGGGATAATTTTTGTATCTGCCATGAGCATCACGCCGCCGGGTTTAAGCATTGGGATAAATCCGGGCCTGAGCACCTCACTTTTTTCCATGACAATCAGGCAGTCTGCAGAACCCGGAATAAGCTGGGGGCTGAAGACCTGTCCGCATCCAAAGGTGCTGATGACAGGGCCACCCATCTGGGCCATGCCGTGGGTTTCTCCCTTGATAATATTCGTGTCGCCGTATCCGGCCAGAAATGCCATCTGTGCAAGGGCTTTGCCGAAAAACAGGTTTCCCTGGCCCCCCACTCCCCGGATGGCCAAAGAAAGTCGTTTTGGAAGGTCTGATGTTTTAAGATTTGGAAGTTCTATGGTTTGCGGGGCTTGTTCTAAAAAGATACCCTGTTTTTGTGAAACTAAGAGATCCTCTTTTTGTGCAATTCCTATGGCCTTTGCAGGACACATCTGGAGACAGGCCGGGGTCTTGGAAACACAGCCGGAACACAGATTATTCCATACAGGCTGATTGTTTTCATCCATGTCCAGGCCGGAACAGATGTTACAGGTGGCGCAGGCTTTGCAGAGGTCCTTATCCAGGATTAGCTTCTGCCCGAAATCGATTTTTGGCACCCGGCGGATACAGGTCCCCTTGATGACCAGGATGGTAAAGGCCCCGTGTTGTGCATCTTTAAGGGCTTTTTTCAAGGCCTTTCGGATGGCGTTGCGGTCATAGGCATCCACCTGCACTACAGGTGCGCCTTCGCCTTTCAGGGAAGACACCAGGTCAAATTTATTGGGATCCCCCTGAAAATTTACCGGTGATGCGGGTGAGTTCTGTCCCCCGGTCATGGCAGTCCATTCATTGTCAAGAACCACCTTGACACCCGGGGAATTCCTGTAAATAGCATTTCTTGTGGCATCCATGCCGCTGTGGCATTCGGTGGAATCTCCGATCACACTGATGCATTTTCCGGCTGATCCGGGTTTGGAAGCAACATACCCGGTTCGTTTGCTTTCGCTTGCCCCCATGGCAACACCGGTGTCAAGGGCCAAAAGGAAGTAGAGCAGAGAGTTACATCCGATATCGCCAAACACGGCTTCTAAAACCCCCCGTTGTTTCAGTTTGCTGAGCACTTCTGCAAACAGGGCATAGGGGCATCCCGCACAGATCAATGGCGGGCGGGGCACAGGCGTACACGCTGTTTCCAGAATATCAAGGGATTGTCCCAAGAATCCGGCAATGGCGGCAGGATTCCATTCAGTGATGTTGCTGCGGGCATCTTTGCCTTTTACAGTTAAACCGGCCTCCAGGCAGGCGCTGTGGATAAACCGAAAGCCGTCTTCTATCACATACACATCACCGGCAATGCTGTTACAAAAATTTTTGATCAACTCCATGGGAAGGGGATGGGTAAACCCCAGGGACAGGATATCCACATTTTTTTCAAACAAGGCTTTGTATTCTTCCATATAGAGTGCGTTCACCCCATGGGTAATGACGCCTTTTTTGCCGGCGCCTTTGATCCATTTGTTCAAGGAAGAGTTCTCCACCATCTCAATGAGTCCCGGCATCCGTTTCGACTGGATCCTGTCATAGCTTGGCCGGGCAAGATTTGGAAGACAGTTGTAGTCTCGAAGGTCTCCCATCTCAACCGGTTCTCTGCTCTGTTTTTCCATAAGGGATATCAATCCTTCGCTGTGGCACAGGGTGCCATTGGCAAGGATTACCAGTGAAGTGTTAAACTCCCGTGAAACCTGGACTGCAATAGCGGCTGCTTCCTGCATTTCCTGGTGGTTCCTGGGTTCAAAAATTGGAATAAAACAGCTTTTGAGAAGGTATCTTGGATCAATCACATGCTGGGTTGAATTCGGTGTAAAATCACTGGCCAGATAATAGATCAATGCCCCTCGTTTCCGGGTAAACTGGGATACACTTGTCACAACATCAGCGGCCTGGAAAAGGCCGGGGATTTTCAAGGTCACCACACAGTCCCGGCCGGCAAGGGAATGACCGTGACCCACGCCTGCACTGACCGCTTCATTCACAGACCAGTTGGCATCAATCAGGTCTTTGACATTGGAGAGCCCCTTGTCCAGAACTTCCGTGCTCGGGGTTCCCGGATAGCCGTCTACACTGTGAATGCCTGCACGAACACAGCCAAGGGCAAAGGCAATATTTCCCTGAAGCACGACTGTTTTACCGGCATCATCCAGACACATCTGTTTAAACGCATTCATTATGATATTCCTTGATTACCTTCGGCAGGGAGAAAAGACACCCCGGATAGTGCCGCATCTTTATGTTTATGGTCACTTGTTTAAAAGTCATACTTTTAATAATAAAAAAGTTATATATTGTCAATATGGAAATTATATTCAATAAATTTTTCTATTTTCTTTCATTTAAACAATTTTTTTAGTAATAGTATAGTGTAAATTGGATGAAATTATGTAAAAGTCATACTTAAGTTTATGGCGGCGAACATACTGAAAATAAAAAGATTTTTAATGTATCATGCATTGTGATCAACTCTTTTTTATGGTATTAGCAAAAGAAAAGCCTGACAATGTTGATAAAAACAACCCTGATTTTTTAGGCAAGAATGGACAGCATGGATCAAACAAAACACCCTCAAAAATCGTTAAAGATATCACCCCCAAGGTTTCAGGAGATCATTACCCGTATTAAAAGAGATATCCTTCTGCAGCACTATCGCCCGGGGGACGCACTTCCCAGAGAAGAAACCCTTGCCAAGGCGTTTGGGGTGGGAAGGGCACTTATTCGGGAAGCTTTGGGAATGCTCAAAGCCCAAGGATATCTTGAAGCCCGACGGGGCAGCAGCGGCGGAACCTTTGTCTGTGACCTGCTGCATTCCCAGGGCGTGACCACTTTGCTGGCAGATCTCATCGCCATGCGCTCCATGACCATTAAGCATTTGTGTGACGTCAGGGTCCTGATTGAACCTGAAGCTGCAAGGATGGCTGCCCTTGAAGCGTCTGCATCCCAGTTGCAGCAGCTGGGAGATTTAATGTATAACGGGCAAACCGCTAAAACCGTCCGGGAACGGATTAACTTTGATGTTGAGTTCCATACACAGATCTGTGAGCTCAGCGGCAATCCGTTTTTCTCGCTTCTGATGCGGAGCATGATGAGTTTTTTACAGCAGTTTTTACAAGTTCTCGACGACCATACCACCTATCTGCATGATAAGGACATCCATGGGATCCTTTACGATGCCATCTCATCAAGAGATCATCAACGCGCCTATGAAACCATGTTCGCCCATGTGGTGATCATGAAACAGCGGTTCTGCGATCTTGAAAAAGACTATTTAAACATTCAGGCCAGAAATCTGGGAAAATAAATTATTTTGTTAAGGCTTTATAATTAACAGTTGCAGGATCCAGGAAGACGGTCAATCAGTAAAATTCTTTAAATATGGGAATAAAAGTACCTATATTATCCATAAAACTACCCAGTCGATTTAAAAAAAAATTAAAGGTGTCATCATCTATCGTGTTAAAGGATATTTGTTTTACAGTGCCAACAGCATAGGCCTCTGTTGGAAGGGGCTTGGAAGAAAAAAGGATACAGGCCTGTTTCAAGCGCCTGGAATCCTAACTCGAATGCATCAGGAACTTTTTTTCTCTTACCTGATTTTCAAACTGATATGATGGGCTTTTATTGTGGCATTAACCGCATCCGTAAGTTTTAATAAGCTCACATTAGAGGTGAATGTTTTCCCGTTGCTGGATATTTCTATCCCTCGAACATTTTTTTTTGTTAACTTCAACAGGACACCCAGTCCAAAAGTTTTTGTCACTTCAAAGGGTTTTTCTTCATTTTTCATAATCAGTCCTTTCTTTTTATCAGATCCTGTCTGAAATTTTGGCATCGGCAGAATTGGACCTGTATTAGTATTATCGGCTCTGATTTGATAAAAATGCAATTTTTATACCAGAATTTTTTTTGTATTGAATGAGACAGTTAAATTAAAAAATATTTGACTGAAAATCAGTTGTCCGGTTGATCCAGTAGTTTTCTGATAAGATTAGACAGCTCTGCAAGCTGATAAGGTTTTCTGATATAATCTGCAGCACCCAGGGCCAGGCAATCCTTTATGGTGGTATCGGCCGAATATCCGCTTGCGATTACAACTTTGGGCTGGGGATGGGCGGCCATGAGTTTTTCAAGGCACTTATATCCCCCCATGCCGGGCATGCTGAGATCCAGAAGGATTAAATCAATTTTTAATGGGTTCTTTGAATATTTCTCCAGGGCATCCTCACCATCCACAGCCTCAATACAGGTATACCCCAGCAGCCCGAAGGCCTTGGATGCAAAATCCAGAATAGCGGCTTCATCATCCACTAAAAGGATTGTTTCATTTCCTTTTTTCATCTCGGGGAGAGCTGTTTCTTCTTTTTTTATAAAGTGCTGTTCAAAGGCTGGAAGATATAGTTTAAAAACAGTTCCCTCGCCCTCCCGGCTGTGGCAGATAATCTTTCCCTTGTGATGGGTGACAATGCCGTAAACTGAAGAAAGCCCCAGACCTGTTCCTTTCCCAATCTTTTTTGTGGTAAAAAACGGGTCAAAAATTTTTTCCATGGTGGCTTTGTCCATGCCATGTCCAGTGTCCCGGATACTTAGAAGAACGTAATTTCCGGGGGGGATCCCGATCGTACCATTACCGCCGCCGGGTTTAACCTTCAGGTTGTTTGTCTCTATGGTGATTTGGCCGCCGTCGGGCATGGCATCAGCGGCATTGCTGCCCAGGTTGAGGATGACCTGTTCGATCTGGAGAGGATCAGCGTGAACAGGCCAGATTTTATCAAAAAGCTTCATTTTAATGGTGATCATTTTCGGAATGGTTTTTTCCAGGAGGTTTTTTGCCTGGGCAACTTCTTTGTTGATTTCAAGGTGTTGCTTTTTTGTTGGAGCTTCACGGCTGAACACCAGAAGCTGACGAACAAGGTCGCCGGCTCTTTTGGCAGCATGGTGCAATGCCTGAAGATTTAAATAATCCGGGTCTTCCTTTTTCTTATTCATGGAGATGAGTTCTGCATACCCATTGATCGCCTGAAGCAGGTTGTTAAAATCATGGCTGATCCCGCCCACAAGCGTTCCGATCGCTTCCATTTTCTGAGCTTGCCTTAGCTGAGCTTCCATGTTTTTTGAATCGGTGACATCCACAAGATATCCACGGATTTTTTTTAAATTGCCATCTTGATCAAAAACACCCACTGCATTTTCAATGATATAAATAATAGAACCGTCTTTTTTGACCATCTGGGATTCAAAATGTTTCACCCCTTTATTTTTCATTATTCGGCCTATGAATTCATCCCTTTTTGAGACATTTTTGTATAAAAGGGTGACCGGCTTTCCAATGGCTTCCTGTTTTGAAGAAAACCCAAAAATCCGGACAAATTCCTGGTTGCATTCAAGCAGTTCTCCTGTGGGGGCTGTGATAAACGCACCGGATAAGATTTCTTCGAAATATTTGCGATACCGTTCTTCACTTTTTTTAAGCGCCAGTTCCATCTGCTTTCGCTCGGTGATATCAAGAGCCGTAAACGTGACGCCTTCTGACCAGTCCTCCTGGTTAATGGGTGTTGAGCTTAGAATAATATCGATAATGCTCCCGTTTTTGTGTTGCCAGCGGGTCTCAACCGTGCCGGTTCCTTTTTCTTTGACCTGCTTGTATTTTTCCCGGCCCACGAATTCAAAATCTTCATCTGTGGGATACAGCATCCGTGAGGATTGCCCGACCAGTTCGGCCTCGCTATACCCGATCATGTTGCATAATTTGTCATTGGCCCGGATGATGACCCTGTCACAAACCATGCCGATGCCTGTCGGGGCAGCCTTGAAAATGCTTTCCAGTGTTTTTTCACTTTTTAAAATAGCCTCTTCTACAGCTTTACGATCAGAACTATCTGTCAAGGTGACCATGGCTTTTCCATCCAGAATTTGGGTTTATATAATGGTAAGGTTCCTTTTTCATTGATCATGGTAATTCCCATGGGAAGCTGGTTAAATAGAGAATTAATAAGCAATTGTTTTGCCGAGATTTCATTGTTCACGATTTTATTCTCAATAATGATTTTAAAATACTTTATTTTGAAATAAGAAACACCTAATGTCAAGTTAAAGCTTGAATCGTCTCAGCTGGAAACACGGTTACATAGTGATTTGACAGAATGCGATTTGATTTAAGGAATAGCCCGTATAAACGGTCTGATGAATTAATGATTCAGGCTGTGGAAAATGGATTCTTGCTCATCAAGAATTTCATCAAGAATTTCAACGGTGGTCATTGGATTCATAATGACAGCCCTTAACACAACGCTGTTGTGATGATCCTTGAAAGAACACTTTAAACGGGTTCTGGATACAAAACTTTTTCCTGCTTCTCTTTGAATTCGTTGAAGTTTAATATTGATGTCGTCAAGCCTGGCGTCAAGTTTTTGCCGTTCTTCAGTGTCTGCTGTTTTAAGTTTTTTCCGGATATCTTCGGGAACAAGTCTATAGGTCAAGATATTTAATTGTGGGGGTGTAACCAGGTCAAACAGATTTCTTTGCTTGATTTTATCTGCAAACTGCCGGGCGGTTTCAATTCCATGTTCAATCATAAGGGCGTATCCTCTGGAGCCCATGATTTTAAGGGCACTGTCAAGGATCAGAGAGTTGGCTTCTCTTGAGCCTTCAAGCGTTTTAATCCCCAGGTCGACACTGCCGGGTCTGTTGACATACCTTGCATGATATACAATCTGGTCAAGGGCTTTGGGGTCTTTGAAATACACCATGCCGGAACTCATGGGCATGTAAAACTGTTTGTGACAGTCAATGGTGACAGAATCCGCCCGTTCAATACCTTTCAGGAGATGACAATAGGTTTCAGATAACAGCACGGGGCCGCCCCAGGCAGCATCCACATGGAAATGAATGCCATGGGTTTCACAGATATCTGCCAGCGCCGGCAATGGGTCGATGATCCCTGTTTCAGTGGCCCCTGCAATGCCGATAATGGCAATAATCCTGGTTTTTTTGTCTTTTTGAAGGTCTTTGATTTTTCTTTCAAGTTTTTCAAGGTCAATGCTTCGGTTGACGTCAACATCAATGGGGATAATATTCTGGTTCCCCAATCCTAGGATGCCGCCGGCTTTTCTTAAAGAGAAATGGCCTCTCTTTGAAACAAGGACCACTGCTTTCTCTAAATTATGGGCTTTCATTGCTTCAAAAAAACCGTTTTTTTCAATGCTTTCAAAATTTTCTTTTGGAGAAAAACTTTTGTTTCTGGCAATCCACAGGGCGGTAAGGTTTGCTGTTGTGCCACCGGTTGTAAAAACACCCAGAGAGGTTTCAGTGTTCTGGACGTGCTCAAGATAGAAATCATCATCAAAGTTGAATATCATCCTGTGCAGTTTGGCAAGGACCTGTTTTTCCAGCACAGACAAAACTTTTGAAGTTTCCAGTTTGATCACATTCTGGTTTAA
>Ga0180009_10002752_pt1 | contig 20548 bp, 22 predicted proteins | sample OS_PC_MetaG_FD_123537 | JGI IMG/M metagenome (GOLD analysis project Ga0180009, IMG submission 123537) | Groundwater microbial communities from the Aspo Hard Rock Laboratory (HRL) deep subsurface site, Sweden - OS_PC_MetaG | ecosystem: Environmental > Aquatic > Deep subsurface > Groundwater...
GGATTGCGGAAGTTCTTGATGCCTCGTTTTAAATCGCTATTTTAGAGGGGTGAATTCAACTTCAAAGTGCACCACTTAAGATAACCGTGAGACACGACAGCAAATATGAGGCTGCGCCCTTTATATCTTAAGCTTATTATCTGAATGTATTATGATATCAGAAGGCCCGTAGTCTTTTTTGTTATTGGGCGATATCCGAGCTTGGGATGAGCGTGTCGTAGCTTTTGAGAAGACTGGAACTGTCTCTGGCAGGCGTAAGGCAGTCGGTAAAGCACTGTGCAAAAATAGCGGATGATGAAGGCTTTTGCCTGATTGATATATAAAACTTTAGATATAAAGGATGTCCACAATATCCGCCCACACATGGGCAAAGCCAAAGAAAAACTTATGGCTTTTCTTGACTAAATGACGGCGAAAGAGGAAAATAGATCCAATATAGAGTCAAGAATGAATAATTGGGAAGTAAACAGTGAGGTCAAAACCATGAACAGAATGATGATAGAGTACCCGGAATCTTTTCCTGCCGTAGCGAACATGAGTGTGGAGTCGTTTACTGAAGAGGCTCGATGGGCAATGGCTGTGAAGCTCTATGAGATAGGTCGTCTAACATCGGGTCAGGCTGCTATACTTGCAGGCTGTTCACGTGTTGCTTTTCTGCTCAATTGCAAAAGATATGGAGCTGCCAGTGTCAACTGGGATGCGGATGAGCTTGCAAGAGAAAAGAGGGGCTTAGATTTATGACCAAAAGGCTGCTGCTTGTTTCAATGCGGAAGAATGGCTATTGGATTGATGAGGAAATTTTGGGTTTTGTCATGCGAGAGGCGAATGAGTAGTTGTCGCCGGTTGAAGATGATTTGAAATGCCGCGCAAAACTGCACTTGGACGACAAACGTTCGTGCAGAGCGTGCTTGCCAGGGGATATGGGGGGATACCCTTTAATCTATAGTTTGTTCTTGGGCGATATCCGAGCTTGGGATGAGAGCATATTGGAGCTTTCGAGAAGACTGGAACTATCTCTGGCAGGCATAAGTCAATCGGTCACTCGTCGTGAAAAAACGGCGGATGACAAAGGCTTTTGCCTGATTGATATATAAAACTATAGATGTATAGGGCGTCCCCAATATCCGCCTGGGTTAGAAGGAAATCAATTTATGACAAAGAAAAGAATATTCACTGTCGGATTTGACCTGCCTGGTGAAGAGTTTGAATACATCGAATTCGATTCAGACCAATCTCTACTTGATGCTGATATCATTCTTTTTAGGCCTGGATTCGGCAACCATTATCCTTCAGAGGATTATCAAGGTGAGCCTCTGTTTAGACCGAGTAGCTCTGTAAGTGTAGCACAGAACCTGCAGCACTGGCGTAGCGAGCTATCATCGGCAACAAATGTTGGAAAACTTGTGATAATATACGTAACAAAGCCTCTAAGCTATTTTCGATACACTGGCGAACAACAAAATTCCGTCACAGGGCGAAGCCGCGTTATCACGAATGTCGTGACGCGCGTCACATCATTCTCTGCAGTTCCAAATGTTATTACAGTTGAAGCGAAAACAGGACGTGAAGTGCGTTTAACTAAAGATGGTGCTTACCTTGCCCCTTATTGGAAAGAATTCGAAGGCTATTCCCCATATCAGGCTTACATTGATGGTAAATTTACACACGCTATACTAATCACAAAAGCTGGTAATAAAACAGTCGCTGCTGCTGTCCGTGGAAAGGGAACTCTGCTCTTCCTACCACCTCTTTCATATGATGAGAAGAAGTTTATAAAATATAATGACAAGAAAGATGAATCGTTTTGGACACCGGAAGCAATTAAATTTGGGAAAAGATTATTAGGGGCTTTAGTCGGGCTTTATGACAATCTTGCTAAAGGACGATCAAGCACTCCTCCACCTTCTTGGGCTCTCAGTCAAGCGTTTCGCACCGATGAAGAAGGTGTCATACAGGGAAAAATTGCACAAGTGTCAAAGAATATTGGTAAACTTCAAAAGCAAAAAACGGAACTGGAGCAACGATTAGATGAAGTTGGATCAATTCGATCTCTGCTTTACGAGCAAGGAAAACCTCTTGAACGTGCGGTTCGTGAAGGGTTGACTGTACTGGGTTTCTCTGCCGTTCCATTTGCAGAAAACGACTCAGAATTTGATGTTGTCTTTGAATCGGCCGAGGGAAGATGTCTAGGTGAAGTCGAAGGCAAAGATAATAAAGCTATAAGTATAGAAAAATTCAGTCAGCTTGAGCGCAACCTGCAGGAGGATTTTGCAAGAGAAGGCGTTGCTGAGTATGCTAAGGGTGTTTTATTCGGAAATACTGAGCGGTTAATTACACCAGCAGAAAGAAACGAGCCATTCACCGCCAAATGTCTCACCGCAGCCATCCGAGTTGGTGCGGCACTGGTTAAAACAAGTGAGCTTTTTGAGCCAATTAAGTACCTAAAATCACACCCTGACCCAGAATATGCAAAAGCATGTCGTGAAGCGATTTTCAGCACACGAGGAGCTATTGTTGTTTTCCCTACTCCGCCGGTCGGAATAGTCTCAAAGATGCAAGAAGGGCCCGTATCTTCGGATACCGCAGTCGATTTGGCGTCTGAGACAAATTAAACTTCTAACGAGGCAATTCACCGGAGCGCTACCGCGCCCGGTGATCTTCTTGTTGCCGCCGCGCTGCGCGCGACGGCAACGGCGGAGCTAAGCTACCGCTTAGCTCCGCCGTTATGAAGAGCAATGAAAGAGGCATATTGACGGTTTCTTTGACCCGAACGGTCAAGACATTATCGAATATTCTTCTGGCCCCGACAGGCCGGAATAAGATATGATGAAACAAAGGCATTATAGAAGCAGGAGGGCGTTACCGGACAGTTTGGGGGTACAGGAAAATAGGTGATTTCATAACTTGTGCATGAACCGGATCGGCAACAAAAGGCGTTGCCTCCCGGTTATGCTGGCGTTCGGCATATTAATAAGGAGTATCGAAGCAGACAAAATGGAGGTTATTTAAAGTGAAGATAACGGAATCGATAAAGATAAATTGGTTAAAGATAGTAAGATACTCTCTCGTACTCTTCATACCCATGATCCTTATTTTAGGTTCATCATTCTTCGGGCTTGCGATTGAAACATATCTATTCGTTGCTGTTGGTATTTCTAATCTCATCGCTTTAGTCGATATAAATAGTGAATTATGTGAAAAAATTGAAGGGCCATTGTTTATTCAGCTTATCCTTTTAGCTTTCATTATTGCTTTTAGCTTCTCACTGATATTTGTAGATTACGGTGTCAAACCTAATAATTATCTATTTTTTGGCATTGGCCTTGTTTTACTTATTCTCTCATCATTCTTTATGCTAAAGAAAAATATGAGGATAGGTAATTATTTATTATTCTTAGGCATAGTTGTTTTTTCAATATTTCTGTGGATTAATATAAATGAAAATGGGTCGCATACCTATGGAGCGCCTATCCACTTAATATTATTACCTCTTTTCTTTTGTGGGTTTGATGCATATCGATTTAAAGTTCTTAAGGTTAGTGAACTAAAGGAATTAATGAAATTAGATTTTGGACTAGTTGTAGTAGGAATATTAATATTTTTAACAGCATGTGTATCCGAGAAACCTTTGCAGTATTTTGAAGCAGGAGCAGCAGCCACGATTATGATAATTGGTAATTATTGCTATTTACTTTTACCTCCAAGCAAATTGCAGCATACTTAACATTATGAATTATATCATAGATGAAAATGTCAATGTACAATAGAACCTACTGGAATAATTGGTGTATAGGTTTATGGCGCAAGGCACAGATAGAATGGATAAATAGAAAAGGCCAAGATTACTATTATCGCGACTACGTCGTAATTCCTGCGGTAATGAAACATTTACACGATTGTCCACCAATTGCTACCATTATAGATCTAGGGTGTGGGGATGGGTATACTTTAGAAGCAATTTTAAATAATAACAATTCGCCTTTTAATGGTACTACTCGTATTGTGTTAGTTGACCGATCTATATCTCTGTTAAATACTGCAAAGAATAGGTTTAAGAAAAATTCGCTGAAAGCGATTCATTGTGATCTTCACTCAATCAAATGGTTGTCTCATGTTATTAATGCCTCAACGCCTAAACTGCTATTGTGCGCATTTGTCTTACAGGAAATGCCGTCACTAAAAGATTTCTTACGGTTGGTCAATAAGGCATTGGGGCGTTTGGATATTTTTGTTGCAATCGTAGTAGACCCAGACTATGCAATAAGCCTCTCAGGTATCCACTGTCAAATGAACAAAATAGGTAGAAAAGAACTTGAGGGAAAGGATTGGGAATGGGCGTCTGTTTACCCTATAAGCACCAACTCACATACTATCTATTTGCCGTACTTTCATCGCTCATTAGAAGATTACAAGAAGATCTTTGAAATAAATGGTTTAGTCTTGAATACAATGGAAGCTTTATCGGTTCCAAATACACCTGCCGCACATAAAATTTATCAGAAAACAGTCTATACTGAAGCCATAATTGAAATAAGTTCAAGTCAATTGCTAATTGCAACAAAAAACATATGACGCTTGGCAATTACAATTAATTAATGGAGGATAAAATGGAAAAGAGCAAACTGAGCCCAGAAAAGTTAGCTTTGATAGTCGTCTGTGTTGTGCTTAATTTAGGGATTGGATTTATTGTTGCTTCAATTCGCTTGCCTTTCTACCTCGATTCAATAGGCACAGTTGTGTCTGCGTATTTGTTAGGACCCGTAATTGGGATTATTGTTGGAATTACGACCGTATTGATTGGCTCAATTTATACTCCTACCTTGTGGGCTTATGGAGGAACCGCCATAGTGATTGCACTTTACGTTGGTTCTGTTAGAAAGTTTGGCTACTTAGAAAAGTGGGTTCGAACGATTATATTTGGGATTCTTCTGGGAGTCATTTCAGCAATACTTTCTGCTCCGGTCACGGCAATATTGTATGGTGGAGTCTCTTTGGCTGGCACAGATGTCTTAACTGCGTTGTTTAGAGCCACAGGGAAGACTATAATGGAGAGTGTTGTGTTGGGAGGCCTCGCTACAGATCCTTTTGATAAATTATTGACCTCAATAATAGCTATGTTGCTGATTATGAGATTGCCTCAATCTTTCAAAAGGAAAGATGCAAAGTGATTGATAAACCAACACCGCTAACGGCTATCATAGTTTGTTTTTCTCTAATACTTTCGCTAATTATTGTTCCTTATAGAGTTTTCCCGTTACCGTCCATATTGCTCTTGTTTGTTGGTTTATTCAATAAAGATATACGTCACAATTCCAAACCATACCTGAAAATGATTATAGTTACCAGTTTACTCCTTTCATTAATAACCATATCATCGCTAATTGCTGGGACTTCTTTACGTTTGGCTGTCATTCCGTCAATTCGCTCGTTAGGCTTGATTTGCACAATGACAGTGTCAATTCTATTCTTATATGTTTCGACTGAACCTAAAGTCTGGATATTTATTTTCAATAAATTAAAATTACCAAAAACATTAATCTATATCTTATTGTCGTCGATTACATCCTTGATTTTAGTTAAGAACAATGGGGAAACAACCATTTTATTACTTAAATTAAAGGGTTATTCATTCAAATCAGTTGGCTCAAAATTCGGAGCATATATTAGAATCGTCTCACCGCTTTTTTCAGTTTTATTGAGTACTCTGCAAATCCAAGCAAGAAGCCTATATTATAGAGGTTTTTTTAATTCTCGTGAAGATATACAATTAGAGCCACAATGGCATCAAACTCAACTCAGTTGGCTTTTTGTTGTTTTTATAAATATTGCTTTGTGTCTCTTGATAAGAAAACTCGTTTAAGGCTTCCCGATTATTTTTGAACGATCTATTTATGACTTGAATAAGCTTACAAGAAATTACTTTAATAGTAAGTGGAACCCATGGATTTAACAATTCCATCTTTTCATTTTATTAGACCCGACGGAACTGAATTCAACTTTTCAGGAGTTGCCACCTCAAACGTCCAGAAATTGTTGATTACGTGTGAGGAGATTGAAGATGCCAGCATATTCGCTCTGGCTAGTTTTGGTTTTGACATTGAGCATATAAAAGCATCGGGCTATATCTTAAAAGAACACGATCGAAGTTCACATTCACGTCTTAAATCCACTTATACGAGTCCTAATCCTCGTGCTGAGCTATCTCGTTTCACAACATCAGTGAAAGAAGAGATTCTTTTAGGTTTAAATTCCCATCTTTCTGGATCCGACTGCATATCCCAACTAAAGGTTGTTTCAGAATGCATGGGTATTACGCATCTTCTAGAAAGAAATCCTTTGAATTTATCTGGAGGTGAAATCGCAAGAGTAATAATGGCAGCCCACCTAGCACTGAGACCGGATGTTTGGGTAATTGATAGAACATTAGGTGAACTTGATCAGCTATTTAGGCAAGAGTTTCTTAATGTTATCTTTAGCACGGGAACATTGTCAAGGTCTTGTGTCGTTATAGTTGACCACGAGGGTATATTGCCCGCTAAGCAATTTGACAAAATATGGCATATAGATGATGAAAAGAACAAAGAAGACTCAAAAACTAGACCAGTTGATAATCAAAGCAAAGAACTTGACAGTGATGTTCTTCAGGTAATAACAAATCAGCCCTTCAACGTGTCATCGTTCTCTGGCCTAAGAGTTGACCAATTAACTGTTAAACGAAATACGAGACTCATAAACGAAAATATATCCTTGACCTGTCCAAAAGGAGAAATCTGCTGGGTAGTTGGTGCAAACGGATGTGGAAAAACAACATTATTTGAATCGTTGGTGAATATCAATATGGATTGGCAAGGAAAGATTTATTTTGAAAACCAAGACAAAACTGATGAGATTTCTAAATTCATTTCCTATTCGCCACAGAATGCTGAAATCGACATAACGGAAGAAAGCTTGATAAAAGAAATTGCGTTTGCATTTGATCTAGGAAAATATGACAAGACTAGTCTTTTCAAAGCAAAGAAATGGTTGAATGAAATTGGCTTGAGTGAGGATTTATATGACAAATCTCTCTCCTCTAACCAGGACAAAAAACTAACGAGTGTCCTCTCTTGTATTGCTCGTAAGAAACCAATAATAATATTAGATGAACCAACCTTATACTTATCAACTACAAACATTTTGATTATTTTAGAGGCTCTCAAGATATATCTCGAAACTGGTGGGATAGCACTCCTTTCTACACATGACTCTAGGTTATTTAGAATGGCGAAGGAAAAATTTAAAGGTCGTTCAAATTAAGCACTTCAAGTTGAAAGTAAGGTCAGGCGGAGCGCCGAACCAGGTGCTTACAGCCGACGTGAAAGGGCTGCGCGGCTGAAGCGCAATGTTATGCATTAAGGTAAGAATATGACTAAACAAGAAATACTTTCGGAAATAAGGCGTATTGCAAAGGAAAGTGGCGGTAAGGCGCCCGGCTCCCAGAGATTTTCTGCTGAGACTGGAGTTCGCAAATCGGAGGAAGACATGGTCGCGGTAGGGATACCGGTTACCCGGCACCCCCCGCACAGATCCCGGCGTGCGCTACTAACGCACCGGGCTCTTACCTTGGGTAAAAGCGTCAAAGCGGGTCAGCGGATAAGGATGACAGATGTGTCCTTCCTATCCTTCTTTACCGCTTCGCGCACCCTCTCCAGCCCACTATGCACGCTCTCCCGGCTCTGTGTCCGGTGCGCGTTTCGCTGGATCAGGTTCCCCTTGGCCAGTTCCCTTCCCTCTATTGCCTCCGCTGCTTCTTCAGCTTTGTTCGGCAACTTCTCAGGTACTATGAAACTGTCCGACTTCCCATGCCCGTTCATCATTGGCTTGTGTCCTTAGACTTCCCAATGCGACCTTCGGCTAACCTCATGCCCAGGGTAAACATGGGATCTCCCGGTTCCCGCGTGGTGTGTTTCCGCACGTGCTCAAGGTCTTCGACCCCGCAAGGTCTGCCTGCCTCTCGCGCTATCGACTCAGGCAGTGTTGCCTTCCGCCTCGTCCCACAACGTCGGCACCTTGAACTTAGATGTATTTCGTGGCTCCATACTTGGCCCGTGCGTACCCCTGTCAACGCTTCAGTCACACCATTACTGGTATCACCGCATGACTCAGGGCCGGTGTGGGTCGCTACTCCTTCACCGTGAGGCTCTTTCATCCTCAACACTCCACCGGTTTTCACCGTCGTTTTCGGGATGTTCATCAAAGTATAAGTTCAGCAAGTGAAACGGGGGAAAGATTGGCAAATCGCGCACAAGAAAGCCGAGGCAGTGTCTTACGGTGTCACATTTTGATTGGTGATTAAATATTGATTTAAATATAAAAAATGATTAGATGCCGACGCTTTTAAATTAAAGAATCAAGAGAAATAATCTGTATAGATGATATAGCGGGCAGCCGGACATCATTGGTAAAAAAGTGAGATGCGCCTGCGTTTAAGGCTGCACTGATTTGAATTGCATCGGGGGTACGGATATTATGGGTCGCCCGGAGCCGGGCTGCCTGTTCCGCAATAGTATTTGATACTTCCATGGTCATCAGCCTTGAATTGAGCAAAATGTCACGGTACTCTGCTGCAAGTTCTCTGTTATTGCTGCGTAATGGATGCACAAGCACTTCCAATAATGTTATTGTTGAAGTGACAACCGCAAAATCGCCCCTGTCCATTGCCTCAAAGAAAAGTCTTACAGCTTCGAGATAGGTTGGATTTTCCTCAATAAAATAAATCAGCGGCGCCGTATCAAGACCAACCGTCTTTCCCTGTAGATCATTTATCCATTCCACGACGATCTTTCCTCATCAATATACGCTTTTACATTAAGGCCATTCCAGATATCCTTACCTTTCCCTTTAAGTTCCAGAATGCTGCGCGGCTGAGTTCCGATTGTCTTTTTGCGAATCAGGATCGCAGTTTCTTCCAGAAGACGAAGCTGCTCAGATAAATTTAATGTCTTTATTTCAGATATTACATGATTATAGCTGACTTCCGGCATAATCAATCTCCTTTTGGCAATTAAAACATGATTATGTTCATGTATTATATTCTGTTTCTTAACTGCAATCATTTCCCTGGCTGCATCAACTTGTTTAATTATATACACTTACATCATAAAATCAATAAAAGATTGCACAAGCTGGTAAGTATTACGAGAATTTCCAAAACGGTTTGACGTCATGGGTCAAGAGGAAAGGGTGAACTCAACTTCAAAGCGCACCACTTAAGTTAATAGTGAGACATGTGATCAACGACAATTAATGTGATTCAGCTCACTTCCCGAAAAAAGTCTCAGTTTATTTTTTGGTAACGATAAGATTCTCATAACCCAATTCTTTTAATATGATCGGAAAGTACTGAAACATCGGTCTTACAACCGGCAGCAGTTTCAGCATTGCGGTTATTTTACCGCCCTGCTTGACTTTTCCGCGGGTAACTGCGGCAATCGGATTTTCAAGCCCGTGCCAGAAACGATGAGAGTGATCAGCGCTCTGTTTGGACCATACATCTTCTTTAATGTCAGTAGGCCCCAGGTAAAAACTGCCGAAATATCCTTCCTTTTCAGGCTTATTTCTCAAATCGATTGTAATTTCCGTATCAGGATCAGTATAGATGAACTTGATGATAATACCGGCTCTGGCCAGTTTGGGACCGATTTTAGGATCCGTCATAACCTTATCCATAAAGTACCCATAGATTTCATACAGATGCGCGGCATCGCGATAATATTCTCCCATAAAGTCCCCCCCCGTTTTTTATTAACAATTCAAAATCATATAGTGTTCATGCGCAAATAAAGTTTGCATATTATTACGTTTCCAATCCGGAAATCGGCAATTTTGGGCAAGCTCAAGGAAATCAAGGGATTGCGCGGAGGCATACGCGATGTATGCCGCACAAGTAATCCCGCAGATTGACACCGAGATCGCACAAAAGAGCCATTTCCGGATGGAAACTATTTATTTTCTTTGATCAAACCGTCTCCCAAACAGCATACTGGCCATGGTTATGCGAAGCATTTGAAGCGTGCCTCCCGCCACTCCCCACGCCCTGGCATCCCTTAGCATCCGCTCAACCGGAAAATCCTTGCTGTATCCGTATCCGCCGAACACAAGCATGGCTTTATCAGTTACTTCCCTGACCATCTCATTGGCATAACATTTGGCCATCGACGCCTCATAAACAGACGGCAGTCCTTGCCCCGCGCCAGTTGCGGCGCGATATACAAGCAGCCTTGCCGCATCCAGTTTCATGGCCATATCGGCGACGGTGAACTGAATATCCTGAAATTCACAAATCGGTCGGCCGAACGCTTTTCTCTGCAAAGCATAATTTTTTGCTGCCTCCAGCGCTCCTCCGGCAGTCCCGAGACACATGGCGGCATTTCCGCAACGCTCAATATCAAATGTCAGCATGAGATTGCCGAAGTCTCCGGGCTGAATCACCACGTCCTCTTTCGGCACTTTCACATTATCAAAATATAGATCACAGGAAGGCATTCCGCGCAGTCCCATAAACTCTTCCTGTTTGCCGAATGTGAAACCGGGCATTCCTTTTTTAAGAATAATGCCGCCGATTCCCTTATAACCCTTAATTTCGCCAAAACGGGTATACACAAGGTAATGGCTGGCAAAGCCGCCGCCGGTAATAAAGCATTTCCTTCCGTTTAAAATATAATGATCCCCTTTATCCTCGGCAAATGTCTCAAGGGATGTAAGGTCGGAACCTGCTTCAGGCTCTGTCATGCAGACCGATACACTATGATTTCCCTCACATACTCCGGGTATGATGCTCTTTTTTTGCTGCTCTGTGCCGAACATATCAATGACACGCACCGGACCGACATTTGATTCAAAAACCGGCGCTGCTATCATTGGGCTGTGCTTTGCAAGTTCTTCAATCGCCAGAATGGCGGTTATCGAAGGCTCCCCTCCGCCGCCGTATTCAGGTGAAAGTGTCATGCCCAAAAGTCCCATCTCGGCATATTTGCCTGTCAGATGATGAGGGAATTCCCCGGTGGCGTCTATTTGTACCGCCAGTTCTTTGAAGTTTTCCCGTTTGCCCATATCTTTAAGTGAGTCAAGCAACATTTTCTGCTCTTTTGTAAGACTAAAATCCACTGTGCCACCTCTTTAAGTTTTAATTCAGGATCAATAGAATTTCAGACAAGGTTGGTAATGTCTCTTATATCCGAAACATTTTCCAGGTTGATTATTTTTTCAATAATCCGGTCAATAGGCCCGATATCCCGATCACCCGCATATTGTTTCAGCTTTCGAATGATATCTCCTTCTTCCATGGGGTCCCGCGGGTCTCCTTTGGGAATATCAACCTGCCTTGTTAAAACACGGTTGTCTTTTAACGATATTTCTACACGGCTTGCGGTTTTTTCAGGATACATTTTATTCAATGTCTCGTCGGTGCTCACAGTGATTTTTTCGGAAAGCTTTATCAGTGCTTCATCCGACATCCTCTTTTCCGTTAATTGGAGCGGCCCAAGATCACCGTCCATAAGACATGCTGCGACAACATAGGGAATTGAAAATTGGGCGGAAACAAAAGAATCATTCTTTCTTATGCCTTTTCCGACGGCAAGTTCGGCAATGCCATAGGTAAAGACCCTGACTTTTTCTATCAGCTGCCAAGAGATATCATGCTCTTTGACCAGCTCAAGCGCGGCCTGCGCCGCGCCATGCGTATGGCGGCACGCGGTATATGGCTTGAAATATACGTCAAGGATAGAATACTTCTCACCGAGCCCATCCGTAATTTTTTCCATTTTTGGAGCCACTTTTGTCGTTATTTGCATAAAACCGCCATTTAAAATTGAACCTTCAAGGACCTGATCCGAGCCTGTAAGCCCCTTTCCTGATAATCCGGCAGCCATCATGCCCGCGCTCGCGGCCTGCCCTCCCTGAACAATCTTGATGGAAAAACCACCCATCAGATGTTCCGCCATGGATAATGGAAGCAGATAACCGGCATTCCCGATGGCATTTAACATTTTTGATGTATTGTATTTATATATACGGGCCGCTGCAGCGGCAGCGCCAAAAGCGCCGCACGTCCCTGTGGGCAGAAAACCGGACAGGGTATGCCACGGGTGCATTGCAGCAGCCGGTCTGTTGGCGACTTCATAGCCGGCCACAACCGCCTCAATGATTTCCTTCCCCCCGAGACCCCGTTCTTCCGCAGCGGCAATTGCCGCCGGAATAACCGCAACTCCGGGATGATTTCCGCCAAACCGGTAACCGTCCTGGGCTTCGATGGCCTCAGCGGTTGTCCCGTTGATAAACACGGCATGAAGCTGATTCGTCTTAAATCCGCATCCAAGGACTGTTGTTGATCCCCCGGTGCTTTGAGAACGAAAGTAATCGATGACGTCATTGACTGCTTTCAGTTCCAGTGATCCGTAAATATTTGCGATGTAGTCTAAAATACATAATCCGGCTTTATGGATGACCTCTTTCGGAAGTTTGTCAAATGAAAGGTTTGCGCAGAATTCTGCGAGTACATGAGTGTAATTCTTAGAATCCGTCATACATACCCCCGCTTTTCATAAATTGCGATCATGTGGTGAGGGTCCAGAATTTCATGCAGAACCCTCAATTCTTCTCCGGTCGGCGGTTTAGTTTCGTATACGTAACCGGACACTTTCAATTCCCAGGGCGTATTTTCAAGAATATCCTCAACCGAATTGCCCGGATGATAGGATTCCAGAAAAGTTTCACCGGTTTTTTTGTCGAACTTTAAAACTGCTTTATTGGTTATGATACATTCCGGGCCTGTATTTGCGGGAAGTCCCCATCGCTCACGCGAACCCGACCCGTCGATATATCCCGGAGTCGTAATAAAATCGACCTTTTCAGCAAGATGTTTCTTATCGTGGAGTGCAATGATGAGAGTCTTTTTGGCCAGCGCTCCGATGGGGTTTGCTCCGCCGCTTCCCGGAAGCCTGCTTTTCGGGTTTTCATAATTACCGATACAAGTCGTGTTAATATTTCCGAACTTGTCCACCTGGCTTCCTGAAAGAAAACCGATATCCACCCATCCGGCCTGGAGAAACATGCCCATTATATCGAGCAGATTCCCAACCATCGCGGCGCCGGGATTAAGACAGGGATCTCCCACCGAAAGAGCCGGTCTTTTAGGCCGGGCATCGACAACACCCGATTCCTGCATCAGGATACAATTCGGGGCATGGGTATGTTTGGCAATATTCGCCGACATGGCCGGAAAACCGGTTCCCACGATCACAACGTTATTGTCTCTGATTTCCCTTGCGCCGCAACATGCCATCAGCTCCGGCTTGATATATTCATTTGAATGTTTTGTCATCCCGGTGTCGCCCCCCTGTCGTCAAAATATTAATACGCGTAACTGACCGGATAGCTGTAATCAAAACCGGCCTGGAGTTTTCGGAACATCTCGTATCCGAACCGCTGGATATAATGCTGTGTGTAAGCCTTTCTGTCCTGAATATCGAATACCCATTCTTTAAGAAAGTTATCAAATCCTTCAACACTGTTTGACGCCTGCTGGTACTGATACCCATAGCCGAAATCAACATCATAAAAACCAGGCGTGTAGCCGGGATGGGCGCCAAAAGGTTCTTCGGTAACGGCTACAACTTTAAAAGAAGGCACAATTGTGCGTGACGGATCTTTCCCTATAATCTCCCTGCTGACAATCCGCTCACAACTTACGATAACCTTTCCGGCCGCATTTGCCCCGACCCTGCAATCCCCGCCGATTCCCCACATCTGGGCATTCCCGTCTTCATCCGCCTGTTGAACATGTATAATGGCAACATCCGGCGTAAGCGCCGGAACCAGAAGTATCGGCTTGCCGTCAAAGGGAGAATCGATCATTTTGTATTTATTTTCCCCCATGAAGGATCTGACATTTAAAAGGTCCGTTCCGACCATATCTTTAACGGGAACAAAAGGCATTCCCATGGCTCCGGCCATCAGCATCATGGGCAATGACAGGTTGGTATATTCTTCAACCTCGATTTTATGCGGAATGCTTTTTTCCATGGATCTGCGGTAACAACGGCCAAGGCCGTAAATTCCGAGGGAGAGAAATGTGCCGATAAAACGTTTAACAAGGCCGGCACCGATCATCATATCAAAATCATCCGCTGCATTACTGCGCGTGATAGTAAGGTTATTTTTATTCTGCCGGATAATTTCATGGATAGCTGCAAACGGCGTTCTGCAGATATAACCGCCGATAAAAAGAAAATCTCCGGGGTTTACAAATTTTGAGATAGCTTCTTTAGTGCTCATTACTTTGCTCATTTACAAACTCCCTTCGGCAGTATTTCCCGGAATATACAGGACCGCTCCACTCATTGCCTTTAATTTTTTATAATTATTCAGAATTCAGCCATGATGGTTAGCGCTTACGCTTCACTCCGTGTCACTTCATATCACTTGAATCCTTGCCCCCTTGACCCCTTGAATCCTATCTTCAGTTTAACTCGCATTCCATCCGGCGGATGATTTCTTCCTGGGCAATATCACTTAAATTGATAAAGATTCCGGAATAACCGCTGATTCGAACGATCAAATCCCGGTATTGATCCGGGTGGAGCTGGGCATTCCTCAAGGTGTTTGAATCGACCATGTTAAACTGTACCTGGAATCCGCTGTTTTTAAAATATGTCTGAATCAAATGCATCAGCTTGCTGCTTTTGATCCGGTTGCCCGGCAACCTCATGTTCAGGTTTAATCCATTATACACACGCTTTAGCGGAAGCTTTGTGACAGAATTCATTATAGCGGTGGGACCGTTTATTGCAATTCCGTTACTGGGTGTCACCCCGTTTCCAAGTGTATCTCCCGAATTTCTGCCATCAGAGGTTGCTCCTGTAAATGCGCCCATTGAGATATGAAATCCGACAGAAAAAATGCCCGGCCAGAATGCACCGCCCCGGAAATTACGATGCCGGCTCAATGTATCACAGAAATGATTCATCACCCGGATTGCCATTTCATCGACGTCATCCTGATCGTTTCCGTACTTGGCAACCTTGTTGATAAAATATTTTCTGGCGGCTTCTTGGTCGGACCAATCGTCTCTCAGCCATTCGGTCAAATCTTTCATGGAGTATTTATTCTCTTCAAAAATAACCTTTTTGACCGCATACAGGCTGTCTGCGATATTGGAAAATCCCATAAGCTGAACGCCGGTGGAGTTATAAACGGCACCGCCTTTTGTGACATCAACTCCTTTTCCAATCGGGCCTTCAATCATGGCAGAAGCAAACGGAGACGGAACATTTTCGGCAATTGCCAGATCAAGACAGGCCATGCCTTTCACCATCAGCCCGATGAAATAAGAAAATTGGTTGTCATATGCATTCCAGAGATCTTCAAAGGATTTGAATTTTTCCGGATTCCCGGTTTGTATTCCGTTTTGCTGTCCGAAAATGTTATCAATACCATTGCTCAGCGCAAACTCGAGGCATTTGATCCCGTTGAACTGGACCGCGAAAGTGGATCCGAAAGTTTTCCCCTGGGCACTCGGCTCAAGACATCCGACAACTCCGTAATCTCTGGCATCGGCTTCAGTAACACCCGCCTCAATAAGTGACGGAACAATGGCATCATCATTGTGAAAATGGAGCAGAACACCATCTTTGGCATATTCAACAGCTCTCATAAAAAAGAATTCCGATGACCTTTTGCTTAACCGCACACCGAAATTGGGCTGTACAGTCCGAATATCCGCATATGCATCAAGTCCGATATAGCTCAGCTCATTCGTAGCATCGGCTCCCGTCTCATCAATGCCCCCCACGACAACATTCTGGGTCGTCTTACCCTCTGTGCCTTCTCCTCCCGGAATAAATGCTTCTTCAAGAACATTCCAGATTTCATTTGTTTTTAAATACAATAAGGAAACTAGTTCACGTGCCTGGTTTGGTGTCATGTTTCCGGAATCAAAATCCTTTTTATAATATGGATATAATATCCGGTCGATGCGTCCTAAGGATACGGAGTTTCCGCCTGATTCGATCTGGGCGATCAGGTGAATAAAATAAAGACTTTGCACCGCCTCATGAAATGTGCTGGCCGGTTTTTCAGGAACCTGTCTGCAGACGGACGCAATTTTCTCCAATTCAAGCCTGCGTGCAGGATTATCTTCTTTTGCTGCCATTTGATCAGCAAGATCAGCATACCTGTTGGCGAAGTGAATCGCCGCGCGAAGCGATCGAATGACTGCTTCATAAAACTGGCCCTTTTCTCCGTTTTTGTCTTCTTGTGAAAGCCGTTCATATTCATTCCGAGATTCCTGAATGATACCGGATAGCCCTGTCGATAACACTTTCGAATGGTTCATGGTAAAGTGACCGATCCCGTAAGATATCTCCAGCATTATGGTAAATATATACTTATCGATATTGTCTGCGACATCTTCAGGCATCAGTTTTTCGAAGCGATCTTCAACGGTTTTTCCTTCCCAGAACGGAATAATATTTTGAATAAGCTCTTGTTTCTCTTTTTCCGTAATAAGAGCCCGCTGGACCTCGCGCTTATCAAAATTTTCCACGTCTATACCGATCCACCTGATTTTATTCTCAGGGAAAAGGGGCGCCCCTTTGAGCTTGCTGGTCCGGCATCCGACAATCAGTTCATCTTCACGGATAGTAACGCTGATATTATCGAGGATATGTTCCAGCGCGAGACTCATGCGCGTCAATGGATCTTTATCCCAATGTTTTATCATCGATTGTGTCAGGTACCGGGCACGCTCAACACACACTTCCTGTGGTGCATTGAGAATTTTTTCCCTGAGTTTTCCTACACGTGTTTCGGCAATTTTCCCAGGCGTTGCAAGTGCTTGTTCCATTATATCCTCCTCTCAGAGTTTATCCTGTTTCGAAACTCAAAATTCAGACGGCAAAGTAAAAAACTCATTATGCAAGGCGCGCAAATTTTGAGGAGTGAGGCGTACATATAAGTACGCCGCAATGACGAAAGATGAAGCGCAACACAGCAGAATGACTTTTTACGAAGCCGTCATACTTTGATATCCATATGATTCAGCAATATCATATCCCGCATGAACTTGGGCAGGACCCGGTTTAAAAACAGAAAAAAGGTGCTCATGAAATCTACCTGATTATGAAGCTTTGGCCGGGGTGAGCGGATTATTTTTATGATTTTTTCCGCGGCCTGAACTGGGGTTGTAGCCTTCTTGATCAGTTCGTTGTCCCGTTCGATAAATCGCCCGGCCCGATCTCTGTACGGCGATCCTTCCGGTGGAAGCTTATGAATTTTAGCGGCAAAATTGGTAGATACCTGGGCCGGCTCAATGATGGCGACCTGAATGCCGAAAGGAGCCAGCTCATACTGGAAGGATTCGACCATTCCGCTTATGGCAAATTTTGATGCGCTGTAAATTGACTCAAAAGGAAAAGGCACCTGCCCTACAAGTGACGACATGGCAATCAGTTTTCCTGTTCCCGCTTTTCTCATGGATGGAATAAATGCCTGGAAAATTGACGCGGCCCCGATAACATTGATTTCCAGGCATTTTAATGCTTTTTCAAGGTCAATTTCTTCAAAGGGTCCGAAAAAACCGATCCCCACATTGGAAACCACTGTATCTACCTTGCCAAACTTTTTCAGAACTTCGTCCCTGAACCGAAGAATCCCCTGCCTGTCAGTGATATCCAATACCTCAAGATAATATTGTGCGCCTATATCGTCAAATTCTTTTTTAAGAGATGTGATACTTTCTGAGTCGACATCAAAACCAGCTATTTTATCCCCAGATTGTGCCAACATTTTTACAACTTCCCGGCCCATTCCCTGGGCCAAACCGGTAATAACGATTGTCTGGCTCATAATATCTCCTTTTATTGTTATAACAATTTATTCCCAGTTAGTTGGGAGAAAGGGTTCCGGGATTCGAGGGGTCTAGGGTTCTATTGTTCGGGTGAGGCGGATAGACTGAAGGCTGTTAGCTAATAGTCTTCAGCCAATCTACCTTTGATCTGTTCACTGGAATCCTTGAACCCCTGACCCCTTGAATCCTATCTACAATCACCAACCAATTGGGAGATGATCCTTATATTAAATCTTCCCTCCTAACCATGGTACTGATTCCAGTACCATTCTCCCATCTGTTTCATCGATTCCATAAAATCAGGGTATTTAAAATGATAGCCACTCTTTTTCAGGCGCGTATTATCCACAATATAGTCATTATAAAGATATTTTGCCGCATCATATTCAAGATCAGGGATTTTACCTTTCAGACCTGAAATCAATCCGTCCAGACGGGCAACAAATTTTATAAGACTCAAGGGCAAATTCAGTTTTGGAACCGAAGTGCGAAATATGACAGTCGCAAGAGTTAACGCTTCTTTTATGGTTGGGTTTGAATTATCCGATAAATTGTAAATCTGCCCCACAGCCTCATCTTTGGATGACAAAAACAGAATAGCACCTGCGACATCTTCCGCACGAATATTTGATAATAGCTGCCTGCCGCTTCCCGGGATCGCTGAAACAGCCGACGGCCTCGAAAAAACTTTACCGGCGCCGTCATTACATCTTGGTCCATAAACCGTGCAGGGTCTTACGATAATAGCAGGCAGACCTTCTTCGCATCTTTTAAAAACAATGTTCTCCCCGTCCCTCTTGCTTCTGCCGTAATTATCCATCGGCTCCCGTTCACTTTTCTCAGTGAACGGGCTTCCCTTATAATAGCCGTAAACACTTGTCGATGTGACATGGACAAACATTTTGACCTTTTTCTGCATGGCAAGGCGGGTAATGTGATCGACACCCAAAACATTTGTCGGGTATAATTTTTTATAGGGGGTCGAGAAGTTGCAGATGGCGCCAAGATGAAAGACACGATCCACATCACCGTCAAAGAGACGTGAAAGCGTTTCAGGCTTTGTCAGGTCAGCAGGAACATATTCAACATTTAGATTTTTAAAAAAAGAGGTGTCGTTTCGTGGACGTGCTGTCGCGCGAACCCTGATTCCCTCTGCCGCCAACCTTTCAACCACATGACTTCCCATAAAACCGGCAGCGCCGGTTACAAGTGAAATTCCCGAAAAATTCATCCGGCAATCCTCCGATCTTCCGTTTTCATCTCTGTACTGGTGTCACCTGATATATCCTTTAATATTTCTTCTTTGGAATGTTTCAGCCAGGTTATAAACATTTCATTAAGATTTGTACCGAGTTCTGCGATCAGTCGAACATATATACCGCTTTTCCCCCATTTCTTAAGATTTTTTCTGCGCCGCTTAAGATCGTTTTCATAACGTTTAATCTGGTTGTCGATAATTTCGACTGAGCGGTTTTTATCTCCGAAACCGTAAAAGACAAACCTCATCAGGAACGGATCCCGAAGCAGCATGGGTTTTTCGGGTGAATCCTCCAGCCACCGGGTAAATTCTTCTTTTCCTTTTATGGTAATGGAGTAAAGCTTTCGCGTCGGTCCCTTTTCGCCGTTTTGATTCATTTCAGTCATGCTGATCAATCCATCCTCATATAACTTTTTGAGATTTGGATATATCTGTCCATAATTGATTGACCACATATGGCCGAAATTTTGTTCTATATGTTCTTTTATGCGATACCCGTGCATATCTGTGTAGTGGAGCAAACCAAGAATTGCGTATTTAATCAATTTAGACTCCTTAATACATGCGAGTTTTAATATATACTTTATATATATAGAAAGTATATATTAGGTGTCAAGTTTAATTTTGTAAATTGGTTCTTCAGGTACTGCTGCAAAGCGCAAACAAGACGCCGATATACAAACGGACTTTTTCGCCGACCTATTATTCCCTTGCCCATGCAATATCTCTGTGATATAAGTGAAAAAAATGACGATCCTGAAGAACACAGGCAGGGAAAGGATATAAATATGAAAATAGCGGTCAGCGGCAAAGGCGGAGTCGGCAAAACAACATTTTCGGCGCTTTTGATACGCGCATTAAGCAAAGAGGGTAAACATGTGCTTGCAATCGATGCTGATCCTGATGCAAATTTAGCAGCGGCCGTCGGGATAACCGGGGCGGATAAAATAATCCCCATTTCAGAAATGAAAGATCTTATTTTTGAAAGAACAGAGGCAAAACCCGGAACAATAGGCGGTTTTTTCAAGCTCAACCCGAAGGTGGATGATCTTCCCGAAGCCCTTTCGGTAAAATTTGAAAACATAAAACTGATGAGGCTCGGGGGAGTAAAAAAAGGCGGATCAGGCTGCATCTGCCCTGAAAGCACTTTATTAAAGGCCCTGATAACCCATATCGTCCTTTCCCGTGATGAGGTTGTTGTCATGGACATGGAAGCCGGGATCGAGCACCTCGGAAGAGCTACGGCACAGGCCGTGGATAAACTCTTCATCGTCGTTGAACCGGGACGCCGCAGTATCGAAACCGCGGAGCATATAAAAAAACTTGCCTCTGAAATCGGGCTGAAAAATCTCTCTCTTGTCGGCAATAAAATCCGGGGAAGCAAAGACGTGGAATTTCTGAAA
>Ga0180009_10002753_pt1 | contig 20548 bp, 18 predicted proteins | sample OS_PC_MetaG_FD_123537 | JGI IMG/M metagenome (GOLD analysis project Ga0180009, IMG submission 123537) | Groundwater microbial communities from the Aspo Hard Rock Laboratory (HRL) deep subsurface site, Sweden - OS_PC_MetaG | ecosystem: Environmental > Aquatic > Deep subsurface > Groundwater...
CGATCCCGGCTGGTCGGTATTGACGAACAGACGCGTGTAATCCCCGTCATTGGCGCGGGCGTCGCCGTGCGTGCCGTCATCATAGAAACGGTCCAGGCTTTCCTGCTTTCCATCTGGCAGGGTGATCAAGGCTGAGAAAGCGGCCTCGCCAATAATTTTCACGATCTGACCACCGCTCTTTTCTTCAATCAAATGAACAACGAGTGTCATCGGCTGGCCGGCCTGATGGAACTGGCTTGGTGAGAGGATCTCAGCGCGCAGCCGTGAACGCAGGATTGCCCGCGCCTGAACGCGGCCACTTCCTGACAATTGGAATTTCCAATTGCCCGCCGGGGGCTGCACAACAGATGTCACGGTAAAACGAGGATCGTTGACCACGAACGAGACGCCTGGATCGTCCCAATGCGTTTCCTGCCCGGCCGGGTTGAACAGCCTGGCGGCGACATTTTCGGGCTTGCTCAGCACGAAATTCACCTTTTCGATATAGGGCGCCAGCGCAGGATCAATCCCCAGCGAGGCGCTGCCCGGCGAAACGCTCGCGCCGCTGCCGATCACGGTGCGGTCTTTTATCTGGCTGAAGACTTCCAGGTAGGCATCCAGCAGGTCGGAGGCGTCATCCGCCGGAACCAGGATGCCGCCCGTCCCGGCTGCCAGGCGGCTGAGGAAGGGGGTTTGAGCAGCGGGGGTCAGGGCGATGGAAAGCACCGGCACGCCCAGCGAGAGAGCCAGGTCGAGGGTCTCCTGCTCGTAATCAGGATAGGGCTGTGGAATTTCCGGCTTCCCATCGGTGAGGAAAACCACCACCAATCGTCCCATGTCTGATTTGAAAGTCTTCATCATCTCCCCCGCGCTGGAAAAAGCAGCTTTCATGTCCGTGTATCCATCCGCCGCGCCGGGCTGTATCTGGCGCAGCAAGGTCTCTTTTTCAGCCTCGCTGCCCAGCGTGACCAGGCCTTTGCTTAGCGATTGGCTCTGGGTGGAAAAGACAATCGTCCCGACGGCGTCGCCCTGGTCGAGCAGGGCAATGAACAAGCGCGCCGCGGTGAAACGCAGGCCGCCCGGATCGCTGGTCGCCATGCTGCCCGAATTATCCAGGATCAAGATGATCGTCACCTGGTTGGGCACTGCGCCCTGAGCGGCAAAGGGTTTTGGAACAGGCAGGGCAAGCAGAAAGGTTACCAGAAGCAAGCAGCAAAATACACGTGTTTTCATTCCAAATCGCTCCAGTTCGCGGTCCTTCTCTCTTGTAGGCAGTTGAGCGCCGGCGTAAAGTTTATCGGCAGGAGGGTGTCTTGTCTCCCTGACTCGTCGGGATTTTTCTCCCCACCAGTAGGGATTAAACAGAAACCAGGTTTCTTGGCGAAACCTGGTTTCTGAAAATAGAGAGTGAACGCAAAAACTAGAATCTTGCCAGCCGTGCGGCTGCGCGTACAGCCTCGAGGTTCAATATTTCGGCCACTTCATAGCGCGTGGGCGTGCTGCCTTCCACGGGGCGCATGCGCACGATGGACGGGAAATATCCCATCCGTCCATGCAGTTCCGCCAGCAGCAGCGCGGAAATGTAGTTCAGGGAAGGAAGATTGACCAGGATAGGCTCGGTCTGCCACTGTTCAGCGGTCAGCGGGACCCGCGCCATGAGTTCCTGCAATTGAGGGAGAAATGGCTGTTGGTTTTCGAACTGGACAGGTATAGCGACCACTTCGGCCATCTTTTGGCCGCTGATTTCTTCTACCTTGGCAACCTGTTCTGCCGGGAGGGGATGAGAGAAATTCAGAAGAAACATGTAGTACCTATTTCGAACCAGGATGCCTGCTGACGAGAATCCCTTCCTGGGTTTTGGGAATGGGCTTGTTTTTTTCGTCATATTTTGAGCGAATATACTGGGTGTCCATTCCCCATTCCTCAGCCATGCTGAAAACCCCCACCGACATCGGCGTCGTTCCGCCGGTAATATCGAGCGACGTTTCCTGGGGTTGAATGCCCTGCCGGCGAAGCCACTTGAGGATGGTTTCGGTCTTCTCGCGCACATCCAGGATGTCCCAGGGGTCCACGATCATTTTCTGTGTGCGCTCGACTGGCAAGCCGCTGGCAACCATGATCTCCTGTGCGGTCGGTTCTGTGACGTGGGAACAAATCAAGCCAAGATGGGAAGGATTTTGGGACTGGACCGCGAAGAGGCCAGGTTCTTTCGGCATCCCGACCGTGATGATGAGCGCCTTGCGGGGAATCCGGAAAGCCTCCCCCACGCCAATGGGGGCTACTCGACGGCGCTGAAGATGACCAGCAATCCAGAAGATGACTGCCAGCACCACCAGTCCACCCAGGCCAGTGATTGCAAGCAGCCCCCAGTCTCGAGCCAGCGCTGCGCCGACCACACTCTGCAGCCAGACACCGGCAATGAGCAGCTCAATCCAACGGGAGCGAAAAAAACCAAAGAATTCTCTCATTTGAGGTTACCCTTTCGATGTGACAGATAGGTTGCGCGTCTGCCCCATCCCGATGGTTGTATGGTGCCCGGTGCCGCAATAGAACGCAAACTGAGCCAGAGTTTGCAACACATGGTCGGCGTCCTCCCAGCAGGCAGCCCAATCGCGGCACTGGCGCTCGGGCAGCAGCGTCAGGCCGACCGTGCCGGTGAAACCGGTGGCTGCGCCGCGCGTCCCTTCGGCGAAGACCCAGCGCTCGGTGTTGACGGCGGTCAACTCGCTGACCTTCACGCAGGCCGCGGCAAACTCCGGCCAGAGGGCGTGGATTAGCATCGGCTGCGAAACGACCGCGTTCCAGCGCTGCCAGTGGCTGCGCTGGATCAGCGCCGGGATGGGCAGCGGGATATCGGCTCCCTCCGAGCGGAAAGCGGTCGGGCTGGCAAACTCCAGGCGCACTTCCCGCGAGCGGCTGTTCACCCTCTCCGCCTGGGCCAGCGCGGCGAAGGAGGTCTGCCCGGCCCAGGGATGCTGCGCCGGGTCGAGCGTCCAGCCATCCAGGCGGAAGTCCATCTTGTACAGGCTGAGGCGCGGCGGCAAATTCTTGACCATTTCGAGCAGCATCTCGGACAGGCGTTGCTCGAATGTCGTCACCCGCAGCCAGCAGGCCTGGCCGGCTTGCAGCCACGTGCCAGCTGCCAGCGGACGCCCGCGCCCATCCAGCAGCGTGGAGACCGTATATGGCTTCACTCCTTTGTCATCGTGCAGGGCTTGGGCCAGGTCAGGTTTGTGGCGGGTCAGTTCGCGCAGCAGCCAGGCATTGGCCGGGCGCCCGAGGGGGCTGAGGATGGGGTAGCTATTGGTGGCAGAGAGGGGGAGGAGGAGGGAGAGGAGCATGAGGCTATGCTCAATGGCCTTCTTTCGAGATCAGGGGGAATCCTTCCACATCTTCAATTGCAAGTGGCAAAACAACAGGATCGGGCAAATCGCCCTTTCCCATTTTTTCGACTCGCTTCTTATTGCCAACAAACCACTCAAATTGTTTGCCTTCAGGATTGGGCGTATCATCTGGGCGAGGGTAATGCACAGGCAGATCGGGCGGTTCACGGAGAATGGAGCGCAAGTCGTGCAATACACTTCCATAGATCTGACCATAGTACTGTCGCATATAGTCAAGAAAATCATTCACTAGACTAGCGATCTTTTCGGTCTTTGGCTTCCATCCGGCATCAGCATTCAGCGATATAAACCGCTCCTCCCAGTGCAACACCATAAGGCTGTCAATGGTGAGTTTGATTGAGCCAAAACCAAGCGGTTTGGCATAGCCCAGGCGGTGGTGCAGGCCATCTTCAAGTCCGAGAGCATATAACAATGCGCCAAGTTCCAATGGCTGCAGATCCTCAAATTCAAGTTCGATAGAGAACTTAGCACCGGGTTTAAAGGCACCCTTAACAGTGCGGTTCTGGTCGCTGCGGCCGTCTTCCCCTGGTTTCACAGCCTGGCGGTATTCTTGTTCAAATAACCGCTGTTCGGTTTCGGTCATATTGAACCAGTTGCCAAAGTGGCGATAGAATTTGCGCCCGCGCAGACTCGCTCCAGATTTGTTGTAATTCACCTGTGCGTCTGGTTCACCTTTGGAGTTGAGCAGGTAAAACTGCGTTGTGGTTGGCTTAGGGGCGGAAAGGATAGTCAGTAAGATGTCGTCATATCGCCCGGCGTCATGTTCCAGGCAGGCATGGCTGAAGCGTACCCGCCCGGCATAGGCAGTGTAATCTGTATTTTTTTCGGGATTGGAGTGCACCCAGCCAAATGTCCGGCAAGCGGGGCAGAGCGACTGGATATTCTCGCAGTGCTTCAAATCAGGGCGATTGCTAATCAGATCCTGTATACGCTTATCGTATTGTACTCGTGGGATTCGAACATGTGCAATACGGATCGCGTTTGCCCCGTTGTCCTCAACCCAAACCAGATCACCCACTGTCAATTTTCGATGCTGAAACATCATGATACGTTCTTCGCTTATTTGCCCTTCCAATATTGTGTTGTATTCACCCATGACTTCTTTGCCAAAAGAGACCGTTCCCAATCCACCGTGAGTGTCTGGATCAATAAACAAATACTCATTTACTTTCTTTTCGATGTTTTCACCAGTTATTTTCAAATATCCCTGAACAATCTCACTTTTCTCAGTCGTTTCCCGTATACCGTCTTGCGAGTTTGCCAATTGCCAGACGCGCGCTGTTCGCCCTTTGGTAACCCTTGCCCAAACATGATCCCCGCACTTCCATTTCTTACCAGACAGGCTATTACGCTCTTCCTTTTGCCCGCTATAATACGCCCCTATTTTTGCTGTTCGACACAAGGAAATTGTTCCAGGTTGTTCGTCCGAGGGCAGGGAGCGTACAATTCCCGCTTTCAATTTGAGCGCATATTGTGTGGCCTGACGATACTCAAGCTTTCTGTCGCCAGCAAAAACGGGTAAGCACGAAATAGTGACTGCCTCAAAAACATTGCGCAACATGCCACGCAGGCTGCTAGCGGGAATGGCTGGCTGCCCGTCATATTCGAAGAAGCGGTAAGTGTAGTGATCTTTGCCATCTTTGACGGCTTCTTTGGAAGTCCCATGGCTGTCAGAGACGAACAACGGGGTGACTGCCTCGAGTTTGCAACTGATACGCCCACTCAGGCCGGTGTAGCGGTCGTGCGGCGGTGGAGGGATACTACCCAAAACGTGGTTTGTCGGGCGAGGCTCGTCGAGCAAGCGAACAAAATTATATGGGTTGAGGAAGCGATAACCGGAATTTGTTGCACTCTCCGCAACCTGTTCGCGTTGAGCAATTGGAGCCGTGGCATGGATGTCCAGTAACCAGAACTGGAAGGTGGTTGGACGGTCAGCCTTGCGGCGGAGATCGTAGCGTACGCGCATACCCTCGGCAATTTGCATAGGATTGGCGTCTCTCAAATTATCGGCACAGAACTTGACATCCGTGCTGTTATCATCCGGCGTGATAAAGCCGTAACCTTTGTCAGAGAACCAACGCTTAATGATACCCTCAGCCATTTTGCACCTCCTGATTGTGTGCTTTTAATTCCCGAAACCAGACAAACTCCACCCGCCCTGCCCGGCTGTAGGTGTGATAGAGAACCCCAACTCGCTTGGCGTCAGGGGGTGCAGGATAATTCAAATTGGCTCCCGCAACCCGATCTTCCCAAAAAATTGAGTTCTTGTCTTTCTCCCGGCTGCCCCACAACATAGCGGATGCGGTTTCCTCATAATAAACCGCGCTTGGCTCGTGCTGCCAGAAATCTTTGGCATCGAATTTCTCAGGCTCTTTGGCTTTGAATCCCTTTTGGAGTTGAGTGCCTTTGGGCCCAACAAACCGCCAGCGGAAATGGTCGCCGTCCCGGCGCAAGGCCAGGTCGCCGCCTTCACCGAACAACCGCCCACGCTCCAGAAATTCGGCAGTGTCAGGGACATTCGCATCCCATTTGATCTCATCGCTGAACTCCCAGATTCCATAAGTCATCTGCGCCCGGGTAGGCCATGCGTTCACCAGGGCTAGGGCGTCCATTTCGCTGCATGTGCCACCTAAAATGGCAATATCACCTGACTTGATTTCTTTCGGTTGTTCGTTCATTCTGTCACCTCCCGTACTGGATAGAGATGATCTACGACACCATAGTACGTATCAGCGGGGATTTCTGGCAATATGCTCTTGCTTCGGTCGAATTCTTTCACTTCGTCTGTAAACTTACTCACCCAGGGAGCCATCTGCTGAAGCGTAAAAGGCATCTCACCGTACAGGCTCTGCCCGCGTTTTCCGTCTGGCTGCAAATCGAGGTCGGTCAGGTTGTCGGATGTCAGATAACCCAGGGTACATTTCAGATCGTCGAGATTCACCTGTCCCATCCCCTTGTTGGCACCCATGCCCACATTGAGCCAACCATCCTGCATATCACGCAGAACTAGCGCCAGCCAACCCAGTTCCCAGGGTTCGGGATTGTCCAGGAACATACGAAACTGAAAAGCCGGTTGCCATAAGACCAGAGCGTCGAATTTGAATTTATCCGCCCCACCACCGGTGAAGCGGTCAATCGCCAGGAAATCTAGCATCTTGAATGCCGGTTTGGGTTGCTCCCCTGTAGGTTGATAAAGTGCGTCTTCCACGATCAGGCGGCTGCCCCGGCGGGTGCTGCCAAACAGGCGGCAGGCCAGACAGAGATGCTCGGCGCTGGTTTCTTTGTTGGGCAGTTTGTCATCCGGCGGCAAAAGGCTGTCACAGTTTGCCAGCGGCTTATCTTTGCGATTTTCCAATGGGTTGCAAGCCGGGCAGTGGGTCAGGAAATCATCTTTACCTGTGGCTTTGTTGGTGGCGAGAGTGCGAGCAATGCGCTCTGCATGAGAACGCAGAACACCGCGTAGCCCGGACCCACTGAGCACTGGCTTGTCCAAATCACCCATTTGACCCAGCAGCGGCGCGTGATCGAAACCTTCAACGCCCGCGGTGGTCGTGTCATTGGTCAGCAAGGGGCCTCCTGCTTTCAAAATCCCCTCGAATTTGACCCAACGGCGAGCAATAAATTGATTCGGGATATCGTCGCGTGGCGGCTGTAGATGGATTTTGCCCAGTTGATCACTTATCCAGTTAGGCTGTGGAAGGGCGATTTCGGTGGGATGATCGGATTGCAGATAATCCAGCAAACCTTGAGAGTCATCTAAGGCATGTATCTTGTAGGATAGATTTTTTAACTCGAAAGCGCCCAAGCCGCGTCCCACTCGCCCACCCAGCCAGAGACGCCCGGCCTGCCACTCGGCCAACCCGGCGGCCAGCAACTGCTCAAGTTCCGGCGCGATGTCGCCGCGCAGTTCCAGACACAGATCAAAGATCACGCCGGGAGGCAAAACTTCAAGATCGAACTTGACGTGACCGGCGCGGGCGGCGGCTTGCGTCCTGCGGTCAATTCCCACTCCGTCCCGAATCGTGACACGAACAGAATCTTGCCTCAATCGAGCGTTGAAAACGAACAGACGCGAGGCGGCGGCTTCGGGTACGCTTTGTTCGTCAGACGGATTGATCGAACCCATTAACTGGCACACTCGACAAGTGCAAGTTGCCGCTCTCTCGTTCTCGTCATCGGAGAGCGCCTTACAAGTTTGCGCCCCCAGCCGGGGAGCAAGCCGCGTGAGCAGCGCGCGCAAAACGCCGGCAATGGCCGTACCAGGGATGAGCGAATTGCCCTGAGCGTCTCGGCGGATGAGAGCATCGGTGATGTCGTTGCCCGCCCCGCTGCCCACGTGAACGGCTGTGCGGGCGTGAAGTTCTGCAGTAAACACTCGGTAGTCGTTCATAGTTTATCGCTCCTTGTCTTTATCCACAGCCATGTCAATCCGGTCGGCCAGCATGGATATGCCCAATGGCCAAAAAGCCCGATCCTGTGGGCGCTGTTGGAGTTGATTCAGCAGTCCTTTCACAATTTTCAGGCCGTCTTTGTATTCCTGAAGTTTGCTGTCCTTGTGGCGATTTCCGTAGTCAGGGATAAACCTTTTCAGGTCAGGTGACGGTTCGCCCAACTGGTCGAGTTTTGTAACCAGAGAAGCTGGTTGTTCGTCTTGATACACCAGCAGCCAGCGGGCGACAGTGGTAAAGCGGGGATTCTTGCATTGGTCCCATTCCTGCTTGTCCAATTCTCTGTTCCACTGCTCCTGAAACTTTGCCACGCTATCATGATAAGAAGCCAAACCAAGCGCCTCGTCGTCAATATCAATCCCGCGAGCAATCCCATTGCAATGTTCGTACACTGGATGGTTGAAGGCGATCTGCCCAAACCCCTCGCCGCGTCGCAGGCCAATGCCGTCGCACTCCAATTCCCGCAGCCTCTCCAGTTTAACTGCGGTCGAAAGTCTGAGTTTGACGGTCGATCCAGCCGCCAGGGACACATCCCGCCAGCGCGGGAGGCAGTGCTGGCTGTTGAAACCGTCTACCAGGATCGTGGCGGCCACCGTGCCCGGCAGAATTTCAACAATATCCAGGTTCGTTTCGCGTTTCAACCAATCCGAAATAAAGCCGGTGGCATAACGTCCCCATGCATCCTGAACGATTGTATCTGTCAACAGGGTCAGGCGAATTTCGGCGGCATTCTCTCCCAGACGCTTCTCCAGCGGCTTACGCCGCCAGGTATCCTCATCCGGATCGCTAAGCACTTCAAGCCATACAGTAACCTGCCCGTAACCACGCCGGCTGGCCTTGCCCAAGCGCAGGACTTGGGACTTGACAGAATGAATACCAATACCGGTCAGGGCTTGAAACGTGTCCCAATCGGACTGAGATGAGAAGTACATATCGCCAACGAAGTACTGTCCGGCATCCAGCACAACATATCCAAAGAGCGCCCCTTGCTCCACCCGCCCCTTTTCAGGCTCAATCTGAATGTGCATCTCATTGCTTCTAGTTGCTTTGAAGCAGAAGTCATTATCTGCCCAATGGTCTTCACGCAAGAGGACGAACCCCTTGACTTCTTGAAGGGGGTTATGACATGTGGGGCAATCTGGGGGCAGTTTGTTTTCGGAGGCGAACCAAATGCCGTGGCCGTATCCACGCTGATCTTTAGATTTTCCCTTTGTGCCTGGGGCAGCTTTGCAGGTGAAAAGATCGCGCGGGGCAGGGATAGCGGGCCGTAAGTTGCCTTTGAATTTAGCCGGATAAAGCATTGGGAAATGAACCATTGCGCGCAGGAATACACGTGTAAAGGCTTCTTTGGCTTGCGTATCCTTCTTTAGATCGAAGCGGGAAGCTGCCAGCCAGGCCAGCGCGCCGCGCACAGTCTGCCCGCTGATATAGGGCTGACTTTCGAATTGGTTGCCCGCCTCGGCGCGACGGGCGATGAGCAGCGGTTCATCGGCGCGGACGATCATCCGCACTCGAACTGGGGGCTGCTCACCTTTCAACTCAGGGGCTTTGAACGATTGTGCTCCTGATTGTCTTGGGGTAGGTTTCCCCTCCAGCCACACCTTTTGAAAATGGCGTAACAGGGTAGCCTGCCAGTCTATTTGCCCATCCTTCATTACCGACTCTTCCACCCGGAGTCCTTCAACCCCTGTCAGTTTGAACAGGCATTCCCCCTGGCCGCGGTTACGGGAACGGCCCAGTCGGCGCACGTTGCGAGCAGCGGCCAGCCAAAGGGCGGCTTCATCCAGTGTTGAAGGGTCTTTGTCGAGGCATGTGATGGAAAAGACGAATTCGCTTTCTCCATGTCCGTCTTCCTGTGAGAACAATTTGCGCGGATCGGCCCGCCGGGTGCGAGGGCTGATTCCCACTCGCTGTACAACCTGGCGGTGCGACTGGAAAGAACCGCTGGCAATTTTCAGCTGCTCTTTCGGGCGGGCTGATTGAATGTGCCAGCGCTTGGGTTCCCGCGGCGTGCCAAAAAGGCTGCAGACCGGACAAAGGACTCTCCCATTGGCGTGGAATTGACCACAGTAGGAGGGATCGTGTTCGTCAGAAGCGCCTGAAGCCTTGCATTTTTTGGCTCTCTTCTTCATGGGCACGGTATGCAACAATCGCCAAAGCCCGTCTCTCAGAATCCCGCTCAAGACAGTGCCGCGAATGACCGGCACGCCATCGCCATCGCGTTGCAAGGCCGAGTCCACTCCTGCGCCCAGTCCATGCCCGGCGCTGATGTGGTAATCGCTTTCGATATGCAAGGTAAAGTTGAGTTTGATGCTCATGGGTCACTCCTCGTACTCCTCGCGGCTCTTATCCAGGCTGAAGGCAAAATCCCAGGCGGAGAGCAGGTCGGGCAGGGCATGGCCGAACCAATCTTCTTTGTCTGTCGTCCTGCTGACTTCAAACAATTCCTTTCCACCCAAGGCCTCCAGTGCCTTTGACACTAAATCATTCGCGCTTGAGCCAGCAACCGAAAGAATGCGTTTGAGTAATTTTTCCAAGCGATCAAGCCATTTCTTCCGCTCGTCAGAGTTTGTTACTGGAGCAAGGGTGTCGAAATGCGCCTCAAGTTGTTCCAATCGTTTATGAGGAAGTTTACACAATTCATAACGCTGATCAATCATATGTTTGATGGAAATCCCCCAACCCTCTCGTTTCGAGTCGTCTACCCAGTAAGGCTTGAGCGTACGACGATGCTTTCCTTCCCGATGTTCCTCTCCTGCAAGGCGGCTGCCCAAGATGACATCGAAATTGATAACAGAAGATGGGTTATCATTATTATTGTCTACCGCCCAGCGTTTGCTGAATTTCTTGGCTTCAGCAAGTAGTTCCTCGCCGCGCTGGTGCGCCAGATAATAGGGATATTTGGCTTTGCAGATCACAACGGCCACAGAGACAGTAGGTTTGGGTACGACTGAAAAGTCCCTGACGATTTCACCAATCTCGTGTTCGTAAGTCTGCGCGAAGCGATAAGCAAAGTCCAATGCCCAGGGAGCAGGGATGAGGACAAACAGGTCGTCACCGCCCAGGATGAGAGGAAGTATGGGAACACGATCCCCTATCTTTTCCTGGAGGACAGCCTTTTGCTTTACGAGCATCATTTCGGTAGGGCCTGCTAAGCCTTCCCGTGTTTTGTCAGCCAATTTCTTGGAAAGAGTCTCCATCTGTTCTGGAGAGGCACATTTACCAAATACTTTACCCATGTTGTTGCCATCGGCAAGGAGGTAGGCAACATAATTACGAGGGTCAAGTTTGCCAATCTCTTCGGCCACAAGAATATCATCAGGAACAGGCCGGTTTAATTTTCCATAGAATAATTGCAGGAAATACTCCTGCCCATGTTTCTCTCTGTACAGGCTTTTCTCCTTGCACTGAGGACACAGGTATTGACCCTCAGGATCTTTCTTGCGCAACTTATCATGCGTAACCGCCAATCCCGTGCCGCACGATGCGCAAAAGGCGATGTAAGGAAAATGCGGCGTGACGAGGTAATGCGCTTGGTGCTCTTTAGCGGCGCGCAGGGCGCGGTGGGTTTCTTCCTGGGCAGTAGTGAAATCGCCATTCACAGACACAGGTTTCTCAATAACGGTCAGCGTGCCGCCCAGTTCGCGACGGTAGGCTTCGGCCAGCGCTGGCCCGAATGAAGCCGCTTTTTTGTTATCATCAAAGCGGAACAGGAAACTGCCGCCATCACTGATGATTTTCTTTCCGGCATAATCTTTGGCAAGATTAGGAGCAGTCTCCTGGCAGAAATGGGTCAGCATCTGGCTTCCTCCCACCACCTCGCGCAGGTGGGAGGAGCGGAAGATCAAATCCTGGATTTTATCCGCTTCAGCGGCAAGCAAGTATTCGCTCATGTGAAATCCTCCTTCGGGTCGTTCAATAGATTTGGCGGAAGGTATTCGGTCAATCCGGTCAGGCGGCATAATTCCGACCAGGGCAAGGATTGTGTGTTTTTAACCTGTTCCTCGGTTAACGCTCCCCAGAAATCCTCGATATTGGCTTTGACAAAGTGGTAGGCATCCCAGGCCCACTCTTCCGGGGGTGAAAAATATTTATGGGCGAGGTCATTGCGCCGGTGTATCAACCTTTCCCAATCGCCAGGAAAGCCGAAGATATTGAGAAATAGATGCCATTTCATCTCTTGCCCAATTACAAAATCCAAATCTGGCAAACCTTTTCGATTCCAGACTTCCTGCTTGAGGTTTACAGATTTTCCTTGAGGGTTGGTCAAAGCCCTGAATACATCCTCAGCATTGGGAGTGCGTTTTTGGAGGATGGTACGCCAAGCGCTTTTTTCCACCCCCTCTGGCATTAGTTTCAATAAACGTGCCAACATCATGACTTCGTTCAGATTTGCGGCTCTCAACAAGGCGGAACGATAGTCTTGGTTAAAGCGAATCAATCGTTCAACGCGGGCAAACTCATCAGTGACATAGGCGCGAAACTCCGGCGTGTCTTCATAAAAATCAGATATTCCCCCTTTGAATTCGCCATCTTGGGCAATATACCATTTGCCATCCAGAATGATAACGCCGTGCGGGGAAGTAAAACCTATAGTTTTGTGGGAAAACGCCGCGGCTTCGTTGTAATCTCCTCTATCCCACAATTCGTAGCATAGGAGAATATCGGCCATGCGTTGGATGTTCGGTTCTGAATCGGGCAGCACTTTTTTCATAGCCTCCACAATAGTCCCTGGACCTCCTCCGTGTCTGCTATTATTCCATTCTCCTGCTAACAGTATCCTGGCATCGCGGAATTTATAACGGATGTACAATTCACGCATCCGTTCCCAATCGCGCAGGGCAAAACTCTCATACGGATTGTTCAGCGCATCAATGATGCAACCATAGCCAAAGGGGCGGCGATAATTAGGATCGTAGAGGCGGTCGTCAAAATCCACGTAAGATACCGTCACATTCGCCAATGACGCGAATAGGAACGCGCCGCTGACCATGCTCTTTTTCGAACCGGTAATGTCAATAATCACATTCTCGGTATTTTTTACATTTTTGAGCAGGGCTTGAAAAACTGCTTCAGGGGAGCCCTCGATGGGATCATAGTACTCAATGCCAGGCTCCGGACGCTGTTGGACATCCGCTAAGACTTTAACCAGTTTCTTCACCAGCCCAGCCTGGTCTTCCCCGTTCCATTCAGGCCCATATCTTTTGTTGACAATTAACGAGACCTTTTTAGGGTTGTATGCCCAGATGGATTGAAGGAGCGGCTCAAGCGAATGACCCACCAACAGAATTAAGTGCTCACAGGTCTCTTTAAGCGAAGGGAGTTTTCCATACTCGCGGGCGCAAGCCATTTCGAGAGGTAGCAGTTTACGAATATACTCATCGAAATGGAAAAAGGGATTATTGGGATCGTATCCTTTATCCCAATATGCCTGGGTTTCCGCTTCAACCTTCTTTTGATCACAGCCTTGCATTTTTCAGCCTCACTCTTCAACGATATTTGCATCGAGTGTCAGTCAATTCAGTGTATGCTGTTCTCTTGTACCATTTTTCCAGCAGGATGACATCCTTGCTAACGGCGATTTTCCTCCCCACGTTTCGGGATGACAACCTCAACCTTTTCCGCTACACTACATTGACTCATATACCGATCCCGTGACGATCAGACTGCCGACTTTCCAACTATCAGACCACAAAACTACACCTCATCCAGCCCTCGCAAGAAGGGCCAGAAGCGGCCTCTCAGGAAATAGAGATCGAAGTCGCCATCATGTTCCGCTCCCCAAGCCTCCCGGCAGCGCCGAAGGATCACGTCGCGGTGGCTGTCCACCGTGCTGACCGCCACCTTCAGGCAGGATGCGGCCTGCTGGCGGCCCATCCCGTTGGCGAAGGCGCGCAGCGCGTCCCGCTGGCGCGGCGTCAACGAGTTCCAGACCTGCCGGCAACGTTCCCGTTCCGCCTCGCTCAACCATGTCAGCCCAGCCTCGCGCATCTCTTGCGGCGAACTGGAGAGCAGCGGCGCCAGGCCGGGGAAGTAAGCCGCCCACGGGACAAAAGGAACAGGGACAAGGCGAATCCCGGAATCGGATGGGGCGTGCATGATTGTCCCTTCCAGCGCTTGCTCAGTCAGGTCAGGCGGGGTATAAATGTGCCAGACCCGATCCATGGGTGTCAGGTACTGCATGGCTGCCGATAGGGCGATCAATGCCATGACCCGTCTGCCGCCGCTCAGGCTGAGGTGAATGAGATGTCCCTGCTCTTTCAAATCCGCCAGCAGGTGATGGAACTTCCGCCGCACCGCTTCCACCTCGTTGGGAGTGATCACGTCCGCCAGCGTCTGCCCCGAGGTTATCGTGGACGAAGAGGTACCCTCCCGCACCGCTTCGCCGCGCAGGTGACATGTCCGGTTGGCGTAGCGATCGGCGATGAACTCCCCGGCCAGCCGTTGGTAGGCTTCCCGATAACGCGAGCCGGAGGCCAGGTACACGACCACTACCTGGTCAATCGTTACGCCCTGCGCCAGTAACAAGTCGAGGGTGAAAGTGACGATTTGTGGTTGCCCACCCAGTGTGGCTACCAGTGTAGTTTGATCACCCATATCATTCTTTCTGCAAGCGAAGCATTCGTTGCCGTCTCGCACCGGCGTGCCGCCGTTGTTCGCGGCACGAACGGTGTCACGGAGGCATTATTATGCGCACAAATCTGTTTCCTGCAATTCTACTGGCTGGCCCGCCGCATTGCGGAAAATCGGTGCTGGCCTTTTTGCTCACCCAACGGCTGCGCGAACTGGGCATTGCTCACTATCTGCTGCGCGCCGCGCCGGATGGTGAAGGCGACTGGTTCCTGGCGGGAAGATCCGATTTGGTGCGCACCTTGCGTTTGCAACACAAGAGCGGTTACTCGCCTCAATTCGTGGATCACATGCGCGCCGCCATCGAAAGCCGCCTGCTGCCGCTGCTGGTGGATGTGGGCGGCCGTCCCCAGGGAGAGCAGCTCGGCATCCTGAGAGCCTGCACCCATTCCATCCTGCTATACCGCATCGAAGAGGAACTCCATCAATGGCAGGAACTGATCGCTGGCATGAATCTGTTGCCCATCGCAGAATTGCGTTCGAACCTGGATGGGGATGAAAAACTAAAGACTTCCCACCCGGTGCTGCGCGGCACGATCAGTGGTCTGGAACGGGAAAAGCAAACCGTCGGGGAGACCTTTGGGGCGCTGCTCGACCGTGTCGCTGGCATCTGCCGTTACGAGGCCACTACCCTCGAGCAGGAACACTTGCGGCACGCCCCGTTTCCGGTGGTCAACGAGCGCGAACTGGCGCTCGAGTTGGACGTGCCATCCTCCGGGGCTGGAGCGAGGTGGGACCACGGGCATTTGGCCTACTTGAGCAGCCTTGTCCCAGCCGCAGAACCCTGCGCCATTTATGGTCGCGGCCCGGTCTGGTTGGCTGCCATGCTCGCCGTTCACGCCCAGCCGGCCGCTTGCGCCATATTCGACGCCCGTTACGGCTGGATCACTGTGCCTGAAGTGGCATTTCGAAGACGAGGTGGCAATATTAAGGTGCAAGTATCGCTAATGGTAGCGGACTGCGCTACCATAATGGAAAAGCACGGCTGCTGGCTCGAAGTCCAATTGCCGGGAGGAATCCTGGAACCCGGAAAGGTGCTGGTGCCGGCTGTGATGGAGGGAACAGAAGGGATGGCGATCAGTGGCAAGCTCCCGCGCTGGCTCTTCGCCGCCCTGGCGCGGAAATTCGCCCCCGAACGGGAGTGGATTGGAATTGATGACCCCAGGTTGAACCGTGTAGTTATTATCCACAGCAACATCCCTACCGTGACGATAGGAGACGCCATTGCCAGGCCAGTATTAGCCTGAGAACTACTGACATTATTGTATAACAATGCTCATGAAAAAGCAATAGGACAAGGCTGCCAGGGGTACAGCGCAAAAGTGTCGGTGAGATTAGGGTCAAACTGACAGTCCTGCTTGCCAAGCAGTCTGAAAGCGACCACTATGCAGTTCGCTCAATGCGGCTAACATGGCTTGCGCATTCTGGCGTTTCCAGCCACGTCCCTGCCGTTTCATGCGATGGTTCACAACTGTATTGATGCCGCTTTCAACCGTTCCGCTTCCAATGGGATAGCCTTCTTGTCGGAAACGGGCGTAATCCATTTTTGACTGGCGAGTCTCGAAATAGAACTTCGTCTAAGACTAAGCGTGTAATCTGCTTCCAATCAAGGGCATACAATGCGGTCACGACGTCTTCAACTCGTCCATGCCACAAGAGGTCTACTTGCTTTTCAGCCCATTGTTGCGTTTGAGGCGTGCCTTCGCCAAAGGCGGCTTTTGCCACTTTCCACAAACGTCCGCTGGAATGAGCCCAATCAATGGTTTGGACGGCTCGTGGATAGTTGGCGGTTGTGATGCGGTCAATCCATACTGCGCCATCGTTGGCTGAACCGAGACGGGGACAACTATCCACCTGCCGCCGCGTCCCTTCCAGATATTGGTGTTGCCCCATTTGGTCCGCATTCCACAGCCCGACTTGATAACTATGTCGTTTCAGGACAATTTTGGGATCCGGGCTGGGGTTTTGAGGCGTCGGCGGCGCTACGCTCACTTTTACTTCCGAAATCACGCTCATTTTGACTTCTTTCCAGCCTTCTTCACGTAACAAAACCATCCCTCCGTCTGTGGAAATGTTCGCTTGACCATGAATCAGTGCACTCACAGTCACCACTTGCTCCACAGGCTGCAGAGCTTCAGCAGCGTATACCTTCTCCGCTTCAGCCTCTCGCTTCTCCTCTACCGCCTGTCCGAACCCCTCTGTTACTCGTCGTAGACTATCTCCTGACATTCTTCCCCCAGTCGCATTGCTGTATGCTTCAGCTGCCAAATCAAATGACTTCGCTCGCAAGCCTTGCCGCGTCGCTACTCGCGCCGCCCCTTCACTCCAATGGTCTGCCCGCAAACACAGCTTCTTATCCAGGGGGAAAAATCGCCTCCCCTTTGCAGTCTGGGCAGACGTAATAAGCTCTCTCCAATGTGCTATCGCCCTCCAACCCATGGACCTGCCATTGGCGATATCCTTCAAATTCCATGTCGCTCCCGCATTTTTTACATTTTGGCGCTTCCAACTGAAAACCGGTATCTCGCCCGTTTACCAATATCGCCAGCCCGTTCCCCATCAACTCTCGCCGCTGCTTGCGTGCTTCTACTTCAATCTCCCCATAACTGGCATTCGGGTTCGTATCGTACCAATCCTCGAGTTGGTTGTACACTTTCTTGGATTCTTCTATAAATGCCGCTTGGCGGCGTGCGCGAGATTGCATCCGTGTCATTTTTTGCTCCTGTTTTCATAGTCTACCCCAATTTGCTCCTTTCTACCGACACTTTTGCGCTACACCCGGCTGCCAGGCTGCCACTCAGTAACCCTGGGACCGGTTTACGCCTGGTTATATGCGCTTCCATTTCCAGCAAAGCGGCGTTGACCTGTGGCAGGGAGGCGCGAAAGTCACAGTGAATATCCAACTTAGAGCCTATCCGATAAACCCCCGGAACGCGGACTTTAGTCCGCCATGCCAGGCAGACTGAAGTCTGCATTCCGTTATTCGGATAGGCTCTTAGCCAGCCGCGGCGCAATGGCGCGCATCAATTCAGCATCATCTACGAAGACGCACGCCGGTCGGCCGCTGCGCCCCAGGTTGAACAGTGTGCCTTGCATGGCTTTGAACAGGTGTTCCAGGACGGTTTTGGGCGTGGGACGCTCGCTCAAGGTATCGGTCTTGAGAATGAACTCTGTGTCCTGGTCTTCCACCAGCATCACAAAGGGGCGATAGGCGGGCTGCTTCTTGGGCATGATCCAAAAGGGGGCGCGGCGCACGGTGCACAACCAAGTGACATCACTCTGGCGTAAGCTGCGCAGTTTGTTCGAGCGATTGGATGTCATTCAATTTCTCCATGGATACATTTCTGAGTATACATCAAGATTGTATCTGATCTGATCTGAAAATAAACTAGGCAGCGACAGGGGCTGGCATTTGTTGGAGTGAAACCTGAAAACCAAGGTGCTCCAACCGTTTCACGAGCCGTTGAGCCGTCGCTTCAGGGCGACGCCTGTCAAAGTAATCACCGCCGAGTTCACGATAAGGTTCTTTGCGTTGGATGATATGGTAGGCGATAATCAGGATCGAATGTTCCAAGGCTACAATGGCTTTCTTTTTGCCTCTCCGGCTGGCCAGGCGATGATATTGAGCGGATAAATAGGTGTTCTTGGTATGAGAAGCTGCATTGGCCGCATGATTCAAGGCGACCCCCAAAGCATGATTGCCTTTGGTGGTTTTACCCGTTCGGCGTTTGCCAGCGCTTTCGTTATTCCTTGGGGCTACTCCGGCCCAAGAAGCAAGATGGTCAGCGGAAGGGAAACGGCTCATATCCGTGCCAATCTCAGCCACAATGTTTCGGCGGTTTCGCGAGCCACTCCAGGGATGGTATCCAGCAATTCCACCACCTCTTCAAAAGGGCGGCAATATTCTTGGATCTGATCACCAAAGCGGGCAATCGTCTCATTCAACCCATCAATCTGACACAACAATTCGGTCAAAACGAAGCGATGATGGGACTTCACTCGACCTTGAAGCGCTTTCGCCAGCAGTTCGCGTTTCTCGCGCATGCGCCCTTTGGCCAGTTCAGCCAGCTCTTCTGGGCCGGCGTTGCCTTCAATCAGCGCTTCCAGCATGGCGCGTCCCGACACGCCCATCACATCCGTTGCCACACTCGCCAGTTTGATATTGGCGCTTTCCAGAACTTTCTGAAGCCGATTGACCAAGGTGGCGCGCTCCTTCACGAAGGTGCTCCGATAGCGGGTGAGTTCGCGCAACTCGCGCTGCCCGAGCGGTGGAACAAAGCTGGCTCTGAGCAGGCCATGCCGCTGGGCGTTGACCAGCAATACTTCAAAGTTGTTCTCCAGAATGTTGAACACCGGTTTCCAATATTCGCCGGTGCTCTCCATCGCCACATGCGTGACACCATGCTCCATCAACCAATCCGACAACGCCAGCAGATCAATTGTCATCGTTCCAAAAGAGCGCGTTTCCTTGTGCAATCCCCCTTTGGGATCCGGAACAATGATGGCGGCCACGACGGTCTTCTTGTGAACGTCCAAACCAGCACAATGGGTGTGAACAATATCCATTCCAAATCCTCCAGAACAGTATTCACGGCTAACGTGGATGCCCACAGATCAGAATCTGATCTACGTGCTCACCTGACGGTGGCAACAATCGGCGGTGCCTACAGACATCCAGGTCAGACTTCTCATCAGGCTCGTGGCACCAGTTACTAAACGACCTCTGTGTCAGCCGAGTGCTCGGGTTATAGCACATTTTCATGCTTGGTGGTGAACAGAGTTCATGGCGACTTCTCAATAAAAGGGGAGGATGGTGGGTGTGCGAGCGGCTTCGCCGCCCGCACACCCACCGCTCCCCAAGTTATTGAGATGATACTCAAGATTCTTTACCGGTAAATCTTCCAGGGCTTTGGGTTTAGATCGAGAGCGTCAATAAATAATTGCTTTGAATAAGATTTGCGTGTATACTGGTTTTACAAACCTTTGCACTCGGGGATGCCTATGAAAACAATCTTTGATCTCTGTCAGCCGCGCGACGAAGTCTTGCAGGGAAGCCTGAGCGAAGACATCTTCGCGGCCCGGCTTAAGGATGTTATGGATGGCACGGGGGATGCTGTCTATGCTGATCCGCGCCTGTTCTTTGAGAACACGTATCCCACTTCCGGCCTGAAAACGCTCATTACGGATGCCATTGGCCGGCTGGTGGGAGATGCGTCCGGCAAGAATGCCATCATCCGCCTGGAAACGGCATTCGGCGGTGGCAAGACCCATAACCTGATTGCCCTTTACCACATCGCCAGCGGCAAGGCGCCCAAGGATGCAGTTGAAAGGTTGATAGGTAAAAAGTTGCCTGAAATAAGGCCGGGGGATATCAAAATTACCAGTGTGGTCGGTTCGGATCAAGGGCCTGCCAATGGTTTGGATCATCCCGTAGATGGCGTAAAAACATTCACGCTGTGGGGGGAACTGGCTTACCAATTAGGTGGTCGGGCAGGTTTTGCCCTGATCCAAGAGAATGAACATTTGCGTTCTGCGCCAGGAACTGGATTTCTGGAAACGCTCATCGGCAACCACCCTACCCTGATCATGCTGGATGAAATTGCCCGTCAATTACGTGCGGAACTAGCCGTGCCGACCGCCACAGGCAAAACCACCCAGGCTGACCAGACCATCGCGTTCCTGATGTCACTGCTGGAATTTGCTGCCAGCAAGGAACGCTGCCTGGTTGTCCTGACCCTTGCCGGCGGCGCGGATGCTTTCGCGGCCGAGACCGAGGCCTTGCGCCAGAAGTTGACCGAGGCACTGCAGATCACGGCGCGCCAGGAACGTGTGCTGACGCCGACGACCAATGATGAAGTGTATCCAATTGTCACACACCGCCTATTCAAGGCGATTGACCGCAAGGGTGCAAAACCAGCAATGGAAGCCTATACCAAATACTATTCCGAGATGGTCGAGAAGAACGCCGACTTGCCGCAGCGCTGCCTGCGGGCGGAATACATGCAGGAGATGGAGACGGCCTATCCCTTCCATCCGGAACTGCTCAGCACACTCAGCTTGAAAACAGCGACCATCCCAAATTTCAAC
>Ga0180009_10002754_pt1 | contig 20547 bp, 20 predicted proteins | sample OS_PC_MetaG_FD_123537 | JGI IMG/M metagenome (GOLD analysis project Ga0180009, IMG submission 123537) | Groundwater microbial communities from the Aspo Hard Rock Laboratory (HRL) deep subsurface site, Sweden - OS_PC_MetaG | ecosystem: Environmental > Aquatic > Deep subsurface > Groundwater...
AGACGCGGGCCTGGCTCGCCGCCCCTCAGCACCCCCACCACGTTGTACAACTCGTCGGTGTAGACCTCGTCGTAGCCCAGGGAGCGCATCTCGTCCTGGATCACCCGGCTTACGGCCTGCTCCTCCCGGCTCAGGCTGGGGGTTTGAATGAGCCGGCGAGTGAACTGGGTCAGCCGATCCGGGTCCACCGCGCTGATAAAATCTGGCATGTGTAATCCTAATGACCCAAATAGGCCCGTTGCACGTCCGGGTTGGCCGCCAGGGCCGCGCCGGTGTCCTCCATGGTTATGCGGCCGTTCTCCAGAATGTAGGCCCGGGTGGCCACCTTCAGGGCCCAGCGGGCGTTCTGCTCCACCAGGAGAATGGTGATGCCCTTCTCCTGGTAGATTTGCTGGATCACCCGGTAGATGGCCTCGCGCACCACCGGGGCCAGGCCCAGGCTGGGCTCGTCGAGCATCAGCAGTTTGGGCGCGGCCAAAAGGCCCCGGGCTATGGCCAGCATCTGGGCCTCGCCGCCCGAAAGGGTGCCGGCCAACTGTTGGCGGCGCTCCTTGAGCCGGGGGAACAGCTCGAAAACTTCCTCGAGGTCACTGGCCACACCGTCCTCGTCGCGGCGGGTGAAGGCGCCCATGCGCAGGTTTTCGGCCACGCTCAAATCCGGAAACACCGCCCGGCCCTCGGGCACCTGGATGATCCCCTGATTCACGACCACGTGGCTGGGCTGGTTCTGGATCTCCTGGCCTTTCCACAGGATGCGGCCGGCCAAGGCCCGGTTCACCCCGGAGATGGTCTTGAGCAGGGTGGACTTGCCCGCCCCGTTGGAGCCCAGCAAGGTGACCAACTCGCCCTCTTCCACCCGCATGCTTACATCGTGCAGGGCCACGGCCTTGCCGTAGGCGACCTTGAGGTTCTCAATGTTGAGCATCGGAGTCTCCTCCCAGATAGGCCTCGACCACCAGGGGGTCGTTGTAGACCTTTTCCGGTTCGCCCTCGGCGATTTTTTCGCCATAGTGCAGCACGATCAAACGGTGGGAGATGCCCATGATCACCTTCATCACGTGCTCGATTATCAGGATGCTGGTCCCCTGGGCGTTGATCTTTTGGATCAGGTCGATCTGCCCCGTGAGTTCGGCCGGGTTAAGCCCGCTGCTGGGCTCGTCCAAAAGCAGCAGCTTGGGCTGGGTGGCCAGGGCCCGGGCTATCTCCAAACGCTTGGTCAGGGCGTAGGGCATGTTGCCCGCCTGCTCGTCGCGGTAGCGGCTGATGCCCACGAACTCCAAGAGCCCATCGGCGGTGGCGCAGGCCTCTTTGTCCTCGGTGAGGGCGCAGGCCCGGCGGAAAAAGCTGTCCCAGACCAGGGACCAGGGGCCCTTGCGCCCCCGGTCCACCATGGCCGCCAAGACGTTTTCCAGGGCGGTGAGGCGGCTGAAGATGCGCACCACCTGGAAGGTGCGGGCGATGCCCAGGGTGTTTATGGTGTGGGCCTTGTCCCGGGTGATGTCCCGTCCCTCGAAGAGGATGGCGCCCTTGCTGGGCGGGAAGGCCCCGGAGATCAAGTTGATGAGCGTGGTCTTGCCCGCCCCGTTGGGCCCGATGAGGCCCAATATCTCGCCCTGCTCCAGGCTGAAGCTCACGTCGTTCACCGCGGTGAGTCCGCCGAAGTTCTTGGTGAGCCTCTCGGTGGTCAGTATGGCGCCCATCAGCGGCCCCCTTTCATTCTGGCCCAGGAGTTCTTGATGACTCCAACCAGGCCTTCACGCATGAACAGGATGGTGAGGATCAAAAGCAGGCCGTAGACGATCAGGCGGATGTCGATTTTTATGACTTCCTCCATGTAGCGCAGCGCCTCGGAGAGGAAGGTGAGGGTAACCGCGCCCAGGATGGGCCCGGCAATGGTGCCCAGCCCGCCGATCATGGTCATGGTGAGGACATCGAAGGTGTTGTGCAAGGCCAAGAGCTCCGGGCTGACCAGGCGCGCGAAGTGGGCGAAGAGCCCGCCCGCGAAGCCGGCGAAGAAGGCGCTGATGGTGAACACCGCCAACTTGTAGGAGCTGGGGTTTATGCCGATGCTCTGGGCTCCGGCCTCGTCGTCGCGCATGGCCTGAAGGGTGACCCCAAACTCCGAGCCGATGAGCCGGCGTATGCAGAACAGGGTGAAGAGCACCGCCGCCACCACCACGTAGTAGTAGTCGCGCTCAAAGTAGAACTGCATGGTGAAGTCGCCGATCTTGATGGGCGTGAGCAGCGGAACCCCGCTGAGCCCCAGGGAGCCCCGGGTCAGATCCACCCAGTTCATGGCCACCAAACGCAATATCTCGGCAAAGCCTATGGTGGTTATGGCCAGGTAGGGCCCAGAGAGCCGAAGCGCCGGGAAACCCAGCAACAGGCCGAAGAACGCGGCCACCAAGCCGCCGGCGAACAGCCCCAGCCATGGGCTCAGGCCAGTCTGCATGGCCAGGATGGCGCTGGTGTAGGCCCCGATGCCGTAGAAGGCGGCGTGGCCCAGGTTTAGCTGGCCGGTGTAGCCGGCCAACAGGTTCCAGCTCAGGGTGAGGATGGTGAAGATGCCGGCCATCACCACGATGTGCATGAAGTAGCGGTCCTCGACCACGTGGGGCACCAAAAACAGCGCCACCAGGGCCGCGGCCCACAACAATATTTTTCGCAGCCGCGCGCTCATCAGGCACCTTCCTTGCGGCCGAAGAGCCCGCTAGGCTTGACCAAGAGCACCAGGATGATGATGAAGAAGCCGATGGCCTGCTTGTACTCCATGGCGATGTAGTTGCCGCCCAGGGCCTCGGCCACACCCAGGATCAGGCCGCCCCAGATGGCTCCCCGGATGTTGCCCATGCCTCCCAGGATGGTGACCGCGAAGGCCTTGAGGGTGGGCAGGGCCCCCATCATGGGATAGATGGCGAACAAGGTGCCGTAGAGCACGCCCCCAACCCCGGCCAGCAGGGCGCCCACCCCGAAGGTGAGGCGGTAGACCTGATTGATGTCGATGCCCATGAGCTGGGCCGCGAAGCGGTTCTGGCTGGTGGCGCGGATGGCCACCCCCATGCGGCTGCGGTTCAAGAACAACTCCAGGCAGGCGATGGCCACTCCGGCGAAGACGAAACAGAACAGCCGAAGCAGACTGGTGGAAGCCACGCCCAGGTTGATGGTGCGCCCGCCGAAGGGGTCGTCTATCATGCGCGGGGTGGCCCCGAAAAACAGCTGCGCCAGGTTTTCCAAAAGGATAAACAACCCGATGGAGACCATGATCATGTCGATGTCGGTCCAACGGGTCATCAGGGGCCTGAACACCAAGCGTTCGGTGACCACGCCCAGCAGGCCAACCACCGCCGCCGCCGCGAGCACCGAGCCGACCCAGCCCAACCAGCCGCCCACCCAGGCCATGACGAACACGGCGGTGTAGGCGCCCACCATGGAGTAGTCGCCCTGGGCGAAGTTGGATATTTTCATCACCCCGAAAATCATGGTCAACCCGATGGCGATCAGGCTGTACACGCTTCCGGTTATCAGGCCGTTCAAAACCTGCTGCAAAAATAGGGAGTCCATAACGGGCACCAATTCAGTGGACCGCCTGGGGCGCGGCCATGTTTTTATTCAGAGGCCGGGCCGCCCCGCCGAAGCGGGGCGGCCGGGTCATATCGGGTCTACTTGCACTTACGCTCGGACCAGGGCCGCGGATTCTCATACTTGGCCGCGGCCCGCTCCGGCGGGTAGATGATTTGGGTGTCGGGCTTGCAGTCCTTGTCCAACTGCACCTGCACCACCGAGGGCAGCACGGTATAGACCTGGCCGTCCTTGCCGAACTTGATGGTGCCCTGGGAGAGCTTCATGTCCGTGGCCGTGAGGGCCGTCTTGATCTTCTCGCGGTCCTTGGCCAGGTTGCCGCCGGGCTTGCCGGCGCGCTGCACGGCGTCCAGGATCACCTTGAGGTTGTCATAGCCCTGGCTGGAGAAGATGCCAGGGCGCGATCCGGGGTACTTGGCCTGGTAGGCATTGACGAATGCCGCGGTCACCGGGTCCTTCATGGCCTTGGTGGGCTCCAGGGAGCTGCCCATGGCGTACTGGCTGATGGGGCCGGTCATCTTGAAGAAGGCCTGGGTGAACTGGCCGCCCACACCGATCCACTGGGTCACGAAGTTGAGCTCCTTGGCCTGCTTCTGGATCAAGGCCGCCTCGGTGGTGGAGGCGATGTTGAAGGTCACGTCGGGCTTAAGCCCCTTGAGCTTGGATATCTGGGTGGTGAAGTCGGTGTCGCCGATCTCGAAGTACAGATTGGCCACCACCTTGGCGCCCAGCTTCTTGGAGGCCTCTTCCCAAATCTTTTGGCCGTCGCGGCCGTAGTCGGAGTTCTCCATGAAGAAGGCCACGGTCTTGGGCTTTTTCACATCGGCCAGCCACTTGTTGATGCCCAGGAGGAACATGGGGCTGTTGGGGCTGGTGCGGAACACGTAGTCATAGCCCCGGTTGGTGATGGTGGGGCTGATGGCGATGGCCACCACGTCGGGGGTCTTCTCGTAGTGGCAGAACTCGCTGGCGGCGATATTCACGCTGGAGCAATAGCCGCCGCCCACCACCAGCACCTTGTCGCGGGTCACCAGCTTCTTGACCGCGGCCAAGCCCTTGTCGGGCTTGCATTCGCTGTCGCCGTAGACAATCTCGATTTTCTGGCCAAAGAGGCCGCCCTTGGCGTTGACCTCGTCCAAAGCCAGTTCCATGCCCTTTTTCATCTCGCCGGCATTAAAGGCCAACGACCCGGTGAAGGGCCCCAGGATGCCGATCTTGATGGGATCGGCCGCCGAGGCCGGTCCGGCCACGGCCAGACCTACCAGCAGAAACAGGGCGGTCAGCAGAATCACTGACTTCTTCATAAACTTTTCCTCCTTGCTTGGCATGGCTGCTCCCCTCCCAGGGGCCTCCCGCCCGGCCGGCCCGATCTGGCCCGGCCATGTTGGTAAGAAAAACTCCAATACTCCTCACGGGGCGCGGGCCCCACACCGGCTCCCTCGTTACTGCACCAAGCCGCACCAACGGGCCAAGAACAGGGCATAGACCTTGGCCGTATGCGCCATGCTGGCGATGTTCACCCGCTCGTTCTGCGCATGGATGTTCTGGGCCACCGGGCCGAAGCAGGTGGCCTGGCCCCTGCCGTAGTGGATAAAGGCCCTCAGGTCGGTGGTGCAGGTGCAGGCCTGGGAGGGCGCCTCCTGCCCGCTCAACTCTTGGTGGCACTGGCCCAGCAGGTTCAGGGCCGGCTGGTCCCTGTCCACCCGGTGTCCCTGGGAGCGGAAGCCGTAGAACTCGACCCGGGGCGGGTTGTCCCGCAGCCAAGGGTCCTGCCGTGCCGCCTGGGCCAGGCACCGGCGCACCGCCTGGCTGGCCTGCTCAAAGCTCGTGCCCGGCAAAAAACCCAAACGGCAGTGAAATTCGGCCATGGCCGGCACGGTGGAGGGCCAGTCGCCGCCCTGTATCACCCCTATGTTCAGGTGGGCCGGGTTTTCCAGGTGGGCGAAGTCCGCGCCCTTGTCCCGGTTGAACTCTTTTTCCAGGGCGCGCAGGGCCGCCATCAGGTAACAGCACATCTCAATGGCGTTTACCCCGCTGGAGGCCTCCAGGGCATGCTTGGGCACCCCACTCAGGGAAACCTTGAACCACATCACCCCAACTTGGCTGACGAGAATGGTGGCGCCGAAGGGCTCGGGGATGAGCACCGCGTCGGCGTCGAAGCCGGCGACCAGACAGGCCAGGGCCCCGTTACCGGTGCATTCCTCCTCGATGACCCCCTCCAGGGTGACCGGAGCGGCCAGTCCCAGTCCGGCCCGCTCCACCGCCTTGAGGGCGTAGGTCATGGCCGCCACGCCGCCCTTCATGTCGCCGGCCCCCCGGCCGTGCAGCCACCCGTCCTTCACCAGCGGGTCGTAGGGATCGCGGTCCCAAAGGTTCAAGGGCTCCTGGCTCACCACGTCCAAGTGGCCGTTGAACAGGGCGCTCTTTCCCCCCGTCCCGTCGGCGGGCCGGGTGGCGGCCAGGCTGTAGCGTCCCTCCTGGCTCCAGGGGGTGGGCGCGAAACCGGGGTGCGCGGCCAACTCCGGGGAGTCCATGGCCGCCCGCACCGGATCATAGCCCAGTAGGGACAGCTCGCTTGCCATCACCTCCAGCGCCCCGTCCTCTTGTCCCAAGACCGAAGGCTGGGCCACCAAACGGCAGGCGAAATCAAGCATGTCTTCCCGGAGGGCGTCCACCGCCTCCAATATGGCCAACTCGTTATTTTTCATCTGTTTCCAATTATCATTCGCGACCGCTTCCGGCTCCCCGCGCTTCCGGCGGCACGGACCGTGCGGGATAGATGCTCTTGAGCCGGGTGAAGCCGTTTTCAATGAGAGTCATGATCAATCTGCGAGCCTTCTCCGCAGTGGTATGCACCAACAGCACCACGGGCTCCCCTTGGTCCAAGTGCAGGATTTTCATTTCTCCCGCCTCGCCTTGGGCCAGGATGGCCTGGGCTTGCTTCAGTCTCCGTGGGCCCGGGCCCACCTCCACCAAAAGCAGGGCAAGTTTGGGATCGGGCTCCAGGGAGGCGGCCAGCGATTCGAAAGAAACCACGTAATCAACCTACTCTCATAAGTCGGCTCGGACTCTTGCCCGTTTTTAGAGCAATATGCGTGCCACTGATGTCAACTGGTTGATATAATGAAACTAATACAATTTTGGAAGCGGCGCTATGATTCAGAAATGAATTTATATGCGACCAACAATTTTAAAATTAAACAATAACCGTCTAATATAAATGGCCTTCTACTTCTGTTGCTATTTTGCACCGCGTTGTAATTCTGCAACAAAAAGCCCGTACCGGCGGGCCTTGCGCGACAAAGTGGAATGGTTCACTCCCAGGGCATTGGCCGCGGACCGCTGGCTGCCGTATTCGGTCAGGGCGCGGGCTATGAGTTCCCGCTCGGTCCGGGCCACCGCCCCGGCCAGGTTCCAGGCGTCCTCGCTGGGCTCCGGCGGCAGATCCACCTGGCTTTGGCGCAGTTCGGCGGGGAGGTCCTCCATATCTATGGTGCCGCCGGGGGAGAGAACCACCAGGTGTTCGATGAGGTTGGCCAATTCGCGCACATTGCCCGGAAAGGAGTAACGCCGCAGGCGATCCACCACCGCCGGGGCCACTTTCATCTCCTTGCCGCACTTTTGGTTGAACATGCCCAGGAAATGGCCGACCAGGTGGGGCAGGTCCTCGGGTCTTTGGCGCAGGGGCGGGATATTGATGGGCACCACGTTGAGGCGGAAGAACAGATCGCTACGGAAGGCCCCGGCCTTGACCATCTTCTCCAGGTCGCGGTTGGTGGCGGCCAATATGCGAACGTCGATCTGGCGGGGGGTGGTGGAGCCCACCGGCACCACCTCGTTGTCCTCCAAAAAGCGCAGCAGCTTGGTCTGCATGAGCAGGGGCAATTCACCCACCTCGTCCAGAAACAGGGTGCCCCCGTCGGCAAGCTCGAAGTAGCCGGTCTTGCCCTCGGAGCGGGCCCCGGTGAAGGCGCCCCGGGCATATCCGAAGAGTTCGGCCTCTATAAGAGAGGGAGGAATGCCCCCGCAGTCCACCCGCACCAGAGGCCCGTCCACCCGGGGCGAGGCGCCGTGGATCAGCTTGGCGAAGACCCCCTTGCCCACCCCCGACTCGCCCTGGAGCAGCACGCAGGAGTCCACCCGTGCCACCTTCATGGCCATCTCGAAGACCCGCTGCATGGCCCGGCTGCGCATGACCAGGCGGGAGCGCAACTCTTCCCAGCGGTGGATGTGGGTCAGTTCGGAGCGGTACTGATCGGTGAGGGCCCGGCTGTGCTCCAACTCCTCTTGCAGGCGCTTCATGGCCGTGAGGTCCCGGGCGTTGATGACCACCAGGCTTATCTCGCCGTTCTCATCGAACACCGGATTGCCGGTTACCAGCACCTGGCGCCCGTCCTTGGACTTCTGGATCAGGGAAACCGCCGCCCGGTGCTTGAGCACCTCCAGGGTGGCCGAGCGGTCGAAGTAGCCGGCGTCCACCAAATCGGACACGTTGCAACCGATGACTTCCTTGGCGTTCACCCCGGAAAAGCGTTCCGAGGCCGGGTTGACCCGCACCACCTTGCCCTCGGCGTCGCTGATCCACAGGCCGTCGTAGGAGGAGTCGATTATCACGTCCAGCTGCTCGTTGAGTTGGCGGTAGGCGTGCAATTCTCTCAGGACCTTTTCATACTCCGTGGCGTCCTGAAAAACGCTCATCACCCCCACCACCTTGCCGTCAAGGTATACGGGGGTCCGGTTGGCGAAAATGAGCACCCCGCTCAAGGACGAGGTGCGGTGGCCCACCTGGGGTTGGCCCGTGGCCAGGATGCGCTGCATGTCCGCCCATACTTCGGGCTCGAACTCCCCGAAGTTGCGCCCCAACACCACCTGGGGATCACGGCCGGTCACACGCCCGGCGGCGCGATTGAAGATGACCACCTTGCCCGTGGCATCCACCATGAGGATGCCGTTATGGGCCGAGTCCAAAATATTTCTGAGCAGGCTGAAGTCCTTCAGGCGCATGGCCAGCCAACCTCCCGGCCCCAGCGGGGCGCATGGCCGGTAAAATCCGGCTTCCCGGTTTATTTTATTATATTACCAGCCCGGCCCGCGCATCGAGGCATCCGTCTTACCGGCCGGCCATTGCCTGGGCCGAACTTTTTTTAGCGCGCTTCGGGGCTTCGTGGGCGGGCTTGCGCCCTAAAGCGGCGGCGGGCTAGAATAACCAATTCAAATGGGAGGATTGCTGGTGGCCCACGCCCTGATCATCGTGGACATGTTGCACGATTTTGTCCGGCCCGGCGGGGCCTTGTTCGTGCCCGGCGCGCCGGGCATCGTGCCCGTCATCCAGCGGGAGCTGGACCGGGCCCGGGAGGCGGGAGACGCGGTGATCTTCGTTTGCGACGCCCACGACCCCGACGACCGGGAGTTCGAGCGCTTCCCGCCCCACGCCGTGGCCGGCAGCCTCGGGGCCGAAGTCATAGACGAGTTGGCCCCCCGTGCCGGCGAAATGGTCGTGGCCAAGCGGCGCTACAGCCCCTTCTTCGGCACCCAGCTGCACCAGGCCCTGTTGGATTGGGGCATAACCCGGGCCACCGTGGTGGGGGTGTGCACCCATATCTGCGTAATGGAGACCGTGGCCGGCCTGGCCAACCGCGATCTGGCGGTCCGGGTGCCCCGGGAAGCGGTGGCCGACTTTGACCCCGAACTGGCCCAGGCCGCCCTCAAGCGCATGCAAAATCTCTTTGGGGCCGAAATATGCTGAAACGGGCCAATACCCCGGGAGGAAAGATGACCCACAAACACCTAGGCGCCCTGGGGATGGCCATGCTTTTGGCTCTGGCCGCCCCGCTCCAATCCGCCGCCGCCGGGCCGCCCGCGGCCCTGGTGCGCCTGGGCCAGGTGGTGCAAAAAGAGGTGGAGAGCAAGGTGCCCCTCACCGGGACCGCCGAGGCCCACCGCATGATAACCGTGGCCTCCCAGGTGGAAGGCCTGGTGCTGCGGGGCGAGGTGGCCGAGGGCCAAAAAGTAAGTCAGGGGCAGGCGCTTATCACCCTGGACACCAGCCGCCTGGACTCGCAGCTGGCCGAGGCCAAGGCGGTGCTGGCCGACAACCAGGCCTTGCTGGGGCAACTCAAGCGCGACTTGCAGCGCAACCTCAAGCTGAACCAGCGGAAGGCGGTGCCCCTTAAAAGCCTGGAGGAGGCCCAGACGGCGGCGGAGCGCCAGACGGCGGCGGTGGAGAGGCAGCGTGAGAACATCAAGCAGTTGGCCTTGGACCTGCGCGACGCCCAGATAAGAGCCCCCCGGGACGGCATCGTGGTGAAGCGTCTGGCCTGGCGGGGCGAATGGATGAAAAAAGGCGGCCCGGTGCTTACCCTGGCCGTGCTGGACCCCATCAAGGTGGTGGTCAAGGTCCCGGAGCGCTACCTGCCGGAACTCATGGTGGGCAAACCCGTCTGCGCCACGGCCGACGCCCTGCCCGGCCATGAGTTCTGCGGCCAAATCCAGGCCATCATCCCCAGCGGCGACGACAAAAGCCGCACCTTCCCGGTGCAGGTGCGCATCGCCAACCCCTCGGCCCAGCTTATGCCCGGCATGTTCATGCGGGTGCTCCTGGAGGTGGGCCGGCGGCACCAGGCCTTGCTCATCCCCAAGGACGCCCTGGTGATGTCCGGCGACAACCTCAGCGTATTTACGGTGCAGGGGGGCAAGGCGGTGCCCATCCCCGTCAAGGTGGTGGCCTCCCACGGCAACATGCTGGAGGTGAGCGGCGGGCTCAAGGCGGGCATGGCCATCGTCACCGTGGGCAACGAACGCCTATACCCCGGCCAACCGGTGCGGGCCGCCGCCAACGGCCGCCCCGCCCCGGCGAACCGGTAGGCCCCCCATGAAGCTGGTTTCCACGGCAATAGCCCACCCGGTGAGCGTATCGGTGGGGGTGATTCTTTTGGTCATGTTCGGCCTGCTGGCCCTGTTCGCGGTGCCGGTGCAGCTCATCCCCGACGTGGACCGTCCCATGATAACGGTCAGAACCACCTGGCTGGGGGCCTCGCCCCAGGAGATCGAGCAGGAGATCATCCAGCGCCAGGAAAAGGAGCTCAAGAGCGTGGAGGGGCTGGTGCGCATGACTTCCGAGTCAGTGACCAGCCAAGGCACCATAACCCTGGAGTTCCCGGTGGGCACCGACGTGGACACCGCCCTGGTGAGGGTGAACAACAAGCTGCAACAAGTGCCCCGCTACCCGGCCAACGCCGACAAGCCGGTGCTCATCTCCGCCAGCGAAAACGCCCCGCCCATCGCCTGGATGGTGGTGGTGAAAAAACGCCCCGAGGCCGAGAACGTGGAGGAGCAACGCACCTTTGTACGCGAGAGGGTGCTGCCGCTGATAGAGCGGGTGCAGGGCGTGGCCTCCGCCACCCTCTACGGCGGGGTCGAGACCGAGATGCAGGTGGTCTTGGACCCCCGCAAGGTGGCGGCCCACAGCCTGACCATGCAGCAGATTCGCGGCGCCCTGGTGGCCGAAAACGTCAACATCAGCGGCGGGGGTCTGGACGAGGGGCGGCGGCGCTACCAGGTGCGCACCCAGAGCCAGTTTGAAAACCCGGGCCAGATAGACAACGCGGTGGTGGCCTATGAGGACGGGGCCCCGGTCATGGTCAGGGACCTGGGCAATGCCCGCCTGGGCTACGCCCGGCCCGACTCGGTGGTGCTGCAGTTCGGCCAGCCCTCGCTGGTTTTCAACGCGGTGCGCGAAACCGGCACCAACGTTCTGGAGGTCATGGCCGGCCTGCAAAAGGCCGTCGCCAACGTCAACCGGGAGCTTCTGGACGAGGTGGGCCTGGAGATTCACCAGGCCTACGACGAAACCGATTACATCCGCCAGGCCATCGACCTGGTGCGCGACAACATCTACATAGGCGGGGGGCTTGCCATCACGGTGCTGCTCATCTTTTTGCGCAGCATCTCGGCCACCTTCATCGTGGCCATAGCCATTCCCATCAGCCTCATCGGCACCTTCATAATGATGTCGGCCTTTGGCCGCAACATCAACGTCATCTCCCTGGCCGGCTTGGCCTTTTCCGCGGGCATGGTGGTGGACAACTCCATCGTGGTGCTGGAGAACATCTACCGCCTGCGCCAGGCGGGCAAGAGCCGCATGGAGGCGGCCTACGAAGGCACGGTGCAGGTGTGGGGGGCGGTGTTGGCCAGCACCCTGACCACGGTGGCGGTGTTCTTGCCGGTGATCCGGGTGAAGCAGGAGGCGGGGCAGCTCTTCGCTGACATCGCCATCGCGGTGTCCTTCGCGGTGCTGTTGTCCATGGCGGTTTCCATCACCGTGATCCCCACACTGGCCGCGCGCATCGTGGGCGGCGGCGAGGGCAAGGGACAGGGGGCCCGGCGTCAGGACCGCTGGCTGCGCCCCCTGTTGGTCTTGGGCGAGGGGGTGCGCGGCTTCATCAGCGGCACGGTGTTCCGCATCACCGGCTCGGTGACCGCCCGCCTGGGGCTGGTGCTGCTCATGACCGCCCTGGCCCTGTCCATGGCCTGGTTCCTGGCCCCCAAGGCCGAATATCTGCCCACCGGCAACCGCAACCTGGTGCTGGGCATCCTCTTGCCCCCGCCGGGCTACAACATCAAGGAGCTGACCAGGATCGGCCACAAGCTGACCAAGGACTGGCAGGCTCATTGGGGACCCAACTACCACGTGGAGGCAGGCAACAAGGCCGAGCCTTCCGTAAAAACTTTCTTCTATGTGGGTTGGGGGGCCCAGGTATTCATGGGCCTGGCCACCTGGGACGACCAGCGGGCGCGCGAGCTCATCCCCCTTATGCGCCGCACCCTGGCCACCATACCGGGCATGATCCCCATCGTGCAGCAGACCAGCCTGTTCCAGCGGGGGGCCGCCCAGGGGCGCACCATCGACCTGGACCTCACCGGCCCCGACCTGGGGCGCCTGGTGAGGTTGGGCGGCAGGCTGTTTGGCCAGATCCAGGGCCTCATCCCCGGGGTGCAGATACGGCCCATCCCCGGCCTGGACCTGGGCCAACCGGAGTTGCGCTTTGTGCCCGACCGGGTGCGGGCCGCGGCGGTGGGACTCAACGCCTCCGCCATCGGCTTCAACCTGAACGTATTGGTGGAGGGGGCCAAGATCGACGAGGTGCGCCGAGAAGGCTACAACATCGACCTGAAGCTCATGGCCCTGCCGGCGAGCGTGGGTGAGACCCAGGACCTGGGGCGCATGCAGATAAACACACCGGACGGACGCCTGGTGACCCTGGCCGCGGTGGCCCCGCCCCGCCTCATGGGCGGCCCCACCCAGATCAATCACATCGAGCGCCAGCGGGCGGTGACCCTGCGCATCTATCCCCCCGAGGATGTAGCCTTGCAAGAGGCCATGGAGCGCCTGGAGCAGAAGGTGGTGCAGCCCCTGGTGGCCAGCGGCCAGGTGGCCCCGCCCTACGGCATCGGGCTTTCGGGCACCGCCGACGACCTGACCCAGACCCGCCAGGCCCTGCAAGGCAATTTCCTTTTGGCCCTGGCCATCACCTTTTTACTCATGGCGGCACTGTTCGAAAGCTTCCTCTACCCCTTTGTCATAATGTTCAGCGTGCCCCTGGCCGCGGCGGGGGGCTTTTTAGGCCTGTGGGTGGTCAACGCCACCCTGAGCCGCCAGCCCCTGGACGTGTTGACCATGCTGGGCTTCATCATCCTCATCGGCATCGTGGTCAACAACGCCATCCTCATCGTGCACCGCACCCTCCAGGGAATGCGCGACGACAACCTGGAGCCCAGGGAGGCCGTCACCGAGGCGGTGCGCCTGCGCACCCGGCCCATTTTCATGAGCGCGCTTACCTCGGTGTTCGCCATGCTGCCCCTGGTGCTCTTCCCTGGAGCGGGCAGCGAACTTTATCGCGGCCTGGGCTCGGTGGTGGTGGGCGGCCTGCTGGTCTCCACCATCTTCACCCTGTTCCTGGTGCCCTCATTGCTGTCGCTGGTTTTGGACGCCCGGCGCAAGGTGGCCCAGTGGCGGGGGCGGCCCTTCAAGGCATGAGCCTTGGGTGCGCCACAAGACAATGGTATGATTTTATAAAACGTTGTTCATCGGTTGTAACCCACCGGGAAAGGAAGCCATCATGACCCCTCCGGTCAAACTTTACGCCCTGAGCACCTGCAGCCACTGCCGCAACACCCGCAAATTTCTGGACGAAAACAACGTGGTTTACGACGTGGTGGAGGTGGACCTCTGCCCCCTGGATGAGCGGGAGAAGGTGGTCGATGAGGTGAAGCGGTACAACCCCGCCTGCTCCTTCCCCACCCTGGTCATCGGGGACAAGGTGATAGTGGGCTACCGCGAGATGGAGATCAGGGAGGCGCTGGGGCTATGACCGCCCAAGAACTCCATGAGATGCTCAAAAAGACGCAGGAGCCCAAGGGCTGCTACTTCAATGTGGACATGGAGCGCACCATGGAGCTCATGGAGGGGCTTTTGGTCAACAAACAGCGCTACGGCTACATGTGCTGCCCTTGCCGCCTGTCCTCCGGCGACCGGGACAAGGACGCGGACATCATATGCCCCTGCGTCTACCGCGAACCCGACATGGCCGAGTACGGCTCCTGCTACTGCAACTTGTACGTAAGCCAGGCCTGGAACCGGGGCGACATCCCCCACGACTACGTGCCCGAGCGGCGCCCCCCGGAAAAGATGCCCTTCTAGGGCCCTTACCCCAAGTTCGAGGCCGGACCCGGATGAAGGGGTCCGGCCTGGTTATTAGCTGGCGCGCAGGCCGGTTTAGTCGCCGGACTCCAAGGTGCACTTGCTAAAGTCGATCTTCTGCGAGCAGCCTCTGCAATAGTGCTCCTTGTCGAACTCATCGGAGAAAACCTCCTTCTCCTTGCCGCAACTGGGGCACTTGCAGATAAAGGACTTCAAGCTCTTGTTGGCTTCAAAACCGGGGCAATGACGGGGAGTGGTCACGGCATACTCCTTTGTCGGTGGTGAAGGCCCGCCGGCGTTCCGGACCGAGCCAGCTAACAGCACTAAAGCGATTGTATTCATATTAAATTTTGCAGCGAGCCGGCGGTGGGGTCAAGGGTTCATTCACCAGGGCGCCCCATGCTTGCGCATGGCCTCGGTTTGGTGTAGTTAAGACGTTTTAGTCCCGCTCGCCTGAGGTGGCGGGTGGATCCATCAAACAGCCGGAGGACGTTTCAGATGCCTGTGGTGGCTCCCTTTCGGGCCGTGCGTTACAACTCCCAAGAGGTCTCCAGCCTGGCCGATGTGGTCACTCCCCCCTATGACGTGATCAGCCATGAACAGCAGGAGTCATATTACGCGGCCGATCCGCACAATATCATCCGTGTGGAATTGAACAAGAAACGCGACAGCGACCACGCTGGCGACAACCGCTACACCCGCTCTGCCGAGCACTTCGAGCGCTGGCAGGAAGAGGGGGTGCTGCTGCGCGACGAGTCCCCGGCCTTTTACCTGTCCGAGACCACCTACACGGACGCGGAGGGCAACCAGCGGGTGCGGCGGGGCTTTTTCACCATGCTCAAGGTGGCCGACCTGCACGAACGCACGGTCCTGCCCCACGAGAAAACCTTCACCGCCCACAAGGAAGACCGCTTCCAGCTGTTCAAGGCGGCGCAGGCCAACATCTCCCCCATCTTCGCCCTGTACCCCGACGATCTCAACGAGGTGATGAACACTCTAGAGCAGGCCAAGGATCCCGAGCCGCTCAACGACTTCGTGGACCCCATGGGCCTGCCCCAAAAGCTCTACCGGGTGGGCGACCCGGAGGCCTGCCGCCGGGTTAAGGAGCTAATGGCCGACAAGGTAATCTTCATAGCCGACGGCCACCACCGCTACGAAACCGCGCTGAACTACCGCAATTACATGCGTGAGAAGCATCCCGAGGCCGGACCCAAGGCCCTGTTCAACTACACCCTCACCTACCTCTGCTCCATGAGCGACCCGGGGCTGACCATCTTCGCCTGCCACCGCCTAGTGCCCCAGTTGGACGGCTTTGGAGCCGACGACTTCCTGGCCCTGGCCAAGCCCTACTTCGAGGTGCGCGAGCTGGCCCTGACCGGCGATGTGGAGGCGGCCAAGGTCAAGCTGACCGAGGCCCTGGCCCAGGCCGATGAGATGAGCAACAGCCTGGGATTGATCTCCCATGACACTGACAAGGCCTATCTGCTCACCCTCAAGCAGGGGGTGATGGATAGCCTCTCGGGGCCGGACGTGGATGGCCCGCTGGGCAAGTTGGACGTGGTGGTGCTCACCCACCTGGTGCTGGAAAAAATTTTGGGCCTGGACAACACCGCCCGTGACCAGGAGCACACCATCCGCTACCTGGCGGACATGAACCATGTGCTTGAAGAAGTCAAAAGCGGGCGCTCCCGCCTGGCCTTTTTGCTCAACCCCACCAAGGTGGAGCAGGTGCAGGCGGTGGCCGAGGCCGGGCTGATAATGCCCCGCAAGGCCACCTACTTCTACCCCAAGGTGCTCACCGGCCTGGTGATAAATCTGCTCAAGCCAGATGAAGAGGCCGAGGGCTGTAGAGGCTAGTTCCATGCCTCCAGGCGGTCAGGGACAAGACGCCACCACTCACGACCGCCTGGGGCGTCATTATTTGGAGCAACCCGCCCAAGGCTTCCGTTTCGCCATAGACAGCGTTCTCCTAGCCGACTTCGCCACCCCGGCCCCCGGCCCGGTGGCCGACCTGGGGGCCGGGTGCGGGGTGCTGTGCGTGCTCCTGGCCGCCCGGGGCCTGGTCGGCCCTTTTTGCGCGGTGGAGATCGACCCCCTGGCCGCGGCCTGCGCGGAGCGCAACCTCCAACGGGCGGGCCTGAGCGGCCAAGTGCTGCTGCACGACCTGTCCCAACCCCACCCCGGCCTTAAGCCCAATTCATTCGCCCTGGTGGTGAGCAATCCACCTTTTGGCCAGCCGGGCCGGGGGCGGCTGTCGCCGGACCCCGCCCGGGCCAGAGCCCGCCACGAGCTGGCGCTCACCGCCGAGGACCTGTGGCAGCGGGCCCGGGAGCTTCTGGCTCCCGGAGCGCGTTTGGCCCTGTGCTGGCCGCCGGCTCGCCTGCCCGAGGCCATGAGCGGACTGGCGGCCCACGGCCTGGCCCCCCGGCGGCTGCGCCTGGTGCATGGCCGGGTGGAGTTACCGGCCAAGATTGCCCTGATTCAAGCGGTGAAGGACGGCGGAGAGGAGTTGGGGGTGGAGCCCCCCCTGATCGTCTACGAGCAAGGCCGGCAATACAGCCCCGAAGTCAGATCTATTTACCAGCGGCTTTGCTAGCCCGGCGGCAGGCTCGGCCCAGGGAGGCCAGGGCTTGGCGCAGCTGAGGGTCGCCCACCCCGGCCACGGCCTCTTCCACCTGACGCTCTTCTTCGGGGTCAAGCTCGGGCAAGGGGGCCGGCGGGGGGGGAGCCGGGGCCAGGGAGGGCGCGCTCACCAGCTTGAGGCGCTCCACCGGGTGTCCGGCCTGGCGCAGGCGCTGGCAAAGCTGGGGCCCGGCCAGGGACAGCTCCTGTTTCCAGGCCGAGCCGCCCACCGCCACCACCAGCACCCCGCCCTTTTCCAGGGACACCGGCAGGGCCCGGCGGGCCAGCCCCTCCCCGGCGGCCTGACGCCAGGCGGCCAAAAGGGCCGGCGTGGGCAAACGCCGGGACAAGGCCCCTGGCAGGGCCGCGCCCAGCAAATCCTTTAGGCTCATGGGATCGCGCTGCATGGCCCCAGTATAGACCCAGCCCCCCCGCCTTGTCTTGCCACAGCCAAACGCTATACAATGGTGCAGGCTTAATGCCTGCCGCAATCCCTATCACCGGGGGCAATCATGACCGCCGCCACAGTAACTCGTCCTTCACCTTACCGTTGGCTGGTCTTCGCGGTCTTGGCCTGCGCCTATCTGCTGGTCTACTTCCACCGCACCTGCCCGGCGGTGGTGGCCGCCGACCTCATGCACGACCTGGGAGCCGGAGCCACCTCCCTGGGCCTGCTGGGGGCGGCCTATTTCTACCCCTATGCCCTGATGCAGCTCCCGGCGGGGCTCCTGAGCGACACCTGGGGGCCCCGCAAGACCATAACCTTGTTTTTCTCCCTGGCCGGAGTGGGGGCCATTTGGCTGGGCCTGGCCGGCTCCATCGGCCCGGCCATCGCCGCCCGAAGCCTGGTGGGCCTGGGGGTGGCCATGGTCTTCGTGCCCACCATAAAGGTGCTCACCCACTGGTTCACCCGAGGCGAGTTCGCCCGCATGATGGGCATCCTCATGGCCCTGGGCGGGGTGGGGGCCTACACCGCGGCCCAGCCCCTGGCCTGGTTGAGCATCGTGCTGGGCTGGCGGGGCAGCTTCATCATCATCGGCGTGGCCACCTTGGTGCTGGCCGGGATCATCTGGGTGGTGGTGCGCAACCGCCCCGAGGACAAGGGCCTGCCCGCCCTGCCCGACCCCTTGGCCGCCCCCCAGGGCGGCCCGGCCATGCCCCTGAGCCAAGGCATCAAACTGGTGCTGGGCAACCCCCGTTTCTGGGCGGTGGCCGGATGGTTCTTCATCACCCCGGGCATTTTCTTCGCCCTGGGCGGCCTGTGGGGCGGCCCCTACCTCATGCAGGTCTACGGCCTCAGCAAGACCCAGGCCGGAGGGGTGCTCAACATGCTGGCCGTGGGCATGATCGTGGGCGGCCCCCTGATCTCCTGGGTCTCGGACAAGGTCTTGGTGTCGCGCAAGCGCACTATGATCATCACCGGAGCGGGGCTGTTTGTGTTGCTGGGGGTGCTCTACCTGGTCCCGGCCTCCCTGAGCCGCCCCATGCTCTACTTGTGGTTCTTCTTGTTCAGCATCTGTTCCAGCGCCATAGTGGTCATCGGCTTCACCACCACCAAGGAGTTGTTCCCCGTGGCCATCGCCGGCACCTCCACCGGACTGATGAATTTGTTCCCCTTCCTGGGCGGAGCGGTGCTCCAGCCGGCCTCCGGTTGGCTGCTGCAAATCCAGGGGGGCCCCCAGGGTCCCTACAGCCCGGCCATGTATCAAAGCATCTTTTTGTTCTACCTGGCCCTGGCCCTGGTGGCCCTCATCTGCGCCTGTCTGGCCAAGGACACCCTGCCCGGACGCAAGGCGGCCCGGAGCGCGGCGTAATGGACCTTGAACAACGCCTGGAGTACGCCCGCCGAGTGGTGGGGGGCGACCCGGTGGCCACCCTCTTGGGCATCGCGGTGGAGGATGTGGCCGAGGGACGGGCCACGGTGAGCCTGTCGCCCCGGCCCCACCACCTCAACGCCCGGGAGCGGGTGCATGGCTCCACCCTCTACGCCCTGGCCGACCAGGCCATGGCCGTGGCCGCCAACACCCTGGAGCATCCCGCCTTCATCGTGGAGGCGCACATCAGCTTTTTGGCCAAGGCCGAGCCGGACCAGCGCCTGCTGGCCACGGCAAAGGCGCGCGGCGCGGGCCGCAAACTGAGCCTGTGGGAGGTGGACATAACCGACGCCACCGGCCGCCTGGTGGCGGTGGCCAACGGGCGGGGCTATCATGCCTCGGCGCCCCGCGTGAAGATGCCGGCCTGAGGCCATGCCCATCCGTGCGCGGAACGGCGAGGTGGGCGGGAGGCTGGAGGCCGCCTGAGCCGGCGCCCTTGTACCGCCGCCCACCTGTGTTAAATTTCCAACAGGCCGCTAGCTGTTGAACACACTTGCAGGCCGCCGCCCGCCCCGAAGCGGCGGCCGAGGTTTTGCCTAGTGAGAACCCGCGATTTGGCCCTCATCGTGGTGGCCTTCCTCGGAATAGCCGGGGGGGTGTTTACGCCCCAATGGGCCGTGGTTTTCAGTCCGGTCACCATCTACATGATGATGACCATCCTCTACCTGTCCTTCTTGCGCATCGACTTCGGGGCCCTGGCCCGGCTGCGGCGGGCGGACCTGGCCGAGCTGGCCTGGTGGGGCCTCATAAAGCTGGTTTTATTGCCCGTGGCCCTGTGGTTTGTTTTCCGTTGGCTGGCCCCGGGATGGGCCCTGCCGGTGCTCTTGTTGTCCGGGGTTTCCGCCGGAGTCACCGCACCCTTTTTCAGCCAGCTGCTGGGCGGCGACACCGCCCGCACCCTGCAACTCACGGTGCTCACCTCGGTGCTGGTGCCCCTGAGCCTGCCCGCCCTGGTGGAGCTTTTGGCCGGGGCCGAGATCAACATCCCCTTCGGGCACATGGTTCGCATGTTGGCCCAGGTGATCTTCATCCCCCTGGCCCTGGCCTGGCTCACCCGCCGCCTGGCTCCGGCCCTGGTGGATTTCCTGGGCCGGGTGCAGTTCCCCTTGATCCTGGCCCTGTTCTTTTGCATCAACCTGGGCGTGTTCGCGCCCTTTGCCCCCTTTTTCTTCTCCCAATCAGGGCAGGTGCTGGCCGCGGCGGGAATCGCCTGCGGCCTGGCCGCCCTGTATTTCGGAGTGGTGTGGCTCATGGGCCCGCTGTCCGGCTGGCGCTTGGACCTCATCTCCTGCGGCTGTGGCCTGATCTTTATCAACAACGTGCTGGTGGTGGTGTTCGCGGCCAATTTCTTCGGGCCGCGCAACCCCCTGCTGGCCGCCCTGTATCTGCTGCCCCTGTACGTGATGCTTCTGCCCCTGCGCCTGCTGGCTTCCCGGCAGAGCCGGGCCGCCACCCCCGGAGATAAATCTTGAGCTGGTTTCTGGTCACCTTCCTGAGCGTCTACACCGCCCTACACTGGGTTTTCTACCGCACGGTGCGCTGCCTGCTGCCCGCCGGGCCGTGGGCCCGGGGGCTGCTGGGCCTTTTCCTGCTGCTAATGATCCTGGCCCCGGTCATCACCGCAGTGGCCGGCCGCCTGGGCCAGCCGGTCCTGGCCCGGCTGGCGGGTACGGTGGGTTATTGGTGGATGGGCTACTTGACCGTCAGCCTGCTGTTGCTGCTGGCCCTGGCTCTTTTGCGCCTGGGGGCCCTGCCCTTTTCCCCCCGGGCCTG
>Ga0180009_10002755_pt1 | contig 20545 bp, 15 predicted proteins | sample OS_PC_MetaG_FD_123537 | JGI IMG/M metagenome (GOLD analysis project Ga0180009, IMG submission 123537) | Groundwater microbial communities from the Aspo Hard Rock Laboratory (HRL) deep subsurface site, Sweden - OS_PC_MetaG | ecosystem: Environmental > Aquatic > Deep subsurface > Groundwater...
AGAGGATGACGACAAAGATCAGCATCTCGACGAAACCGAAAAGCTTGAGACCTCCCATGACCACCGCCCAGGGATAGAGGAACATGATCTCGATGTCGAAGATGAGAAAAAGCATCGCGATAACGTAGTAGCGGATATTGATTTTCATCCTGGTAGGCCCTATGGTCTGCATGCCGCATTCATAGGTGGAGAGTTTTGTTTTGTTGGCAATGCGGGGTCCAAGAAGATGTGAGGCGCCAACGATGAGTGAGGCAATGAGAATGGCGAAACACATAAGGACGAGGATGGGGACGTATTCAATCATCGTTTATAGCCTCTCGAGAGAATTCACGCGCAAAACCACTGCGAGCAGTCATTTTAAATAACCGGAGGGCTAAATGGAGCAAGCGCTAAAGCTTGGCCTGTCCGCTGGCGGGACACTATCTAATATAATGCTCTTCCCATTGTCAAGATAAAATATTTTTCATGACGAAACAGGGCTCTGAGCGCTCCGGCCGGACCGGGACGGGTGATCCTCCCTCCTGGAGTCCGCCTCCGTCTTGCACCCCCCCTTCCGACGAGGGGATGAATCGAGAATGAATGAGCAGGCAAAAATCGGTCCGTATCGGTCCGGACGCTCCTCCGCCCCTGAAGCACTACTTCCGCTTGGACGAGGTGGCCGTCTATTTCGCCATCTCGGCGAGGACCGTCTACCGCCTCTTGGACGAAGGCAATCTCCAGACGACCCGGATCCGGGGTTGTGTCCGGATATCGGCGGAGGAGATCCGGAGGTTTGAGGAGAGACTGGCAGAAGAGGCGCCTTGGTAATGGCATTTCTATTGATGAAAATAAGAAAAAGAAGGCCCCGGAATCGGGGCCTTCCAGTTAATCGGTTTAGCCTTCAGGCGGATAGGGATCATTCCCGTGACTGTCGCGCCATGCGAACCTGCCGTCTTTATTGTGCACGATCAGTTCGGTTTCTTGATTTCTGCTGATTTCCCGTGCGCGATCGATCGCTTCCTGTTTTCGGTCGCAATGTTCGGAAGAACGCTCCGATCCGCTTCTCCGGATATCCCAGCCACCTCGATCAGAGTTTGGTACAACGTGATGTGAATCTTTTCCCATGGTGTAAACCTCCAAGATTATTTTTGTGCCCCCTTTCTGTTCCCAGGCGGGGACAGACCCGGCTGAGCGATTGCTCAACAGTTGTCAAGATCAATGCTTCCTATGCGGCGTATACCGGAATACGCCAGGCCTTGAAGCCGTGATCCCTCGCATAGTCCCGCCTACCGTCTTTCCGGGTGATAAAAGTCCGGAAGATATAGTAAAGGATTTTGCGAGAGCGATGGCCTAAACCGTCCATCAGGCTCCCATCCTTTCCGGGATGCATTTTTTTCTTGACACGCCGGGCCCTTGGTGGTTTACTCCTAACCGACTTAAGCACCATGGGGCAGCGACCCGTTCTCGGACACCATCCGGGAATATACCACTGGCATAAGGTTCATCCCATTGACCTTCGTACTTGTGGCCCGCTGCTACCAAAAGACAGGGGTAGTGGCGCTACCCCTTCTTTTTTGGTCAACCTACCATTCAAACACCTCTTTCATTATCTCTCTCTATAAAATTATACTGTGCTTTAATCAAATCCCTTTGCTCATTTTGGTTTTTCTCAGATGTCAGGTGGCCATAGTTTTTCTCTATCCATCCGTCTTTCGATGACATCGGAGGAAACACCGAATACCCTGGCTATCCTTGTAGTAATTCCCGAGAGCACGGCATAGGGGTCTGATTTTACATATTCAAGCATGTCATTGCGTTTGAGTACTTCTACGGCATTGTCAGTTTCGTGAATGAGGTCTTCGCGAGGGACGAGAAGACGGCCGGCAAACTCATTGGCTTGGTATTCAAAATATCTGTAGTCTGTATCAGGCAGGCTTAGGAGAATTTCTTTCCACTCCTCTGAAGATTCAAATACAACCGTAGCGTAAAAGTTTTTGTGAAGAAAAAGATGGCCGAGTTCATGGGCAAATGAGAATCTCATCCGGTTGGCGAATTTTTCATCCATGTAATGATCGTGATCGACGACGATTCCCGCCAAATTCGATCGGAGATAGGCTTCCATATCCGTCTGCTGCATGAGGTGATGCTCCGGTTCAATGTCGAGTTTTAACTTGAATTCCACGATAGATTCTACATCGACAGGTAGCTTCCCTGCCGACCAATACCGGTTACGGACGCCTTCCGCACAATCCCAAATCTCTTCTCGCCTGATCCATTTGCACCTGAACTCGGCCTGATTCAATGCCTAGTCCTCCTTTTTGAGCAGTTCTATGAGCCTGTCCAATTCCTCCGCTGTTGGTTTGTCACTCCTCACCGTCCTGAAAAACAAAGGCAACGCATTTACAATTCTTCTGTCCGCTGCGATATCCTTGGGGAGCATCTGCGCCCCGAGGCGGGACAGATCCTTCATTGCTTGCCATTCATCCGACCCCTGCTCGATGCCGATTAGATCTCCGATGCGCTTCAGCTTCTCTTCATCCTGGGGTGGAGAGAGCAGATCCCTCTCAACCTTACTCCAGTTGCTGGCATCCAAATCGAGCTCCTGGCAAAATTTTCTTAAAGTGATGTCTCTGGCGATTCTCCTCTCCTTGACAAATTCACCGAACATCTCCCTTCCCCCTTTCTTGGTTCACCTCCGTCCATTTCTTTTCTTTTTCCTTTGCCCGTGGTTTATTATTTACCACATGTGGTATAAATAATACCACAAAGGAGGTTTGTCAAGGTTTTTTCTCACTTATTTCTTAAGAACTCATAGGGTGTCAGAACCTCCACTCCTTCTTGATCCTCGCCAGGATCTCCTCCGCGGACGCCAGATCGGCATCCGGCTTGACCTTGATGCTGATGCGCGCCTCCACGACCAGGTCGCAGCCGACCAGGGACTTGGACAGGTCGGGCATCTCTTCGGCCAAGGATTGAACCTCCTGAACGCTCAGTTTCGCCATGTTTGTCATCCGGCGATCCTGAGACGGGGGTGGCGGAGGCGGTGGCGCTTCCGCCTTGATGACGAGCGCACTGGATCCATCCTGGGCCAATGACGTCGCCGGCCCTTTGCCGGAGATCCGCGCGATGAATCCCTGCGCCAGGGCGGCATTGAGGCCCTCCAGAAAGAGAGCCTCCGGCCAAAGTTTGCCGTACAATGCCTTGATTTCGGCATAGAGCTTTTCCACGCTGGTTTTCGGTTCATCCTCCTTAGTCCATGCATCCGGCAGGACCGGAGGCAGGAAATCGATCCCGGCAAGGAATTTCGGTGGACGGTAGAGGGCCGCATCTGGGTCCATCTGAATCGCAGACGGCTTTTCCTTGAACACGCTGTCATTGCCGTAGACGAGCCAAAGCGTCCCATTCGTCACGGCGGTTGTCAGCGCCTGTTGAACGATCTTGTAATCTGCGACCGGGATGGGACGCGGCTCCGGGGGATAGTCTGGGTGCGCCTTTTCCATAAAAACGTGCTTGCCGTCGAACCAAGAATAAAGCTCGGATAACCTGACCCCGTGATCATCCTCCGGCCAGAGCCCGGTCAATGCGTCCGGTGTGACGGCAGAGGGGTGAAGGTTCGTCGGTTTAGCGCCGGCGGGAAGCCATGCCTCGGCAATCTGCTCCCAATCGACCATATCGATTGCGCAATGCCAGAACCACTGTCCCGACCCGTCGGAGCGCCGGCAGCGAAGCGCCAGGATGCCTCGTCTCACCGCGTCCTCGATGGTGTTGAGCACCACCTGTCGGCTCAACAGCTTCGGCAATCGTGCGTGTCGGCCGAAGGCGCCGTACAGTTCGCCAACCCGGATGAAGGCGTCCGTCGGCGGCCATTCGGAATAAGGGCCGCCGGGCATGAGCGCCTCGGCGTCCATCTTTTCCTTGAAGAGCCTCAGCGGCTTTTCCACAAGCAGGGCCGCCATGAGCGATTGGGCGCCGATGGTGAACTTACGAGCGAGAATTGTTCCGTCCGAATGGAGATAGATCACGATCTCGTAGGCGTTCTTCACGGCGGTCTGCGCCTCCATCAGGGTTTCTTTTTCCCGCCTCTTGACGATTTCTTGCTGGTTCGTATCGAGTTCCTTGAACCGACTTGAGTTTCTGATCTCTCCCCAGGCCATCCAGTCGGCGATATGATGTTCTGCCGTGTGCAGACCCGTGACGCTCGGCGTTACCACGAGAACGATATTTTGGTAGGTGCGTGGATGGTCGGGCGACGAGGATGTGCGGATGAAGTCAGCCACTTTGGAAAGGGGTGCGTCGCCGACGATGCCCGCATACTCGGCGCCGAGGACGACCAGACGGAACTGGCCGTCGTCATCCACATCGGCCGGCGATAAGGGAAGTTTGTGGGGTTTGATCTGTTCCAGATCCGCGAAGAGCGGCGGGCATTTCGTCCGCGCCAGTTCGTCGAATTTACCTCTCGCGTTTTTCAGCGCCTGTCGCTTATAGGAATCGTGGATCTGGTTCAGGTTTGGTTTCGGCCCCAGCCGCCAGTATCGGGGCACGCCGGTTCCGGCCTCTGTGACGTCGCATTCCTCCAGATACCACGACGCCTTGTACCAGGCGGAGAGTCCCGCGTTCAGGACGGCGGGCATGTCGCAGGTCGCCGCCAGAAGCCAGCGCAGTTCGTATAGCTCCGCCTGCTCGCCGATGGGCTGTGAGAAGATGAAGGAAGCAACGCAGGCTGCCTCGATCTCCCGTCCCGTGAGTGTGGATGCATCGGCCTTCTGCGCCTCCCTTGCCTTGGGAAGTTCCGTCCGAAGGTTCCCCGGCCAGGGCGGTTGGTTCGTTCCGGTCACCGAATCCATTGCCGCCGAGGCGATCTTGAGCAGAGCCTCGCTTAGCCCTTCTTTGTCGGGCGCGATTAGGAAGACTTGAGGACCTATGAGGGGGGATTCATCCCATGGTTCCGCGTCGCGCAGGGCCATGGCGAAGGTCTGCAGAACGCCCCTTGTCCTCTGGAACTGATGGAGCTCGGTCCATTTTCCGAAGAAGCGATCCAGCAGGTCCGGGTGAAAAGGATAGGCCTTTTTCAACCGTTCCTCGGATTCGGGCATCTTGGCGCGAATCGGTTCCACCGTCTTCATCCGCGGCCAAAAGGCCAGGATGTGTTTGTAGCGATCCGTTTCGCTTTCCGGGTATTTTTCGAACATCCGTCGCCGCAAAAGCTCAGCTAAGTCATCTTTTTCAACGGGCGACTGGATCGACGCCTGTCGTCCCAGGCCGCCGTTGCAGGCGTTGAGGACGGCCTCGCCCACGTTGTCCTTCTTTGAGGGCTCCGAGGCCAGAAGTGAAACGACCAGGCAGGATTGCCCGGAAGATTCGACCGCCTGGGCCAGCCTCTGGAAGAAATTCTTTAAGCGGTCGTACCAGAAGGCACCCCGGTCCTTGCTTTCTCCCGTGGGGTCAGGCGATGCGGCGTCGTGAGCCCACATGAGAAACTCGTCGATCATGATCAGCGCTCCTTGTCCGGCGGTCTCCACCTCACTAAGGATTTCCGCCCAGAGGGTGTCCGCCGGCGGCGTGTCGAAATCCGGCTCGGCTTCGTCTCGCTGAAGGATGTCAATACCTTTTTGCCCCAGAAGCTGCCAGGCGATGAGGTTCCACGGCATCCGGAAGCGTTTTATCTTTCCGTCAGGCGACTTTGCCTCTCCACCGGCCTTCCAGTCCACCTTGTCGAACGAAACCGCTGCGATGCGCGCCTGAGGCGGATTTTTCATCTGGGCGTCGTTGAGGATCATCCCCACGGAGGTCTCTTTCCGGGGGAGGGCCGAACCGAGGGTGGTCAGGTAATAAAGAGTGGTAAGAGTATGGGATTTCCCGCCACCGAAGGTTTGGGAGACGTTGACGACGGCCTCGCCCCCGTTTTGCTTGGCCAGCCGCCTTAAAACGACCCGGCAGAACTGCCTCAAGTTGTGCGTGGCATAGGTGGTGGAAAAGAACTGGACTGGATCGCAATAATAGGGCAGCTTCCCCGGGCCGCCGAAGATGACATGATGCAGATCGATTGCAAAGTCGCTGGCCGTGAGTTTGCGGTCCCGGATTTCCGACCGCAGTTGGCATGTCTCCTTCCAGGGTAGAATGACAGAAGTCTTTTTCATCCCTTTTCCTCCCTTAGGGTGTTGTTATCTTCGAATAGAGAAGCCTCCATGACTTTGTCGCCGACAATCACCTGTCGCTTACTCAATTTAAGGTAGCTTGCCAAGGCCTCCACCAATTGCCTTTCCGTGTCCTGCCGATCCCGAACGGCCAATTCCCGGATGGCCTGCAACAGGGGCAGGAAGGCCCGTTCGTCTTTCAGTCCCCATCTGTCGAAGTTCTGCTGGACCTCGCCGATCCGATTCTTTTGAAAAAGATGCATCAGGCGTTGAAGCCGGTCGATGAGCGGCGCGGGAAGCCTGGCACGGGATTCCCCAAGATCCTCCTGCTGCACCCGCTCCTGCCATTTCAGCAGGCGATACTCGTTGCCCTTGCTTGCCCCGGCCTCCTCGGTCTCTTCCGTTTCCTCGGCCCGTGGCCGCCCGCGCTTGGTTTGCCCGCCCTGTTCGATGATGTTCCAGACCAGCTTGAGCTCCGTTTCCGATTTTCCGCAGGCGTTGGCGTAGAGGATGCAGGCCCCCGCCGGGGCCGGTTCGAGACCGAAATAGGCCCTGTGGAGAAGGTAATATTGGGTGACAGGATCGATCGCCAGCCCTTCGCCGCGACCCTGGGTTTCTTGCTGGATGGTGCGGAAGCCGGGCAATTCTCCCAGGGAAAATTGAAGCACAAGTTTGCGGACCTCCATCAGAAATTCAGGGACGGTCATATACCCACCTTCCGGTTTCTTGACGAAGGGATGGGTACTGTAGGCCGTCAGCGCCGGACCGAGAGCGGCCCAGAGGAAGTCCGGCCCCCGGATGCCGAGATCGAAATAGTATTGCAGGATGTTTCGTCCACCGAGGGTCTCGCGGGGGGCGAATAGTTTTTCCCTCATGCAGTTCAGGACCGCTTCCGACCAGCCCGCAGGAGTGCTTTGGTTTCTCTTCCGGCAGACGATCCAGACGGAGGAGGAGAGATTGGCTCTTTTTTGGGTAACTTTGTTTGGCATTTCAGTTTGGATAGGCCAACTTGCCGTTACAGCAAAGCCGGCTTTAACCATTGCGGAGACCAAGGTTTCCCATGCGGCTACGTCTTTGTTGGCGAATACAACCACCATTCGCCCGTTATCTTCAAGATGATCCCAGGAGCGTTGGAAGGCCTTGAACATACCATCTTCGTATGCTTTTTTTGCTTTTTCCTTATCACCATTATGCCGCGAATCGTCTTCAATCAGTTCACCATCTTCATTTTCAGCATCCCACTTTGGCGCCGTCTGCCGGTCATAAATTTTTGAGTATTCGGGATTTAAATCACCTAAAATCCGCTTTTGCCAAACAAAGAAAAAATCCATGAGATCGGAATATGGGATGGCGTCGTAATATGGCGGATCCGTTAATATAAGATCCTGTTTTCGATATGCGCCTTTAATGATGCTTATGCAATTCACTTTTGGTCTATGTTCGTTTGAAATCGTATTGAGAAGGTGGTTGAAGACTCTGCTCGCTACCTCCATGCCGCCCGCATAGAACCGGGCAGACTGAGTCAGCGGATTGGCTTCTGCAAAATCCCATGTTATTGGAAACGCGTAGCGGGCAAATGTGTGTTTTACTTCTCCGTTTCCTGGTTCCCAAAGACATAATACACTCATGTAATCCACAAATCTTCCAAAGAGAATTCCTAATGAACCAGCAATTGCTTCTCGACGTGTATCATCATCCAACATCGCTATTGCATTGCGTGAGTGTTTCACGAACACTCCCAACGCCAGCAGTTGGCGGGGCGTGAACATGTCGCGCCATTTCTTGAAACCGTAGTTGTGAAGTGAAAATGCCCGTGAGGCTCCGCTGCCCCCCCCCGCCGGGGTAGGTTCATCCGGAATCCCAAAAGGGATCTCCGCGAAGACGGCTTCCAGATCCTCGATTTCCACCTCGGCGGCCTTGAATTCCTGTTCTGTCGGGAGGCGGTAGCGCTTGAAGGTTTTCTTGCCGTTGGGGGCCGTCGCCTCGGCGACGACGGCGGTCATCTGCGTCCCCAGAAGGCCGCGCTGACCCTGACGGCGCAGATCGTCCATCGTCAGGGCGACCATCTTCGGCCGCCCCGTGCAGGGGCTCCAGACGCCCGCACGAGTCATCGTGCCTTTGTTGAGAAATTCCTGAAAATTGTCTGCCGTGACCTCCCACCCCTTCAGATGGGGGTAAATCTCATCCAGGTTTCCCGGACGGGTGAAGAAGGCTTCGTCCAGAAGCCGGAATTCGACGCCGGATCGATCCGTCTTGGGGACGGGCAGGAGGGCGGCGCGGCTCCCTTTTTTCTTGCACAGCCAGAAGGTCTTCAAGAGGGGAATCCGCCCGAAGGGCTCCAGCTTGTCGCGGGCCGTGCGCGCCCAGAGATAGGCGACGGTGGGCTCGCCGTCCACGACGGGATACCGGGAGGCCAAGTCGGCCTTGGCCCGTTCAAGGACCCATCGACCCCAGGCGCGGACGTGCCAGGCCAGATCGGCTTCAGGAAGAAATACATCGGCCGGTTTCCCCTCGGCGACATGGAGGGTGGTGCTTGAAGCCAGGAGGGGTTGGCTGGGTTGCGAGAAATGATGTTTCTCCTTGCCCTTGTGTTTCTTGATCTTGCCGGACAGATAATCCTCGATGAAGTCCGGCCACTCTTTCACGAAATCGGGCAGGGGCCATTTCTTACCGGCAAATTGCTGGGGATAGTCGAGGGTGCATTTGAGGATGAACCACGCCACGGGGTTGAGATCCGAGGCCGTGACTTCGCAGCCGAGGCGCATCGCCTCTAAAGGAATCGCGCCGCCCCCCGCGAACGGATCGAGGACCTTCGGCGCATGGCCGCCGTAAAGCCGGCGGATCAGGGTGCGGAATTTGTCCATGGCCGGGTCGTTTTCCTGCCCCCAGGCCAGGACCCCGCCTGCCAGCGTCTCCTTTTCCTCTGAAACAACGGCGCCGTTCTCGTCGGTGGTTTTCACCTTTTTCGTGACGACCTCGCCGCCGATCTCATCCAGAAGGGCTTGGCGTTTTTCAGGATCGCCCGGATCGGGCAGGAAAGTGGCCAGAAGGGCCGCCCGGCAGGCAGCCAGGGGACGGCGGGCAGGCCAGATGTGGAGCGTGGAGATATGGCCGTGACGGACGTTCTTTTCGTGAACACTGGCCAGGGAGGCCTGCTTCAATGGAAAGGCCACTTCAATCAACCGGAGCGCATCCTTCGTTTTATCCATCCCCTTGAAACCCCACTGTTTGAGTTACCGAATAACCATTCAATCCCTCTCCGCTTCCTGGATGATGTCGCCCAGGTTGATCGTAAAGCTTTGCCGGGTTTTAACGGCCAGCTTGAAGGCCGGGTCCTGAACCCGGTAGAGGGTGGGATTCGTAGCGCAGTCTACGACGACATAGAGCCAGTATCGGTCGCGGACGTTGGCCGCCGTGGGCCATTCGTTTTCCGTCAGTTGAACGGCCCCGCGCCCCGCCCGTCCCTTGACCTCGATGACCACCTTCTCGCCGTTCGACCGGTGGCTTTCCAGATCGTAACCACGGGCGAGATGGGGAGAAGAGACGTCGTACACGCGGGCCTTGTAGCGGTCCACCTCGAAGTTGCGGGCGATCCGCACGGCCATCTCCTCGATGTTCCGATCATAGGCCTCCCGGACGGCCGGGCTGGGATCGGGTACGACCAGGGCGACGGCAATCCTTTCCAGGTTGACGATCTCCATTCGGTCTGATCGGCGTTCTTCATACAGCAGGTTTTGGGTCTTCTCTTCCTCCAACTGCCTTTGCCGGTTGCGCATGTCGTCCAGGGCTGCGACCGAGGCCTCGTCTCCCTCACGGACGCGGCGGGCCAGATCGCTGCGGTCCTTGGCCAGATCGCTGGCGATGAAATCATACCCTCGGGCCAGGTCGTCGATCCGGGCAACCGTTTCCGCCTTGATCAGGGAGCGTGCCTGCTGCAGAAAGAGCGAATCCGCCAGGGCCCGGGCGAAACGGTCTGCCTTACGCACCTGCTCCTCCGGGTTCAGCAGGAGATTTCCCGCCTTCCAGATCAGGGACCGCGGCGCGGCGAGGAGGGATAAAAGGGTATTGAACGGGCATTCTACGGGTCCGCCCGTCTCATCCCACCGGATGCCGATCAGGCGGCGGTCGGAAAGGGTTTTGAAGGTCTTTTCCTGAAGAGATGCCCTTTCACCGATCTGACAGGTATAGACGGTGATGTAATACGCCTTCTCTGTGGCGGGATCGCAGAAGACGGCGCCCCGCATAACGTCCGTTTGAAAGCGGCCGATTGTTTCCTGGCAGACGGCATCGAAGATGACCTCGCCGGGGCGTAGAAAGATGCAGCGCTGGCGGTCCGGATCCGGAAGGGTGTGCGCCCGCTGGACGGACAGATAATCGGGAAGCCCCTTGGGGAAGGCGTCAGCCAGGCGGTAGAGCCACTGGCCTTCCGACCCGGCGATGGAAAATCGCGCGACATCGCTCAGATCCCCCTCGATCCGGATGCCGAGACGGGGGGCCGATTTTTCGACGAAGTTCTGGACGTAGGCGGGAAGGAGGCGGTTGAACTGTTCTACCTCGACCTCGCTGTTCAATTGGCCGAGTCGCTTTGCCACGTCGCCGAAGGAGGAGGCGGACTTCCGCTGCTCCTCGACGGCCAACCGGAGCTTCTGCGTGGCGAAGTTGGATTCGATCCGGCGCTGGGCCGTTAGGGGCGAGGATTCCAGGAGGGCGTCCCGCAGAAGATCGCGGAGGGAGAAATCCTGGAGCAGTTGGCCCACGACGTCGAAGACCTTGTCGCTGCAGAGGGCCTTGCGCGCCTCTTCCAGCTTGTCCAGCAGGGTCGCCAGGACCTCGCCCTCGCGGGTGTTTCCCGCGACGAGATTGAAGATCCGGACCTCCGGATGCTTCTGACCGAAGCGGTGCAGGCGGCCCATGCGTTGCTCCAGGCGGGCGGGGTTCCAGGGGATGTCGAAATTGACCATGATCCAAGCGAACTGGAGATTGATCCCTTCTCCGGCGGCGTCGGTGGCCAGCAGGACACGGGCGCTCGGTCGGTCCGCGTCGGCGATTCCCTGGAGGCGGCGGAATTCCGGGGACATGAAAAAGATGCGCTGCTCTTCCCGCTCTTCGACGTCCAAACCCCCGTGGATGGACGATATTTGACCCGTGTATCCCAGGGCCTCGAACCGCCGTCGCAGATACTCCAGTGTGTCGCGGTGTTCCGTGAAGATGAGCAGCTTTTCGTTCTGATACTCGGCGGATTCGATGAGCTCCCGCAGTTTGGCAAACTTCGCTTCCTGCTGGTCGTCCATGACGGATTGGCCGAGGCCGATGACCCGATCGAGGTATTCCAATTCCTTTTGTAACTGTGCCGGAGTTGACGGTTTGGTCAACCCGACCGCGACCGCATCCACCTGTTCATCCTTCTCGCGGCCGTCCGGCGAGGGCTCGCTGTCGTCGGCGGTGCTGTGATCGAAATGGTCTATGACGTCCTGGAGGGTCCAGTTGGAAAACGATTCACTTTGCCGCAAGAACGTCTCCGCGTCGTCCGTGAGACGTGCGCGACGCCGCTTCAGGGATTCCATCAGGGCGAAAGTCGAACTGGCAAGACGGCGCTGAAGGACCGCCACGACCATGTCGGCGGCGTTTTTGTTCATCGAGGCGTTGGTTTCGTAACTCCAGCGCAGGTACTGGGAGGCCTCCTCGTAGAAAGCCTGCTCCCCCTCCGTCAGGCGGAAGCTGATGGTTTGGCAGAGGCGCGGCATGTAGATGGAACGGCCGGCATAGTCGATCATCTCCTCCTTGAGGCGGCGGATGAAGTATCGGTGCCTTTTCTCTGTGGAGAAGGTCGCCATGGCGTCTTCGGAGGAGAAAATCTGGGGATCGAGCAGACGCCACAGGGCGAAGTAAGGGAAGGGTTTCCCCATGTGGGGTGTTGCCGTCAGCAACAGAAGATGCGTCGTCCTCTCACGGAGCGTCTCGGCGAGGCGATACCGACGGGTCTTGCTGTCCGGCCGTTTGGGGTCGGTCCAGGAGAGTTTGTGTGCCTCGTCGAAGGCGATCAGATCGAATGGCTTTACGGTATCTGAGGTCAGAAGGGCTTTGACGGCCTCCGTCGCCGCCGTATCGACGCTGACGATGATGAAGCAATCCCCTTCGGGTGACAAGGGATGCCCTTTGGTGAAATCTGCGCCCCGTAGGACGGAAAAATCGAGTTCAAAGAAGTGGCGCAGCTCGCGCCGCCAGTTCCATGTCAGCCCCGCTGGGCAGCAGATCAGGACGCGGGAGAGGCGCCCCCGGTTGACCATCTCCCGGATATAGAGCCCCGTCATGATTGTCTTGCCGGCGCCGGCGTCGTCGGCGAGCAGATAGTGGAGCGGATTTTGCGGCAGCATATGCTCGTAAACGGCAATCCGCTGATGGGGAAGGGGTACGACCTGGGAAAGTTCAAGGCCAAATGCCTTATTGAAGAGATGGCCGTTCTGGAGGCGATAGGCGTCGACGACGAGCTTCAATGCCTCCGGGTCGCCCTCGAAATCGAGGCGCGGCAGGAGGGGCGGTTGTTCCGAGATGAATATTTCTTTGAAGTCCGGCTGATCCTTCATGAGGGATCTGATGCGGTTGATCCGGTCCCTCTGCGGCTTGGCCTTTCCATTCTCCCAGCGGTTTACCGTGGCGAAGGAGACGCCCAGGCTGGATGCGAAATCCTGCTGCGACAAGCCGAGTTTCAGGCGGATATTTTTGATCTCTTCCGGCTTCATGGCACCAAATATATCAGGTTTTATGTGGATAATCAAGGAAAATAAATAAGGCTATATATAGAACGTTATATAATGACTTGTCTCGTAGCGATAACGTAATTATTCATCGCTCGTAAATCAATATATTTACTTACTTCTGTTTTGGTAATTTTCGTATTTTATTAACGATTGACCTTGGCAACAAAGCAAGAGGTATGCAATGCCCCTCTTGTTTCATAAAGTGAAGTATGGATAAACTTTCGTTTAGATATTCATCTGGCTTTTGATAATTCTTCAATTCTCTTAAGGTATTCCCGTGACAATTTCGCAGTTTGGCATTGGATCCACAGGGACAACTTATATGGCCACGGTAATTGTCATCAGCAAGTATTTTTAAAAAAGCAATGACTGCCATGTCGTCATCAACAAGAAAGAGGCCTTTGTAAGACTCCAGAATTCCATTCATTCCGTGAGATAATTCGCCATATGGCATTTCTCCGTATTTTTCTTTGTAACTGTAGCCGTATAAGAAAGGGACGAGTAAATCCTCAACAAATCCCAGTAAGGTTTCTTGTTTGCGGAACTTCATGTTTACTTCAAGGGGTGAGCCGAGGCAAAGCGTGTCATCAGAATAGGTATGAAATTCTTTTGGAATCCGGCCACCAATTTCTTTTACTGCTGGCAGTATTTTCGGGTAATCCGCAGGGATTACTATTTCCACTGTATATTGATCTTCTATCGACACACCGTTATATTGGGCGGAAAAAGATAGATTTCCTAAAACGGATAGGCGGGGACTACTGCTCACATAGCTTAGTCCAATATACTTTTCCGTCAGTTCAGCAATCTGCCGATGGACTAATTTTGACCATTCTTCAATATTCATTTCTTCGCCACGGTCTAACCGGGTTTCTGATTATAATTTCCGGTGGTTTATTCATTATGCCAGTCAGTGTGCTTGCATTTGCATTATCGACGAAGGAAAAAGCCTTACTGACGGCTAATGCGCCAAAGGCTCCCTTAAGTCTTTCGGAAACTTTATAGATATTTTCCTCCCTAAGCATAGCATCCAAATCGGATTGAACTCTTAATATCCAGGTTCTGAATTTTATTTCTTTTTCCGGCTTCTCCTGCCATTTGTCAGCAAAATTCTCATTCGGATTGACGGGGTTTAGGATTTGCACTACACCATTAACCCTTTTGATGTATGTTGGCATTTCCTTCACGATGAAAGTAAGTGCCTCGTACAAGTCGGCCTGGTTATTGTATGCCAAGGCTGCGATGGTTGTTATGATAATGGAAATGGGCTGGTCGTCTGGATCATCCTTAAATGTTATATCCCTGTGTCTTTTCAGCAATTGGATGGAACGTTGAAGTGGTGTTTTGATAAGGTATTCTGGTACATCCTCTATCCCGGCGCGCATACTGGCGGCCATCATTTTCCTCCGTTCTTCATACTGTACTTTCATCCGCTCCTTAAACCATTCTGCATACCCTCTAGGATTACTGCGCGGCCAATCGTCATCGTATAAGTCATAATTCCAAAAAGTATTATCAGTTAAACAAATGGCATGTTTTGCCCACGCATCTGGAATTCCTGCCCTTTCCAATGATCCTATGAAATTTAGATCTTCCGGTATGGAAGGAAGTATATCCATATGGAACTGGGCACCATCGGCATATTGTATCGTCCAGCACCGCCGGCCTTCCTTTTTATCAAGCATCTGTTCATACATCTTATTTTCTTTTAGCCTGTCACCCACCATTTGTTTCAATTCCCTTTGTACAACCTCTTGTTTTGAGAGTTCAAGCTGGCACACAAGATCAATATCATATTCGTCTTGATCGCTAATGGGCTTGACCACCGTGCCCAGGCGGAAGGACCCCTGAGGGTATATCTCAGGATTATATGGGGCAAGTGGCGAATCTTCTTTACCGAGCCATTGCCCTATCGCCATATAGTGACCTTCTGCCTCTTTGTACCGAGTTTCAGAGATATCGATGTTATCCGCGAGATTTTCCAATGCTTTGTTAACTTGTTGTTTGCGTTCCATCATTTGTGTCCTCCATGTTAGTTTGATATATTGGTTTGTAATCTGTAGCCCTATGCCTCATAAACATCTCTTTGAATGTTGGCGAATATATGCGGCTTTCGTGCGCTGCCTTACCCAGTAGATTGCCTTCGGATAGTTTGTCTAATGTAAACATTTTGTCTGGAACTTTGGGATCTATTCGGTATATTTTACCTTTGCCGAGCAGGTGCAGAGCTTGTGTATAAGCGCCAATGCTTTGGCCTCTTAAAACGACGTTAACGGCATCCATTTTCCATTGCCACAGGCCTCCGTGATCCAGTTTTTTAGGGCGCCCTTTTACCTCATCGGTTGTTCCCAAGCTAAGTACATGAATGTTCTCGAGGGAAATACCGAGCAGACCAACTGCCTCAGTGATGCCTATCATGACAGGATTATTGGCCCAGACGCCGCCGTCAATAAGACGTATGTCATGTATAATTTGGCAACATGGGAAATAGGTTGGTGCTGCACTCGTTGCCATGGCAACTTGCCATATGGGGATCTTATAATCCCTTCTCAGTCGTTCATGGTGCGGGGTTTTGAATAGATAGATATCGTCTTCTCCCGTACTGTATGAGGGGATGACAAGACGTTTCTTGCTATCGCCAAGGAGCTTATCTCCAAAGCGGTCTTTGAGGGCATTTTTAAGAGGCTCCGAATTATACTTGCTCCACATCCCATGACATAGGAGATGCCATAACTGCCTTGGTCCCGTGGGCCAGTTCCCGGCAAATATATTTCGGCCTTCGCTCACATAGAAATGAACAATGTCTCTTGGCCTAATATCAATACCTAAAGCCAGTGCGATGATTCCACCAGTTGACGTTCCCACTATGAGATCGAAGTAATCTGTGATTTTAATATTGAAATCATCTTCCAAATGAGCCAGCACGGCAGCGGAAAAGAGCCCCTTGATGCCCCCTCCATCAAGAGAAAGGATCTGAAATCTTTGAGGGTCTTGATTTACATTTGAGGTTTCAAACTTTTTCGGGTCCATTCTTATCCCTTTCTCAATAAGCTTAATCTTTCCTGAATTAGTGGCACGAAAGCCGCTTTAATTAATATAAATAGTTGACAATACAGGACATTTATGGTATTCACTTGTCCCAGAAATGACACCTGGGAGGTGAAGATGCGACCTGTAGAATTTATCATCAAGGATGGCGACGAACATTTGACCAGCCATTCGGGACTGGCCTTGATCGGCGCTCTGATGAACCGCATGGAGCTGGGGGCGCGTATCAACGCCGTGACGCTGCCCGGATGCCGGGAGCCCAAGATCCCCCATAGCGATATTGTGAAATCGATGATCGGATTGTTGTGCATGGGAAAGCCGGACTACGATGCGATTGAGGCGTTTCGGGACGTTCCCTTTTTCCGTTACAGTTTGGGGATTGAGCAATGTCCTTCCAGTCCGACCCTCAGGCAGAGGCTGGATGTGGTAAACGGGGCGTTTGATCGGATCGTCAAGGAAGAGTCGGCGCGATTGATCCGTAAGACGGCGCCCGGTATTGGAACGGTATCCACCCGCAAGGGTAATCTGGCGGCATTGGATATCGACGTCAGTCCTTTCGACAATTCCAAGGCGAAAAAGGAAGGGGTGTCTAGGACATACAAGGGTGTTGACGGTTATGCCCCGATCTTTTCTTATCTGGGTTCCGAGGGGTACCTGGTCAATGTTGAGTTCCGCGAGGGGAAGCAGCATTCTCAGAAGGACGCGCCGGCGTTTTTGAGGGAATCGATCCGGTATGCGAAGATAATGACGGACAAGGGACTTCTGGTGCGCCTGGATTCGGGGAACGACAGTTTGGAGAATATCGGGATCTGCATCGAGGAAGGCGCGGACTGGCTGATCAAGCGGAACCTTCGCCGGGAGGATGTTCAGGAGTGGCTGAAGATTGCGCAGGAAAAAGGCCAAAAAGCAGCCTCCCGTGAAGGGAAGTCCGTCTGGCGCGGGGAAACGCATCGCACCGTGGCCGGTTTTGCCGTACCTTTGCGGATCGTGTTCGAGGTAACGGAGCGGACGATGAAGAACGGTCAGTGGCTGCTGGTTCCTGAGGTGGAAGTGGATACCTACTGGACTTCTCTTGAGGACGATCCCTATCAGGTGATCCTGTTGTACCATGACCACGGGACCTGCGAGCAGTTTCATTCGGAGATCAAGTCGGATATGGATCTGGAGAGACTGCCGAGCGAACATTTTTCCACCAATTCCGACATCATGATCCTGGCGCTTCTGTCCTACAATCTGTTGCGGCTTTGCGGGCAGGAGAGCCTCCGGGAAGACAACGGCAATCTGGAAAACCGGGCGCCCCATCGGAAGAAGGCGCAGCGACGACGTTTGCGCACGGTGATGCAGGATCTTATTTATATGGCCTCCCGGATCAGCTTCCATGCCCGGCGGATGTATTTGTCCTTCGGTCGTTACAATCCCTGGTCCGATGTATGGCAAAATCTTTATCGGGGGTTTATGATCCCCGTTACGTAGGAGGATGATCGCGGGGTTATTTTCGGAGTTTATCATGGTCCATTTTGCAGAAAGAGGGACAGGTGCATCTGAAAAATGCCTTTTCTCAGCGTTTTTGATGACTTGAAGCATCATATCCCTCGTTGACCGCTGGATAACGGACAAGCCACGCCATCTTTGGCGTAAGGCGCAGGAGTTAGGTGTCGATTTTTAACCATTTGAAGCAATAAGCACATTTAATGCCACGGATTCAGGTCTTTGTTAAGCGCCATCGTGTGTCCTTAAACTGTTAACTCAAACCTTTATCTTGCTCCCACGTACGAGCTGCTTCTTCGGTGGTACGTCGGCCAACCTGGGTTATATGCCCGGTAGGCCATTTTTGCTGGTGTTCAATTTCCCGACGGTCCAGGTCATTTGTTATCCCGCCGTGAACAATCTTGTTGCCAACCTTAAAGTAGTATTTGTAAATGTCTCTTGATTTTCCCATATGTATTACCTCCTGTCTGTTCATTTTTAGTTAACAGAATGATAATCGCTGCCAGGGGATTTGTCAAGCTGTTTTGTGAATATTTTCTTTCCGATCTGTGAATTAAATGCTATATACATCCCCAAAAAGTAAGGAGGAGACATTATGCGCAAAGGCTTTGATGAAAGTGTACTACGCATGCGGATCACTGGTACGAGAGAAAGCAAGAGGATGACTCAAGCGCAACTCGCTGAAAAAGCTGGTATTACACCCGCTGCTATATCACAAATAGAGAAAGGAAATAGAGTCCCCTCAATTCCGGTATTGCACCGTATCGCGAGTGTTTTAGAGGTTTCTCTTGACTATCTTATGGGAAAAACCGATAAGTCAGAAATAGAGGATTTACTACAATCTAATGATATTAAAACCTTTTATCGTGGGTTCGAATCTCTAAGGAGCGAGGACAAGGAGATCATTAAAAAACATATCGAGTTTCTTAAATTTCAGAATAAGGGATAGAATAAATGAATCCGCAGGCTGAAGCCTCAAGTTTCTTGGAGGAACTGGGGATTGAAGAACTTCCTATTGTTCCGGTAGAAATATGCCGGAAGCTTGGAATTCACTACAGTGAAGATCATTTATCAGGATTTGATGGCGTGCTAATCCTGTATCCCCCTACTGGGCATGGTCTCATCTGTGTCAACAACCGCATTACTGAACAGGGTCGAAAGAATTTTACCATTGCTCACGAATTAGGTCATTATTGCATGGATAGTCTTGAAAAGACTGAGTTTTACTGTTCCAGCGAAGTAATAGAATCTTTCCAATCCGCTATTAACCCGATAGAACTTAGGGCCAATGAATTTGCAGCCGAACTCCTTATGCCTCGAAACATCTATCAGCCTTTGGTAAATAAACGGGATCCGGGTTGGGACACTATCAAAGAGCTTGCCGTCCTAAGTCAGACATCGTTGACCGCAACTGCCATTAGATTTATTGATCTTTCTGATTATGCCTGTTGTCTCATCGTCAGTCGGGCAAGAAAAATTTTGTGGTTTCACAAGTCGGAAGATTTCCGGCCTTATGTACAAATGGATAGTCGTCTCGTGTCAAGGGATACGCTTGCTTTCAATATCTATCAAGGTTGTGTGCCAGCTGACAACTTTGAGGAGGTAAAAGCCTGCAAATGGATATCTGGGAAAGGGGTGCAGCCGCACACCGAGATACTGGAGTGGTCTTTGCCTCTCAATTCATATGGTCAGGTTTTAACTCTTCTTTATGATGAAGAGGGGATAGCCGGTTGGGATGAAGAGGATGATTATGACGAGGTCGCCGAAGTTGAGTGGGAACCTCCTACTTTTCACAAAAGTAAAAGAAAAGCGTAGACATGGATCATAATATTTTCATTATGAGATTTTGGTAAACTGTATCAGTGCTTGGTTTTCCGCTAAATGGTTCTGCTTCATCAGGGAAATATTGTCCATAAAGATTGTTGATCAATCCTCCCAATTTAATGCGATATGCATTAAGATCAATAAACTTTCCAACGCCAGTTTCGAATTTTGGTTCTATGGCGAACCGATTATAGTCGTTGCCCGTGATTTTATTAAGCAGAGTTATTGCGTTATTTAATTGATTCCAAAAGGTTTCTTCATATATTTCCATTCGATCTGCAGGTTTGGGTGCTTGAGAAAGGTAACCTTGTAGTTCCGTAGATCGGTCTGATTGTTTCTCTACTCATAGATAAACCCTCCTATTTCCTTACAAATCAAAAAAAATCGACTTTGGGGGGGCGCCGGGTTGATAAGCCGCCACGGTATTTGCAGTCGAATATCCGTGACACGCAAGCACGGCGAGACTAAACTTTTTCCTGCAGATGACTGATGAATATCTCCCGCGCCATCTCGGCGTCAACGGCAAATTCCGAATAGCCGACCCGGAAGATGTAGGAAGGGAAAGACTGCAAGAGACGGATGCGATTTCCGGGGAGCACTCCCATGGCCACCAGTTTCTGCATCTTTTTGTTGTCCTTGGTCTGAATATAGACGATCTTTCCCTCTTCGTTGGACTTGAGTTCAGTAAGCCGCACCACTCCTAAGTCGCCGCTCCGCTTGGCTTCCAGGCAACACTCACCGGGTGGTATGGCTTTCCCGTGCGGACAGGTGTCCGGATGATTCAGCATGGTGCAAACCCTTGCGTCCACCCCTTCGTTCAGAAGATGCTCGAACTGACAGGCCTTGCTGTCACCGCTTTCACCCCGGATATTAAGGACGTCCATCATAAGTCTCTCAGCCAGGCGATGGCGCCGGATAGTGCTGCGTCCCTCCTGTTTCCCTTCGGGACGGAAATAGACCCTCCCCTCCTTTATTTCAATAAAGGCGAGTCCCGTAAGTTCCTTAAAGGCCGGATCATCGGCGGCGACGCCGATCTTTTCCATCTCGGCAAATCCCTGCCCCTCCTCCTCGGCAGCAATCCACATGGCCTCCAGTATCTCCTCCGCCTTTTCAGATAATTTCATAAGTTGCTCCATCCACTAAATCCAGCTATTTGCGTTTTCCACAACATCCGGCTTTAGGAGGCTGTTTAAAAAGCCGCTGATCCAGGCTGTTCAAAAATGTCCGGATGCAAGGCCCCCGAAATCCTGAGCCGTGAGGCGTACTTGCTGGTACGTTGAACGGCGAAGGATGAGGGAAACGCAGCAGACGGGC
>Ga0180009_10002756_pt1 | contig 20544 bp, 20 predicted proteins | sample OS_PC_MetaG_FD_123537 | JGI IMG/M metagenome (GOLD analysis project Ga0180009, IMG submission 123537) | Groundwater microbial communities from the Aspo Hard Rock Laboratory (HRL) deep subsurface site, Sweden - OS_PC_MetaG | ecosystem: Environmental > Aquatic > Deep subsurface > Groundwater...
CTCCTTCGATAATCGAACGATGTACTTTTTCATCGACCACCTCCTTGTTTGCACAAATATAGCGCAAACAATTTCGGAAGTCAATGACATGCCCAATAATATCATGTTGACGGGACACTAGTCGGTGTCGGATTTGTGTGATGAAATCTAAGGACGAATCTCTCGGAACACTCTCTGGGTCGATCAATCACTATGCTCTGCTCAAGCACGATGCGGACCAGCTAGTGCGGTTAGCGGTCCAGCATACGGATTCGTACCTCCAAACCATGTTCACGCGGTCTTCAGTCTTGCTCTACGTTGTGTCCCTTGAGGTGCTGATCAACCGGGTTATCGAGGATTTCTGGCCCAGCTCTTCCTCACACCCGAAGGATGCGGTTAAGCTATGGTCCATCCCAGACAAGTGGCACAAGGTCCCTCGTGAAATCGCAGGCAAGACGTTTTGCCGTGGCAGGACTCCCTTTCAATACCTGAAGGCTCTGAACGATCTGCGGAACGATTTCGTTCACGCCAAGTCCGACACATTCAAAGTGATATGGCAATATCGTCACGACCATGTCAACAATCAGAAACTGCTTAGCCCCTCACCTCAACAGCCTAAATACCCCCACATTGGTCTCTTCAAGGCACCCTCAGAGTGGCTTCCACAAGACGCCGACACCGTGAAGAGGGTCACGGAGGAACTCGTCGCACGACTTTCCGAATTTCTGTCGGGGAAGATCACAGACCCGTGGTTGTCTTCCGACGTGCTTGAGTCAAGTCAAGGACAGAGGCTCATAGTACGTAGAAGGTTCGACCCTGAGGGGAAATCCAACACGACGAATGGCCCCGACTTGCAATAGGCCGCGCCTTCCGCACGACGTTCGTCCTGCAGCCGTAACCCCTGTGGTTTTCAGTCGATAGGCAGAACCCTCCGAAGCTCAGGACTTGCCACTGCGCTTCGCTTCGGGATTCTGCTCTACATCTGCCGCCCACGAGATGGCAGGAGTGAGGGCACTCCTGCCCTACAATAACCGCTACGGACGTTCAACCACATCCAATGACTACAGCTTGCCGCGATCGGCTTGATTCAGGAAGTTGATCTCGGGAGCTTCTGCGACGCCAGCCTTCTGCATCCGTTCTTTCAGCTCCGCCGAGCCGAAAAACTTGCGGGCATTCTCCTCATTGTCCCACTCAAACATGAGGTAGACATTGTTGGAGTCTTCCTGATGCCGCATTACCTGAAAGGATGTCTCTCCGTAAGACTTGCGCACATCCGCGAATTCGTCAAACGTATTCTTCCATTTGTTGAAGTCATTAACCTTGTGTCTAATCATTACATGAGTCATGATAACGCCTTTCGATAAGGTTGATATCAGGTGTGATACGAATCACACAGCAGATAGCTTCATAATGTAGATTATCACAGTCCACGATCGTAATTGTTTCAGGCTTATGTGCAAACAGAGCCGACCGGGAGTATGCGCTCTGGCTGCTGGAAAATTCTGAAGAATGGATCGCCGTGGGAGAACCGATAGCTTGTTTATTCTTTCACTTTTCATTATATATGATGCCTGAAAGAAGACAGATCGGATGGATCGACCAGTTGCATTGATTCGACATAGACTGATCGCGTCAAACAGAACAGCACCGCAAGGAGGATAGAATGAAGTTAGACACGGTTGACAAGATTCTCGATTATGCCATCGAAAAAGAGCAGGACGCTCACGATTTCTATTCAGAATTGGCTGGCAAAATGGACAGAGCGTATATGAAGCAGGTGTTCGACGGATTTGCCAAGGAAGAGCTGGGTCATAAGAAGAAACTTGAAGGTGTAAAATCCGGCAAGCTGATGGCTCCTGTCGAGAAGAAGATTCAGGATCTCAAGATCGGCGATCATCTGGTTGACATCGAACTTACAGCCGATTTGAGCTTCCAGGACGCACTCATCCTTGCGATGAAAGCTGAGAAGGCTGCTTTCAGGCTCTATTCCGAGCTGGCAACCGCCACAGAAAATGCTGAACTGCAAACCATGCTGCTCGGACTAGCTCAGGAAGAGGCCAAGCATAAACTTCGCTTCGAGATCGAATACGACGACTATGCGCTGAAAAAGAACTGATTAAGCATAGCATCCAAGGTTTCTCATACTTAATAGACGGGTGGTCTCGCGATCGCCCGTTTGATTTTATGTCACGATTCGTATATTAGACGTATGCTGCACTCCGTGTACATACACATCCCATTCTGCAAATCGAAATGTAATTATTGCGATTTCTACTCGATTATAGATTGCAGCAGTTCGGATAGGTTCGCAGAAGCTGTTTCGCGTGAGATCGATGGTTATGCGGCTGACTCACGATTCCAGGGGAGCAGCATTGCGACGATCTTCTTCGGAGGCGGAACACCATCACTTATGTCTTCTGAGCAGGTAGCGCAGATAGTCAGGTCGCTTGATAGTACATTCCCTATTACTGCAGATGCTGAAATTACACTCGAAGCCAATCCCGATGATCTGGATGAAACAGTGATCGAGAAATACCTGGAAGCCGGGATCAATCGCATTTCTCTCGGCGCACAGTCAATCGATGATCGCGATTTGCGCGTTCTCAGCAGACGCCACGATTCACAGGCTATCATAAATTCGGTAGAAGGTTTCAGAAATGCCGGACTGACCAACTTTTCGCTCGATCTGATATATGGGATTCCGGGGCAGTCTTTCGATTCGTGGCGCGAAACAGTGGGGCTGGCGCTGTCGCTTGATCCGAAGCATATTTCGGCATACTGCCTCACCGTCGAGGAGGGCACTCCTCTGTATCGCGCTGTGCGAGAAGGGCGGACAATGCTCCCGTCAGACAGCGAGCTCTGCGACATGTATGTTGCCGCTGTCGAGATGCTGGAAGCCGCAGGGCTGCGACAGTATGAGCTGTCTAATTTCGCAAGAGTGGGCTTTGAATCACGTCACAATCTCGCGTACTGGACCAGCAAGCCGTATCTCGGCTTCGGCCCGTCAGCATCATCGTATGTTCATCCACACAGATGGACGAATGTCGCCGATGTGACTCGATACATCGATATGATAGACGATTGCAATCATGCTGTCGGTCAGGAGGAGGAGCTGACTTCTGACATGATTCGCAGTGAATTTGTGATGCTGTCATTGAGATTGAAAGCGGGGCTCGATCTTGGAGATTATAGAAATCGCTTCGGAGAGGATTTGTCAGAAACCTATGCCGACAGGATTCAGCACTTTGTGAAGGAAGGTATGATGGAGCGAAGAGATGATTGCCTGCGGCTCACACCTAAAGGCATGTTTGTCTCTGATGCTATAATAGCGGGCCTTGTCTGACCCGCGCGGTTCGTTACTCGCTCGTCCCTACAGCAGGCTCTCCTCCAAAGCTCCAGACACTCTGCTCACTCTCATTTGAATGAATGTTCCTGTGCTCGAAGTAGGTCGATGTAGTAGTCTGTTCTTGTTCGTTGTTGACTTCTTTGTCAGGCATTTTCAGCTCCGAATTCTGTGGAATTCACATAAATCGGGAGGGGAGAAGATAGTGCAGCTCCTCCCCTCTGCAGATCAGATTAGCCGTTCTGGTTCCACTCGTCTTTGTCGAACGTGCCCTGCAATACAACGCGATACTCGCCGGTCGTCGGATTTACCGATTCCACTTTGCAGCGACAGTTGGTCGAGTTATAGAGAATGTCAGTGAAACGTGACTGCAGCCATGCCGGGGAAGTCGGTGACTTCTCGATGGTGTTGAAATCGTTCATAGTCCATTTCTTCATTTTCCAATCCTCCTCTGAGTATTTCGGGTTGATGGCAGTCGATTTAATAGACTGTGTTCCAGAAGTTCGGGTCCAGATCGAGGGTACCAGTCAGGACGATACGATATTCACCGGTCTCGGTGTTGCAGTTCTCGACCTTGGCGCGGCACGAAACCGAGCTGTACATGAGGTTCGAGATGTTCCAGTTCAGCGCCTGCGGCGAAGTCGGCGTGCGCTCGAAATACTTGAAATCGTTGAAATTGAAGCGGGTCATCTAAGACCTCCTCGTTTGGGTTGTGTATCTCAGTCGGTCTCGAAACCGACCGTTATTTTGCGATGCAAAGAGATATGCTTTCGTTGCGACTGGCAGTTGAGTACAATGCGATAGCGGTTAAGTGCCGGCTCGTTATCGCTGTCGGAGCATCCGATCTCATTCAAGTCGACACTGTCAGCTATCAAGAGATTCCTCACCCTGTTCTTCGGTTCTGCTACGTTAATGCTATGCACAGTTCCCCTCCACTTCTGAATCCTCCTGATTGCTCGAATAGAAGAAGCCAAACTCGTAGAGTCTTGAATGAGCCATCTCAACAGCGCCTCTTTTCCAGCCAAGGACTTTGGTCAACGACTCGGTGTCAGATGCTGTATCTGGATTTTCGAGCAGAAACTTCGCGAGTTCAAGAATCAGCCCATTCCTTTTGGATATTTTCTTTCTCGTCAAAATCTTTGAAACCAAATGCACCGCAAACTGGGCTGCAAACAGCCCGACTCGGGCATTCGCGCATTCTACGAAAAGGTCAAACCTGTTCTCCGGGTGTTTCCATCCGCATGTGAGGCCGGAGCAACGCTGCATTCCCCCGAGATTAACCTGCATATCGACAATAATGTGTTCGATGAGGTGCGCGATGTCCGCCGATTCACCGACGCGTTTGATCGACACGCCTTCCTCCTCTTCGAGGAACAGCGGAGCGGATTCCCATTCATCGCAGCAGGAATGCCGGTTGATTGTCGGAAAGAATATCGAGAGTTGTCGGTACAAAATGAGAAACTTGTCACGTTCGAATCCGCCTGTCGGAACAATTTCGATAACAACTTTGAGATGTCCGATACCGGGTTGAAATCGACTGTAAAGTTTTGAAACCTTAGAAAATAGTCCATATGAAACCGCCAGCAACCTCATCAACCCTTGCTCTTCCTGATTCCTGTTCTTTGTTTATCGGTGTCGGCTCTTAGTTCATCGGAATGAGTGGCCCGGACTTTAGCTATTGTCTGAAGAATGTCGAGGAAACTCGAAGATGAGATGATCGAAGCGCATAAAGTTATTGTCTCATTTGACCTTGGGGCTTACATTTAAGTCTGAATCTCGCGTTTGCAGCCGGGAGACGGCTCAGCGCTGTCAGGAATCCTTTCCTGACAGCTGAGTGAATCGGGCAGGAAAGGATTCCTGCCCGCGCGAAACAGAGGATTCCTGACAGCGCTAAACACGCTGAGATTGCCACGCTTCGCTCTCAGAGATGACGACATCAAGGGTCGTTCAACAAGCGCAAACACGTGAGTCGTGAGGAAGGTTGGCACGATGGATCTATTCAGAGAAGATGCTCCCGATTCCGGCGCTGGTCCGCCCCGTCCCCTCGCTGAGCGGATGCGACCGAAGCACGTTTCCGATTTTGTCGGGCAGGAACATCTGATCGGCAAAGGCAAGCCGATAGCGCGTGCGATCGAGCAGAAGAAGATTCCATCGATGATTCTCTGGGGTCCTCCAGGCTGCGGCAAGACGACTCTGGCGCACGTACTGTCTGAATCAATCGATGCACAGTTTGTATTTTTCTCGGCGGTTGTCTCCGGCCTCAAAGATGTCAAGAAGGTCGTCGAAAGAGCCGAGAGCGAGTGGGTGGTCTATCACCGACGGACTGTCCTGTTTATTGATGAAATCCACCGGTTCAACAAAGCACAGCAGGACTATTTTCTGCCGTTTGTCGAGAAGGGTTCGATCATCCTGCTCGGTGCAACGACCGAGAATCCGTCGTTCGAAGTGATCGGACCGCTCCTATCGCGCTGCCAGGTCTACACGCTCAAGCAGCTCCTGCCGGATGATATCAAGGGTATACTCAGGAAAGCTCTCGAAGACAGCGAGAACGGCGTTGGCGACTACGGTCTGGATCTCGAAAATGATGTTTTCGATTTTCTCGTTGCGATGTCATCGGGCGATGCTCGCCGCGCGCTGTCGTATCTCGAATTGATTGCCGAGCAGTATCGAGAGGAGACAGACAAGCACATCACGCTCAAGATCGCAGAGAATGTCCTGCAGGAGAAGACTCTTCTCTATGACAAAAGCGGCGAGGAACATTACAATATAATCTCGGCGCTTCACAAGGCTGTGCGTGGCTCTGACGTCGATGCTGCTCTCTACTGGCTCTGCAGAATGCTCTACTCGGGCGAGAACCCGCTATATATCGTGCGGCGTTTGATCCGCATGGCGATGGAGGATATCGGTGCTGCCGACCCCAATGCGTTGACTATATGCGTAGCTGCGAAAGATACGTATCATTTTCTAGGATCGCCCGAAGGCGAACTTGCGCTTGTCGAGGCGACGGTCTATCTCGCGACTGCGCCGAAATCGAACCGGCTCTACAAAGCGCACAAGGCTGTGATGCGCGAAATTCAGGCGAGTCCTGCCGAACCGGTGCCGCTGCATATTCGAAACGCACCGACGCAACTGATGAAAGACCTCGAGTATGGCAAGGGATACGAGTACGCGCACGACTACGACGAGGGGTTTGTCGATCAGGAATATCTTCCGGAATCGCTCCAGGGCAGGACATTCTACGAGCCCTCGAAATTCGGCTTCGAAAAAACAATCCAGGAACGGATTGACTGGTGGAAGAAGCTGAAGGGGAAATAGGGATCAAGAGTACTCAAATGTCATACCGTTGGAAAACGGTGTCCAGCGCTTGTAGGTCAGCGATCCGAAGTCACGCAGAGCGTGACGGAGTGATCCTGACTACGTCCTATTGCCGCGCGAGCTGTCTAATATCAAGCCCATTAGATTTAACATAACTCTCGAAGTTGCTCATACAGTTCGTGAGCGTCGAGTAGATGAAAACATTAGGAATACAGAAATGCCATTCGGAAGAAAGGATGAGACCCGGCTTCGGCTCGTCAAGGTACTGCGCGTAGAATGGCATGTTCTTTTCGCCATGGAGCGACTCAGCCCTATCTGGGTCCGAGCTTGCTTCATGTACAGATTTGCACCTGTATCTCTCCCACAAGATTGACACGTATTCGTATCCTTTTACGGATTTCGCTTCTCTCTCAAACCACTGTCGTTCGTTTGAATCGTATATCTTCTCAAGCATGTCTCCGTACCTAAGGTCTTCCTCATAGGTTCTCATTCTGCTTTCTACCTCTGTTCCCATGCTGCGCACGACAGAAGCCATGCTGTCCTTCCCTTCAGCTTGGAGCCTGTATTCCAGAAGCGGGAGCGCCACGCGTGTCCAAATCTCGCGCTGTCCCGAGAACTCAAGGACAAAGTCTCTGAAGCGTTTCCCAGAACTCTTTTCTCCGTATCGGTAGCCTGCTAGTGAATCGAGATAGCAGCTCATAAGTATGAGCCCTTCAATCTGATTCATATTCTCATTCAATCCGTTTTCTTGGATAAACTCCAGACGTGCGCGAAAATAGTCAAAGAAGAATTTGTTCGCTTGCTCTGCATCTGATAGTGTCACTTTCGGCAACTCCCTTTACGTGTTATGAACCCATAGTATTTATTTACGCGAGCTAAGTCAATGACAGGATGTCGCCACATCCTACTTGTCAGAAATTGCGTAGAAATAGGCAAAACCACTCTGTCACGCCACGCGTGACTTCGGGATTTTGCCCTACTGTGCTGGATACCGATTTTCATCGGTACGATAGCGCCGTGCGCTCTCTTTGATATCCATCCATGCGTCAGGATCTGCTCACTCCGTTCGCATCTGCTTTTCGCGGTGCTCAAGCAGACAGGGATCCTGACCTACAAATCACAGTCCGAGCAGTTTGATTTCGTAGTCGAAGCGGGTTGGTTTGATGCGGATCACCCAGCCGTCGCCATACGGATCCTCGAATGCTTTGTTTGGATCATCAAGAACCGTCTGGTTGACATCGGTCACCATGCCGGAGAGAGGCGATAGCACGCTGTGCGAAACTGTATCGGGAGTGAATACCTGCATATAGACGCTCCCCTGGCGGACCTCGTCGCCCTTGGATGGAAGATAGACAGCCTGGACTTTGCCGACTGCTTGAAGAAATCGCCTCTCGACCCCCATCAACACCACGCCATTATCCTGCAGCATCATCCAGCATTTTTCGCCAATTCGTTTGAATGATCTTATATCATCTTTGTCTATCTGCTGTATATGCTCCTCATCTGATAAGACCTGACCTCCGCCTGACCCGCCGCTGATGATATCGGCTGCTCTACGGACGACCGAAATCAGCTCTTTCCTCGAAAATGGTTTGGCGATATAGTCGAACGCCCCGAGCTGTGTTGCCTGAAGGGCGGTATTGATCGTGGCATAGCCGGTAATCATGATCACGGGCACATTCGGCCTGTAGTTCTTCACAATCTTCATGAACTCGAGTCCATCGATCTCCGGCATCATCAGATCGGTGAGCACCACATCGATGTCCTCGCTCTTCATGATTTGGAGCCCTTTCTCGGGAGAAAGAGCACAGTGAAGATTGTAATCCTCTTTTCTGAGGTGCTTCTGGATGCTGTCGAGCACGATCTGTTCGTCGTCAACCACCAGAACTCCGATTTTCTGAGCCATGATACTACTCCTGAACTGTCGTCCGTTTTTCTCCCGGCTTGATATAGAACACACTAAGCCGGCAACACGATTCTGAAAACCGCTCCACCGCTTTCCGGCATCTCGACTTCAATGACTCCTCCATGCCTTTGTACGATTCCACGGCTGACCGCCAGCCCCAATCCGTTGGAGCCTTTGGTGGAGAAGAATGGTTCGAATATCTTGCTCACCAAATCTTCGGACACTCCGGGTCCGCTGTCTTCGACCGTGATAACACAACTGTTACTCTTTTTCTCATAGCTCGTGCTGAGGATGATTATTCCCTTACCCCCCATGGCATCCGCTGCGTTCAGCATCATGTTCAAAATTACCTGCTGAATCTGGTGCGGATCGCATTTGATGTGCGGCGCCTCTTTCGACCTGATCTTCTCGAGTGCGATATTCCTGAACTGCGGCAGCTTCTCGACAAGCAATATTGCCTGGTCGATCACGACATTAGGATCGAGCAATTCGAAGTCGGGAGCTTCCTGCCGAGCGAAATCGAGAAGATTTCTGACAATGTCACGGCATCGGAGGGCTTCGCGTATGATGACTTTAACATCGTCTCTGTGATTGTCAGATTCCGGCAAATCCTCGAGCATATCTTCAGCGTAGGCCAGAACTCCGGTCAAGGGGTTGTTGATTTCGTGCGCCACCTCCGCCGCGAGTCTTCCGACCGCGGCTAGCTTCTCCGTCCTGAACAATTGATTCTGCAGATCTTTCTCGGATGTCACATCCCGAGCAATAGTACAGACGCCGATAGTGCTGCCTTTGTAATCTGCGAGGGGAAATCGCACTGTCTGAAAGTAGTGATCCAGATCGTCGATATTGATGATTTCATCGTACGTGTGATGCCGGTTTGTCGCGATGACCTCCTGGTCGTGACGTTGAATCACTGCCGCAAGCTTCGGGGGGAAAATATCTTCGGCTTGTTTGCCGATAAAATCGGATGCTTCGCGATGGAATGCCTTTGCGATTACCGGGTTTACTATAATGTAATAACCATCGATATCTTTGATGGATATCCAGTCATTTGCACAGTCAATGAAACTCTTGAATCTCTGCTCGGCACTTTCGATCTCACGGCGCAGTTTCACCCTTTCGGTGATGCGGTGCCATGTGCCGAGGATCTCATCCACCGTACCATCCTGACGCACGACCGGCGTGCGAGTAACCTCCCAGTATGTCTCCTGCGGCAAGCCGGTTCTCCAGATTACCGTGTGTGGTTTGCCCGTTTCGAAAACATTATCGATCATCGATGTTGATTCCGAATGCTGAGTTGCGAACGGTGTTCCTGCAAAAAGCTCCTCGGTAGTCTTACCGATCGTCTCCTGCGGCGCCAGATCGACGAAACGTGCAAAACTGGCATTGGCCTTCACCACGCGCTGCTCTTTGTTCAGGACCGCCGCAAGATCGGGAATCGTGTCGAACAGGCTCTGAAGGAACATCCTCTCTCTTTCGACCTTCTTTTCGAGTTCGGTCATCTCTATGAGCTGAGCGTCCCGCTCTTCCTGCGCATTGACCAAATCCCAGAAGATGTGTGCGAAGGTGTGATCGATCAGCTTGACTCCGGGGGGGAGCAGCTTGTAGATGTTTTCAAGTACCGCATCGCTGCCGGTCAGCTCGAGAATCAGCTCCAGACCTGGTGTCGCCAGAGCCTTCTCGATATCGGTGGTTGTGGAGATTCCGCGATCACGCGCGCAGATCATGCCGGGTGTATCCATATCGATATCCACGACGCACTCGATATCCAGCACAAGCTCCCGGAGGAACGATCCGAGAGCAAGATCGATAATAGCGCAACAACCTTTGCCTCCTCCAATGATAACCGTCTTCATTTCGGTGATCTTTCAGCGAGAAAGACAATCGAATTCCCACACGATGCAGCCGCATGTGCTTGTGCAGCGTTCATCAAAACTCCGTGTAGAGCATGTCTTTATACTCCGCAAGCAACCCTACCAAATCAGTGTAATAGCCTCTCGGCCTGGTCGTGAAATGGAGCAGTATGTCACTTAGTTTCGGCGATATATAAGGATAGAGTTTTCTCAGGTTCATGACGCGGTATTCGAAGAATGCGGAAGCGTCCTCAGACGTCAGGCTGTTCTTCACCTTATCGGAGAATTCCTTTCCCCTCATGACCTGCTGAAATGACTTGATCCCTTTGGCAACTGAGTAGTTGATGATGTTTCCAATACTCCAGACATCATAGTCTGACACATGCTGATTCAAATCGAAATCGATCCAGCGGTACTCCCCGGTCTTGGCGTCGATGATTATATGGTCGTTGCGTATGTCGCCGTGAAATGTCCCGTGACGGTGCAGAAATGCGATCGCCTCGAAGCTGTCGGTAAGTTTGTGCAATATGTCCTTAAGGTCCTCGTAATAGTACTGCTCGTGACGCTTGTCGATGTCATGGATGTGCCAGAAAAGTGTCTTCCCCTTGATATAATCGATTATGCGAATGCGGTTTTCCTTCTCATCCATCAAAGTGTAGCCCTGCATGAACCGGGTGTCGCCTTTTGCGATATCAAGAACGAATGCCTCCTTTTCGGGGCTTCGATAACAGTGAATTCTGAATACGCCAACGTGCACATGGAAATCTTCATAAAACACAGTTTTTATTATTTTGATCTCACCGGTTTCAAGATCAATCGCGTTGAACACCCAATACTTAGGCTGTTCACCAATGCCGAACCGGGTCTCGTGCTGGTTGCCCTTGACAACAAAGTCTCGACCACCCAGCCGTAGAACATCGCCGCGCTGGATTCGCGTCCAATCGGAGGTGTCTGTGACTATCTTTGAATGAGTGACACTCACCCATCCTGTCAGTTCCCTAATACGGGCTTGCATCCGTTTCTGCTCGTTCATATAATCAATCTCAGAAGAGGTCCAGGAACATCAGTACATAACTCGCCTCATACAGGATCAAGGCTCTCGCGATTGAAAAACTATGTGAATACCCCTTATTATGCAAGTTCTTTCTGTTTAGATCGCATAACATCTCCAGAACCGCATCGATGCAGGCTGGAGTAAGGACGCACTTAGATTATCGGCATTCTGTTTATGTGATTAAGGAACACGCGATAGGCTGGATCAGAACCTGTAAGTGAGTGAGAGAGTGAGAGCATCATTCGCCGGATCATCGAAAGGAGGAGTGACATCGACATCGAAGCCTGCGAGGTGAGCATCAACGTAAGCATCTATCATCGACAGGAAGAGAGTCAACCCGGATAGCCACATGTATAGATTCCGCCTGTCTTTGTAAAAGTTGTAGTCATTATAGTAGATGCTGCGGTTGACGAAATTATCTTCGCCGGTGAATCTGTCATAGGCCTTGTCTGTCAGATCCCAATATCGGACAGCCTGTACGAGTACATAGCCCTCCCCCGCCATTACAACCAATCCTTTGACATACTTTCTGTTGTAGAGCTGACCCCATCCCGGAAATGCGACTGATCTTAGAAGAGCACCCATCGGCGGACGAGTATTTCCCATGGAATTCGACTTGAGGGCGGTATCGGCCTCAAGAACGATCAGACTTGTGTCCGGAGTGTCTGTAGGTTCGGTATCGTCGGCAAAAGCGCCTCCGTACAGGAGAAGCAGAATGATCATGACGGTGGAAATCTGCACTTTTTTCCTCATGTCAAATTATACTGTCCGTGGGACAGGTGTATCCATATTAGATAGCTAGTTACCTATTTACAAGTCAAAAAGTCACTTAATGGCTTGACCTGATCGCGGTCATTGGTGATATTTGGTTTGCTATGTCAAGTGTTTCGAAGAAATTGAGAGACCTGCTTTCAAGTGATGTGCCGACGGCTATACTGACAGGTGCGGGAGTCTCTGCCGAGTGCGGTATTCCGACCTTTCGGGGTGACGACGGCTTGTGGAAGAAGTTCAAGCCGCAGGAGTTAGCAAATGTAGATGCTTTTCTCAGGAATCCGGAGTTGGTCTGGAACTGGTATCAGCATCGCAGGGAGATAATCAACAATGTCGAGCCTAATCCGGGTCATTTCTGCCTCGCTCGTATCGAGCAGAAGCTCTCTGATTTTACGCTGATTACGCAGAATATTGATGGTCTTCATCGCCGGGCGGGCAGCCAGAATATTCTCGAGCTTCACGGCAACATTCAGCGAAACAAGTGTATAAAATGCAGTCGGTTATATGAAGAACTTGTTGACGAGGAGTCAGAAACTGTGCCGAGTTGCGAGTGCGGTGGAATGATACGCCCTGATGTTGTGTGGTTCGGTGAGATGCTTCCACAGGAAATCCTTCAGAAGGCATACAAGGCTACCGAGCGCTCAGCGCTCTTTCTTTCGATAGGGACATCTGCACTTGTACAGCCAGCCGCGTCGTTGCCTCTGCTTGCGCAGCACCGGGGTGCGTATCTGGTCGAAATCAATACCGAGCCGACAGTACTGACTGATTTGGCCGACGAACACTTTGAAGGCAAATTTGGCGAGATATTTCCACGAATTATCGAGGAGTGTGGCCTCGAATGATCCTTCCCGCGGCTAAATTCCACATGGACTCAATCAGCGAAAGACTTGACCGCCTAAAATTACGCATGTCAGACTGTGACCTCTGCCCGAGGCGATGTCATGTCGACAGGCGTTCCGGAAATGTCGGTATATGCGGGATGGACTCCCAGATCAGGATTGCATCGGCAAATCTTCATTTCGGCGAGGAGCCACCCCTCTCCGGAACACGCGGTTCGGGGACAATTTTCCTGACGGGCTGCAATCTCAAATGTGTCTATTGTCAGAATTTTCCCATCAGTCAGATGCGACATGGGCGCACAATTACGCCCGATGAACTGGTCGAGACGATGCTTGAGCTGGAGAGACGCGGGGCGCACAACATCAATTTCGTGACACCGACTCATTACATTGCTGCAATAGCTGAGGCGATTGTTGACACGCGCGATCGAGGATTGGCAGCGCCCATCGTATACAATTCATCCGGGTACGATGCGGTCGATGTTCTCAAGGAAATCGACGGGTTAATTGATATATATCTACCCGATATGAGGTATTCCGACTCCGACAACGCGCAATGTTACTCTTCGGCGCCAGACTACCGGACTGTCAACCGCGCGGCGATCAAAGAGATGTTCCGGCAAGTTGGCCCTCTTCAGACCGACAGCGATGGTGTAGCCGTACGCGGTCTGATCATCCGCCATCTGGTACTTCCGGAGAATGCATCAGGGACTGAAGAAACTCTCCGTTTCATCGCAGAGGAGATATCTACCAAGTGTCATATAAGCCTAATGTCACAATATTTTCCTGCCCACCGCGCCGAGACTATCGAGCCACTTAATCGACGGATAACTTCGGAGGAGTACAAGCGCGCTACAAAATGGATGCGGAAATACAAACTCGAGAATGGCTGGTGTCAGAATGAAGAAATATAGCCTGTTGTTGCCGATCCTGATGGTCCTGATATCGGGGTGCGTTTATTACAATTTGTTCTTTCTTGCGAAGAAGAACTTCAATGAAGCAGAATCCATGCGGAAAAGGTCTGGTCAGGAGATAGTCAGAGGAGGCGCCAGTTCCAGGTACCAGACAGCAATTGAAAAAGCTTCGGCAGTTCTGGAGCTGCATCCAAATAGCAAGTATGTCGACGATGCGCTCTACATGATTGGAAGATCATTCTATCATCAAGGGGAGTTCTCGAAGGCGGAAACCAAGTTTCGTGAACTGCTCGCCACTTATCCCAAGTCAGAGTACGTCGAAAGCTCCATTTTCTATCTCGGTAAGTCTCGATACTGGAAAGAGGATTGGATCGGTGCAAGGGAAGCATTCGAACGTCTTGATTCGACCACTGACGATAAGAATTTGCGGTCGCAGGCAATGTACATGCTCGGAGAGATTCTCTATGCGCAGGAAGAATATGAAAAATCGATTCTGCGATTCTATAGCTGCCTTGATGAGTTCGGAAAGGCCAGCGAAGCGGGACAGACGCAGTTCAAGATCGCCCAGGCGTATTATCTGATGGGTAATTACTCTGCGGCTAAGGATGCCTATGTATCGGTCGGCAAGTACGACGTTGAAGATTCTCTAAAATTCAGATCTCTCTACAATGCGGGGGATTGTTATTACCAGCTTGCGAAGCCTGACAGCGGGCTTATTATATTCACCGAGCTAGCCAACGACGAGAAGAATTACAGCCTGATGCCGGATATTTTGCTTCAAACGGCTCGTGGCCAAGAACTTAAAGGGGAATACGATACAGCCATTGCAACCTATAGAAAGTTGATCGAAGAATATCCGAAGACTGAACAGTCAGCGGTCTCATTCTATCAGTTGGGTCTCATACATCAGGATCAGCTTTTTGATCTCGAAACAGCAAAGGCCATGTATGATTCATCGACTGCCAGCAGATCGAACACGTCGGTCAGTAAGGATGCGTTTAGTCGCTCTTCTGACATTGCCAAGCTCAAATCGTATCGCGAAGGCATGGACGCTGATTCGATCGGCGAGACCTCCGAAAGTCAGTATCTTCTTGCAGAATTATTCCTGACCCAGCTTAATCAGCCCGACTCGGCACTCCATGAGTACCAGTGGCTGATTGACAGTTTCCCGGAAAGCAAATATGCACCGAGGGCGCTTCTTGCCGTCGGTTGGATAAACGAGTACACTTACGGCGACACTGCGACTGCGTTGTCCTATTATCATCAGTTGCTGCAGGACTATCCGTCGTGCGACCTTGTGCCGATCACTCTCAGGCGTCTCGACATTGATCCAGACTCCACCGATTACGATTACCCGGCTCGTCGCTACAGTCAGGGAGAACAGATTTTACTGACGACAATGGATTATAATGCTGCAAACGAAGTGTTTCAATCGATTGTCGACGACTTTCCGGAGAGCGAATATGTGCCCAAAGCGGAGTGGGCAATTGCCTGGTCCACCTCGCGGTTTCAGAATATCGCTGACCCTGACTCATCCGATTCGGGTAAACTCATAGTCGATTCAACTTTCATTCATGCATATCAGCGAGTGGCAGAGCTGTACAAGGATACTGAATACGGTCGGGAAGCGGGAAGGCTTCTACAAGGCCAGGTCAGTTCCGGTGCGAAAGCGCATGAAGCCGAGGAGGAAGTCGGTCAGGACTCGACTCTGTTTACTGAAGCTGAGTTTGACTCGGTTGCATATCAGGATTCCGTCACAAGAGCAATCGAGGAAGAGATGAATGAGCTGCCGCTCATGGAGAAGCCTCCGACCGTAACCGGTGAGTTTGTGTATCCGATCACTGCCTACAACGATCTCTGGGAGGGATCCATCAAGTTCAAGATCAAAATGGACTTCACCGGTAAAGTGGAGGACTGGGTGATACTGCAGGGGTCAGGTTACGAAGATGTTGATATAGCGGCTGCGGAGACTCTCAAAGACACCTTCTTTAACCCAGCCGACGTCGATCCGCTGCTGTACGGCAAGTGGTTCCTGTACGTCTACAATATCAGACTTCCAGAAGAATTGAGGAGAAACCTGAATAGATGAAGAACCACCATCCGTGCGTCCTGCTGACAAAGAACGAGAAGTTTGGAGACGATCTTTTTAAACTCACCTTTCAATCGGCTGAGATAGCATCGAATTTGAAGCCCGGAAACTTTGTACACATCAAAGTGACTCCTCAAATGGACCCGCTTTTCCGCAGAGCGATGAGCGTGCACTCATGTAACGGTGACTCGTTCACTGTATTCTTCAGAGTTGTTGGACGGGGCACAAAGCTGCTATCTGAATTTCGCGAAGGAGACGAACTCGACCTTCTCGGCCCACTCGGAAATTCGTTTATGCTTCCCGGATCTGAAGATATCCCGATTATGGTGGCAGGTGGAACCGGAATACCTCCGCTGCATTTCTACGCAACATTGCTCCTGAGACAGAGTATTGGCAATAGAGACGGGATTCGATTCCTGTGCGGCATATCAAGCAAATCGGATCTGCCTTTGGTCAGAGACGTGCAGGCACTTGGGGTGGATGTGAAGTTGTCGAGCGATGACGGGAGCGTCGGGCACCATGGATTCGTGACTGATATTCTCGAGGCCGAGTTGAGCGATATCGACAGCAATCGCGCTGTCGTATATTCCTGCGGACCGGAGAACATGCTGCGCGCTGTCGCCGCGATCTGCCTGGAAAGCAATATTCGCTGTCAGGTATCTCTCGAGGGCAGCATGCCATGCGGGCTTGGCACATGTCTCGGTTGTGTAGTGCGGTCTACCGAAAGTGATACTGAGTTCAAGAGAATCTGCAAGGAAGGTCCGGTCTTTAATGCTGGCGAGGTGAAGATTTGAACGATATCGATCTGTCGGTCGAAATAGCAGGTGTCAGATTTCGCAATCCGATCCTGACCGCATCCGGTACATTCGGATATGGCGAGGAATTCAACGAATACATAGACTTGTCAAAGCTCGGGGGCATTGTGACAAAGTCTGTGACACTCAATCCCCGCCCCGGTCATCCGCCTCCCAGAACCTGCGAGACCGCAGGTGGTATGCTCAATGCAATCGGCCTGGCAAATGTTGGGATTGAGCGGTTTGTCGAGGAGAAAATCCCGTTCCTGAAAACCCTCGATACGAATGTGATCGTCAATGTCGCCGGATTTTCACTCGATGAGTATATCGAGGTTACACGACGGCTCAATGACTGCGACGGGATAGCGATGCTTGAAATCAACATCTCCTGCCCGAATGTCGGGGCTGACGGGCTCGAGTTTTCGAGTTCTGAACAATCGGCGCATAAACTGACGTCAGAACTGAAAAAAGTATCGAAATATCCGCTGATCATAAAACTATCGCCGAATGTCACCAATATAGCTGCAATAGCTAAATCCTGCGAGGACGCTGGCGCGGATGCGCTCTCGCTGATCAATACGCTGGTCGGAATGGGAGTGGATCATTATACTTTCAAACCGAAACTGACAAATATCACCGGTGGTCTTTCCGGCCCTGCAATAAAACCGGTCGCTCTAGCGTGTGTCATGAAAGTCTACGGTCAAGTGAGAATACCGCTGATAGGCATTGGTGGAATCATGAATCACTACGATGTGGCGCAGTTCTTTATCGTCGGGGCAACGGCTGTTCAGTTCGGGACGGCGAATTTCATCGATCCTAACGCGACCATTGATGCAGTCGACGGACTCAAAAAGTACTTGCGCGATATAAACATTCCTGCTATAAGACAGCTTGTTGGGAGACTCAGGACCTGATATGAAATACAAAGAGAAAATCGCGCAGTTGGTCACGGAAAGAAAAACTGTGATCTGTGTCGGGCTCGACACTGACATTGAAAAGATCCCCGCACACCTGAAGACGTTCGATAACCCGATACTCGAATTCAACAGGCAGATAATCGAGGCTACCTCCGACATTGTCTGTTCCTACAAGCCGAACATTGCATTTTATGAGAGCCTGGGGAGTCAAGGATGGGAGGTTCTCAAGAAGACTGTCGAGGCTGTGCCGAAATCAGTTCCGGTGATTATTGATGCTAAGCGGGGTGACATCGGCAATACGTCGGCTATGTATGCAAAAGCGATCTTCGAGGATCTTGGCGGTGACGCTGTGACACTCTCACCATATCTCGGTGAGGATTCTCTTGCGCCGTTTATCGAGTACAAAGATAAATTCTCGTTCATTCTCTGTGTGACATCGAATGCCGGCGCGCAGGATTTTCAGTTTCTGGAAGTCAATGATCGGCCTTTGTACCATCACGTCGCGGAGTCCGTTCTGAAATGGAACAAGAATGACAATCTCGGGCTGGTGGTCGGTGCACCATATCCTCAGAAGATAAAAGAACTTAGAGCGATATCAGGAAATCTGCCGTTCCTGATTCCCGGCGTTGGGGCGCAGGGTGGGGATCTTGAAGCGGCTGTCAGATTCGGGTCCGATGAAGGCACAAGTCTCGTCGTCGTGAACAATGCGCGAGCGGTCCTGTATGCCTCCGATGGGGTCGATTTCGCCGAGAAGGCTCGAGAAGAGGTCCAGAAGCTCAATCAGATAATCTCCGGTCTCGGCATTTATTGACCGCCGGTATCGAGAGACTGAAGCTTTGCTGTCACCGGCACGATAATAGTAATATGTGCTGTCTCCTGGACAGGCTTAGCTGCCTCGCGCGATAGACGCGCCATGAAACTGCACGGTTCGATGACTTGTTATTAGATTGTAGCAATCAATTAAACAGGAGGATATTCTGGTGGCTGGTTCACTCTTGGCAGATGAAACGAGCGGTTCTAACCAGACGACTATAGATACAATTCCGATTCTGCCTCTGAAAGGCATGGTGGTTTTCCCATATGTTGTCGTGCCACTGATGATATCGAGTCAGAAGAACGCTCGGCTTGTTGACGACGCGCTCATGGCAGGACGGACAATCGGGCTTGTGGCACAGAAATCGGGGGAGAGTGACAGCCCCGGACCAGATGACATCTATCGGATCGGAACGACGGCGACTATCCTGAAGATGCTCAGGTTTCCTGATGGGAGTGTCAGGTTTCTTGTACAGGGTCTTTCTCGATTCAGAATCACTGAATTTACGGAACTCTCGCCGAATCTCACTGCGAAGGTTGAGTATCTCGATGAGCACACCGGAGATAGTATCAAGATAGAAGCTCTCAACAGGAATATCCTCGAAATTCTCAGGAAAGTTGTCGATCTCGCGCCAAATCTGGCGGAGGAGGTTTACGTCTCCGCTCTTAATCAGGAGAGCCCATCGAAACTGGCCGACTACGCTGCTACGAATATTAACATCTCACAGGAGGAGCGACAGGAGTTACTGGAGACTCTCGATGTGAGGAAGAGGCTTGAGAAGGTCCACGCATACTTGAACAAAGAGCTCGAAGTGCTCGAATTGTCGAAGAAGATACAGTCGGATGCTGCGTCCGAGATGGGAAAGTCACAGAAGGAATACATCCTTCGCGAACAACTCAAGGCAATCCACCGCGAACTCGGTGAGGCGGATGACCGCACAGCCGAAGTCGAGGAGTTCAAGCAGAAGATCGGCGAGGCAAAAATGCACCCGGTGGCACAGGAGGCCGCTCTCAAGGAACTCGATCGGCTGTCGCGTATGAACCCATCGGCGGCTGAATATACAGTCTCGCGAACATATATCGAGTGGCTGATTAGCCTGCCCTGGGCAATATCGATTGAAGATGATCTTGATATCAAACGCGCTGCGAAGATTTTGAACGAAGATCACTATGATCTGGAGAAGGTCAAGGAGCGCATTCTGGAATATCTTGCGGTGCGGATGCTGAAGCCTGATGTGAAGGGTCCGATTCTCTGTTTCGCGGGTCCTCCCGGTGTCGGGAAAACTTCTCTTGGTCAGTCAATAGCACGCGCAATGGGACGCAAGTTCCAGCGCATCGCTCTCGGTGGAATGCATGATGAAGCGGAGATCAGAGGCCACAGGCGCACCTATATCGGCTCAATGCCGGGCAGGATAATTCAGAGTATTCGCCGAGCAGGATCTAACAACCCCGTTTTTATGCTCGACGAGATTGACAAGGTCGGGAAAGATTTCCGTGGCGACCCGGCGTCAGCATTGCTCGAAGTTCTCGATCCGGAACAGAATGATACTTTCTCGGATCATTATCTTGACTGTCCGTTCGATTTGTCGAAGGTGATGTTTATCACGACCGCAAATGTTCTCGACACGATACCCGATGTGCTGCGCGACCGGATGGAAGTAATCCGGATACCGGGATACACCGATCTCGAGAAGATACAGATCGCTAAGAAATATCTTGTGCCGCGCGAACTCGAGAACCATGGGCTGAAACATACAAACATCGATTTCAGGGATGCGGCGATCAAGAAGATGATCAACGAGTACACGCGCGAGTCGGGACTCCGCAATCTGAATCGCGAAATCGCGACGGCCTGCCGCAAGGTCGCGCGCGGTGTAGCTGAAGGCAAACATAAGAAAGTTTCTGTCGTCACGGGCAATGTGAATCAGTTCCTGGGGCCGCCTAAATTTGTAAGAGA
>Ga0180009_10002757_pt1 | contig 20532 bp, 13 predicted proteins | sample OS_PC_MetaG_FD_123537 | JGI IMG/M metagenome (GOLD analysis project Ga0180009, IMG submission 123537) | Groundwater microbial communities from the Aspo Hard Rock Laboratory (HRL) deep subsurface site, Sweden - OS_PC_MetaG | ecosystem: Environmental > Aquatic > Deep subsurface > Groundwater...
AAGAAGAACATAAATCTAAGGATTGAAAGAATCGAATCTGTCCAAATGCCTTTTCTGCCTGTCTTTGCAAAAGATTTATTCATTAAAGTCGAAGAGGGAATCGTTATAAAACAAACTGTTAAGTAAAATTCGGATTGTGTCAACTCAGTTTGTAAACTGCAAAACTCACACCCGCACTACAGATATCTCATCGTTTAGATATACCAGTAGTGCCTCGGATTTTCCAGGCTGCATGGCGGCAATGGCTTGCTTGTACTTTTCCATCTGAGTATGATGTGAGGGATGGATTTCGCCAGTTTTGTAATCAATAATCACATAGTTATTTTCATAATGAACGATGCGGTCAAGGCGAATAATTTCTCCTTCTTGGTTGATTATCTCGGTTTCGTTTCTGCACCATAGTCCGGGTTGAAAAAAGACAGAAAGCAACGGGTTGGTAATCATTTTGTTGAACAGGCCCGCAAGGTGATCCGCCTCTGATTCGGTAAGGTTTCCGATCATCTTGCTTTTACTTATCACACGGTCAATGTCTTCCCGCTGATTTATTTCAGCCAACAGCTGATGAACCAGGATTCCGTAAGCTTTCTCTGATCGTGAGCCAGAAACGGGAAGAAAGGCATCTTCAGGCTGAGCAAGACTCAGGTGCGACTGCCACGGATGTGAATACCACTGTTCTAGCATCACTGGGGTCGATTCGTCGGCCTTTACTGCCCTTGGCTCCGGAAATGAACCAAAACTGACTTGCGGCTGACCATTCCGCTCAGGATATTCCGACCGTAAAAACCCTGAAAAATGTTTTGTCAGAGAACTTGGTTTGTCTGCTTTTTGTTCGGTAATAACAAACAATCCTTGCACAGGACGCGTAAAAGCTACATAAAGGAGGTTCATGTAATCCAAATCTGTACGGGTATTTTCGTGCTCATAAACCTCTGCTTTATTGATAAGTGCGAGCGATTTGGTTATGGGTAGCAACAGAACAGGTAGTCCGTTGTTTTCAGTAGTTTCGTTCTCGATCCAAAAGTCTTTTTTTGAAATAAAGCTGGTGGTTTTGTCTGCATCTACTATCACAATTTCAAATGCCAGTCCTTTCGACTTATGGATGGTCATCACCTGAATGGCCTCGTTGTTTTCGGGAGATGATATGAACAGGCTTCCTTTTTTCGTTTCCCACAGTTGGTTTAATTCCGGGACAGATTGAGGCGACTGAAACAGGAAATCGAAATAGTATTGCACAAACACATTGGCTTCAGTCACTTGCAGGATGTTTCGCAACACAAAGTCGGCGATTTCTGTTAGGGGCATAAGTTCAACCGACAGAGGAAATTGTGCCTCCGTAAAAAAGGCGGTAATTGCCGTTATTTCACGTTTTGTGGTTAGCAGCTTTTTGTAAAACTGCTGGTTGACAATCTCCGGGAACCTGATTTTTCTAACGTTCTCAGCCAGGGCGATCAGGGCGATGTCGTTGTTTGGGTTTTCGATAAGATTAAAAAAGGCAGAGATAGCCTGAATTTCGGGAGCGTTGGCCACAAGCAGTGATTCTTCTGATAAAACAGAAAAGCCCTCACGCGTCAAAAAGGCGGCGTAGGCTCTGACATCCTTGCCGGCACGACATAGCAGGGCGATGTCGCCGGGTTTGAATTTTTTGTCCAGCAGTTGAACTACAATTTCTTTTACTTTTATTAACTTGTTTTCTGCTACAGCTTCCGTGTTTTCCCCTGTAACCGTTTCAATTTCAACGAATCCTCCCTTTTTTCCGTTCTCAGGAAATACCTGTTCGTGGTTCTTGTAAATGTTTTCAAAATAGCTGCCCAATTCAGTTTTATAGTAATGGAAAAACCTGTTGTTGAAGTGGATGATTTCGGTAAACGACCGCCAGTTTTTGTCCAGATTTACTTCCTCATAGGCATTTACTATCTGATTTTCACGCTGCATGGCAAGTGCCGTTCCGTCGTTTTTGTACAGATAGGGCAGGTTGGCGAAAAGCTCCACTTCGCCATTGCGGAAGCGGTAAATGGCCTGCTTGGCATCCCCAACCAGCATGTTAAACCGTCCATACGAAAGCGATTCGTCAATGAGTGGCAACAAATTGTTCCATTGCAATACCGAAGTGTCCTGAAATTCATCGATAAGGAAATGGCGGTATTTCTTTCCAAGACGCTCGTAGATATAAGGTACCGGTTGGTCGGCTACCTGATTATAAACCAACTTGTTGAATTCTGAAATATGCACTTTCGACGTGTCGTTGGTATAGGCCGTGAGCAGTTGTCGGATTTCGTGTGCCAGAGCAAGAATGTATATCTTTCGGGTATAGAGGTAGGCCCGATAATAGAGGTTTAACAGGTTGTTTATTTGGATGTAATGATCCAGCAAGTTGTCTTTTAGTCCAAGAATGGCTGCTTGTACGTGTTTGTCGGCTTTGCCAGACACCCAGGTGTCGGCTACAATGTTTTTGGTTACGGTGGCTGTGGGGGGGAGCTCATCGGCTTTTCTTGTTTTTATTTCTGACGCCTTCTTAAAAAAGTTATAAAGGCCATTTTTCCCTCCTGCCATATCGCTCGCCTCAATTCCCTCGTTCGACAGTAAATCCAGAACTTGTGTTGCCTGCGTACTTATTTCTTGCTGCAAATAGTAATAGGTTTTGAATAGTTCATTAATCGAATTCCACAGTTCAGTGGTGGTCAGGTGAGCCAACTTTTTTATTTCCAGAAAATGATCCTCTCCAAACTGGCTTGTGATAAACGAGCCTAACATGTTGGAGGGGTCGGGAGTTTTTTCATTTTCTGCCTGATCGATGACAAATCTTGTGAGTATTTCAGTTATAACCGCATCTTTTCCAACTTTATCGTAAAGGGTTTTGATGATTTCAGGCACGAAGTCTTCATTTTTCAACACCACTTCAAAAGCGGGAGGGAGGTTCACTTCGTTGGCAAAGGTGCGAATAATTTTGTGGACAAACGCATCGATTGTGCTCACCGAGAAATCATCAAAGTGGTGGATGATAAGGGATAGGAGTTTTTGAGCGGTTTTCTCAAATTCGTCTTCCGATAAGCCGGTGGCGCTGAAAAGTTGATCAATACGGGCATCTTTTTTCCAACTCCGGTTGGCGATAGCTTTCAGGGTGTCGAGGATGCGGTCTTTCATTTCTCTCGCAGCCTTGTTGGTAAAAGTAATGGCCAGAATGTGTTTAAATCCTTCGGGGTTCTTAAAGCATAACTTAAGATATTCCGTCACCAGTGTGGTGGTTTTTCCGGAGCCGGCAGACGATTTATAAACAATGAGTGACATAGTAGCAGGATTAAATCAGGTGGTTTCTATTTAGGAGGTAGAGATTGACTTTGTTCTTTAAGTTGTTTCTCTGTTTTAAGCTTTTCGCGTTTTCTGGCGTTCAAAAACAATTCGGAGATGTTGTTGAATTCTTTCCTGAAAGCGATACCAACTCCCTGGGTATAAGGCGATATCTGATCGTAGTTGCTTGAGTTGTACCATGAGTTTACGTTGGAGTGATTAAAAGCTTTAAGCACCCAACGGCCATCTAGTGTAAGTTTGTAACCGATGTTGATGTCGCCCACGAGATTGGAAGCACTTTGCTGACTGCGGTTATAGGTCATGCCGAAGTTGCCGTCGATGGTCAGCCTGTCGTCGAAAAGCTGTGTCGAGAGGGCAACCTCAAACTCCTCCTGCGACACGTTGTCGCCGGGTTTGTAATTAACACCGATATCGAAATCGTTACTTATCTGCGACAGCATGTTACTCAACTGATTGGCTATGATTCCGTAGTACGATCCCGCCAGGTTGATGTTGGAGGCGTTGTTGAAGCTGAACGTACCCAGAACCAGAAGCGAGATCATTTGCTGGTTCATCATGGCGGCGTTGGTGGTGTCGAGTTCGGCAAATACCATGCGTTGCAAGTCGGGATCGAGATCGGGCATGGAGATTCGGAATTTGATGTCGGGGTTGAGCAGCTCATTGGTAAGCACAATGTAGCAATTTACGGTTACTTTGTTTTTGTAACCTGCCGTTGAATCCACCATGATTCCAAGACTTTGCAGGTTTGTCTTAACCTTGTACAACCCTTGAATGTTTACCTGCGCGGTATACGGGCTTCCCGTCCAGGAGATACGGCCTCCCTGCACCAGCCCGAAACGCTTGTTTACCAGATTCCCCAGAGTAAAAAGGAAAGTTCCGTTGTCGACGATATAGTCTCCTGCCAGACTAAAATCGCCATCGGAGTTTGTTCCAATAGCCAAATCTCCGTTGCCCCGGGCTTCAATTTTTCCCATATCTGATGGCAAATCGATGGCTACACCTGCCTCAGTATTTACTCCCAGATTTAATTTGATCTCGAAATTGTTTTTCGATTCAGCAACGATTTCTTTTTTCTCATCCTCGCTTTCGGACAACAGGCTGTCCTGTGGCGCAATGAAAATGATGTAATCCTTATCCGAAATTTCAACACTGTAGCTCAAGGGCAGGTTTACAAAAGTCCCTTTGCGTGTTTGTGCATCAATGCTTAAGAAAATGTCGTTGGGGCTGCCCTGAAGTTTAATGTTACCAGAGGCGATGGCCGTGCCATAGTAAAGGTCGTTCATCCTCCGTGTTGTGTTGAAAAACAGTAGTTTATCTGTTTTAACTTCCACATTAAACTTAGGGTCTTTAAAGTAATGGTGGATGAGTTTTCCGGTAATTTCGGCCTTGTTGTTCAGCGTGTCGTAAATTACAAGGTTGTTCAGGCTTATGGCGTTTTTCTCGAAATCGATGCTGTTAGAAAAGGAGTATCTCGTGTTCAGGTAATTTACTATCATGCTGGTTCGTTGCAGCTTAGCTGATCCTTCGATAGCGGGTTCGTTTAAACTACCTCCAATTTTAAAATTACCTGAGGTACTGCCTTCTATTTTCGATACAAACTCGCTCAGGAAAGGCTCAAAAGTTTTTAATTTAATCCTGTTGAAGCTTACTGACAGCTCGATGTTATCCTTTTCGCGAAAGGGGTAATAATACCCGTCGGCGGAAAAAACTTCTCCAATTCCGGCGTTCCCTTCTCTGATTATTTGGGTTTTTATAAAAACGCCACTGTTGGTATTATCCCAGGTATTGAGCACACGGGCTTTGCCGAGGTATTCCTGATTTAGCCCAAAATCGGTGATGGTGAGGTCGGAGACAAAAGTGAGGTTGTCGCGGATCATGCTGATCTGGAAATTGCCATCCGCAATACCATCGGGGTTAATGTTATATTGCCGGGTTAATATGTCGAAATTTGAGAGATTCCAGTCTTCAAACCTGGCCGACAGGGTATCGTTTTCCTTACGGGGAAAGAGTCCGCTTAAGTAAAAAGCCGATTTGCCACCAAAGACATTGAAGTTGGAGAACTGCAGGCCTCCAGGTGAAAAAATCAGCAGGTTGTTGCTGTCGATGCGCCACAATGTATCATTGATCCACAGGTTTGCACTGCTGATATTCATGCGTGTAGTGTCCATTGCATCAGCGATATAGCCTTTGGCAATTCCGCTGTTTTTTAACAGGCTGTCTCTGTTGTCCCAAACAACGGCGTATATTACCGAGTCCATTTCAACGCGAGCCGACAAACTAAAATCATCAAGGCCGAAAACGGTTTTGTCGTCGGGGGTGCTGTCTTTTATGATTAAGTTATTAATGTTGTAATTCAGTATCAGTGAATTGTCATCATCGTTCAGTGTCAGTTCATTTTCAATAAGTTTAATCCCCTGAATGGATATTTCGGGAGCAAAAAGCTGTAATGAGATTTGGTGCGATTTTGGTGAAAATTGGCCGGTAACCGTTGTGTTGGGCGATATGGTAAGTCCGGAGAGGAATAGGTCCTGAATGATTTCAGGCTTTTTGATGAGCATATCTAAACTCATGTTGTTGTCCTCAAAATGCAGCGTTGTATCAATACCAGAGTTAAGGTTGTAGTAATTGTCAACAAAGTTCATTACCGTATTTCCTATAGTGGTCAGGTTGTAGTTTCCCGTAAAACTCAGGTCAGCGATTTCAGAGGTCAGCGCAATCCGGGTTTCATTGTTGTCAAGGCGATCTTTCGATACGATCAAACTGTCAACAAAATACTCATTCTGCTGATGACGCACATAGGTTTCGTTAAGTGTGATTTTTCCTGTTAAACTATCGGGGTTAAGTCCTGTGGTATGGGCATATAATTGGGTGGAAATCACCATTTCAGGATCAACAAGCAGATTTAACCCGGCCAGATTAATCTTTGCAATTTCGGCAGACAGTTGAATGTCCGGGTTTTCGAGCTGTTTGATGGTTGTGCGGCCATCAACCATTAAATTTTCGTCACCGATTCTGAAAGTTGCCGAAACAGAATCATTTAAGTAATTCAGCTTGTATTTTATACGTTTGTAGTTGTAGTCCTGAAGTTGTATATTGGCAATAAAACCTGACGATTCAAGTTGTAAGGCCTCCATGTTTTTACCGCCTCCTTTGGCTTTAATTTTAAAACCTGACTTGCCTATCAGTTCTTTTTGTTTGAGAATACTTCCCAGATCCAATTGATTTGTTTCCAGATTGACCTTAAAACCCAGTGTGTCGTTTTCCCGGTAGGCAAAGTCCAGTTGTGCAGCCAAGTCTCCGAAAACCGATGAAATTTTCACTTTGGTATTAAAGTCTTCGTACATCCCTTTGAAGGTTCCCGTTAAGCGCAGGCGTGCTTTGGCAGGATATAGCCCGGTAAAATCGACCGTTTTTTCAGAAATAGGCAGACGAAAAGTTTTTAAATCTGCTGTGGTAAGTTGGATGTCTAGTTTTTCACCTGTCATGGTGGAAGCAAAAAAATCCGGCAGTCCTCTGATTGAAAAATTGCCTGCAATTCGGGTGTTCGATCTGTATTTTATTTTAATGTCCTTCCCCGTCAGGTTGGCCACAGTTCCTTCTACATAGCCCGTAAGACCTATGGTGTTAGGCATTTGATACATTATGTCTGCAAAATTCCCGATGTCGGCCATGTTCATCGAGGTAGGTCTGAACAGCCCGGTCATGACAACTGAGTCAATATAATATTGGTAAGTCTGCCAGCTTTTGGTGTGCAGTCCTATGTCGGCATCGATGAAGGATTCGCCGAGAGAGATTTGGGCGTCTTTAGCAATAAGCCCTCTGTTGCTCAGGTAGAAGTCGGTGGACATGCTGTTTACTTTGATACCTGATTTTTCGTAAGCACTTAGGCTTTGTATAAAAAAGTGAAGCGAATCACCGATGATGTCGAATTGTGTCAATTCGAGGTTGATGCTGTCGACCGCGATGTTGTTGTAATCCATCTCCATGTCTTTGTCTTCGATGAACTCTTCGTTGAAAAGCCTGAAATGGGAGTCGATCAGTTTTACCTTGCCAATAGAGATTTTGAAATCAGTTCCTCCTGAGCTTTCGGATGAGTTGCCCGAAGAGAATCCTGCGATCAGTGTGTTCAGATTGGACGTAGTGTCGCCGGTATAGCTTCCCATGTTGAATACTGCGCCATGCAGGGTGGCGTTTTTAAAGTATAGTTTATTGTTGAGAATATCAGCAAAAACGGGACGCGTAGTAAGCTGATCCATGCCGATGAGCACATTGCCTTTTTTGTCGCGCACCCTTAGTCCTTGAATTTTTATGCCGTGCAAAAGGCTCAGTTCAATTTTCTCGATTTCAAAATTCTGCCCGAATTGTTTGTTAACAAACCCTGTTACAAGCTTTGCCGAAAGGGTTTGTGTAACAGGATTTTTAAAGATGATAGACAGAGCCACAGGTATGGTAAGCAAAACCAGTACCAGGTTCAGTGCTATATTTCCAATCCTTTTTTTTATACTTTTGCTCAATTGTAATCAGATCAAATGACGTATATATTAGGCATCGAATCATCTTGTGATGACACTTCAGCAGCCATATTAAACAACACTCGGGTTTTGTCGACGGTAATCGCCAATCAGCATGTTCACAGCGCTTATGGCGGTGTGGTTCCCGAGCTGGCTTCACGTGCTCATCAACAGAATATTATCCCGGTTGTTGAGGTGGCGCTGAAGGATGCAAAGATAAGCAAAAATCAATTGAATGCCGTAGCTTTTACACGGGGACCGGGCTTGTTGGGCTCGTTGCTCGTAGGTACTTCCTTTGCCAAATCCTTTGCTTTGGCTCTGGGCATTCCAATTATTGAAGTCGACCACCTGAAAGCCCATGTTTTAAGTCATTTTTTGGTGGAATCGCCTGAAGATCGACAGCCTGATTTCCCTTTTCTGTGCTTAACGGTATCTGGTGGGCATACCCAAATTGTAAAAGTGCTGAGTCCGGCTGCCATGCAGATTATTGGCGAAACCATTGATGATGCTGCCGGCGAGGCTTTCGACAAGGCGGCCAAAATTATGGGGCTGCCCTATCCCGGTGGGCCGGAAATTGACAGACTCGCAAAAATCGGCAATCCGGACGCTTTTAAATTTGCTGAACCCAGAATACCAGGGCTGGATTATAGTTTTAGCGGATTAAAAACTTCTTTCCTTTACTTTTTACGCGATAATCTGAAAAAAGATGAGGCATTTATTCAAAACAACCTGCCTGACTTAGCAGCTTCACTGCAACAAACTATCATTGACATTCTGTTGAAGAAATTGAAACTTGCCGCCCAAGAAACCGGAATTAAGCAAATTGCAATTGCCGGTGGCGTAAGTGCCAACAGTGGCTTGCGTGAGGCTGTTACGCTGATGGCCGAATCGGAGGGTTGGGAGGTGTTTTTGCCGGCAAGGAAATTCACTACCGATAATGCAGCCATGATTGCCGTGGCTGGATATTTCAAGTTTCTGGAGGGGGATTTTGCTTCTCAAAGCCTGACTCCGTATGCCCGTAGCACTTTTCGTTAGGATTAGAAAATCTGATAACGGACAGAAAGAGCCTGTCCCGGTTATTCGTCAAGTGTGATAAAACGGTCCTCGCCTGCCAGAAAAAAAGTCTTGCTGTACGGATCGTATCTCCAATAGCGTTCACTACGCTTATCTTGCGGGAGATTTTTATCCAACTCGCTGTTCAACAGCAGATCGAAGGTGTAACCCGCGTAAACCCTGCCCAAATCGTACGCAAACTCGTAAAGCATGGCTGTACTGATGGTGTCGGTGTTGAACATATACCGCATTTGACCTGAGAACTGGTCATAGTCGAAAGCGCCAACAACCTCATCAACAAGCATATCTGTTGCAAATTGGATGAGCGGCTTAGCGTGGATGTCATTAATCGGCATGATCTCAAACCAGGAATTCACATAAACGGCATTTAGGTTGTGGTCGTGGTAATAGGTCTGCCCAAACAACTGGGTTTCATCACGAAAAGTATAAATGGTTTCTTCCAGTTCTATTTGGGCCACCGTTATTTGAACAGCATTCGTGTCGATATTCATGAAGGCCTGCATTTGGTTTTCGGTAAAAACCTGAAATCCGAATTTGGTTAACTCTTTGGTGTAGCCCAACAGGTAATTGGCCATGAACAGGGAGTCGTTGAGGTGTTTTAGATACAGGCTGTTGTTCAGGAGTACTTCCGCTTTGCGTTCTTCCTCAACCGGCCCAAGCGAGTCGAGGAGGTATACTTTCTGGTTGATTTTAAATAATTTATCCGGTTGTAACACCATTATTTTTGTTGCCTTTGCTTTCTGAGTGTACGACATAGCCAACTTTCGCTCCGAGCTGCATCCCTGAATAACAAAGACAAGTGTGCTGAGCAAAAACGTAATACAAAGCCGATGGGCGATATTTTTATTCCATTTCATTCCACAAAAATAGAAACTTATTGTCAATCCCTTAAACGAAAATCAATACGCCTTAGTATAAATTCGGTTGAAGCAGGTTTCATTTCCAATTCTCAGGTAGTCAGAATGGGGGTAAAGATTAAATTACAGCGTGTTCAGCGATTTGCTTCCGATTTTTAAATTTTTGGAATCAGAACGAACTTATATTATATTTGCCCTCAAAGTTATCGGTGTTCTCCCCGATATCAGTGTGCTCGATAACATAAACGACTAATCTATGACTACTACAGCCAACGATGCTGAAAACCTCTCCCGTATCCGTGAGATACTGCTGGGTTCGCAACTTGAGAATTTCGAAAACGACTTGCTCAAGACGAAGGAAGAGGTGTCTGCTTCATTACAAAGCCTTGAAAATACTATTCAGCACTTGCAGGATCAGCACCAGCTTGATCTTCAAAATCTTACTGATGAGCTTTTAAAACAAACCACAGAACTTTCGGGTCGTGTCACTTCTGCTGCTAACAGTTTACAGGAGCTGAGGCTTGCCATGGAGTCTTCTTTTGAAAGAATATCTTCCAAACTTGGAGAAGAAGTTGCTGGTTTGAATACGCTCATCGAACAGAACAGGCAGCTTGTTAACGAACAGTCAACGATGTTGGCTGAAGTGGAATTGAAGCTGACCAGGTTGCAAAACACTTCGGTAGACAAAAAACGGTTGTCGGCTGTTTTAAACCAGCTGGCCATGGAACTTTTAAAAGGGGAAGAGGATGAGTGAAGGTGTTAAGCGATCGGCAGGTATTAATCCGATGTCTGCCGGACAAATGACAGAGCTGCGTCGGGCTATCACAGGGCTCGACAAAGAGGAATTTCAGCGACTGAGTGATCTGGTGCAAAATCCTGAACTTTTTTCTGAAGAGATAAGTTTGCTGTTGCCCTTATCCATCAAAAAATTATTCGACAAAGGAGAAATCGATATCGAGTCGTTGCGGGGGCTAGTTGAGCAGGTGCTTGAGCAGAGTGTGAAGCAAAACCCACGCTCTCTGGCCAATATACTTTTCCCGATTATGATGCCGGCCATTCGAAAAGCTGTGGCCGAGGACATCACCAAAATGGTAGATACACTGAACACCTCGTTGGAGTATGGGTTTTCGCTGAAGCGCATGGGATGGCGGTTGCAGGCACTTTTTAGTGGTCGAAAATATGCTGAAATTGTGTTGTCGCACGCCTACGTTTTTAAAGTAAATCAGGTATTTTTAATACATAAAAGTACCGGTTTGCTGTTGCACCAGGTTCAGGATGCTGATTTACAGCAAACCAGCGATGCCGACATGGTCTCATCGATGCTGTCAGCAATTAAGGACTTTGTTCAGGACTCCTTTCAGCGCGGAAGCGACGAGGGGCTGGATACCATCAAGGTGGGGAATTTCAATATCTGGATGGAACAAGGGCCTCATGCCATTATTGCCGCCACTGTAGAAGGAAATGCACCCGGAGAATTAAGGCTGATCATGAAAGAGGCCATGGAGGCCATTCATGTAAACTTAAGTTATGAGTTAAATAATTTTCAGGGTGATACCGAGGTGTTTAACACCAAGGACCGCTTTTTGCAAAACTGCCTTTTAAAAGAAAAAAAGGAAGTAAAAAAGAAACCACCCTATGCTCTCACGGCAATTTTGGCTGCTTTACTTGTTGCTCTTGGGTATTGGATTTACATGAGGGTTGATGAAAACCAGAGATTCGATCATTTGATCAAGGCAATCAATAGTCTACCCGGCGTGCTGGTGACTGATAGCTATAAACAGGACGGTCTTTTTATTGTTGAGGGGATGACTGATCCTGAGGTGGGTGATTTCAATTCCCTCGTTTTAAACCAGGGTTTTGATAGCGATGCTGTTCGTTTTCAGATGGAAGAATTTATTTCTCTCGACAAGCAAATTGTGCTGAAAAGAGCCAATCGGTTGCTGACTCCTCCTGATTCCATAACACTTTCGGTTAAAGGTGACACTTTGTTGGCTACCGGAAATGCAGATGGAGAGTGGATAAGGTTTGCTGAAAACCGGGCCATGGCTATAACCGGAGTTTCTTTTTTTCAGATGCGGGGAAATGTAATTCATTCCAGGCACGAACCTGAGCCAATGATGGAGCAGCTGGAACGAAGTGTTCTGGCGATAGAAAACTATTATTTTGTTTTTGAGTTTGGGGAAGTGCAACTCGATAGTTTGCAAAAAGAAGATTTTGATCTGCTCATTACCGAGGTGAAAACAGTGCTCAATTTCGACTTTAATCAGGATTCTATCCCTGCCATCGAAATCATTTCGCATACTAGTTTCAGTGGAAATCCTGAAGCTAACTCAGCTAAAGCGCAACAGCGCGCCGACCGTTTTATTGATTTTATGATCGCAGCCGGCATTCCTGTGGAGGTGTTGATACCAAAAGTGGTTTTTATTGAAGATGCAAACGACGGACTTCCGGTGCGTTCCGTGTCTTTTAAGGTTAAATATGTTACTCCTGCTTCATTATGATAAAGAAAAAAGTATGTATGCTCGGCGCGTTTGCTGTTGGCAAAACAAGTTTAGTTCAGCGCTATGTTAAAAGTATTTTCTCCGAAAAATACCAAACCACCATCGGAGTAAAAATTGATAAAAAAACAGTTGTGGTGAATCAAACTGAGGTCGATTTGTTGTTGTGGGATATCCATGGCGAAGATGATTTTCAGAAGGTTAAATCTTCTTATATAGTTGGTTCATCCGGGTATTTCATTGTTATTGATGGAACACGTGCCGAGACTTTTGCCGTAGGGTTGGAATTGTTAAAATTGGCGCAATCAGCGGCTCCTGCCGCCTCATGTGTTTTTCTTTTCAACAAAGCCGATATAAAATCTGAATGGGAAATTACTGAAAAACAGAGTAATGAAATAAGAACAATGGGATTTGAGGTGATCGAAACCAGTGCAAAAGATAATTTGTCGGTAAATGAGGCTTTTAACCACATCGCCGCCTTGATGTTAAAGTAATAAGTTATGCTAAGGAATCTTCCGGAAAACATTTTGAAATATCTTGTTGATCAAGTACCGCCCTATACAGGGATACTGATTGTAAAAACCTCCGCCGAAGGAATTGTGCAGGGGTGGCATGGCGATCCTGCCGATTATCTCAGTGAGGCTTTGATGATAAATGAGGATTTGTCGGATCAGGTGGCTGCTCTGTTTGGTATGATCCCGCCATTGGTTAGCCCGATGGTGTTGTCGCGTATCGAAATGCACAATGAATGTATAGCCGACATTCATATTGTGGAGGATGAAGAACTGAATGAGTTTTGGATCTTTTTTGTCAACCAAACCAAAGAGGTTGAGGGCATTCGCGATTTTTTACAAAGATTAAACGAAAGTAAATTATCGGCGGCCAAATCGAATTCTGATAATCCATTTGGGGCATTGCACTTGTTGGATCTGGCTACTTTTAAGCCACAATCCGATGGACTTTTTTCTGTTGTTGGTGAGCTCCCACATTGGTTTCAAACACTTTCGTCTGTTGAGGGACAAATCAAAGGCCGTATACAGCTTGCCGACATGTTTCCGTTTATGGAAGTGTTTTTGCCTGAAGCCACTGCTTTTTGGGACAAACAACGCAACGGTAATTTTAAATCGGGCGTGTGGAGCGAAAATACTAAGAGCGGCAATACCTTGTACTTAAATGCCTATGCCATTAATTTTAATGGTGTTGGCTACCTAATGATTCGTCCGCTTTACCAGGAGTTTGACGGCGAAATGGAGGTAATGCAGCGCGCTCGTGAGCAAAGTCTGGCCTTCGAGAAACTGGCCAAGGCTGAACGAAAACTAAAAGATCTGCTGGATTACAAAGATAAATTCGTTTCCATTGTTTCACACGATTTGCGTTCACCCGTTGCATCGGTTTTGTCTATTGCCCAGATGCTGAATGCAGACGAAGGTTTTCTGGCTCAAATTTCCGATTTCAATCGCGAAATGTTGAACAATATCCAACAGGAAATGCTGAGGTTGCTCGATTATAACGACAAACTCTATAACTGGTCGAATCTGGAGTTGGGGAATTTTACACTCGTGACTTCGAGAATTCAGCTTTTAGAATTGGTTACCCAGGCTGAGCGTACTGCACAACCCAAATTGAAAGAAAAACACATTGAAATGCAGGTGGAGGTGCCTTCCGGTTTTTTGGTGGAAGTGGATACAACTTTGTTCGCCCAGGTGTTGAATAACCTGGTTGCGAATGCTTTAAAATTCACTGCCGAAGGTGGCAAACTGACCGTAAGCGCAAAAAAGGGTGAAGGTTTTTATGTGCTTAGCCTTGCCGATTCAGGTGTAGGTATGTCAAAGGAGGTGGCTGATCAGCTATTTCAGGGGTTTGTCAGGCAGAGCACATTGGGCACTAAAGGCGAAAAGGGAACAGGATTGGGTATGGGAATCGTGAAAAAGATTCTCGATGCGCATGGTTTCGACATCAAAGTGGATTCGGTGGTGGGTGAGGGAACAACCTTCTCCATCTACCTTCCGGCCATCTGATTACAAAGTTTTAAACATGATCAGCGTTAAAATTAAGGAAAATGAATCACAAATGATAAACTAAGGTTTAATTATTTTAACTTTGTACCTTTCAGTTTGTGTTGTTATGGGAACAAAAGAAAAATCGGTTACAAGTTCAAAGACTTCATCAAAAGAGGATGTATTACACGATCTGATCCTTTTTAACGACGACTTCAATACCTTTAACTACGTGATTGAAGCCTTAGTAGAAGTTTGTGGTCACGACTTTATGCAGGCCGAAAATTGCGCTTTAATAGCGCATTATAAAGGGAAATGCCCGGTAAAAAAGGGCACCTTGTCGCTGTTGAGCACCATGAAACGTGAGCTCGATTTCAGGGATCTGACAGCTGAGGTGGTTTAAGTGATTTAATTTGATTTAACTAGAATATAGAATATGTGGTCAATAATACTGGTGCTTGTCGTAATTGGGTTTTTAATGCTGTTGCTCGAAATTCTTGTTATTCCCGGAACGGGTGTGGCCGGGGTTTTAGGCTTTGCCTTGATGGCTGTTGGTGTTTGGATCGCTTACCGTGATCAGGGAATGGTGGCCGGCCACTGGGTGCTTTCGGCAACTCTGGCTGTTAATCTGGTCGGGATCGTGGTGGCCTTGCGATCGAAAACATGGAAAAAAGCCGCGCTTACAACTGAGATTTCAGGAAAGGCTGGACAGAACGTTGACTCAAATGTTCAGGTGGGCGATCGCGGAATTACAATCTCCCGTTGCGCTCCTGTGGGCACTGTCGAATTTAATGATCAATTGCTTGAAGTCACCACCCAATCGAAGTTTATCGAACCTAAAAAAGAGGTCGAAATAATTCATATTGAAGGAAATAAAATCATTGTTAAACAAATTTAATTTATCGTTATGGATGGTATGTATGTATATGTAGCTTTAGGAGTAGGAGTTATATTTTTACTGTGGATTTTACTCTATTTTATCCCTGTAGGCCTGTGGTTTACAGCACTGGTTTCTGACGTAAGAATTTCGCTTCTGCAGCTGGTGCTGATGCGTTGGCGGAAAGTGCCACCCAGCATTATCGTCAACAGCCTGATTACTTCAACCAAAGCAGGCTTGCGTTTACAACGCGATGACCTGGAAGCGCATTATCTGGCCGGTGGCCGGGTGCAGAAAGTGGTGAACGCTTTAATCTCGGCTGAGAAAGCCAACATCGCCCTCGATTTTAAAACCGCAACGGCCATTGACCTGGCCGGACGTGATGTGCTTGAAGCTGTTCAAATGTCAGTCAACCCGAAAGTTATTGACACCAAACGTGTGGCCGCCGTGGCAAAAGATGGTATCCAGCTGATTGCCATCGCCAGGGTAACTGTGCGTGCCAACATCAAGCAATTGGTCGGGGGAGCAGGTGAAGAAACTGTCCTTGCCCGTGTAGGTGAGGGGATTGTGTCATCTATCGGATCGGCCAACTCGCATAAATCAGTGCTCGAAAATCCTGACAGCATCTCCAAGGTGGTGCTTAATAAGGGACTCGACAGCGGAACGGCCTTTGAAATTCTGTCTATCGATATCGCCGATATTGATATAGGAAAGAATATTGGAGCAGAACTGCAAATAGATCAGGCCAATGCCGATAAAAACATTGCTCAGGCTAAAGCGGAAGAACGCCGTGCTATGGCTGTGGCTAGCGAGCAGGAAATGAAAGCCAAAGCGCAGGAAGCTCGCGCCAATGTTATTCAGGCCGAAGCCCAAATCCCCATGGCTATTGCGGAAGCCTTCAGAAATGGAAATCTGGGTATCATGGACTATTACCGTTATAAAAATATCCAGGCCGATACCAACATGCGCGAATCGATCGCCGAGAACCCTGGTATAGAGGGTGACTCATCCAATAAATAGGTACAACACACTGCGCAGGAATGGATAAAGTTCCTGCGCGGTTTTTCTTTTCCTGCCCTTCATCTTAAAGTTAGTTTACGACTCGTTTCATGCAAAAAACCACTCAGGAATATCTAATTCAGCTGGAAAATCTTTTTGGTCAGTCTGCTTTGAAGGTATCGCATGATGATGCTGAAAGCATAAAAAAGGCTTTCTTTATAGCTGAAAAATGTTACGGTGATAAGCTTACCCCTGACGGCAAGTCGCTGATGGAACGTAATCTAGATATTGCTGAAATTGCAGTGCGTGAAATCGGTCTCGGCCCAACTTCGGCTATTTGCAGTCTGTTGCATAGTATTAACCCCGATGGGGATTATGGAATTAAGCAAATTCGTGCCGATTTTGGCGATCAGGTGGCGGATATTCTTGAAGGGTTTGTTAAAATCAGTAACCTGGCCACCGAGCGTATTTCCTTGCAGTCAGAGACTTTCCGTACTTTGTTTTTGTCGATCGTCGACGACATGCGTGTTATCCTGATCAGGTTGGCACACCGACTTAGCGATATCCGTCATCCTGAATGGATGAAGGGCAGAGAGCAGCTGGTTCATGATGAAGTGAAATACCTGTATGCCCCGATGGCTCACCGTTTGGGTTTGTATCGTGTAAAAGCTGAGTTCGAGGAGCAAGTAATGCTCTTTGAACATCCTGAGATCTATCGCCAGATTGAAAACCAGTTGCAACAAACCAAAACCAAACGTGAGGTATACATTAAAGATTTTGTCCGGCCTATCGAGCGGGAAATGCACCGTCTGGGCTTTGATTTTTCCATAAAATGGCGGGCAAAGTCTATTCCGTCGGTTTGGGCCAAGATGAAAAATCAACAGGTTGATTTTGAGGAGGTGTTCGACTTGTTTGCTGTACGAATTATCATCAACAGCAAGGCTAAGTCGGAGCTCGAAGATTGTTGGCGTGCCTATTCGGTGGTCACCAATATTTACCAGCCCAACCCCAAACGGTTACGCGACTGGGTAACTGTCCCAAAGTCAACAGGGTATGAATCGCTGCATACTACAGTGCTTGGTCTCGACAACAGGTGGGTTGAGGTTCAGATCAGGTCGGTGCGGATGGATGAAGTAGCCGAAAAAGGCCAGGCAGCCCATTGGCAATACAAAGGGGTCATGAACCGCAAAAATACCGAGGACTGGTTATCGCAGGTGCGTGATCTTCTGGAAAACCCAAACCAGCCCAAACACGATGATTCATATCGCAGTGCCACAAAATCCAAACAGCAAAGCGTGTTCGTGTTCACGCCAAAAGGCGATTTGAAACAGTTCCCCTCTGGTTCGACAATTCTCGATTTTGCTTTTGGAATCCATACCGATGTGGGTTCTACATGCCGTGGTGCCAAGGTCAACGAGAAAGTTATGCCCATAAGGTATGTGTTGCGAAATGGCGACCGTATTGACGTCATCACCTCAAAAAACCAAAAACCAAAACTCGATTGGCTTTCGTTTGTGGCTACTGAAAAAGCCCGTACGCGAATCAAACGTGCCCTCAAAGAGGAAAAATACAAGGTGGCCGATTTAGGTAAGGAGATTCTGACCCGTAAGCTAAAAAACTGGAAGATAAAAAACTCCGATCTGTTAATAAGTCACCTCGTAAAGCACTACAAAGTGGATGCCGGTGTGGATTTGTATTATCTGTTTGCTGTACACAAAATCGATTTGGCGGATGTAAAGATTGTGGCCTTGCGATTTGTTGAATCACAGCAGGATGACAAGATTCAGGATCGGGAAGTAAACCAGGAGATCAAAGGTGACTCCAAAAGCTATTCTCCTGATGACGAGTCAGAAGATGTGCTGTATATTGGCGAAAACCTTAAAAATGTGGAGTATAGATTGGCTAAATGTTGTACGCCAATCCCGGGAGATAAGGTTTTTGGCTTTATTACTACGCAAGGCGGTATTACTATTCACCGCAAAAATTGCCCGAATGCGGCACGCTTGCTCAGTCATTACGCTTACCGTGTGATGGAAGTGAAATGGATTAGCTCATCGCAGCCAAAACATTGGTTGGCTAATCTTAAAATCACCGGAAAGGATGAGCTGGGCGTTGTGGGGGCTATCACAAAAGTGATTACGGATGACCTCAGAGTGAATATGCGCTCGGTCAATTTCCAAACAAAGGGAAAGCAATTTGAGGGACGTATATCGGTCCATGTTCGTGACAACGAGCACCTGGATCAGCTTATACATAAACTTGGAAAAGTACAGGGAGTAGAAAAAATCGTTCGACTGAAATAGCGGCCATAAAGAAATAAGGAACTAATCATGTATTCCAAAAAAAAGCCGACCCTTAGTGGATCGGCTTTTTTGGTGTAGGTGTGTTCATAAGTTATTGCTTGATCAGTTTGAATGCGCTGGTTTGTCCGCTGAAGTTGAAAAGGGTAAGGTTGTAAAATCCCGGGCTGAGATTCTCGGCATCAAAGACCAATTGATTATTTCCTTCTTGCAGTCTTTCGTTTCCAAAAATGTATTTCTTGCCCATCAGGTCTGTGATTTGATAGTTGATGGTAGTGCTTGACTCACTCTGGAGGGTGAGATAAAAGTTGTTTGACGAAGGGTTGGGAAAAACACGCATAGCGTCAAACATAAATGATTCACCCACTGAAGTTACATTGCCTAACTCCAACAATTCTCCACCTGAAGGCAGTGCAACCCACAAACCAAATGCCGGACCATTGTTGTTGGCTGCCGGGCTTAAGAATCCGGAGGCTATGATGGTAATAGCTTGATCTTGAAGACTACTTATGTCGGCGGTATAGGATGCCACAGTTTGTGTGCCCGTTTCGTCTCTGATGTCGAGGATGAAAGCGGTGGCAGGCAAATCCAGGTATCCCTGGTATTCGCCATACGACAGGTTGTCAACAATTGTACCTGCTCCAACAAGCGTTTCTACCACGTCAACAGTCGGTGCATCGGTGGCTCCATGCCACACCAGCACGTCTACATTGCCTGATGTTGAAGACATTTCTTTGGCTTCGGCAATCACTTCCAGTGTAAAAGGTGTGTTGGGAGAGTACATGCCCGACCCCACTGTTCCGCTGGCTATCACGATATAAGTCTTGCTGCTTTCGAGTAAAAAAGTTTGCCGAAACAAGGCGTTTACCGTATCGGTACTGCCAGGAAGGGCAACTGATACATCGAAGTAAGTTCCTGCCGGAGCATCGATAAAAGGGGATGCCGTTCTGAACATAAAATCGTTTAACAGTGGTGCATCGTTAAGCCAGATGTCTACAGAACCAGCATCGGTAGCGGCACTGTTGTGTATAACCTGAAGGCGTGCAGGAGTGATGCTTTTTCCCGGAAGCTGAGCTACGAGACCATCAGGAAAAACTGCGATAAGTCCAAAAGGTTCATCACCAACGGCATTTTCCGGGTCAAGAAAGCCTGTAGCCAATACGGTGATAGCGTTGTCGGCGAAATCGGTGACGTTCACATCAAATTCAGCAGCGGCAATTCCTGCCTGTGTTCTGATCTGAATATCGAAGTCGGTGGCCGGTAAATTGACATAGGAACCAATGTCCTCGCCAAATCCGAGATCAGGAACTAATTCGCCGGCGGGTATCTGGACTTCATAAATGTCAACCACAGGTGCGTCGTATGCTCCATGGATAATGTTCAGGCTAACTTCGTCAGCTCCTTGATTTGAGGCTTGTTCCTGTCCAATATAGGCACGTAAGTCGAACGCAGTAGCCCCTGTTTCGTTGAGTCCACCGCCGGCGACTACGGTGTAGGTCATGTTTTCGTCCAATAAAAACGACTTTTTGAAAATTGCACCAATGGTGTCGGTGGAGCCCGGAGCGCAAATCGACAAATCGAAGGAGGAACCCGCAGGCGCATCTATATAAGGTGATGCAGCTTTGTAGCTGAAATCGTCAATAAGCAGTTGGTCGTTAATCCACAGATCAACGGTGGCAGCCGCCGGATCGGGGCAATTGTGGATGGCCTGCACACGGGCAGTCTGGCTTTGAGCTGATATCGCAAATAGTGCGATCAAAACGGTTAGTAAAGTGAATCTGGTTTTCATAGTAAAAGATTTAGTGTTTAACAAAATTTCAGCAAAGATAAACAAAAAAATGCAAAAGTCAAGTAAATGTCTAAAAAAAATAAAAAAAAATTAAACAAAAAAATTTGTAATAACGCTATAAACAGATATTGATTCCTTAAATGATTAATAAAATGGTATATACATTAAACAAAGAATAGTTATTTTATTTATTTCCGTGTATTTGATTTTGTTTATGTACATTTGCCAATGAATTTGTCTGTTTAATCTTCTTGCTTAAAATGATGAACAATATTTCTACTTTGTTTTCCATAAAAGATTTAAAAAACTTATCAAAAATAAAAA
>Ga0180009_10002758_pt1 | contig 20521 bp, 16 predicted proteins | sample OS_PC_MetaG_FD_123537 | JGI IMG/M metagenome (GOLD analysis project Ga0180009, IMG submission 123537) | Groundwater microbial communities from the Aspo Hard Rock Laboratory (HRL) deep subsurface site, Sweden - OS_PC_MetaG | ecosystem: Environmental > Aquatic > Deep subsurface > Groundwater...
AAAAAGAAAAAGAAAAAGTCGGATCTTGAGAGGCGTGCGCAAAAGCAATCATCGCTTTCGTCCTGGCAGCTGCCGCAGGTTTCGATCATCAAGAAGGGCAAAAAGGACTGGTGATGGAACGCTATTCACATAAATACGAGCGGATTGAAAAAAGGTACGGTAGATGGGGAATATTTGCGGTTTTTGGCGTTTTGCTCGTTATATACTTTTGTTTTTGGACAGCACGTCGATCGCCGCTTTGGAGAACAACCGTAGTTATCGCAAACGACCCCGTGGTTGTGGTGTCGATAGACAGTCAACAGCGCAGGGCGGCGGTTATTGTTGTGCCGGCTGACACTCAAATAGAAGCAGTCAGTGGATATGGGCAATATTCCCTTGAATCTCTCTGGAAACTGGGAGCGATCGATAAAAAAGACGGAGATATTTTGGCAGAAAGCATACAGGAGCTTCTTGGCATTCCCGTACAATGGTACATTGGGCCGTCAAAAGAGAATAATATATGGACAGTTTCAGACCCGCAGGCTCTTGTGAGCCATGTCTTCTCTTTGCAGGGCCTTGTCAGGTATATTTCTTCCTCTTACCGGACTAACATGCCTTTCTTACGGATGGTTCGATTAAAAGTAGCGCTCAATGGTGTAGCAGGGAATCAATATAAACGTATTGTCCTTGTGCCTGATAATGCGATAACGATGAAGGAGCAGCCTGACGGGACAACGATGCCAACGGTAGACCTCTCACGGCTTGATGTATTGCTTGGAAATATGTTTGAAAACGAGAAAATCCGCAAAGACGCTGAAAGCGTCGCTATATACAATACTACAAGCATATCAAGTTTAGGTAGCAGGGTGGGGCGCATGCTTTCCAAACTCGGAGTGTTTGTTGTGTCGATAGGAAATAATCCTGTAGGGCTGTCGCAGTGTGAACTTGAGGGATCGTCCGAAGCGTTAAATCGCGAAACTGCTAAGATGATAGACGCGATATTTCATTGCCGCAAGATATCCGCGCGCGGAATGCTTCGGGCAGATTTAGAACTACGCTTGGGTATGGATTATGCCAAACGTTTCGTTCATGAGGGGAATTAGTTAGCTGTATCTTCGATGGCTTCGTCCGATTCTCCTGTGGCGGCGGTATTAGGGACATCATCGGGGATAAGTTTACGTACAAAAGGAATGTATGTGGCAGTTGTAAGAAAAGAGGGTTGATTTGCAAAACGTTTGCCTCTCGACACTTCCCGAATAACAATGATAAGAACGTTTTTCGCAACACCCTTCATAATTGCCTGATAAGTATTTCCGGCAGTCATAAGTTTAATGAGCTTAAACGATATATCATCGGGAAGCGCTCCCAGATATACCCCCTCGTCATTACGAACTTCTACGACATGGTTTTTGGCTTTGAGGTATACTTCCTGACCGGGTGAGAGAGAAGAGAGGATATGTATGGGGGCCACATTGATGCATTCGATAATTTTGGTTTTTCCCGGTTCTGCTAAAAAAGCGTGCGCAGAAATCTGTATTGTGCCGGTATTCCGGACGTTTTTTTTCCGCAGAGTCGAGAGCTTTCTGAGGTTTTTTAATGCAATTTGGTTATATGCGTCTATATTTAATATTTTTTGAAACGTACGTTTGGCCGACGTGAATTGATACATCTTTAGTTGGGCAAATCCTAAACGGTTCAACGCATCGATATTGTGGGGATTGTGTTCCAGAATTGAGTTGTTTATGCGTATTGCTTCTTTCCAATTCTGATTCAGAGCTGCTTCTATAGCTGATTCTGCCGTTGGCGCTTTTTCTTGCCTGACGCCGGAGGATGATCGAGTCGACATGGGCAACAGTGTATCGTTTTCTTGAGAAAAGTCAAGCGAGAAAGTAAAATAGAGAAGCTACTAATTTATGAGCGGTCATTCTAAATGGTCAAAGGTCAAACATCAAAAAGCCGTCACGGACGTTGTGAAGGGCCAGGCGTTTACCAAGGCAAGCCGCGCGATCACGATAGCCGTACGTGAGGGTGGGGGAGCAACTGACCCTAATAATAATTTTCGTCTACGGCTTGCTATAGAGAAAGCACGTGCGGTAAACATGCCGAAAGATACGATAGAGCGGGCGATTGCGAAAGGGAAAGGCGAGGGTGATAAAAACATTCGGTCACTCATGTACGAAGGTTATTGTCCTGGTGGCGTGGCTGTTATTGTGGAGGCAGCTTCGGACAACAATCAGCGTACGGTAGCATTGGTGAAGAACATATTTGACCGGTACCAAGGTTCACTTGCCCAACCAGGCGCTGTAAGCTATTTGTTCGAGCGCTGTGGAGTATTAACTGTGCCTGTGAATTCGGGAGCGTACGACCATGTATTATCCGTAGCTCTTGATGCAGGAGCGAAAGATTTTTTTGTTCGTGATGACGTGTATGAGATATACACGTTGCCACAAAACCTGCATGATATGAGTAAAAAGTTTGAGTCAGTGCATCTGCCCGTAGATAATCAGGAAATCATTATGAGATCGATCACGACTGTCTCTGTTACTGATGATATGCATGAAAAAATCATGACTTTATGTAAGGAGATGGAAGCGCTGGATGATATAATGCGTGTTTATACCAATGAAGCATAGCATAGTGATCAATAATATTCTTCAGGGATGGGTGCGTATGTTTGGGCACGCATTTAGGAAGTGGTGGAAAAGGCGGGAGCGTAGTAGCCTCGGCTTCACCAAAAGGCAGGAATTTGTGCTGGGTACTGCAATCCTCACTCTTGGACTTGTATTGACCCAGCTGGCACCAATAGACTGGCGGTATCCGATGGTGGTGAGCTTGTCGGTAGCCGCATGGCTTGTGGCAGCACTTGTTTTACGGGAAGATCTTAAAGGGGTAGAGTGGGTGACGCTTCTGGCGCTACCCGTATTGTTCACAGGATCGGTTTCTTCTTTCTATTTTCTCTTGCCCGTCCGCTGGCTTACTCGTGTGCCGGTGGCCGCTTTATATGCTATTGCGATATACGGACTACTTCTCACGCTTAATATCTATAACGTGTCGGCAAACCGTACGATTGCACTTCTTCGCGCAGCGCACACTGTGGGCTTTCTTCTGACTCTTATAACGTTTTTTCTGTTAACGCATACCATTCTGGCATTCCGTTTGTCAGGACTTACTAATATGAGTTTTCTGGCGTTATGTAGTGCTGTTCTTATTCTGCAATCGCTTTGGTCCGTAGATCTGGAAGCATACATCAGCAGGCGAGTGTGGCAACTTACAGGAGCGTTGACCTTGTCGATTTTGGAAGTCGGATGGATACTTTCTTTTTGGCCGGTCAGAAGCACCCTGCAGGCTCTTTTTCTGACAACATTTACTTACAGTCTCTTGGGGATGGCGCAACAGTATTTGGCTAATCGAATGTACAAGCGTACATTGATAGAATTTTTTGCGGTAACGATTATCGTTTTAATTATTGTTATTATAACGACAAATTGGCGCGAATTGATATAAAAACCAGACAGAGTGGGGGAAATAGGGGAGGGACATGATATAGTTTGATATTGGTATTGAGGTTGGTAAATACAAAACTATAGGGTAATGTGTGGATAATTCTTTTCACGGTTTGGCGAGCAAATTTTCACAAATGTTTTCTAAGCCTCTAAGCCTCTAAGCTTCTCTTTCCTCTCTTGAGTACACAATGTGTGCGAAAAAGTGGTGCTTTAGATTGTTCTAACGTGCCAAATTAATAAAGTAGGGAAAAGAAATAGTTCAAAAATCAGCCTCAAAAAGTAGAGTTTAGCGCGTACTGAAGGGCTAAAAATACCCGAAAACTTGATCTTCCTGCCAGATCAACACGTAGTGTTAGCTTCGATTTTATTGATTTAGCACGTAATAACGCGCTAAATAGTGTCGTTTCAAAAAAATCCGAAAGCCATTATATGATGTAACAGGGCTCGCGTTACCCATTCTTCTGTATTATTTGCAACGCAATGTCACAAAGGGATAAAGCAACAAGAGTCTTGCTCTGTCGCTAGAATCCTCGGAGGCACACTCCTCTTTTATTCATGCAATAAAGTTTTGAGCCACTAAAGACAGGGAATGAACCCAATATGTCGTACAATAATACTTTTGCGACGTAGCGTCCTACGTGTGCAAAAGTCTGCGTCCGTTGTTGCGACGTTTATGAATCGTCGCAAAACGGACTTTATGTATCATTTGCTGAATGCTTTTCCTTGGTGCTCTCTATTGTTGCGACCTGAATATATCAACTCACTTATGGGCTGGAATCGTTGCGGATATTTGTTTTAGACGATCAATGAGCCATCGGTTCGATTTAAGACCCCTTGTAGGTCATTACAGAGGCTTAAAACTGAAGCTAAATTTTGCCGAACTCGTATGTCCCCAAAATCCGGGTTTTTGATGGGTGTGCGCCGGCATTAGTTTCCACTAAGGTTATGTCTTTTGCGATAAATGATCCGACATGCGTATTTTTCAGCGTTGTAAGTTTTGCCAAGAATTCCGGTGACGGTTTATAGGACTTATTTTAGCATATTGACATTTTTTCAGATGTCGTACATTGTTAGATTAGGTATGTTACTGGCGCAGCTCATTAAGGAATTTTTCGAATACCTTGAAATTGAACGGAATGTTTCTCATTTGACTATACGTAATTATGCTCACTATTTGAATCGATTTTTAAGCTTCCTGACGGCCCGTATACCCTCCCCTGCTCCTTCTGATATCACGCCGGATGCCATTCGGGAATTCCGTTTGTTTTTGTCACGTTTCGTAGACAGCCATGGAATTACCCTAAAACGCGTGACCCAGAACTATCACATGATTGCCATAAGGAGTTTCTTGAAGTACCTAAACAAAAGGGATATCGACGTCCTGTCACCTGATAAAATTGATCTTCCGAAAGCAGAAAGCAGGTCTCTTAAATTTCTGGAGCGGGAGCAAATCGAACGGCTTTTGAACATGCCTGAGATAAGCAAACGCGAGGGGTTGAGGGATAAAGCAATTCTTGAAGTTTTGTTTTCGACGGGACTTCGTGTGTCGGAATTGGTCGCGTTAAACCGCGATCAAATCAATCTTGAGCGCCGGGAATTTGGGGTTATTGGCAAAGGAAGACGCGCTCGTGTTGTATTTCTCTCAACTTCTTCGGTGGATTGGCTTAAGCGATATATTGACAGCCGGGAAGATAACGCACGAGCACTTTTTATCCGCTATAGCGGTAAAAAGCCCAATCCTGATGATAAATATGGCGAGTCACTGCGGTTGACTGCGCGAAGCGTGCAGAGGCTGGTAGAAAAGTATGTGAAGAAAGCCCGGTTGCCTGTCAAAATTACACCGCATGGTCTGAGGCACAGCTTCGCTACTGATCTTCTCACCGGCGGAGCAGATTTGCGGGCTATTCAGGAAATGTTAGGTCACAAAAATATTTCAACAACCCAGATATATACCCATATTACCAATCCGCAATTGCGGCGCATTCACGAGCAGTTTCACAGAAAGGGGTAATACTGAAAACCGTGTACCTCCTACGGCTCCGTCGGGAGAAAGAGTTTAGCAGTTGATATCGTAAAACGAGGCAGAAGCGCGGCGTCTTTGGCTACCACTAGCATAAGCTGCTGCTGCCAGCGCCGGACGAGCCTGAACTTACGACCACGTTTTGTGACTTTCCTGCGTTTGAGGTCATAATCCATCCAGCGGCCGCGGAAATCCTGCCAATCAAACGACCGTTTTTTCCCGGAGTAGCTGTCCAAAAGTACGATTCTGCTTTTGCTGGCCATGTATGAGGCAACTACTGCCCAGTGTCCGGATTCGGGATGCGGTTCGTCATTGTCATCAAGCGCGTTGAGATACGCGACCATTACTGCTCGTATGTGATTAGGAGGGTACCGCAGAGCGCTTTGCAAGTGATGCAGTGTCGCGTATTCTACGGCAAGGACCGACAACCCAAGTTTATTCATCGCGGCGATCATATTTCTTGTGGAGGTTCCGTTTCTGTTTGTCTTGGAAAGCGTTACAAGCGTCCCCAGGGATCGTCGTTTACCCAGGACTGCCAGGGCGAGTTTTATTGCAGCTGGGCCGCACGTTACTTCGTCCGGTTGTTCGATTGGTTTTATGTGGCTTCTACCCATAAAAATTCCTTTTAAAAAAAAGAGAAAGGGGGCGTGATTACTGTCTATTTTACGACTTACCGATGGTTTCGACAAGACCGATAGTAAGTTTGTTTATAAAGCTTGAGATCGTGCAGCTTCAACGAGGTTTGCCATAAGGCATGCTACGTTGACCGGGCCTACCCCTCCGGGAGTGGGTGTATAGAAACCTGCGATTTTCTTGATTTCGTCTTCTTCATAATCTCCGTGAAGCTTGCCCGACTCGTCGCGCCAGATACCGACGGAAATTAAAATTGCGCCGTGTTTAATAAAGTCCGGTTTGACTACTCCGGATTTACCCACACAACTGATCACAACATCTCCCTGCTGAATAATTTTGCCGGGCGATTTAGTTTTTGAATTCACTTCTGATGTCGTACAATGTTGGTTGTCACGACGTTTCTTCTGAAACGTCGCAAAACCATTCGGCTTTATTGCGACATCGATTATCGAAGTCGCAAAAAATCGTTTCAGATGGTCAGCGATGGGCTTCCCTGCCGTTTCTCCACGACCGATAATCACAATATGCTTCGATCGCAACCATGAAATAAAAGTGGTAGATTTATGAATTTGTTGAAGGATTTTTAATACTGCAGATGCAACCGGTACTTCAAAGGGTGAATCTGGTACAAATCCGTCAACGTCTTTTTCCGGTACAATCGAATGGAGAACGTTTTGACAGTCCCCTACTCCCGGTGGCAGCGGCCGCTGGACAATGATTCCGTGAATTTTCGAATCGTTATTAAATACATTAATAATGTTCTGTAATTCATTTTGACTGATGGCTGGCGACAGACGACTGAAGGCTATTGCGGCCCCGATCCTTTCCGCGGCTTTTTGTTTTTGCTTAATGTAAGAAATCGACGCTGGATTATCTCCTACTAATATTACTGCTAGCTTTGGTGTGACGCCGTCATTATTTAGTCGATCAACAGCTTTTTTGAATTCTTCAAGCATGTTATCCGCGATTATTTTCCCGTTGATTTTCATGCCTTTAAGTCTAACAGATCTGTTTTGTATTATCGACATTAAGGAAGCGTTCCCTGGATAAATTTACAGCGTAACCAATAAGATAAATTAATTTACAGTCTTTCTTGTTGGTTACTTTATTACTATTTACTATGCCCTTGATCAAATAGTTGGAAGTTGTTATTGTACTAATGTATTAATACATTTATATAATTTATTTATGGCGCAGGTTTCTCGATTGCCTTTACCTCGGGCATTAAAAGAGCAAATGAATTCTCTATTTTGGCGTGTATTAGCAGATTTACACTCCGAAGATGATATTCATGATCTGTTAGATGATTTGCTGACCCCGACGGAAAAAGTAATGTTGGGTAAACGTCTCGCCATCGCCTTTTTATTAGAAAAAGGCTATGACCAACGGACTATCCACTCAATTATGAAAGTAAGTGTTTCGACAGTTAGCCAGGTTAATTATTGGTTAAAGAACCAAGGCAAAGGCTATCGTAAAGCGATCAGCATGGTTCGAAAAGCTGAAAAGTGGCAGGAGTTTTGGCAGAAGCTTGATGGTTTACTGGAGGATATGTTCTCAAAAAAGACCATGCATCAACGCGCTTACGGAATGCGCGACAAAGAAGTCAATCCACAAACGAAGCCCTGATTTATTAATGGAGTCAGGTTTATATATTGTGTTTTAATGTATTAATACATTAAAACATTAAACATAAGTAAACAGAAAGGGTAAACTCTTGTATTACTTGGTTAAACACGTCGCAGCAGCAATAGTATCTGACTTATCGGTAAACCGCATGAGGATGACGCCGCTGGTTGCGCGTCCTAAAGAAGGCACCGAGCTAATTGGAAGTTTAACTACCTGGCCTTTGGTTGAGGTCAAAATAACACCTTCACAATCAGGCGGTACTAATTGGGAGACAACCACTTTGCCGGTTTTATCCTTAACTTCTGCCACCTTGACCCCCTGGCCGCCGCGTTTTTGTTTAGGGAATCCGGAAACCGGAGTTTTTTTGCCGATCCCCTTTTCCATAATCGTCAGGAAATCACCCTTTTTCGCTTCGTGGTTAATGATATCCGTGATTACCACGTAATCGGCTCCTTTAAGTAAGATGCCCCTAACTCCCATCGTGTCGCGGCCAGTTGGGCGCACTTCTGATTCTGAGAATCTAATTGATTTTCCTTCATGTGAGACTAAGAGTACGTCATCTTTGCCGCTCGTGATTTTCGCCCAGGCTAGTTCGTCGTCTTTTTCGAGTTTAATCGCGACCAGGCCGTTTCTGCGGATATTTTCGTATTGAGAAAGTTTGGATTTTTTCACAGTACCGTTTTTGGTGGCCATCAGGATATATTCGACACCTTGTTCTTTTTGTTCGGCTCGCTTGAGTGAATACGTCAGGACTGATGTAACTTTTTCTTCCTGTTCAATATCAATCAAGTTTACCACTGCCTGCCCTTTGGATTGGCGGCTTGCCTCCGGTATATCCCAAACGCGTACTTGATAAACACGCCCCAAATCGGTAAAAAACAACATATTGTCGTGAGTTTGTGCCCCGAAGATCATGTCTATGGTGTCTTCTTCTTTTGTGGTCATGCCGATGACACCCTTACCGCCTCTCCCTTGGGTTTTGAAGGTCCCGCGCGCGACGCGCTTGATGTATCCTGACTGGCTCATGGTGATAATCGTGCGTTCGTTGGGGATAAGTTGTTCGTCGGAAAACTCACCGACCCTGCTTTTGTACACACGGGTCTTTCTCGGATCGCCGTATTTGTCCTTGAGTTTGATGAGTTCTTCTTTTATGACTTTGAAGATTTTTTCCGGATGCTTCAGAAGATTTTCCAGATAACTTATGGTTTCGCGGATCATGGCAATCTCATCCTCAATTTTTTGTCGCTCAAGTGCTGCAAGGCGCCGGAGTTGCATATCCAATATTGCTGTGGCTTGTATGTCAGTAAGTCCGAAGCGTTTTATGAGTTTTATCTTTGCTTCTTCTGCGTCCTTGCTTTTTTTGATGATCGAGATGACCTCATCGATATGGTCAACGGCAATTTTGAGTCCTTCCAGGATGTGTTCCCGTGCGCGTGCTTCCCGAAGTTCATATTCGCTCCTCCGGTGAATGACCAAGTGCCGGTGCTTGAGATACTCTTCTAATATATTTTTGAGGCCTAGCGTTTGTGGGGTATTATCGACAAGTGCTACGGTATTGACGGGGAACGTGCATTGAAGATCGGTATGTTTATAGAGGTTATTGAGTATTCTGTTTGGTTGGGCATCGCGTTTAAGTTCGACTACGACGCGTATACCCCGTCTGTCGGACTCATCACGCAGGTCGGATATGCCTTCAATTTTTTTGTCTTTTACAAGATCTGCGATTTTGGATACCAAAGTCGCCTTATTCACTTGATACGGCAGTTCGGTAATAGCTATAGCGTTTTTGCCTTGCCCAATATCTTCAATTTCCGCTTTACCGCGCATGACAATTTTCCCTTTGCCGGTTGCGTAGGCAGCCTTTATTTCATTGATGTCATAAATGGACCCGCCGGTAGGAAAATCCGGTCCCTGAACGAACTGAAGCAGATCATCAAGGCCAACATCGAAGCGAATATTGAATTGGGGGGTATCGGGAGTTGTCGGATTCGATTGTCGATCGATCACGTGTTCAATTTTTATTTTTCCGATCATGTACATGACTGCATCTACGATCTCGCAAAGGTTGTGGGGAGGGATTTTGGTTGCCATTCCCACTGCAATACCCTCCGATCCCATTAGGAGAAGATTGGGGAGCTTTGCAGGGAGATATACGGGTTCTTTGATTGTACTGTCGAAGTTTGGGGTAAACTCGACTGTGTCTTTTTCAATATCCAAGAGCATTTCTCCGGCTATAGCGGCCATCCGGCATTCCGTGTAACGCATAGCAGCCGGCGGGTCTCCGTCGATAGATCCAAAGTTACCCTGACCGTCTACAAGACGGTATCGCATGGAAAATTCTTGAGCCATCCGGACGAGTGCTTCATACACAGGAGCATCGCCGTGAGGATGGTATTTCCCCAATACTTCTCCGACGATTTTTGCGCTTTTGCTATAGCGGCTTGTGTGGGTTAAACCCACTTGATGCATGGCAAAAAGGATCCGTCGGTGTACGGGTTTGAGACCGTCGCGTACATCAGGGAGCGCACGCGATACGATCACGCTCATCGCGTAATCCAGATACGACTTCTGCATTTCCTTCACGATTTCCGATGGTTGTACCTTTCCGATGTTCATAGTGCGGATTCGCCTTATTTATTTTCCAATGAATTGAATGACAAATGGTGCGATGAGTAGCGCAACGATTTGTACTATTTTCATCATCGGGTTAAGAGCTGGTCCGGACGTATCCTTGAGCGGATCACCAACAATATCTCCCACTACCGCCGCTTTATGCGTATCGCTTCCTTTCCCGCCGAAATGCCCGTCCTCGATATATTTTTTTGCATTATCCCACGCGCCTCCGGTATTGCACATAAAAAATGCTAACGTCAGCCCCGAGGCAACTACTCCTCCTAAAAATCCGCCCAAGGCGCTGGCTCCTAATAAACCGGTCAAAATCGGCAGTCCTACGACGATTGCCGCGGGGATGATTAATTCTTTTTGTGCAGCCGCAGTTACGATTGCCACCGCTTTTGAGTAATCAGGAAGAGTTGTGCCTTCCATAATACCTTTGATTGTTTTAAATTGGCGGCGTACTTCTTCAACTACTTCAAATGCAGCCCGTCCCACAGAACCGATTAGCCTGGAACTGAAAAGAAAAGGCAAAGCGCTTCCAAGTAGCAGTCCGATAAATACTTTAGGATTGGCTATATCTATAGCCGTGAGTCCCGTAGCTTCAAAATACGTGGCAAACAGACTGCTGGCCGCGACCGCTGCACTTCCCACGGCAAAACCCTTGGTTAAAGCTTTGGTGGTATTGCCTACAGCGTCTAACGCGCTGGTTACCACAGCCGCTTTGCCGGTAAGTCCGGCCATTTGCACCATTCCCTGTGCGTTATCGGCAATCGGTCCGAAAGTATCCAGAGCCATGATGATGCCGGTGGTCGCCAGCATGCCCATGCCAGCAAGCGAAATTCCGTAAAATCCCAAGAAACTGTAGCCTGCGAAGATGGCCGCGATGACCACCAGTACAGAAACGAATGTTGATTCCATACCGTAAGAAATACCAGAAATCAGATTGGTGCCGGCGCCGGTTTTGCTGGCCGTTGCAATTCCTATGATGGTTTTTTCACCGGGACCGGTATAATATTTCGTGATATACAAAAGCGCCATCATAGCTACAATGCCAGAGATAGCAGCATATCCGGCTTTCGGTTCACCCAACAAATACGTTGCCAAACCCATGAAAATAAATGCTGCTGAAACAGCAGAGATGATGAATCCTTTCGTCAGCGGATTAATCGGATTTTCCTGGTCATTTTTAGCCTTAACAAAAAATGAACCTAAAATAGAAGCCAAAATAGCACCAGAGCGAGCCAGCAGCGGGAACACAACACCTTTTAAACCAAATAAAGTTCCACCCAAAATCATCGCTGCAACGATTGTCAGCGCGTACGACTCAAAAACATCTGCTGCCATTCCGGCGCAGTCGCCGACGTTATCTCCGACGTTATCGGCAATTGTTGCCGGATTACGAGGGTCGTCTTCCGGGATACCCTTTTCGACTTTACCGACGAGATCTGCCCCCACGTCAGCCGCTTTGGTGAATATTCCGCCACCTACCCGCATAAACAGTGCAAGTAGTGCCGCACCGAATCCATATCCGACCAAAACGTCCGTCGCGTGTTTAGCGACAGCATCCGCTCCTTGGGAAATAAAACTAAAATAACTCCACATATAAATTATGGATACGCCCAGCAGTCCTAAACCTACCACCAACATTCCATTAACGGTTCCGGCACCGAAAGAGACTGACAAGGCTTGATTTAAACCGTGAGTGGCAGCATTAGCAGTCCGGACATTGGCACGGACTGCGATCCACATGCCACAATAACCAATAACCGCGCTAAACAATGCACCAAGGAGAAATGTAATCGCTATACCCTGTCCTAAAGTCAACCAAATCAGAATTGCCAGAACGATCATAAATACGGATACTACTTTAAATTGGCTGGCCAAGTATGACATAGCACCCTCGCGTACTGCTTTGGCAATCGTTTGCAATTTTTCATTTCCCTCGTCTTGGGCCAGGACCTTTTTCGTGAGGTATAACCCGTACACCAAAGAAATGATGGCTGTAGCTGGGGCGGCGAATAATGCTATGAGTTGAATATCCATATCAGTCCTCCTTTTAGCTTATAAATATTATTATCATATATCTAATGTAGCCGACTTCGCATGCGTCTGGATAAACCGTTTTCTTGGCGGCACCTCGTTGCCCATGAGCATCGAAAATACCTGATCTGCCGCGGCTGTATCTTCTATCATAACCTGTCGCAATACCCGATTTTTGGGATTCATTGTCGTCTCCCATAGTTGATCAGGGTTCATTTCTCCCAACCCTTTATACCTCTGGACAATCGGAGAAAATTTAATGGTTTTTGCCTGTTGGCCCATGATTTGATTTCTTTCTTCATCAGAATACGCATAGTGGAACACCTTGCCGTAGCTGATTTTGTAAAGAGGAGGCTGTGCTACATACAGGTGACCCTTTTCTACAATGTATGGCAAATGTCGGTAGAAAAATGTCAGAAGAAGTGTCATGATATGCTCTCCGTCTACGTCTGCGTCAGTCATAATGATGACGCGGTGATATCGGAGCTTGTCTGCGTTCGTACTTTCTCCTATTCCCATGCCGAGAGCGATAATAAGAGCTTTCAATTCTTCAAATTCCACTATTTTGTCCAAGCGCGCCCGCTCGGTATTGAGGATTTTTCCTCGAAGAGGCAAGATGGCTTGGAATTTCCGGTCTCTTCCCTGTTTTGCGGATCCTCCTGCGCTGTCTCCTTCGACGATAAAAAGTTCGGACACTTGTGGATCCTTTTCCTGACAGTCGGCAAGCTTGCCCGGTAATGAGGCTCCTTCGAGGGCGCCTTTGCGTATGATTGCATCCTTTGCGGCTTTTGCTGCAAGCCGGGCTTTGGACGCCAGATACACTTTCTCAAGAATTCGGCGGGCGTCTGACGGATTTTCTTCGAAATATGTATCAAGCCCCTCCTTGACCGCAGAAGCCACAAATGGTTGTACCTCTGAGTTTCCGAGTTTTCCTTTGGCTTGGCCCTCAAACTGAAGAATTTGGGATGGCATTTTGATATAGACTATGGCAGTCAGCCCTTCACGGGTATCGTCGCCGACAATGCTGTCGTCACCGTTTTTGCCTCCCGCAATCTTTTTGGCGTAGTCGTTGATTGCGCGTGTTAATGCCATGCGGAATCCGGTAAGATGCGTACCTCCTTCAACAGTGTGAATAACATTGACATAAGACTCGGTGGTTTCGGAAAATCCGTCGTTATATTGGATACAGACTTCTGCAGAAAGATCGCCTTCGGTTTTGATGATAAAGATAGGATCGTGAAGCGTTGTTTTGTTGCGATTGAGCGCTCTCACAAGAGATGTTATGCCTCCATCGAAGTAATAATGAGCAACTTCTTCTGACCGTTCGTCGTATAGGTGAAATGCGAGTTTGGCGATAAGATACGCGCGGTCCCGGACTTGTTTTTTGACTGAAGAGAAATTGAGCGAAATGCCCTCTTTGAAAATTTGCGCATCAGGGAGAAATGTCACTATGGTTCCGGTATCATGTGCTTTTCCGGTTTCTTTGACCGGAGACTGAGGGATGCCTCGCGCATATTCCTGCATATGCGTGTGGTTATCGCGGTGTACCTCGACGCGCATGAATTCCGAAAGAGCATTGACCACTGAAGCGCCGACACCATGTAGCCCTCCGGAAATCTTATATGCTTTTCCATCAAATTTTCCTCCGGCGTGCAGTTTGGTCATAACGATCTCGAGGGCAGATGCTTTGTATTTTGGAACTTTATCAACGGGTATTCCCCGTCCATCGTCACGAACAGTGATGCTCTGATCCTTGTGGATCGTAACCCATACGTTGGTGGCAAACCCCGCAAGAGCTTCGTCGATCGAGTTGTCGATGATTTCATTGAGGCAATGGTGCACTCCGGCCTGCGAAGTTGTCCCGATGTACATTACCGGGCGTTTGCGAACAGGATCCAGACCCTCCAAAACGATAATTTGTTTACCGGTATATGTAGATGAAGATTTTCCCATGTGTTTGGTAATGAACATGGCGCCCCGCATCCGGCGGGGCACAATTTATGTCAATAGATGAGCAATTTCCATTGTAGCGTATAGTGAAAAGCTTGTCTAGGGAGACGGTGACGATAAGAATACTGAATCAAGCACCAACATCGGATAAACATTGGCAGCAAGTTGTTGCTGTGCGATGATAAGGGACCGGACCAGAGGAGCGGTTTTGAACGCGCCAGAATCTTGGAAAGCGCGGAAAAATGACTGGTGAACACGGTGTTCCGAAAGCATGATCCGGTGCATGGTGTATAACGCAAGATCAGCCCATTGTTTGGCGTTATCACGAGAGCTCGCGATATTTTCTATAAGCCTTGCACGATTTCCGATTGAGAGAGCACTCAACTGTTTCAGTATATTCAGACATGAATCAATTTCTTTCTGGCTATATCGGGCATGGACCGCAAGATGCTTCAGTTGACAGCGGGAGATGATCGTCGGGAGAAGCGAAGACGTGTTGTCGGTTTCCAAAAAAATGAGTGAGTGGGTTGGCGGCTCTTCTAGGGTTTTTAATAGAGCTTGTTGTGCTTCGATCGTGAGAGAATGGGCGTCATGTATGATTGCTGCCGTGGATGATGACAGGTATGGTTTAAGGACAAGCCGTCGTTCGAGCGTTCTGACTTGTGCAATGCCGATAGAGCTTGTTTCAGGTTCAATGAAGATTCGATCATGACGGGATATTGTGAGCTCTGTACATAGCCTGTCGATTTCTTCAAGTCTTCCTGTTTTGGTAGCTCCTGTGATAAGAAAGGCATGCATAGGTTTTATGTGTCTTTGCGAGAAACCGTAGTTGCATTATAGTACAAAAAAAACGATAATAATATCAAATATGCCAGAATCTACTGCCCAAGATATCCTTTCCCAGCTTCTTGAGGATAAAAAGATCAGCCAGGCAACGGCAGACGCCGTTCGGGTAGAATCTCTCAATACGGGAAGTGCAGTCGAGGTCCTTTTGAAAAAGAAATACACGGTCTCTGATGAGGATATAGTGCAGGCACGCGCAAAAACCCTCAATGTCCCCTTTATCGCGCTTTCCGGTAAAGCAATTTCTCCGGATATCGTAACCCACATTCCGGAAGCAGTCGCCCGGCGATACGTGTTGGTCCCTTTTCAATATGGTCAGAAAAACGCAGAACTATCGGTGGCAATGATGGACCCCTTGGATTTTCAGGTTATAGAATTTTTGGAGAAAAAGTCCGGAAAAACCATTAAGCCGTATATGGCCATGAAAGAAGACATCATGGCTGTTATTGAGGATATTTACACCCAGAATCTCAGCGCCGATGTGTCTGCAGCTCTCAAAGAAAGCACGCCTACTACGGTGAAGACGTATGAAGCCGGTCACTTGGGTGAAGTTATTCGTGAAGCACCGATTGCTCAGATTGTTTCGGCAATACTTGAACAGGCTATACGGATTCGGGCCTCTGACGTGCATATTGAGCCGCAGGAAGGAGATACGAGAGTACGATACAGGGTAGACGGCATTTTACAGGAACGTCTTATGCTCCCCAAAAAACTTCAGGAAGCAGTTATATCCCGCATAAAAATTTTGGGCGATATGAAGATTGACGAAAAGCGCATACCGCAGGACGGAAGATTTAACTTCCGGATGGGAGAGTCGGAAGTAGACTTGCGAGTCTCTACATTGCCGACGGTTAACGGAGAAAAGATTGTCATGCGGCTTCTCAAGAAGTCCGGCGGGGTACCGACATTGCCTGAACTGGGGTTGCGGGGTATGGCGCTCAAGAACCTGCAGGCGAGTATCCTGCGTCCTCACGGTATTATTTTGGTTACTGGACCTACGGGATCGGGTAAAACAACGACACTCTATGCTGTGTTGGCCGTATTAAATAATGCAAAAGTCAATATCATGACGCTGGAGGACCCTGTGGAGTACCAGATTTCCGGTGTCAATCAGGTGCAAATCAATCCTCAGGCCGGTTTGACATTCGCGACAGGCTTGCGGTCGTTTCTCCGTCAGGATCCCAACATTATTCTTGTTGGTGAGATTCGGGATACAGAAACGACAGAACTGGCCATTCAGGCGGCGTTGACAGGACATCTTGTATTTTCTACGTTGCATACAAATAATGCGTCTGGAGCAATTCCCAGACTTTTGGATCTGGGAGCAGAACCGTTTTTGGTCGCTTCAGCCCTCAACGCTGTCGCCGGACAACGTATATCACGAAAACTTTGTAACAGCTGTAAAGTTGAGTACGAACCTGATGCCGCTGTAGTTTCGGACATAAGATCAGTATTGGGTGATTTGATACCCAAGGATAAAAAGATAGTACTCTATCGAAATAAAACCGAAGGAAATAATCCGTCGGCGTGCGATTCGTGCGGCGGAATGGGATACCATGGAAGGATTGGTATTTTTGAAGTATTTCCTGTAACTGACGCCATAAGCAAACTTACGTTGACCCGGTCAACGATGCGGGATATAGAGCGGCAGGCTGTCAGCGAGGGCATGATCACCATGAAGCAGGACGGGTATCTCAAAGCGCTTGAGGGAATTACAACACTTGAGGAAGTGCTGCGGGTAGCACAGGATTAAAAAATATGGACATTCAACAGCTTTTTGCCGAAACTGCAAGGAGGGAAGCATCTGATTTGCATCTTGTCGTTGGTTCCCCTCCTGTGTTACGTGTTGCTGGAAAATTATTTCCGGTCCAAGGCGAGTCCATACTTACGCCGGATGATACCCAGCGTCTGATAGTAGCGACCCTCAACGAGCAACAAAAAGAATTGTTGACTACCAATAGGGAGTTAGACTACTCTATCGGATGTCCCAGCGGTCGGTTTCGGGCGAATGTCTATTATCAAAAGGGGTCATTGGCCGGAGCGTTCCGACTTATTTCAAGCAAGATTAAATCGATGGCGGAGTTAGGCCTTCCACAGATTTGCATGGAACTCGTGAAAATGCGGCAGGGGCTTATTCTCGTAACCGGCCCAACGGGACATGGGAAATCTACCAGTATAGCCTCCATGATTCAGCACATCAATACGACAAGAGCGGAGCATATCGTGACAATAGAAGATCCTGTTGAGTATGTATTCGCCAAGGGTTTATCTATCATCTCGCAGCGCGAGATGCATGGTGATACACTTTCCTGGAACGTGGCGCTCCGAAGCGTTCTTCGCGAGGATCCGGATATTGTATTTGTCGGGGAAATGCGTGACTTTGAAACAATACAGGCGGCAATTACCGTAGCAGAAACCGGTCATTTGGTATTTGCGACGCTTCATACCAATTCAGCAGCACAATCAGTGGATCGTGTGATTGACGTATTTCCTGAAAATCAACAATTACAGGTTCGGTTGCAGATGTCTTCCGTTATTGGCGCAATTATCTCCCAGCGTTTAGTGCCAAATACATCAGGCGGCAGGTCGCTTGCAGCAGAGGTTCTTACCGCAACACCCGCTATCAAAACGCTTGTTCGGGAAGGCAAGACGCATCAGATAGACAACATCATTCAAACATCCGCAGAATTTGGAATGATGACTCTGGAGACATCACTTGCAACACACGTGCGGGCAGGTACGATTCAATTAGAAGTAGCCCGAAGTTATGCACTTCGACCGGATGATCTCGAGAGGAGTCTCAGGTCGTCTTCATAAAAAACCCATGTATGGCATTCTACCAATATAAAGCACGGACGATTGAAGGGAAAGCAGTAAGCGGCACTGTTGAAGCCCCGACGCAGCAGATTGCGTCCCAACTCCTTCACAAGAAGCAATTAATAGTACTTTCACTACGAAAATCAAGCGGTGTTGGCGGAGGATTATCCAATGTAGTCACTCTGAAAAAAGTGAAGTTTTCCGACGTCGTCAATTTTACCAGACAGCTTTCGACGATGGTTACAGCGGGGTTATCGCTTCCTGATGCACTGGAGATACTCCGGACTCAAACCAAAAATCCTGTTTTTGCAGAGGTCTTGGGTGATCTGGAGCAGCACATCGTAGGAGGAGGAAATTTGGCAGACGGTTTGTCGAAGTACTCTCAACACTTTTTTCCAATCTACATAGCCCTTGTGCGAGCCGGTGAATCATCAGGAACGCTTGACACCGTGTTGTCCCGTCTGGCGGAGACGATGGAGACACAGCAGGAGTTTCGGAGCAAAGTATCTGGGGCGATGGTTTACCCTATTATTATTTTAGTCGGAATGGCGGCGGTCATCATGATTATGATGACCGTTGTGGTGCCGAAACTGACGAGCCTCTATACCGACATGAACCTGACTCTTCCGGGAACGACGCGCCTGCTTATTGCTATATCAAATTTCTTTGTCCATTTTTGGTGGCTGATGATTGCCGCGGCCGCTGGAGGAGTATTTGCCTTCAAAAAATGGTACAAAACACCTCCGGGAGAATATACCGTGGACTCGCTTATTCTGCGGTTGCCGCTTTTTGGTGAACTGCAGAAGAAAATTATCCTTGTGGAATTCACAAGGACTCTGGCGATGCTTATAACTGCAGGCATCCATATTCTGGATGGACTGCGGGTATTGCAGGGGTCTCTTGGGAATGTTCTTTTCCGGAATGCCGTTTCCGATATCACAAAGAAAGTAGAGAAAGGATTTTCACTGGGAGAATCGTTCAGTCAGCATGAGGTGTTCCCCCCCATCGTTTCCCAGATGATGAAAGTAGGAGAAGAAACAGGGAAGCTTGATGAGACGCTTACCAAACTATCGGTGTATTTCCAGAACGAGTCGGAACACTTAGTGAGAGGGTTGACTACGGCAATGGAACCTATGATTATGGTGTTTCTCGGTTTGGGTGTGGGCTTTATCGTCATATCGGTGATAACACCGATATATAGCCTAACCAGCGCAATAAAATGATATAGGGCGGGGCTTTATGTACTTGACAACCGATTTTTGTGTATGTTAAACCATAAGGAGGGGGTGATAAACAATGAAACAAAATATTTTTATGAAAAAAGCTGGTTTTACTCTTATTGAGCTCCTTATCGTTATTGCACTTTTGGGCGCTCTTGCTGTAGGACTTATCGGAGCCCTGGACCCCTTTGAACAGTTGAAGAAAGGAACAGATACAAGCACGAGAGACTTGGTGAACCAAGTGCAGACGGGAGTCATACGATACTATTCCATCAAGAACAATATGCCGTGGTGTCCGACAGGAACAGGCTGTGTTGCAGACCCAAGCGGTACAGATTTAAGCACAGCACCCATGGTAGCTTCAGTTTCAGAGATGGTAAATGCAGGAGAGTTAAAATCTGATTTTACGACAATCCAGGCGGCGAAGCTTGGTAAAATATTTGTGACGGGAAGTCAGACAAACAATTTTGTATCGGTGTGTTATAAGCCAACATCAAAATCTTTTGCGGCCGATCCTAACACGAAATACACTAAACTTGGAGCGCTGGACGCAACTAATTGTCCGGGTGGAGTAGCTTGCTATTGGTGTATCCAATAGGCATGAAATCAACGTCGGGTAAGAACTACAAAAAACCACAGATGAAAGATACTGTGGTTTTTTTATGGCCGGTATTTGTATCGTGTATTTTTGGAATTCTTTATGTTTTCATGCAGGCGCACGGGGTCTATGGAGGTGATTCTGGTGAGCTTGTGACCGCCGCGTTCGTGCGGGGGATCAGTCATCCGCCCGGATATCCCCTCTACACGTTTTTATCCGGGCTGGTGATACACGGACTTCAGGCAAATTCAGTCGCTTGGCGTGCAGGGTTCCTTTCTTCTATCCCCATGGCGCTTTCCGTTTTTTTCATATGGAAAACCGTCTATCTTCTCACAGAAAATAAAGTAGCTTCAACGATTTCTTCTTTATTATATGGATTGCTTTATCCTGTATGGCTCTATGGTATCGTACAAGAAGTATTTGGATTACATGCTTTTTTTTCTTCTCTCGTTCTTTATGTATCGCTCCTTTGGCTTATGACGGAATCTGTCGTGTATTTGTATATGTTATTTTTTCTTTTTGGGTTATCGATGACGCATCATCACCTAATTATTATTCCTTTTGTCGCTGTTGCTGTCACAGTTATTTGGAAGTTGCCTCATTTAATAAAACAAATAAAGGCGCATAGCATTGCCTGTATCGCGCTTTTTATAGTAGGATTTATTCCTTATATCTA
>Ga0180009_10002759_pt1 | contig 20521 bp, 10 predicted proteins | sample OS_PC_MetaG_FD_123537 | JGI IMG/M metagenome (GOLD analysis project Ga0180009, IMG submission 123537) | Groundwater microbial communities from the Aspo Hard Rock Laboratory (HRL) deep subsurface site, Sweden - OS_PC_MetaG | ecosystem: Environmental > Aquatic > Deep subsurface > Groundwater...
ACGACCCGGTACAGCCCCGGAGCCAGCACGCTGACCCAGCAACTCGCGCGCAATCTCTTCCTCACCAAGGAAAAGACCATCCCGCGCAAGCTGAAGGAGATGATCCTCGCCCTGCAGATCGAACAGATCTACACCAAGGACGAGATCCTGGCCATGTACCTCAACCAGATCTACCTGGGCAAGGGAACCTACGGGGTGCAGGCCGCGGCCCACACCTTCTTCGGCAAGGACGTCTGGGATCTCGGCCCCGCCGAATGCACGATGATGGCCGGCATGATCCAGATGCCGGAACACTATTCCCCGTTCAAGCACCTGGATGCCGCCTACCGTCGCCGCGCCACCGTCCTGGAGACCATGATCCAGGCCGGCTACCTCACCCGGCAGGAGGCCGAGATCATCGGCGACACCCAGGTGCAGCCGGTGCCCGGGGACCCTTCGGTGCGGGGCAGCGAGGGCTTCGCCGCCTACTTCGTGGAAGAGGTGCGCAAGGAACTCGAGCAGGAGTACGGAGCCGACCGGCTCTACCGGGACGGCCTGCGCGTCTGGACCACCCTGGTTCCCCGGTACCAGGTCTGGATGGAGGAGGCGCTCGAGGCGCACCTGCGCGAAGAGGAGGAACTGCGGGAGTTCGACATGACCCGGGCCCTCTTCGACAGCCTGACGGCGCTGGGCAATCAGCCCGAGCAGGTCTCCTACCTGCAGGGCGCCGCGTTGCTGGAGGACGTGCGGACGGGCGCCATCCTGGGGATGGTGGGCGGGCGTTCGTTCACCGATTCGAAGTGGAACATGGCCACGCAGGCCACGCGCCAGCCGGGGTCCATCTTCAAGCCCTTCGTCTATCTCACGGCCCTGCAGCAGGGCTACACCCCGAGCTCGATCCTGATGGACACGCCCTTCGTCCTGGACACCGGAGTGAGCCTCTGGCGGCCGAAGAACTTCAGCGGGAAGTTCGAGGGCCCCATGACCCTGCGGTACGCACTGTCCCGCTCGGTCAACACCCCCACCGCCAAGCTGTTTCTCGACTTCGGGCTCGCTCCCGTCCTGGAGAACGTCGAGAAGCTCGGCTTCACCACCGAACTGCCGCGGGTTCCCGCCCTCTTCCTCGGGGCCGGCGAGGTCACCCTGCGCGAGGTCGTGGCGGCCTACAGCACCTTCGCCAACCACGGGGTCTACGCGGAGCAGCACCTGATCACGCGCGTCGAGTCCGCCGACGGGGAGATCCTCTTCCAGGTCCGCATCCGGCAGCGGGAAGCGATCGATCCCGCCGAGGCCTACATGATGACCAACCTGCTGCAGACGACCCTGAAGGAGGGGACGGGCCGTGGCGCCCAGTGGCGGGGCTTCACCAGGAGCGGCGGCGGAAAGACCGGAACCACCAACGAGAGCACCAACGCCTGGTTCTGCGGCTTCACTCCCAGCTTCTGCGGCGGGGTCTGGGTGGGTTTCGACCAGGCCGTGCCCATGGGGCGCGGGGCGACCGGAGCCCGCATGGCCCTCCCCATCTGGGCGAGTTTCATGGGCAAGATCGCCGACCGCAAGGGCGAGGAGCCGTTCATCGCCCCGCCGGGAATCGTCGAGCAGACGGTCTGCCTGCGCTCGGGCAAGCTGGCCACCAGCAACTGCGATTCCACGGCGGTGGAAGTGTTCCTGCCCGGCAACTTCCCCCAGGAGGTCTGCGACCTGCACGGCGGGCAACTGCAGGACTTCAAGGGTGTGGACCGGAACTTCCGCAACCTCGACCGCGGGGACGACGAGTTCTGAGCCCCGCGGGGATCAGTCGAGCCGGTCCAGGATCAGCGGCCGCGGTTCCACCGCGGCGTCGGCGAAGACCAGGGCGGCCAGGAGGCGTTCCCCCGCCGACCGGGCCTGGTCCTGCCCGGCGCACAGGACCCGCGCCAGCACGTCACCCCGGGCGATGCGGTCCCCGATCCGGGGCAGGAAATCGATGCCGCAGGTCAGGTCGAGGGGATCCTCCACCTTCCGGCGGGCCCCGCCCATGTCGGCCAGCGCCAGTCCCACCTGGCGGCAGTCCAGGCCCGCCAGCCATCCGTCGCGGGGCGCGGCGACCTCCAGGGCCAGGGGCGCGACCTCCAGCCCGAAATCCTCCCGGTCGGGATCGAGCCGCCCGTCCTGGGCCTTCACCCAGGCCAGCATGCGTTCCAGGGCCTGACCCGAATCCCAGACGCCCCGGACGATCGCCAGGGCCGATTCCCGGTCGGCGGCGATCCCCGCCACCCGCACCATGTCCGCGGTGAGTTCCTCGGTCAGGAGGACCAGATCGGCGGGGGCGCGGTCCCTCCCCCCCGGCCGCAGGGCGTCCAGGGCCTCCAGCGTCTCGCAGGCGTGCCCCACGGCCCTGCCGAGGGGCTGGTCCATGTCCGAGAAGATCACCGACATGCGGCGCCCGTAGGCCCCGCCCACGGCCACCAGGGCGCGGGCCAGGTCCCGGGCCTGTTCCAGGTCGCGCATGAAGGCGCCTGATCCGGTCTTGAGGTCGATGACGATGGTCCGGGGTCCCGCCGCCAGCTTCTTGGACATGATGCTGGCGGTGATCAGCGGGATGCAGTCGACGGTCGCGGTCACGTCCCGCAGGGCGTAGATGCGCCCGTCCGCCGGGGCGATGGACCCGCTCTGGCCGATGATGGCGCACCCCTCGCGCGCCACGATGCCCAGGAACTCCTCGTTGTCCATGTGGATGCGGTACCCGGGGATGGCCTCCAGCTTGTCCAGGGTGCCCCCGGTGTGGCCCAGCCCCCGACCCGACAGCATGGGCACCTTCAGGCCGCAGGCGGCCGCCAGGGGAGCCAGCAGCAGGCTGACCTTGTCCCCCACCCCTCCGGTGGAGTGCTTGTCCGCGGAAGGCCCGCCCAGGTCCGAGGTGTCCAGCTCCTCCCCCGAACGCAGCATGCACCCGGTCAGTTCGGCGGTCTCCTCCGGCGACATGCCGCGGAACCAGACCGCCATGAGGAAGGCCGCCATCTGGTATTCGGGGATGGTCCCGGCGGTGAACCCCGCGACCAGGTGGGCGATCTGCGCGGGCTCCAGGACGCGCCCCTGCTTCTTGGCCTCGATGATCTCCAGGGCGTTCATCGGCCATCCTCCCCGCCGCCGGGCCGGAAGTCCCGGAACGCCTCGGGGACGAGCTGCCCCACGGTGAAGCGCCGGACCTCGCCGCCGCTGCCCAGCTCGCCGGCCGTCAGCAGGACCATGTCCGGCCCGAACTCCAGCAGGACCTGCCGGCAAGCTCCGCAGGGCGGAGTGGGCGCCGTCCCGTCGGCGCAGACGGCGATGGCCTCGAAGTCCTGTTCGCCTTCGGCGACCGCCCGGAAGACGGCGGCCCGTTCGGCGCAGATGGAGAGGCCGAAGCTGGCGTTCTCCACGTTGGTGCCCAGGTAGACGCGGCCGCTGCGCCCCAGCAGGGCGGCCCCGACCTTGAAACGGGAATAGGGCGAGTAGCTGCGCGCGCGAACGGCGCACGCCTGGTCGACCAGCGTCGTGTAGTCCTTGCTCAAGTGTCGCCTCCGTCGGTCATCTGCGGCCAGAAACTCGTGCCCTTGCGCGGAGCGGGCACGCCGAAGAAATCGGCCAGGGTCGCGGCCACGTCCATGAACCCGATGCGCAGGCCCAGGTCCCCTCCGGTCCCGCTTCCTGCCAGCCGGGCGATCAGCGGCACCTGCTCACGGGAGTGGTCCGTGCTCGGAGTCGTGGGATCGTTGCCGTGGTCGGCCGTCAGCAGCAGGAGATCGCCCGTCTGCAGCCCGGGCAGGAATCCGCCGAGCCAGCGGTCGAAGGCCTCCAGGCCTTCCTTCATGCCCTTGGGATCGTTCCGGTGCCCCCAGAGCATGTCGAAATCCACCAGGTTGAGCAGGATCAGTTCCGGATCCGGCCCGCCCAGACGGTAGAGTTCGGCCAGCTTGGCCATGCCCTCGGCGTTGCTGCGGGAGGGATGGCTCTCGCCGATGCCCTGCCCGGAATAGAGGTCGTAGATCTTGCCGATGGAGCGGACCGGAACGCCGTGCTCCGCGAGGATCGGCAGGAGCAGACCCTGGGGCGGGTCCACGGAGTAGTCGTGGCGGTAGGGGGTGCGCTCGTAGGCGCCGGACTCCCCGGTGAACGGCCGGGCGATGACGCGGCTGACCTCGTGGGGTCCCCGGAGCATCCCGCGGGCGATTCCGCAGACCCGGTAGAGTTCATCGAGGCTGCAGACGCGGTCGTGGGCGGCGATCTGGAAGACGCTGTCGGCCGAGGTGTAGACGATGAGCTTGCCCGTGGCCAGGTGCTCGTCCCCCAGTTCCTCGATGATGGCCGTCCCGCTGGCGGCCTTGTTCCCGAGCACCCCGTAGCCCGTCAGGCGGGTGAACTCGGCGATGACGTCGGCGGGGAAGCCCTCGGGGTAGGTGGGGAACGGCCGGGGGATCTCCAGACCCATGAGTTCCCAGTGCCCGGTGGTGGAGTCCTTCCCGGCGGAGATTTCCTGGAGCCTGCCGTACCAGGCCCCGGGGTCTGCCGCGGGCTCGACGCCCTCGATGGGGTGGATGTTGCCCAGCCCCAGCGAGGCGAGGTTGGGCGTCTCAACTCCCCCCACGGCCCGGGCCATGTTGCCCAGGGTGTCGCTGCCCTCGTCGCCGTATTCGGCGGCGTCGGGGGCCAGGCCGACTCCCATGCCGTCCAGCACGATGAGTATCGCGCGAGCCATAGCTGCTTCTCCTTAGCGGATCCGTTCGTGCCCGGGTCGACCGGGGTGAATCATCAAGGGTAGCCGCAGATGTCCCCATCCGTCAATATTCAGGGTTTTCCCCAGCTCTTTCCCTTGCCAGCGCCGCCGCAGCAATTAGAATACCCCGCATGAGCAAGGACCTCTTCGGCGAGACCCGCCCCGACGACCCCCTGGAACCGGCAACGAGCGCCGCCCGGGCATCCCTTCCCGATCCCGGTTCGCCCCTGGCCGACCGCATGCGCCCCACCACCCTCGACGAGATGGTGGGCCAGCAGGATATCCTCGGGCCCGGCCGTCCCCTGCGTCTGCTCATCGAAGGGGGATCCCTGCCCTCGCTGCTGCTGTGGGGTCCGCCCGGATGCGGCAAGACCACGGTCGCCCGCCTGGTCGCCTCCTACGCCGATGCCCAGTTCCTCGAGTTCAGCGCGGTGGCCGTGGGCTCGAAGGAACTCAAGGGGGTGATGGAGCAGGCCCGCAAGCTCAAGCGCGCCACGGGAACCCGTACCATCCTGTTCCTGGACGAGATCCACCGCTTCAACAAGGCCCAGCAGGATGCGCTGCTGCCCTGGGTCGAGCGGGGGGACGTCACCCTGATCGGGGCGACGACCGAGAATCCCTCCTTCGAGGTCAACAGCGCCCTGATCTCCCGCACGCGACTGTTCGTCCTGAAGCCCCTGCAGACGGCCGACCTGGCCGACCTCCTGCGGCGCGCCCTGGCCTCGCCCGCGGGCCTGGACGGCGCCCTCTCCCTCACGGAGGAGGCGATCCTGGCCCTGGCCGAGATGAGCGAAGGGGACGCGCGCGCAGCTCTCGGCCTGATCGAGACCGTCGCCATGGTCGCGAACGAGCAGGCAGGAACGGGTGCGCCTGCGGGCATGGACCTGGCGGCCGTGCTCGAGATCATCAGCACCCGCGCCGCCCGGTACGACAAGGCCGGCGAGGAGCACTTCAACATCATCAGCGCCCTGCACAAGAGCCTGCGCAACAGCGACGTGCAGGCCGCCCTGTACTGGCTGGGCCGGATGCTCGAAGGCGGTGAGGATCCCCTGTACATCGCTCGCCGCCTGGTGCGGTTCGCCAGCGAGGACGTGGGGCTCGCCGACCCGGCCGCCCTGCCCCAGGCCCTGGCGGCCCGGGATGCGGTCCACTTCATCGGCCGCCCGGAGGGCGACCTGGCCCTGGCCCAGGCCGTGGTCTACCTGGCCCTCAGTCCCAAGAGCAACGCCCTGTACACGGGCTACCAGGCCGTCCGGAAGGAAGTGGCGCGCGGAGCCAATCCCCCGGTGCCCCTGCACCTGCGCAACGCCCCCACCCGTCTCATGCAGGAGGTCGGCTACGGCCAGGGCTACGTCTACGCGCCCGACACCGGCGCCGGCATCGCGGCCATGTCCTGCCTGCCCGAGGAACTCGCATCCCGCACCTTCTACCGGCCCGGCGGGCGCGGCCACGAGGCCGAACTCGCGGACCGGATGGAGCGCATCGCCCGCTGGCAGGCCAGGCGCAGGGGCCGGACCCCCGCCGCCGACCGGCCGGACGGGAATACCGACCCGGAACACCACGGAGGTCATGAATGAAGAGGATCGGAGTCTTGACCGGAGGCGGGGACGCCGCCGGCATGAACGCGGCCCTGCGCGCGGTGGTGCGCACGGCCTGGCAGCACGGCGCCGAGGTCGTCGGCATCAAGCAGGGCTGGATGGGGCTCGCCGAAGGCACCTACGAGACCATGACCCCCGGTTCGGTGAGCGGCATATTGGGCAAGGGCGGCACCATCCTGCGGACCTTCCGGTATCCCGAATTCGCCACCGCAGAAGGCACGGCGCCCGTCGCCCGGACCCTGAAGAAGCTCAAGCTCGACGGGATGGTCATCATCGGCGGGGACGGCAGCTTCCGCGGCGCGACCAAGCTCGAAGGCGAATTCGGCCTGCCCATCGTGGGCGTGCCCGCCACCATCGACAACGACATTCCCGGCACGGACATGTCCATCGGCTTCGACACCGCCCTGAACATCGCCATCGACGCGGTCGACAAGGTGCGCGACACCGCCACCAGCCACGGGCGGATCTTCGTCATCGAGGTCATGGGCCGCAACTACGGGCTGCTGGCGGCGCAGACCGCCATCGCCACGGGAGCCGAGGAGGTGCTGCTGCCGGAGATCCCCTACGATCTGGACGAGGTGGCCCGGCGCATCAGCCAGGGTTACGACCGCGGCAAGCAGCACGCCATCATCATCGTCGCCGAGGGCGCCGGCAAGGCGTCGTACGTGACCTTCGAGATCAAGGAGAGGTTGCAGCGGGGCGTGCGCATGGTCGTGCTCGGCCACGTCCAGCGCGGCGGCTCCCCCTCGGGATACGACCGCATCCTGGCCTCGCGGCTCGGCTACGAGGCCACCGAGATGCTGTTCCGGGGCGAACACGGGGTCATGGTCGGGGTCGTCGCCAACAAGTTCAAGGCTTCCCCGCTGGAGAAGAACACCAAGGTGTCCGCCAAGGCCGTCCTGCGCGACGCGCGCCTGATGCAAGCCCTGGTCTGATCCTCGGCCGGGCGTACCAATGCGAAGGGCTCCCCCGCAGGGGAGCCCTTTTCGCGTCCGGCGAAGGACGGGTCTCAGTCCTCGGAACCCTGGATGAAGGTGTTCGCGAACTTGAACCAGTTGATCTTCATGGTGCCCACGACGTGGCCCAGGCCGGGGTACTCGTCCTTCCGCTTGCCGTACTCGTCCTCGAGGTAGACCACGGAGAAGGATCCGATCAGGGGGTAGCCCTTGTCCTTCATCATGTGCAGCATCCAGCCGGCTCCGGGAGTCAGGTCGACGATCTGCAGGGCCGACTCGGGGAACACCGCGTACCAGGCGTAGTCGTCGGGACCCGGGTTGGCGGCCGCTTCCTCGGAGAGGTCGTGCTTGGGCACGTACACGAAGTTCTCGATGCCCGTCTGGACCGCCTTCAGGTCGTCGCCCTCGTTCTCGGGGAGATAGATGGACCGGGCTTCCTTGATGTCGCTGGTCTTCCAGCCGAGCTCGGGCAGCGGCGCGCCCGGAGTCTCCAGGTCCACCTGGCCGGAACGCAGGGTCCGGGGAAGGTTGTAACCGGAGGTCTCGAGCAGCGTGTCGGCCTCGATGACCCCGCCCCGCTTGATGCGCTTGAGCATCAGGTGGGTCGGCTGGGGCGAGAAGGTCTTCTGGACGCCCAGCAGGGTGCCGGACAGGCCCTGGTACTTGTTCTCCAGGTCCTTGCCGACCAGGAACTCCAGCAGGTTCCCGTCGCGGATCATGCCGATGTCCCCGCGGACGTACTCGAACTCGGGAGCGTCGATCTCGAAGAGGAAATTGGTGCTCAGGGTGTCCCCGCGGGTGATGCGGCGCAGGGAATCATAGACATAGGGATCCACGGCTTCCTTTTCCCCGCAACCAGCCAGACCGATCAGGGTCACGGCCACCAGGGCCAGCAACAGGGCGGAAACCCAGCGACGCGCGAAAGAAACACCGAACATGAACCAACCTCCCGTAGGGTACGCGCAAAACCTTGCCGGTGGGATGCAAGGCGGCAATCCCGAACATCCGTTCCCGGGTTTCGATCCTAGGCCCGACCCCCGGAATCGTCAACCAAAGGCTTGAGGATCAACACCATGAAATTGGGGCATATCCGGGGAAAAAGCAAATGCAATCACGGGAACTTCCGCCGTTCCGGCTCCCCGGCGCGAAAGGGCGGCCGCGGAAGCGGTCCGGTCAGAGCCGGGGAAGAAGGCGGATCGCCTCGGTGACCTCACCCTGGGTGGTCAGCCCCCCCTCCCAGAGGGAATGGAAGACCCCCCAGTGGTCCGGCATGAGGACGCCGGCGGCCGAGAACAGGCGGGAAAACGCGCCCCGGCGGTCGGTCAAGGCGTACCCGGGAAGGCCCGCCCGCTCCAGCCGGCCGTCCACCACCACATCCCAGGCCGAGGTGAACGCCTCGCCGAAGGCCGGAGGCACGGCCTCGGGGTCCAGCTCGCCCCGCAACAGGTCGCGGGCCACCAGCAGGTGGTGATGGAGGAAGGCCCGGGTCCTCGACTCGCTGAAATCGGCGGGGGAAAAAACCTCATCGGCCGGGGGCGCCGGCCGGTGTTCCCAGACCGGCGTTCCCGGGAAGACCGTGGACGTGGCCGACCGCAGCCTGAGAAAGACCTGGGGACTGCAGAAGATCTCCACGCCCAGGCCGGTCCGGCCCAGCCGGCCCAGCCGGCACCAGGCCGCGTCGTCTCCGGGCAGGTCGTCCCCGCCGAGGGTCAGCCGTGCAAGATCATCCTCCAGGTCCAGGCCCGCCAGAGCCTCCGACACGAACGGGGACACCAGGTCCGCCAGCGCAGGGTCGAATCCCAGGAACACGATTGAGGGACCCCGCCCGGTCATGCGTCAAGCCTCCCGGATCAGACCCGCAGCCCCCAGGGGTCTCAGGGACGCCGTGAAATGCCTCAGCGCGGGTGGCTGGTAGGTGATCTCCAGGCCCACGAGCCTCTTGCCCAGCTCCATGACCCGGGCGCAGATCTCGGCCACGTAATCGAGCTGGGTGTGGGTGTAGACGCGCCGGGGAACGGCCAGGCGCACCAGTTCCATGGCCGGATGGACCATCCTGCCCGTTTCGGGATCCTTGTGCTCGAACATCAGGCTGCCGATCTCGACGGCCCGCACGCCGCCCTCGAGGTAGAGCGCCGCGGTGAACACCTGGGCGGGGAACTCCTCCTGGGGGATGTGCGGCAGGGCCTTGCGGGCGTCGAGGTAGATGGCGTGTCCGCCGGCCGGACGCAGGAAGGGCACCCCCAGCTCGTCCAGCCGCCGGCCGAGGCGGGCCACCTGCCCGATGCGGTAGGCGAGGTAATCCGGATCGAGCACCTCGCGCAGGCCCTGGGCGACGGCGGCCAGATCGCGTCCAGCCAGCCCGCCGTAGGTGGGGAATCCTTCCCGCAGGATCAGCAGGTTCGTGACCTCGCGCGCCAGTTCCGGATCGTTCAGACACAGGAATCCGCCGATGTTCACCAGGGCGTCCTTCTTGGCGCTCATGGTGCAGCCTTCGCCCAGGGCGAACATCTCCCTGCAGATCTCCAGGATGGTCTTGTCCGCGCAACCCGCCTCCCGCTGCTGGATGAACCAGGCGTTCTCGGCGAAGCGGCAGGCGTCGAAGACCAGGGGCACACCCATCTCCCGGCAGAAGGCGGCGACCTCGCGGACGTTGGCCAGGGAGACGGGCTGGCCGCCTCCGCTGTTGTTGGTGATGGTCAGCATCACCAGGGGGATGCGCTCCCTGCCGTAACGCTCGAAGGCCCGCCTCAGCTTGGCCAGCGACATGTTGCCCTTGAAGGGCGCCTCGAGGGTGGGGTCGAGCCCCTCGTCGCACACGCAATCGAGGGCGGTGGCCCCCACGTGCTCCACGTTGGCCCGCGTGGTGTCGAAGTGGATGTTGTTGGGAACGACATCCCCCTCCTTGAGCATCACCGAGAACAGCAGACCCTCGGCGGCCCGGCCCTGGTGGGTCGGGATCACGTGGGCGTAGCCGAAGATGTCCTTGATGGTGCTCTCGAAATCGGCGAAGGACCGGCTGCAGGCGTAGGCCTCGTCGCCGGTCATCAGGGCCCCCCACTGCAGGTCGCTCATGGCGCTGGTGCCGCTGTCGGTCAGCAGGTCCACGTAGATGGCGTCGGAAGGGACCTTGAAGACGTTGAAGCCGGCCCGCTCCAGGTGGGCGGCGCGTTCCTCGCGGCTGACCCGGTGGATGCGCTCGACGACCTTGATGCGGTAGGGTTCGAAGGGGAAGTCCATGGAGGCTCCTGGAGTTGGATCCCGGCCCGGGCGGGCGGTGTCGAAATACCCGGATCGAAATTAATCACTGGCCGGGCGGGTTACAAGGTCAGCCGTTGGGACCTCCGGTTCCGGGCAGGGGGGATTGCTCCTGGTACAGCACCAGGAGGTCCGACTCGATCCGGCTCCAGTGCAGATAATGACGATGGGGATGCTCGCTGCCGAGGCACAGGTACATGCCGCGGCCCACCCAGCGCCCGGGTATGCGGGACGCCCGGGCCAGCAGGGCCGTGGGTCTTCCGGCCCCGGACCCGTCCGCCTCCCCTCCCAGCACCGTCCGCTGGACTCCCCAGACGGCCGTGGCGGCGAAGTCCCCGAGGGTGAGGTGCCCGTACCGCCGGACCATGGTCCCGATCCGCCTGCGGGCCTCGGGGTAGGCGGCCTGACCGGTCAGCCAGGCGGTCTTCCGGATCGTCGCCGCGAAGGAGGCCACGGTCAGATCGCCGGCTCCGTGCGCTCGCGCCGCGCACCATTCGGCCCAGGCAGCGGCCGGTGGCGCTTCGACCAGGCGGGGCAGGAGCAGCCGGATGCCGTCGGGATGCCCCCGGTCCCTTGCTCCGGGCCAGGGCCCGGGGGCCTCGCTTTCATCCCGGCCGCCCGGGCTTCCACCCTGGGGTCCGAGTTCACCGGCCACCGCGAGCAGATCACCGATCGCGGCCGCGACCTCCCGCGGTCCGGGCAGCAGAAGGTCGTCGAGTTCCTCCTCCTCCACCGCGAACCAGCCCTGGTCGCGGAGGCTGCCGCCCAGGTATTCCAGGTCCGCAGGCACCCCGGCGGTCAGGCGCAGGAATCCCGTGGGGTCCGGGGCGCCGTCCCGCGCGGTCAGGTAGCCCACGCACTGGTCCAGGTTGGCGGCGTATTCGCTGACGACGACACCCTTGCCGGGATGACGGGTGCCGGACCCCGCGCGGCCGGCTTCGGGGACGAGCTGCCTCAGCAGCGACCACACCCGGCGCTCCTGGCGCCGTTGCTGGCGGAAGTCCATGACCTGCTCGTTCCGCGGCACGGTGAGGAAGAGCTGTTCCCAGCCTTCCTCCGCCGCGGCGGGATCCACCGTCATCACGAGCCGCCGGCCCCGTCCCAGCTGGGCGATCTTGTACCGCAGCTCGGGAGCGAATCGCTGGACTTCGCACATCACGATCAGCGTTCCCGCCGCATCGGCCAGACCGCCGCCGCCCAGCCCCAGGTTTCCCAGCTGGCCGGCCCCATCGGGGACCACGAGGTCGAGCGGTCCAGGCCCGCCCAGGCGCAGGAACTCCTCGGTCACCCACGCCGCGACTCCGCTGTCGGGACAGTAGATCCTGACCTCGGCCGGCGCGGAGGATTGCCCGGCTCCGGCCAGGAGCCCCCGGATCAGGGCCTCGTGGCGGCCCGTGCCGGCCACTCCGCGCAGGACAAGCTGGCCGGGCTGCGCCTCGGCGGCGAATGCGGCGATCCGGTCCACCTCACGGTCCAGGTCGTCCCCGCCGCGGCCCCCCGGCGAGAGCAGGCGTTTCCAGGATTCCCAGGTCCCGCCGGCGCCCGCCTCCCCGGGTTCGTCGGACTCGTCCCCGGTCGCCGCGGCCCGCTCCTCCGCCTCGGCGGCCAGCAGATCCCGCCACAGGGACCAGCCGGGATGTCCGGGGCTGCCTGCGCGGCTGTCGGCCAGCGCCAGGACGTCCACGAGGTGCAGGGCGCCGGGACAGGCGGGACCGAGCCAGCGCCAGAACCCCAGGGCCGAGCCCAGGGAAAGGAAGTCGATCTCGCCGGCCGTCAAGGTCGTCAGCCCGCTGTCGACGAGGAAACCGGTGGGGGTCTCCACCGCGGAATCGAGGGCTTCCCGCAACTGGTTGCGGAACTGGTCCAGCCGCAGGCGCAGCTCGTCAAGGACCCGTCCGGGCGCCACGCGGCATTCCAGGAGACGCCGGTTCGTACCCAGCATCCCCGCCGGGGCGACGTACCCGAAACTCGCGGAGGCCGACCCGGAGCCGAGAGCCGCCAGGATCCCATCCACCCGCATCAACCGGGAGGATTCGAGCTTCACCGGAGGCCCGGCCAGGTCCACCCAGGTGGACGTGCCCTCGTCCACCCCCTCGAGCCACAGGGGCAGCAGGATGCCCAGCACCTCCTCGGCGTCGGCCAGTTCCTTCTCCATCTCGGCGAATCGCCGGGGAATGAGCATGGCGTGGCTCTTGGCGGGGGCGTTCGCAGCGGTCGCCCCTGCGCCTTCCGCAGCGGAGAGGGGTTCACCCGTCAGACGCGCGGCCCAGCGGAGGGTGCGGATGCCCCGGGCCACCGCGGCCGGTTCGAGGCCCGCCAGCCTGGCCAGCCAGTCGAGAGGAACCAGCTCGTTGGTCGAGGCCACCGGAGCGCCCCCGGAAACCGGACGCAGGGCCGTGAGGACCGGACGCAGCCGCGCCAGCAGAACCCGCAGGCGGTCGGCCTGCCTGGCCACCCCCGCATCCCCAAGATCTCGGCCGGGCGGGGCGTCCCCATCCCCCATGAATCCGGCCAGGAAGTCGCGCCAGGGCGGAGCGAGCGGAGAGGTCTGCAGCACCAGGGGCACGCCCTTGCGGGAGAGGAAGTACCGCAAGGCCAGGGCGGCGTCAGGTTGTTCGTCCAGCCTGCCGGGCAGCCAGTCGGCCAGATCTCCCGCCAGGACGACCGCAGGAGGCAGGGCCTCCAGGAATTCTCCCAGGGCCTTGTCGGCGATCTGGTGGGGGCGGACCCACATCACCGAGGCCGGTCCCGCGACCGGCGCTTCGCCTTCCCAAATGCTGACGCCGGGATGGCAATCGGCGAGGGACGTTTCCAGGAAGGGGTCCGGCCGCCTGGCATCGAGGATCAGGGCCCAGCGGGCCAGATCGCCCTGTTCCCGGGCGGCGCGGATGCCCTGCAGGATGGGGCCCCAGACCTCGCTCCTGGTTCCCGTTTCCAGCCGCACCCCCCGCAGGCTCTCGGGCCGCACCAGGCGCTCGTGGCCGTCCCCACCGGCCGGAGCTCCCGCCACCGCACGCAACCAGGCCTGGGTGCGGGTCAAGGTCGCCTCGGCAGCGGGCGCGCCCCGCCCCTCCCCCAGAGCGGGCAAGGAAAAGAGACGGGCGCCCGGCGCCCCGGCGGACTCGGCCGCAGCGGGTCCCGAGAAGTTCCGAGCCCGGCCGGCCACCGCCTGGGGACTCCAGATCTGGTGCCACCAGCGGGGATCCAGGACCACGACCTCGGACCAGCGGCCCGCCAGCATGGCCGCCACCTCGAGAGCCGACATCCGCAGGGTAAGGCGATGTTTTCCGGATGCCGGCACCTCGCCGGTTCCCGGATCTTCTCCCGGATCTTCCAGGGCCCGCAGGACCGGGAGGGCCAGCACGGCCTGACCCCGGGCTTCCGGGGCGCACGCTGGAGATTCCAGCGAACCGTGCCAGACCCAGGCGGCGGGATTGTCGCCGAGATCCCCGTCCCGGACGGCAGCCCAGAAGGCCCCGGCCCGCGTGTCCGGACCCGGGAGCAGGAGGTGCAGTTCCGATCCGGAGAATTCGCTCCGCAGCCAGGCCAGCGGCTCAGCCAGGGCCCGACCGGCCAGGACCTGGGCGTCGGGACGCACGGCCCGATCGACCAGCCGGAGCAGCGGGGGTTCGAGATCCGCCAGGGCCAGGTCGTAGGCCCGACCGAAGACACCCAACCAATCCTGCAGGAGGGATTCCAGGTCGGATCGCAACCACACCGCTCCGGTGAGCAGGCTGAGGTGCCGGTGCCCGCGGCCGTGCAGCCTCCGGTGCAGATCGAGAATCGCCTGCTCTCCCCGGGCGGCCAGGTCGGCGTGGATGGCTGCACTGTCCAGGAAGACCCAGGAGGCGTCGCTCCCCTCGAAGACTCCCCAGGCCGCATCCAGCAGGGCCGGTTCCATCCCGATGTCCCGGGCACTCCCGGCGACCAGGCCGGACTTGCGGGACCGCTGGGCGTACTGGGCCGGCCAGCCGTCTCCTCGGTTCGGGCCGGGGTCGCCGGCGGGGCTCCGGGGGAGGTCGGCAACGACCGCACGGTAGAGATCATATAATTCGCAACAGCCGGGACTTGTGGGCCTTGCTTCGAGAAAATCCAGAAGATCGCCATTGTGGGATTCGACCAGCCTCACCCAGTGGAAGAGGGCCAGCAGGCCCGAGGCGGGGTCACCTTTCTTCCAGGGCCCCTGCAGGAAGGATTCCAGGGTTTCCAGCGCCACGTCCAGATCGTGCACCAGACCGCCGGCAGGAACCAGGGTGACCGGCCCGACGACCTGGCCTGCGATCTGGGCCAGATCCTCGAGCCGTTCCGGTCGATCGAGGACCACCCTCCACTTGGTCTGGCCCTGGCCCCAGGCGGCCAGAGCGGCCGCGGGATTGCCGGTGCTGATCACCGCCAGATCGTGACGGCCCAGATCCGGGCGCAAGCCCTCGCGCGCACCCGCCGTTCCGGCCCCGGCGGCATTCTCCACCGCAGGGATGGGGCTTCCCCGGGTCCACAGCAGGGGCAGCGTCCAGGCCTCGAACGAGCCGTCGAGAGCCAGTTCGGCTGCCTTGCCCAGGGTCGCCAATCCATAGAGCTCGGACGAGGCGGAATCCCCACGTCGGGCCAGTTCCCCGATGCCCGCCCGCAGTGCGGGATCGGACCGGGCCAGACGGGTGCGGAGGGCGAGGACGACCAGTCCGGCCAGGAGTGCGGACGCCCCCTTCCGCTGCCGCCAGGTCTCGCCGGGGACCGGCCCGGTGGGCGGTTTCAGCAGAGGATGGGCCAGCTGGCCGCTCCACCCGTCCCGCCAGGGCCTCCCCTCGGCAAGGCCGACGTCCAGCAGGGCGTCGGGATCGGGCACCCCACCGGGCAGGACCGGTTCCAGCAGGGCGGCGGCGAACTCCTCGGCCGACCAGGCTCCCGGTGCGGTTTCCCAGGCCTGCCCCACCCCCACGGTCACCTGCGGGTCGGCGGCCACGATCCGCCCCCCGCAGGGAGCGAGGAAGCCGTCGAGCGCGGACGCATCCTCCCCGGGCCGCCAGAAGGCCAGGTCGCGGGGCTGATCGTCCCACCAGTAGACCACGGCGAGCGAACCGTCGGGTTCGGCCCCGACGGAAGCCCAGGCCAGATCACCCAGCCGGTCCCCCGGCGCAGGCGGATGGCGGTATTCGATGCAGGCCAGGGCCTGCCGGAAACGACCCGTGTGGGCGCTGCCCTGGGCCAGCCCGGCCGATTGCATGGCGGCCAGGGCTTCGGCGTAACGCGGCACCGGCAGATAGGGCGACCCGGCGTTGGCCAGGATCTCGAGGATGCGCACCCGGGCTTCGTCCGCCCGCGGGCCGGGAGCGGGATTGATCTTCAGGTAATCGCGGTAGAGGGACACGCAGGCCGAAGGCCGTTTCAGCAGGCGGTCCGCAGTCAACGCCTCCAGCCAGGCGCGTTCCTCGGCCAGCCGCCCCTCTGTTCCGAAGTACTGGGGCTGGAGCAGCTGGAGGGTGGCCCGCGCCCATTCCTGGGCGGGATTCGAACCCGGTTCCAGGGAGCCCGTCTCGACGAAGGCGTCCAGCATGTCGGCGCTCTTGTTCGCCAGCCAGAGCCGTTCCTCCTCGCCGAACGGCAGGTCGTGCCGCAGCAGCATGACGTCGAAGGGGCGGCCGGTGCGGAACGCGGAGCGGATGAGCCCCTTGAGCAGGGGCACGGCCGACCGCGGTTCCCCCGGGAAGATGCCGCTCCGCGACACCAGGTACAGCGCCTGCTCGAGGAGCGGCTGGTTGGTTTCCGCTTCGTCCTCGGGCCGCAGCTCGCTCAGACGCAATCCCTCCCGGACGATCCGGTTCCCCTCGTCCAGGAAACGATCGGTGAACTGGCGGGTCCTCACCGCCCACCGGCCCTCCTCGGGGAGGTCGACGCCCTTGTCCTCGCGCCGCTGCAGCATGCGCCGCAGGCGGTCCCCCACCTTCTCGGTCAGGAAGACCCGTCCGGGAGAGGATTCCCTCACGGCCCGGGCCTGCTGGAAGCGGATCTCGGCCAGGGGAAAATCACCGCCGGTCAGCGCGCCGTCGGCGGCGTCCAGGAGGTTCCAGTAGTTGCGGGGAGGAGGAGTGCGCGCGTCCATGGGCCCACATTAACACGGAATGCACCGCGGGGGTAACGCGGAGTTGGCTGAAATCAGCGGGTCAACAGGATCCGGCTGTTCCAGACCCGCTGCCCCTGCCTCGCCACCGCGAGATAAGCGCCCGCCGCAGCGGGTCGGCCCCGCGCGTCGTTCCCGTCCCAGCGCCAGGGCAGTCCGGCGCCGGCCGGACGCAGGACGGTCACCAGGCGCCCCCGAAGGTCATAGACCGACACCTCGGCGCCGTCCGTCTCGACCCCGTCGAGGGCCAGGCTGAAGGCTCCCGAGCCGGGATTGGGAAACACCTGCAGCCGCGTCCCGGCCGCAACGGCAAGCGGCTGGCCGGAGAGGTCCCCCGGCAGGGGAAAGGCGCCGCTGTTGCGGCCGTCGGCGCGGGGGCCGCTCCAGTCCAGCGCCTCGGCCACCGGCGCCCCCACCGGTTGGATGGTCAGGTTCGAGCCCTGGATCTGGATCCGCATGAGCACACGGTCATCGGTGACGGCCGTCAGACACCCCAGCGGTCCGGATTCCGTGCTGCCGGGCCCGCCCCTGCCCAGGGGCTGGCGTTCCCCGAGGGCCGTCCCTGCACCGGCTGGATGGTACCAGGCCGTGACCGCCCCCGGGATGGTCGTGAAACCGTACAGCAGATCCTGCCAGCGCACGTGGAGCAAGGCGGCCAGTTCCGCTCCCCCCCCCGGCTGCTGATCGTAGGCCAGAGGGGTCGGGAAATGGATCTCGTCCAGGGTCAAGGTGCTTTCGGTGGTGATGGCCGGCACCTCGAAGCCCAGCCACGACCTATCCGAGATCTCCCCCTGGGATCCGACTCCCGCCTGCCCCAGGTACCAGCGCTGGTCGGCCCCGGCCTGCCCGTTGCTGCCCAGACCGGCAACCTCGGCGCGGACCCCGCCCGCACCGTACGCACCGGTCACCACCGGCGGAGAGACGGCCAGCCAGGTTCCCGAGCCCGGAGGAGGCACCACCGAACCGTCGCCGGGACCCGGGGTGCCGTCCCCCCTCAGGACGCGGGCGACCATGCCCGCCGCACCGGAGCTCCAGGCGAACACCACGACCTCGTGGCGTTGGTCGCCGTCGAGATCGACGAGGACCGGGGGAACCTCCAGGGTCCGTCCCAGCAGGACCGGCCAGCCGTCCAGGGGAGACAACCGGGGATCCAGGGCGGCGACCGTGCCGTCGCGGCAGGCGATCACCACGGCTTCATCGCCGGATCCGTCCAGGATGCCCACCGCCGGATCGAGAGGCAGCCCGTGCCCCAGAGCGATCATCCGGTCGGCCGTCCCGCCCGCGGTCCAGGTGCGCACCTCGCCCAGGTTGTCCACGACCACCACCCGCCTCGTCCCCTGGGCGTCCTCGATGCCGACCGGGGAGGTCAAGGGGCGGTTGAAGGTCAACTTGAACTCCTGGTAACTGCCGTTCCCGGCGAAGAAGTAGACCGACCCGAAGTCCCCGGAAACGACGATCTCGTCGCCCGGGAGCCCGTCGAGATCCCAGGCCAGCGGGCGGGTCAGGCCCCCCTGGGACGAGGGATGAGGGAACAGGAACACCGGCCAGTTCGGCCGGGGAAGGCCTCCGGTATCCACGACGTTCAGTGCGCGCGCCACCGGATCGACCGTCACCCGCGACGGCACCAGGAGGGAAACGCCCGCCGTTCCGGCCAGTCGGGCCTGGTTGGGACCCCCGGTGAGCACCCCGGGCAGGACCACCCGGACGCCCTGCTCGGAGAAGGATTCCGCTTCGTGCAGGCTGAGCACGACCTGCCCGCTCCCGGACAGGGCCTTGACCACCATGAACATCCAGCCGCCTGCATCCGGCTCCAGGTAGGCGAATTCCGAAACCCCGGACCCGTTGTCGTCGCGCAGGTCGATCTCCAGCCCGAGGGGGTCGTCCTGCAGCCAGCGGGGATCGACGAGTTCCAGGGATACGTCCAGCCCCGCGGCAGGCGATGCTTCGACCAGGTACCTGATGCCGGGTTGCACGGCCAGCCGGCGGGCCGCGACCGGAGAGGATCCGCCGGCGACGAGGGTCACGGCCTGGGTCCGACTCGAATCCAGGGGTTCACGGAGAGCCTGGACCGCGGCATCGACCCGCAGGAGCCCCCAGCCCCGCTCCCGGTCATGACCCGCATAGGCGGGCAGGGCCACCAGGCCGCCTCCGTCGGGGGTCTCCGCGTGGGTCACCGGGGCGGCCGTGAGTCGCAGGACCGCCTTGCGCAAAGCCACCGCTTCGGGCCCGGGCGCCAGGGAAAGGCCGGTCCGGCGCAGGGCCTCGTCCATCAGGAAGGCCGCACCCGCCACGTGGGCTGCGGCCAGGCTGGTTCCCTTGCGCCCGCTGTAGCTGTCGTCGGGTTCGTTGTCGGCGACGGTGATCCGGCCTTGCGCCTGGAGCAGGCCGCCGCCCGGGGCGACCAGATCGGGCTTCCCCTCCGTGTTCCCCCGGCCGGAGAATGCCGACACGGCGCGGGCGTCGTTGACCGCCCCGACGCTCAGCACCTGGGGCAGCGAAGCCGGAAACCCGGGACCTGCCGGGTCGTCCCCCTGGTTCCCCATGGCGACGACCGGGAGGATCCCGCCGGCGACCAGGGCGGACATGGCGTCCCCGATGCCCAGATCCTCCGGCCAGTTGACCGCGCACAGGGCCGACCGGATGCGGTAGGTCCCGCCGTTCTCCAGGGTCCAGGCGCAGGCGGCCAGGAAGTCCCCCGCCCAGGCGTGCCACACCTCGTCGAAGTCGTAGAACTTCACCACGGTCAGCCGGCCCGATCCGGCGATGCCCCGGTAACGGGGATCGACGGCGCCGGCGCCCGCCACGACCGAGGCCAGGGCGGTGCCGTGGTGGTGGTAGTCCCACGGGCCGGCCGCCAGGGGGAAGTCGTCCGTCACGTCCCGCCAGCCGACGACCTTGAAGCCCAGGAACAGCGGCCACGTGCTGTCGGCCGGATACCAGTCCCCCTGGTCGCCCACGACCGGAGGCGGACCGTCGGTGTCGTCGTCCTGGGAGTCGCCGAGATCGCCGTGAGCCGTGTCGCAGCCCGAATCGAGGATGGCGACCGTGGCGGACCAGTCGTCGCCCAGCAGCCAGGGCTCAGCCTCGAGGGCGGGAACACCCACCATGGCCCGGCCGCCGTCGAGGGCCGGGGTCCCGTTGCGGTCGAGGAACACGCGCCCGTCCGGCCCCGCGCGGAGGATGGCCGCCAGTCCCGCTTCGTCGGCGGCGAGGACCTGGACCCGACCCCACGCCTGAAGGTCGTGGATCAACCGGACCGAACCCGCGGCCGCGCCGGCCGTGACCGCAGCCTGCCAGGATCCCGCTCCGCCGAGGCAGACGAGCCGCACCATTCCCCGGGACCAGACGGTCCCCGCCGGGGTCTTCCCGGCGGGAAAGGCGGAACCGGGATCGTCGCCGGTCTTGGCGGGCGGGGCCGCCACGGCGCGCAGGTCCGCGAAGACGACCTCCCCCGCGAGCCAGCGGTCCAGGAGATCCTCGATCCCGTTCCCGTCGAGGTCGAGCCGACGATCGAAGGCATCGGCGCTGTCGCTGAAGACTGGGGTAGGCGAAGCGGCGAAGGATCCCGCGGCCGCCGGCAGCATCCCGGCCACCATCAGCAATGGGAGGGCGGACCTGATGGTGAAGCGGGATGCACGCCGACAGTCAGCTGCGCCGCGAGGGGCCGGTGAAGCGATGCAGGCGCTTCGGGCCTTGTGTCCGGCTTTGACTGTGCGGTTCCGGTTCATGCCTACCCTCGTGTCTCGAGCGCCCCGGTTGACGTCCGGGGGAAGAACGACAACAAGCGACGACATGTTCCAGCGCATCCGCGCGGCCGTGGTTCCGGCCCGCAATCTCATGTCGCACCGGGTGGGGTGGGGACTGGCTGTCCCGGTCGCAGGAT
>Ga0180009_10002760_pt1 | contig 20519 bp, 19 predicted proteins | sample OS_PC_MetaG_FD_123537 | JGI IMG/M metagenome (GOLD analysis project Ga0180009, IMG submission 123537) | Groundwater microbial communities from the Aspo Hard Rock Laboratory (HRL) deep subsurface site, Sweden - OS_PC_MetaG | ecosystem: Environmental > Aquatic > Deep subsurface > Groundwater...
ACATCGACGTGCGGCACGAATTCCACCTTGAACGGCACCAGCTCTGTATTTCGCGTGTTGTCGAGTTCAATTTCGAGTAGCTCTCCAGCCCCGTAATTGGCGACTTGTACGATTCTGCCGAACCGCACCCCCTCGAGATCCACCGCCTCCAGGCCGATCAGATCGACGTAATAGAACTCGTCCTCATCCGGCGCTGGCAGCAGCGACCTCTCCACCCACAATTCCGTTCCCTTGAGGGCCTCCGCGCCGTTCCGGTCGGTAACCCCGCTGACCCCGGCGACGAGACCCTTCGCGGTTATTCTGCGCACCTTAAGTCGCAGCGGCCGGCCGCCCGATGCATCCGTCAATTCATAAAGCGCAATATCTTCCGGATCGGCGGTGAACGCCTTGACGATCACATCCCCACGAATCCCGTGAACACCGGTTATCAGACCCAGTTGAACCCGCTCGGGCTTCGCCATCCTCTCCACCGCCGATTATCGCTCTTTGCCAAGCTGCTCGTCTTGCAGCGCCTCTATGGCCCTTTACCTGGAACCGGCAACAAGAACGAGTAGAAACAACAACCGCTGGCTATATTCAGGGCAACGACCTTTGCCAGTGTAGCGCACCTAACGTTTGGTCCCCATTTGCGGCTTGGCTCGATGCCAAACGTTTGGTGCAAAAGCTACACTGGAACCATAGCTTTTCTCGTGTTCCTTATGGCTCCGACACTTGGAGGAATAGCGTGCTGCAAGGGGAACCAAGTGTCGGAGCCGGAACACGAGTGTAGCGCACCTAACGTTTGGTCCCCATTTGCGGCTTGGCTCGATGCCAAACGTTTGGTGCAAAAGCTACACTGGAACCATAGCTTTTCTCGTGTTCCTTATGGCTCCGACACTTGGTCGATAGTGTGCTGCAAGGGGAACCAAGTGTCGGAGCCGGAACACTAGCCCAGAATTCCGATATACCGGAATTTCACAACGAGCCTTTCCCCCAGCAATTCGCAAATACCTCCGAATTCCTGGTCCTCGTGCGAAAGCTCACCGGAGACATCGACAACACACTCTTCAAAGCCGACTCGCTTGCCGGTCACCAGCACCCCGCCGGGCGGCACACGAACCTGGAGCCTCAAACCGGCCCCACGGCCTGAAGGTCTAACGACGAGTTGCCCCTCGAAGACCCCGCCGAACTTGTCCGAACCGAAAATCGACCCTTCCCTCAACACGACAAGCGCTTCCCCCGACTCCTCAACCGCCCGTCCCTCCACGGCGAAGTGAACCCGATAAAGACCATCCCGCCAGACATCCAGCAGACCGCATTCACCGTTGTCTTGGTAGATGCCTGCTTTGGCCCTGGAATCCTGGGATTCAACAGCCATTTCCAAAAAGCCCTCAATTAGAGCGAATCAAACCGGCCCATTCAATAACTACGAATGGGCCCCGGAAACGTGACTTCGCCAATAAACGCGATGCGGCGCACATTTTATTGCCTATTCCTGTAAATTCAGGATGCAAAAGCGCAACAATTGTACCTACTTGCCGATCACAATTACCCCTATTCTATTTAATCTCCCTGGATCTTTCCAGGAAATTACCGTTATATCAGGATCATCCAACGCCAAATTCACACAGGATTAAGTTCCTATGCACCGCAAGAAATCCCGTCGAGGCCGGCCCAAAGGGTCGGGAATTGACGATAGCCGTCTACTCCGGGAAATTGCTGAGATGATCATCGAGGCCCCGGAATTAAGACCGACAACCGCAATAAAGCACAAAGGAATATCCGATCCATCGACAATTCGGCGCCTGCGCGACAAGTTCAACGCCGAAAAGGAACTGCTATTCCGCGAATTGCGCCCGCAAGCCCAACCGGAATCGAAGTGCAACCGACTCGAAAACCAAAGCGCACCCGCCCCGCGGCACAACACTTCCGAGATCCGCACCATGGCTCTCGTCCACCCCCGCGAGCCAGCCCGTTCGGAACCGGTCACAAAAAAGTCCGGCGATGACTCTGCAACGCGCCGCGCCAATGATTCTGACGAGGAATCGCGACGATACGGCGTATTCGCGGCCCCGAACGAGTTTACCGCACGCCAAATGCTTTCTAACAGCCTCCGCACCGCTTCAGCTGTTTGGCAGCTCCAGTTCTACGTTGCGTCCCAGACAATACAGTCACCGTTAGTACGCTCGGTAATGCACTATCAGTTGGCCTTTTCCCAATCCCTGTTCGGTTTCGGTGGTGTGCCGTCTCCGGGCCGTTAAGCACACAAATAAACACTGTTCAGTATAATATAGAGTTCAGGCCTATTTCCCTCCCTTACAGCACAAAAAAACGGCCGCACCCCAATGCGGCCGTTTTTTTGTTGCCTCGCCTCGATGTCGCGCCTGCGCAAACGGACGAATTGAAATGACCCATTGCGCCGCCTGCAATCTAAAGCTTTCGTAGCGCGACCCGCTCGATTCTGTGTTTTTCGGACTTTTTCAGGATCAGCCGCGCACGTTGCTTCGTGGGAATAATATTCTCCTCAAGATTGCGCAGATTGATGCCACGCCAGATCGAGCGACCCTTTGCCCGCGCCTCCTCGTCGCTGAGTAGCGCGTACTGGTGGAAATAGGCGGCCGGATCGCGGAATGCCGTCTGCCTCAAGCGCATGAAACGTTCGACATACCATTCCTCGATCAGCGCCGGATCGGCATCCAGATAGATCGAGAAGTCGAAGAAATCCGATACGAACGGTATCGCCTCGCCATCCCTCGGCAGTCGTGCCGGCTGCAGCAGATTGAGCCCCTCGACGATCAGGATGTCGGGGTTCTCGATCGTAATTCCAGTTCCAGGCATGATGTCGTAGTGAAAGTGAGAATAAACCGGTGCCTCCACTTTTTCGCGGCCCGACTTCACATCGACGAGGAACTGCAGAAGCCTAGCCGAATCGAAGCTTTCCGGAAATCCCTTCCGCTCCATCAACCCGCGCCGCGCCAACTCCGCATTGGGGTAAAGGAACCCGTCCGTTGTTATGAGATCGACGCGCGGATGATCCGGCCATCGCGCCAGCAGCGCTTTCAGGACGCGCGCCGTCGTACTCTTGCCGATCGCCACAGACCCGGCGACGCCCAGGATGAAAGGAACCTTGCGGTCCCGGTGTCCTAGAAAAGTAGACGTTGCAGCGTGCAGTTCCTGCGCGGCGGCGACGTAGAGGTTCAACAGTCGCGAAAGCGGCAGGTAGATCGTCTCGACCTCCTCGACGGAGAGCTGCTCGATGAGACCCGACAGATCGTCAAGTTCGCGCGGAACAAGCGTCATTGGCGTGTCGGCGCGAAGCTTTGCCCATTCATCCCGGGAGAAAAACTGATAAGGCGAGAAAGGAACCGCTGACGGCATAATCCTACGATCCAGCCGCCGGCTTCCTGCCGGCCTTTTCAGCTAGGCCTGAAACGCCCATGCGCCCTTCGAGCCTGGCAACGACATCCCCAAATTCGATATGCCGCGATTCCAGCAGCACCAGCAGGTGGTAGATGAGATCGGCCGCTTCGCCCTTCAGCGCCTCGTCATCTTCGGCGACCGCGGCGATGATCGTCTCGGCGGCTTCCTCGCCGAGCTTCTTGGCACACTTCTTCGGTCCGGCGTCGAGAAGCTGCCGCGTGTAGGAAGCATCCGCTCCCGCGGTTCGTCGCTCTCGGATCGTCACTGCCAGCCGGCTCAATACGGCGTCGCTCATCGGCTTCTCTGTCCAGATTTCGTCCGTCCAACCCGGTTTTGGTGCCTCGACACAAGCTTGCATCAAAACACCGGCTTGCCGGGTGTTGTCCAAAGCAGTGTTGAGCAAAGCAAGTATTGGCCAGAAAAAGAGAGCCCATAACCATCAGGCGAAACCCGGCACGTCAAGCCATGCGTAAGGCGCGGGATAGAATTACTCTTTCGCGCCGGTCTCCCGTATCAACTGTAGGAGCCTGTCAATCGCATACGAATGTATTCGAGCTGGTCGAAATTCCCGTATTTGATGATCATGTTGCCGCTTTCGCCCGAGCCGCGTTTGATCTCGACCTTCAGGCCCAGCGCTTCGGTCAATTCCTTTTCGAAAGCCTTGGTATCGGCATCCTTTTCCCGTGCGCTGCGACCCTTGGAGCCGTCATCGACCCCTGTCTGCACCAAAGCCTCGACGGCGCGGACATTCAAATCGTCGGCGATGATCCGCTCCGCAAGCGCCACCGCATCATCCCGCCCGATCAGCGCTCTGGCGTGACCGGCAGTCAGGCGTCCCATCTGCACCAGCGCCTGCACCGAATCCGGCAGCCGCAACAGCCTCAGCGTATTCGCGACATGGCTGCGGCTCTTGCCGATGATCTCCGAGATTTGTTCCTGCGAGTAATGGAACCGCTCGATCAACTCCCGGTAGCCCATCGCTTCTTCGATCGCATTGAGATCGGCGCGCTGCACGTTCTCGATAATCGCCAGCTCGAGAACTTCCTTGTCGGTAAGATCGCGCACGACGCAGGCAATCCGATGCAGCCCGGCCTGGCCGCATGCCCGCCAGCGCCGCTCGCCGGCAACGATCTCGTAAAATCCACCCGCCAGCGGATCCGGGCGGACCAGGATCGGTTGCACGAGGCCCTTCGAGCGGATTGAATCACTCAGTTCGGCAAGATCTTCGGGATTGAAATCCCGGCGCGGATTGAGGCTGCTCGGCTTGATCCGTTCGATCGCTACGAGCTTGTGCTCGCCCTCGAGCCGCTCGGTACCGCCAGCAACCGCCGCAACCGAACCGTCCCGGCGCGGAGCCTCGGCATTGCCGGCTGGTTTCAAGGCAACCGGCAGCGGCTCAACGTTGTTCTTCGTTCCGTTTCCACCGATCAATGAAGCAAGCCCCCGACCCAGTCTGTTTTTCTTCGCCGGCGTATTCATGCCAATGCCCCCCTCCATGAATCACACCGCTGGCGCACCTCGTTGAGGCCGCCAGCAGCGCAAGTTCGACTTTCTCTTCACCGAAGCCTCAGGCCGCCTTGTATTGCCGTTCGCGTTCGATGATTTCGGTCGCAAGCCGGATATACGCCTGACTCCCGGCACATTCGTAATCGTAGAGCAGTAGCGGCTTGCCGTGGGAGGGTGCCTCGGCAACCCGCGTATTTCGCGGAATAACGGTATTATAGACCTTCGGCCCGAAGAACTCCCGCACGTTCTCGGCGACTTCCCTTGAAAGCGACGTTCGCGCGTCGTGCATCGTCAGCACCACGCCTTGGATTTCGAGCGCCGGATTGAGGCTGGCCCGGATCTGATCGATGGTTTCCTTGAACTGGGCAATACCTTCGAGCGCAAAGTATTCGCACTGCACCGGCACCAGCACCGCATCGGCCGCCGTCATCGCATTGAGGGTCAGGATATTCACCGACGGCGGGCAGTCGATCATAATGTATGTATAAGCCTCCTCCGCCGGCATTGCCTGGCATCGCCGCATCAGTTCGACGACCGCATCGCGTAGCCTGTACGGCCTGTCGGCTTCATTGACGAGTGCTGCTTCGAGGCCGACCAGGTCGGCGTTTGCCGGCACCACCGCAAGCCCTGGCACCGCGGTCGGCATGGCTGCGTCCGCAAGGCTGGTTTCCCCCAGCATGACCCCGTACGAGGTCTTGATGCGGCTTGCCGGTTCTATGCCGAGCCCGGTCGAGGCATTCCCTTGCGAATCGAAATCGATGACGAGAACCCGCTCGCCGACCGCCACCAGCGCCGTCGAGAGGTTAATGGCCGTCGTCGTTTTCCCGACGCCGCCCTTCTGGTTGGCGACAGCGAGAACTCGCGGCCTGATGCCGGTAATGGTTGCGCCTGTCACGGCTGTTATCCTTCGCTATTTTGCTTCAGGACGACTCACAACAGCAATACGCGCTTCAACATCTGTCAGGCTCTCGACGAGTTGGCACTCAAACGACCAATTCACCCTGGCAGCCTCGACCTCCTGGGCGACGTCGCGGCCCTTGAGGAACAGGCCCCGTGTCTGCGGTCCGAACAACGGTTCCGACAGACCGATCAACCGATCGAGAGGCGCCAACGCCCGCGCCGAGACGACATCTACTGATTTGTATCTACCCTGAGTCGAGGATAACTCGATTCGCGAGACGACGATGTCCACAGCAACCGACGTCTTTCTGGCAATTTCCCCAAGGAAAGCGGCCTTTCTCTGATCGCTCTCGATGAGCATATGTGGTTCGCGGTCCGATTCGAGACCTCGACCGGCCCGCAAAATTGCCAGGACGAGCCCGGGAAATCCGGCCCCTGAACCCAGATCGACCCATTTTCGGGCTGCTCCGGGCGCAAGTTCGAGGAGCTGCGCGCTATCCGCGAAATGCCGGTGCCAGATATCATCGAGCGTGCTCGGCGCGACCAGATTTATTTTCCTCTGCCACTGCCTGAGGAGGTTCTCATAGGTGGCGAGGCGCTCGATCGTCTCGTTTGAGACCCCGAACCGTGCTTGAAAGTCCTTGGGACCTGTGATCCTGGACGGCATGGCAGACCCCGTCTCCACACGACCCTGGGAAGTGTGGAACCAAAAAACCAACCTCCACACGACTTCAGCACGTCAACACTGCGCAAGCTTGTGTTGAGCAGAGGAGGTGTGGACCGATAGAAGCATTACGCCGAAGCCTTGGAGATCCGCTTCTTGATATGCGCAGCCAGAAGCATCAAGGCCGCCGGCGTCATCCCGTCGATCCGCTGCGCCTGCGTCAGCGATACGGGACGGTGCTTCTCCAGCTTCGACCTCAGTTCATTCGACAGCCCCGATAGACCCGAAAAGCTGAAATCCTCCGGAATGCGCATCTCCGCATCCCGCTTCAACGCCGCCACGTCTTGATCCTGGCGGCGCACGTAGGACGAATAGCGTGCATCGATCGCAAGCTGCCCGGCGATCCGAGGATCGAGGCCCGCAAGCTCCGGCCAGATCGGTTTCAGCTGATCAACCGTGATTTCCGCCAGGGACAGGAGGTCGAACGCCGACCGCCGCCGTCCGTCCCTGTTGAGCTGGAGTCCATGCCGCTCGCCCTGGTTGGGCGTAATCGACAACCGCTCCAGCAGCGCCCGGCCGTCGTCCAGCGCCAACGTCTTCGCTTCAAAGGAACTGCGGCGCTCCCGCCCAATGCACCCGGCGGCAAGCCCGAACGGCGTCAGCCGCTGATCGGCATTGTCCGCGCGAAGCTTCAGCCGGAATTCCGCCCGCGATGTAAACATCCGGTAGGGCTCCGAAACGCCACGGCAGACGAGATCGTCGATCATCACGCCGACATAGCCGTCGGCCCGCGAAACGATCAAGTCCCGCTGCGAACCGGATGCCTTGAAGGCCGCGTTGAGACCGGCGAGCAGGCCCTGCGCACCGGCTTCCTCGTATCCGGTCGTCCCATTGATCTGCCCGGCAAGATAAAGCCCCGGCAGCACTTTGACTTCCAGCGTCGGGTTGAGCGCACGCGGATCGACGTAGTCGTATTCGATGGCATAGCCGTGCCGCCGGATCTCGACCTTCTCCAGCCCCGGCATGGTGCGCAGGAACTCTTCCTGCACTGCGGCTGGCAGCGAAGTGGAAACACCATTCGGATAAACGAGTTCGTCGTCGAGTCCTTCCGGCTCCAGGAACACCTGGTGCGATGTCCGGTCCGCGAACCGCACCACCTTGTCCTCGATGGATGGGCAGTACCGCGGGCCGACACTTGTGATCGCACCCGAATACAACGGCGATCTCGACAGGTTGGCTTCTATGATCGCGTGGGTTTCTTCGGTCGTCCGCGTGATCCCGCAGGCAATCTGCGGCGTCGTGATCCGCTCCGTCAGAAACGACAGCGGCACCGGTTCATCGTCGGCAGCCTGCATTTCCAGCGACGCCCAGTCGATCGACGAGGAAACGAGCCGCGCCGGCGTCCCGGTCTTGAGCCGGCCCATTTCGAGCCCCAGCCCATAGAGCCTGTCGGAGAGTTTCAGCGCCGGTGCTTCCCCGGCCCGCCCAGCAGGAATCCGCTGATCTCCCAGATGAATGAGCCCGTTGAGGAACGTTCCCGTGGTCAGCACGACGGCACCCGACTGCAATAGGCGCCCGTCACCCGTCACCACTCCGGCGACCTTCCCGCCTTCGACAATGAGGTCCTCGACGCCGCCTTCGACCACGAAAAGGTTGGCGATCGCCGCGATCTCGGCCTGCATTGCCTCCCGGTAGAGTTTCCGGTCCGCCTGGTCCGCGGCCCCTGAACCGCCGGCCCCTTCGAGCGATTGAGCAATCGGAACTGGATTCCCGCCTTGTCGGCCACCCGGCCCATCAGCCCGTCGAGTGCATCGATCTCACGGACCAGATGCCCCTTGCCGAGCCCGCCGATGGCCGGATTGCACGACATCTCGCCGATCGTGTCGGCGCGGTGCGTAACCAGTGCCGTCCGCGCGCCCATCCGCGCAGCCGCCGCCGCTGCTTCGCAGCCTGCGTGCCCGCCCCCGACAACAATGACGTCAAATCGCTCGGTCATGGCTTCGTCTTATCACCGGCCCGCCCAACGGCAAGGGTCTCACTTCTTCCACATCTAAGAACGAGCCGATGGATTGACAAATGATTCACGTGAAACAGCCGGAAGCAGCGATCTGGTCGTCTGGAACCCCCGACGCCTGATGACCATTGCCCGCAACCATGCCTTTGATCGAGAACAACAGATCGGCAGTCACTCCAACCGAAGTCGCAACAACTTCAATTCGCGCGCCTAAACTCATGATTCACGTGAAACATTCACTCTAACCGTTGGTCAGACCCGCGCCTTGCGCTGTTCCTTCAAAACCGCAACGACCGCTTCCGCATTGGTCAGCGGTTCCGAACACTGCGGCCCGAGGCAGGCAAAAACGGTGGCCTTGCCGTCCTTTGACGATTTCCCATCGAGCGCCGCGGCGGCACCCGACGCATCCGGCCCGCTGAGGATATGCTCCAGCGCCCCCGGCAACGATATGCCATGCAGAGTTTCAACCATCGCCGGCCGGCCGACCCCATCGGCAATCACCACCTGCTGCGGGCTCATCGCATCCATCGACGCCGCCAACAGCCCCGTGTGCGCCACCAGGTTCTTCTGGATGTCCGGCGAAAAGCTCTCCAGAACCGACATCGCCTGCTCGGCGTAGGTCTGACTACCGGTCAGCACGGCAAGATGGGCCAGGTTCGACAGCTGAATGGCATTCGCGCTCGGAACCGCGTCGTCCGTCCCGTTGGCCAGTCGAACCAGAACGTCTTTCGTATCGTCGGCCGTCGTCGCATAGCGCCTCTCATCGCGCAGCCAGTAATGCGCGTGCAACACGTCCGCCCAATTCTCCGCCCGCGCCAGATAGCCAGGTGTTCCGCTCGCCTGGAACAGCCGCAGCGCCGCCCAGGTCATGTTGGCGTAATCGCCCGCCGTTGCCGCCGCCCCGAGCTTGCCCGCCCGCCACGAATGCCGAAGCCGGCCATCGAGCGACATTTTCTCCACGATGAACGCGAAAGCATTTTCCGCCCGCTCCAGCCAGTCTGCCCGGTCGAACACTACGGCTGCCCGCGACAGCGCCGCGATCGTCAGGCCGTTCCAGTCGGCAAGCACCTTGTCGTCCCAGCCCGGCCGGATGCGCTGAGCCCGATACGCTAGAAGCTTCCCGCGCAGTCCCTGCAGCCGGTTTTCCTCCTCTTGCGACATCAACCCGAGGCTGCCCAGCCGGTTGAGGATATTCTTCCCCTCCCAGTTTCCTGCCTCGCTGACATCGTAGACGGAGGAAAACAATTCCGCGTCTTCCTTGCCCAGCACGCGCTCGATCTCGGCCCGCGACCAGACGTAGAATTTTCCCTCCTCGCCTTCGGAATCCGCAGCGAGCGAAGCCGCGAACGCCCCGCCATCTGCAATCATTTCGCGTTCCAGCCAATCGACCGTTTCCGCGATACGTAGTTTTAGCAGCGGGTTTTTCGTCTCCCGCCAGACCTCCGTCATCAGGTCGATCAGCAGCGCGTTGTCGTAGAGCATCTTTTCGAAGTGCGGCGCCAGCCACTTTTCATCGACCGAGTAACGCGCGAACCCGCCCGCCAGATGATCGTAGATGCCACCCTGGCAGATGTGGGTCAGCGTCTTTTCCACCGCGTTCGCCGCCTGGCTGTTTTGATATCGAATGGCCCCGCGCCACATCATCCAGAAGAAGCTCCACTGCGGGAATTTTGGTGCACCCTGGATGCCGCCGTGCTGCGGATCGACCACACCGGCCATCCTTTGCGTCAAGTCACTCAGCAAGCGGTCGCTGACGAGGATCCCGCTGCTGCCGGCACTCCTATCGCCAAGCGCCTGCGTAATGGCTTCGGCATTGTGCCGAACCCGGTCCGGCTCCTCCCGGTAGATCCGCGCGATGTTCTCCAGCACCTCCTTCAATCCCGGACGCCCGAACCGCGCGGTGGGAGGAAAATAGGTACCGCCGAAAAACGGCCGCGCCTCGGTGTCTAGAAACATCGTCAGCGGCCAGCCGCCCTGCTCGCCCATCATATGCAGCGCGCCCATGTAGATCGCATCGATATCGGGGCGCTCTTCGCGGTCGACTTTGACGTTGACGAAGAGGTCGTTCATGACGGCGGCGATCTCTACATTTTCGAAGCTCTCGTGCGCCATCACGTGGCACCAGTGGCAGGCCGCATACCCGACTGACAGGAGGATGGGTTTGCCGGTCGCTTTCGCCTCGGCAAGAGCTTCCTCCCCCCACGGCCACCAGTGCACCGGATTGTCCTTGTGCTGCAGCAGGTATGGGCTCGTCGTCTCGCTGAGGCGGTTGCGGCCCTTTTCGGCAGCCATGTCTGATCTCCGTTTCTCTCACTCAAGAATTATCCCCCTCAGTTCGGAGGATCGTCATGGCCCGGTTGCGCAGTGGGCAACCGAAGGGCCAAGAAACAATGTTGCGCAACTACGTTGTAACCCTGTAATCGAGGCTCATGGCGTCGACTTCAACCTCTGCGGACACGATTTTTGCTCTCTCCAGCGCACCCGGACGCGCCGGCGTCGCCGTGATCCGCCTGTCCGGCCCCCAAACCGCAACCGCTGTCGTAACGCTCTGCGGAGCGTTGCCGCCCCCGCGCCAGGCGGTGCTGCGCCGACTCCTGCACCCAACCGACGGCACCCTCATCGACCGCGGTCTGGTGCTCTACTTTCCCTCCCCCGGCACCTTCACCGGCGAGGATATCGCCGAGTTCCAGGTCCACGGCGGCCGCGCGGTTATCGTGGCACTCCTCTCCGCCCTTGGAAACCTGCCCCGCTGCCGCCTTGCCGAACCGGGCGAGTTTGCCATGCGCGCCTTCCACAACGGCAAGCTCGACCTCGCCCAGGCCGAAGGCCTCGCCGACCTGATCGACGCCGAAACCGAAGCCCAGCGCCGCCAGGCATTGAACCAGGCCGAAGGTGCTCTTTCGCAGCGAACCGAAAAGTGGCGTACCGCCCTCATCGAAGCCATGTCGCTGGTGGAAGCTGCAATCGACTTTTCCGATGAAGCCGACGTCTCCGACAATGCTGTCGCCCAGGCCGAAAAGCGCATCGCGGCGCTTGCCGCGGAGATCGCCGGCCATCTCGACGATTGCCATCGTGGCGAGATCCTCCGTGACGGCTTCAAGGTCGTCCTCGCCGGAGCCCCAAACGTTGGCAAATCGAGCCTTCTCAACGCGCTTGCCCGCCGCGATGTGGCGATCGTCTCAAGCGAGGCCGGCACCACCCGCGACACGATAGAAGTCCGCCTCGATCTGGGAGGCTTGCCGGTCATCGTCACCGATACCGCCGGATTGCGCGAGGCCGCCGGAGAGATCGAACAGGAGGGCATCCGCCGCACACTGGCGCGTGCTCAAGATGCGCACCTCGTTCTCTGGGTGATCGATGCTTCGTCTCAGGGGAAGCCCGATGCCTTGCCCAAGGAACTGGAAGACAAACCGACAATCGTCGTCGCCAACAAATGCGACTTACTTGTTCCCAACACCGACACCGCACCTACGTCATCCCCGCGAAGGCGGGGATCCAAGCACGCTTCAATTGAGACTCCCATCTCCGCGAAAACAGGCACCGGCCTCGAAACGCTTGTCGCGTCCATCGCGGCGGCAGCCGCCAGATCGACCGAAGGCGCGCAAGCTGACGGCGTCATCACGCAGGCCCGCCACCGCCGTCACTTGGGCGATTGCCTCGAACACGTTTCCCGGTTCCTGCAAGGCGCCCCGGAAATCGAACTGCGCGCCGAAGACCTGCGCCTCGCCGCCGACTCACTCGGCCGCATCACCGGCCGCATCGACCCCGAAGACATCCTCGACCAGGTCTTCGGAAGGTTCTGCATCGGGAAGTAAATCCAACACAAGCTTGCGCAGTGTTGAGGAGTGAAGAACACAAGCTTGCGCCCCCAACATCGGCTTGCCGAATGTTGGGCTCAGAAGTGCTGGTGGGAGCATGCATGAGGAACCAATGCTGAAATGATCGATGGCGTCGAAATCCGCAACAGCCTCCCGGACGATCTTCCTGCCATTGAAGACCTCTATCGCGCGGCATTTCCGGACGAAGACCTCCTGCTTCTCGTGCGTGCGCTTCTTGCCGGTCGTAGCGATGTCCTGTCCCTGGTCGCAACGTTAGACGCTGCGCTCATCGCCCATGTCGTCTTCACGAAATGCAGCATCGACGGTCACACTTCACGCACCGCACTCCTGGGACCGCTCGCCGTTGCACCCGCCTCGCAGAAAAAGGGGATCGGCAGCGCGGTTCTTCGCGACGGCTTCAGCCGGTTGAAAAGCGAATGCATCGGCCACGTACTTTTGCTGGGAGATCCCGAATATTACAGGCGCTTCGGCTCCTCGCCGGAAGCGAACGTCACGCCACCCTACAAGCTGCCTGCCGAATGGCAGGGGGCCTGGCAATCAGTCTCTCTTGGCGATCCCACCCCGCTCCCCCCCGGCACCCTCCACCTCCCAGATTTGTGGATGCAAAAGGAACTTTGGGGGCCTTGATGTAGGCGGACGCATCGATCGGTACGAACCGGGGATCCAATCAAGCCTCAGATAGAACTCCCGACAGTTGCCACCTGAAAGAACGGAAAATCCCCCCCAAAAAAGCGGAGCTCATGGGGTGAGGGGAAGTCCAGGCCCCACCGCAGCGGAGGGCACTCAAGGACCACATAGTGATCGGCAAACGAAGGCGTCGCGGAGAATTGTCAGCGCGCGGGTGCGGGTCGGCACCTGAAGCGCCATCGGAATGTCATGGCCCGGTTGCCGGGTGGGCAACCGAAGAACAAAGCGGTGGGCGTCTGGAGCCCCCACGCAGCGGGGAACTGTCAGGCACTGGATGTCGCCGTGCAGGCTCCACACGACTTTAGGAAGTGTGGACCAAAAAACGAAAGCGATGGGCATCCGAAGCGGCCAGAAAAAACCAACAAGTTTCACGTGAAACCGGAGTCGTTACAACTTGACTCTTGAGTCGCTAAGTAAATCCGCACGACCCAAGAGTCTTCGCAGAGTCGAACCTACTGGTTTTTCATGCTCATCGAATCGAAGAACTCGCCGTTGGTCTTCGTGCTCTTCAGTTTATCGATGAGGAACTCGATCGCGTCCATCGTTCCCATCGGGTTGAGGATGCGGCGCAGCACGTAGACCTTCTTCAGCTGATCGGGCGGTACCAGCAGGTCTTCCTTGCGGGTGCCGGAGCGGGCAACGTCGATCGCCGGGAACACGCGCTTATCGGAAACCTTGCGGTCGAGGATGATTTCCGAGTTACCGGTGCCCTTGAATTCTTCGAAGATCACTTCGTCCATGCGCGAACCCGTCTCGACGAGTGCCGTCGCGATGATCGTCAGCGAGCCGCCTTCCTCGATGTTGCGCGCCGCGCCGAAGAACCGCTTCGGACGCTGCAAAGCGTTCGAATCGACGCCGCCGGTCAGCACCTTGCCCGATGACGGAACGACAGTGTTGTAGGCACGGCCGAGTCGCGTGATGGAATCGAGCAGGATCACCACGTCGCGCTTGTGCTCGACCAGACGCTTCGCCTTTTCGATAACCATTTCAGAGACTTGAACGTGACGCGACGGCGGTTCGTCGAAGGTCGAGGCGATCACCTCGCCTTTGACGCTGCGCTGCATGTCGGTCACTTCTTCCGGCCGCTCGTCGATCAAAAGGACGATCAGATAGCACTCTGGATGATTGGCGGTGATCGAGTGGGCGATGTTCTGCAACAGCACCGTCTTGCCGGTCCGCGGCGGCGCCACGATCAATCCACGCTGGCCCTTGCCGAGCGGGGCAACGATGTCGATCACCCGCGGCGAGAAATCCTTCCGCGTCGGGTCCTGGATTTCCATGTTCAGCCGTTCGGTCGGATAAAGCGGCGTCAGGTTGTCGAAGTGGATCTTGTGCTTGACCGCTTCAGGCTCTTCGAAGTTGATCTTGTTGACCTTGAGTAGCGCGAAGTAACGCTCGCCCTCCTTCGGGCTGCGAATATGGCCTTCGACGGTATCGCCGGTCCGCAAAGCAAATCGTCGGATCTGAGAAGGTGAAATATAGATGTCGTCAGGACCGGGCAGGTAATTCGCATCTGGAGAGCGAAGAAAACCAAATCCGTCCTGTAGTACTTCAACGACACCGGTGCCGATAATCTCGACATCCTGGGTCGCAAGCTGCTTCAGCGTCGCGAACATCAACTCCTGCTTGCGCAGCGTGCTGGCGTTTTCGACACCGACTTCTTCTGCGAAACTTAACATTTCGGGCGGGGACTTGAGTTTCAAGTCTTCCAGCTTGATTTCGCTCATCGGAGTGCTCCGGAAAGGCGCGGGCGATAGAGTGAAGGGGCAATAAGCCTGTTCGCCGGGCCTGAAGGTGGTGGGAATTTTGATCTGGGAGCTAAGCTTCAACGCTGCGCGGCAAAAGTCGGGCGAGCGATGGCCTTGCCATCATCGAGGCAGAAGATGCGCGGGGACGCGCACCTGCGAAACATGCCATTTATTGAGATCGGCAGTCCGCGGCTCTTGTTCGAGCCTTTATAATTGATAACAGAATTCGCGCGGTTCGCAAAGCCTCGTCGTTGCGACATGAATCAAAAGGGCTTGACGATGACCAGAATAACGATGCCGAACATCAACACGGTCGGCACCTCGTTCATCATCCTCCAATAGCGGGAGGACTTCTCGTTACGGTCCTCCGCAAACCGCCGCATCGCCGCCGACAGAATCCCATGCGCCGCCGACATCGCCACCACCAGGGCGAGCTTTGCGTGAAACCAGCCGGAACTGAAAAACCCGGCTTCCCAGGCAAGCCACAACCCCAGCACCCAGGCTACAATCATCGCCGGGTTCATGATGATCGTCATCAGCCGGAATTCCATGACCTTGAAGGTCTCGGACTGTTCCGAGCCCGGCTTCGAATCCGCGTGATAGACGAACAACCTCGGCAGATACAACATGCCTGCCATCCAGGCGATCACCGCAATCACGTGAACAGCTTTCACCAAATCATAGGCTGTTGATCCAAATAGAAAAATAGCCGCAACTGTCGACGCTACGGTAATGCCGAGAGCAATTCCGGCCCGAACCGCGGGCGCCCCCGCCCGCTTGTCCTTCGCAACGTCGCTCACGCGGCGGCCCTCACCAGTTCGACCAGCCGCGCCACGTTCTCAGGCGGCGTGTACTGCAAAATTCCGTGGCCGAGATTGAAAACAAATTTCCTCCCCTTCATCGCCGCAAGGATCGCTCCGACGCGCTCATCGAGCTGTTCGCCGCCCGCCACCAACAGCAGTGGATCCAAATTCCCTTGCACCACGCCCCCGGTCCGCTCCGACAATTCCACCATCCCACTCAGCGGCATCGCCGTGTTGCAGCTCACAGCGTCTACACCCGTCTCCGCCGCAAACCTGGCACTGAGCTGATCGGCGCCGCGCGGAAACCCCAGGATCGGAACATCGGGATATTTCTCCTTCAACCGGGCAACCATTACCCGAGTCGGGGCCACCACCCAACGCTCAAATTGGTTATCCGCAAGCGAACCCGCCCAGCTGTCGAAAATCTGCAGGCAATCGACACCAGCCTCGATCTGGCGCGAGAGATAATCAACCGAACTCTCCACCAGAATATCGATAAGCCTTTGAAAAGTTTCAGGATCCTTATATGCCAGCAACCGCGCGGCGGCCTGGTCCGGCGACCCGCGCCCGCCGACCATGTAGGTCGCAACCGTCCACGGCGCCCCGCAGAACCCGATCAACGCGGTTTCATCGGGCAAGTCTCGTCGGAGGATCGAAACCGTCTCGCAAACTATCGAATATTTTTCCGCCGTCTGGGCCAGATCAAGCCGTCTGAGCCCCGCCGCATCCTCGATCGGATCGAGCCGTGGCCCTTCACCCTCGACGAACCGGACCTCCTGGCCCAACGCATCGGGAACCACCAGAATATCTGAAAACAAGATCGAAGCATCGAACTGATACCGCCGGATCGGCTGCAACGTCACCTCGGCGGCAAGCTCCGGCGAATAGCACAGATTGAGGAAACTCCCCGCTTTCCCGCGGGTTTCCCGGTATTCCGGCAGATACCTGCCGGCCTGCCGCATCAGCCACATCGGCGGAGGCCACACCGGCTCACCTGCAAACGGCCTCAGGAACCTGCGTCTCTCTGCTCGTTTGCCGAGGGTTTCCAACGTCATCGCTTCACTTTCAAATTCTAAATGATCTTTTCTTGGTTTCTTTTATTCTCTCTTTAGGGCCGTGGAATTCGGGAATTAGTCTCCCGTACACAACTTTTCCACTTTGTGCGCACACTGCCTCCAGACGTCTACCAGATCTAGCCTTCACTTTCGCCGAACGCTACTAAAGGAGAAAATGTGCTCTGAATCATACACTTGGAAGGCGATCAAACGGCCGGTTGTGCTGTATTTCCCCTTGAAACCATGTGCAAAGCGTATGAGCTTGTGAGCAATGGTTAGCTTTCCCAGCCCACCTCGACAAAGCCGTCCCTCTCACCGCTAATGTGGGCATCTTCGGGGATAACCAGCGACTTGTTCTCGCCAAGTCCGCTCCACCGCCCCGATCCGCTTTTTTCTCCCATGGCTGTCCACATGTCAGACGCGCTGCCGAGCTACTACCATCTTCATCTGGTTTCCGATGCAACCGGGGAAACCCTGACAACGATCGCCAAGGCCGCCTCGGTTCAATACGGACGCGTTCGCCCGATAGAGCACATGCATCCCCTGGTGCGCACTGAACGTCAGGTGCTGCGGGTTCTAAAGGAGATCGAGCAGGCCCCCGGCATCGTGCTCTACACCGTCGTAAACGCAGAGTTGGGGTCCATGATTGAAAAGCGCTGTGCCGAACTCAAGGATCCCTGCCTTGCTGTCTTGGCGCCGATCATGCAGGTCTTTGAAGCCTATATCGGCGCCCCGCAGACGCCGACGGTTGCCGGCCAGCACGTGCTCGACGCCGATTACTTCCGCCGCATCGATGCACTCAACTTCACCATCCGTCATGACGACGGCCAGTTGCCGGAGGATCTCAACGATGCTGATATCGTCATCCTCGGCATATCGCGTACATCGAAAACGCCGACCTCGATTTATCTGGCGCAGCGTGGCTACAAGACCGCGAACGTGCCGATCGTACCCTCGGTCCCGCTGCCGCCGCCATTGAGCGAAAAGCATTCGGCGTTTGTCGTCTGTCTCGTCGCCCAGGCCGATCGTATCGCCGAGGTGAGGCGCAACCGCGCCATGGTGCTTGGCGACCGCAACCTCGATGTCTATGTCGACCGTGACGCCATTCTTGCTGAAATTGCCCATTCGCGGCGAATATGCGCGAAGCACGGCTGGCCGGCCATCGATGTAACGCGACGTTCGGTGGAGGAGACGGCGGCGACCATCATCAAGCTGCATCAGGACAGGCGCGCCACCGGCGCCGCGATGGAAGAATCTAGCGATGTCTGAGAAACAACACCTGATACTGGCCTCGGGATCACTTGCCCGCCGCGACATGCTGAAATCCGCAGGCATCGCGTTCACGGTCATTCCCGCAGCGATAGACGAAGCCGCGATCCGCGATACGCTGACCGCCGAGAATGAAGCGATAGACCCCGCCGACGTTGCCGAGATCCTGGCCCGCGCCAAGGGCGATGCTGTTAGCGCGGACAACCCCGGCAGCCTTGTGATCTCCGCCGACCAGACACTGTCGCTGGGCGGCCAGTTATTCACCAAGCCAGCCGATCTCGATGAAGCGCGCGATACGCTGCTGCGGCTGCGCGGCCAGCAACACCTGCTGCACACAGCGGTTGCTTTGGTCGAGTCGGGTGAAGTCACGTGGAGTCACATCGAGTGCGCACACATGACCATGCGCAAATTCAGTTTCGGCTTCCTGAGCGAATATCTGGTACGGGCCGGTGATGAAGTATGCCAGTCAGTCGGCGCCTACCAGTTCGAGGGTCTGGGCATGCAACTATTCGAGGAGGTCGATGGCGATTTTTTCTCCATCCTCGGTCTTCCGATGTTGCCGTTGCTGGCCGAACTTCGCCGCCGCGGCGCAATTGCCGACTGAGCCATGAGTCGAGGATTGAAACCATGATCAGCGCTTGCGTCATCGGTTGGCCGATCGAGCATTCCCGATCGCCGCTCATTCACGGTCACTGGCTGACGACCTATCGAATCGATGGCAGCTATGGGAAGACCGCCGTGCAGCCGGAAGCGGCCGCAGATTTTCTCCGCAGCCTTTCAAGTAACGGCCTGGCGGGCTGCAACGTCACCGTGCCCTTGAAAGAGATCGCATTTGCAACCGCCGGCCGCATCGAGGATTCTGCCCTTGCGGTAAAGGCAGCGAACACGATCTGGCTCGAGGACGCAGTGATCTGCGCCGCCAACACCGACACCTATGGGTTCATGACTCATCTGGAGCTGACGGCCCCAGGCTGGCAGAACAGCGCAAGCCCGGTCGCAATCCTCGGCGCTGGCGGCGCTGCACGCGCCATCGCATACGGGTTTCAACAGGCCGGTGTCGAAGAAATTGTCATCTTCAATCGCACTCGGGAGCGTGCCGAGGCACTCTGCCAGGATCTCGGCAAGGGTCTACGCACAGCCGATTGGTCCAAGCGGGCGAATTGCGCGGACTGGGCTTGCGTGGTCGTCAACACGACGACGATAGGCATGAAGGGTGCAGGTCATCTTGGTCTCGACTTCGCTTCGGCCAGGCCCGATTGCGTCGTTGCGGACATCGTCTACGTGCCGCTCGAAACCAGCCTTTTGAAAGACGCCCACGCGCATGGGTTGCGAACTGTCGACGGGCTGGGCATGCTCCTGCATCAGGCCGTACACGGCTTCGAGCGCTGGTTCGGCGTCCGTCCGGAAGTGACGCCCGCGCTGCGCCGGGTCGTTCTCGACGATCTTGGAGCCCAATGATGCTGATCGTCGGCCTGACAGGGTCTATCGGCATGGGCAAATCAACCGCCGCCGCCCGGTTCCGCGAAAATGGCATAGCCGTCTTCGACGCCGACGCCTGCGTCCATGAGCTTTATTCAGGGCGCGCTGCACCGTTGATCGAGGCGGCCTTCCCCGGCACCACCGCGGCAGGAACGGTCGACCGCCAGAAACTTGCAGCCGCCTTGCTTGAAGACAAGAGTGGTTTCGAGAAGCTTGAAGGAATCGTGCATCCGCTGGTGCGCGCCGAGGAAAGAAAATTCCTCCATCGTGAGGTCTCCAGGGAGGCCGAAGTCGCCGTCCTGGAAATCCCGCTACTTTTCGAGACCGGCGCCGAAAAAACCGTCGACGTCGTCGTCGTTGTCAGCACCGATCCCGAAACCCAGGCCACCCGCGTTCTCGAACGCCCGGGCATGACACGCGAAAGGCTTGCCCAGATACTCGCCCGCCAGACGCCCGATGAAGAAAAGCGCGCTCGCGCCGACTTCGCTGTGGATACCGGGGCAAGCCTCTCGCACAGCAGAGCCGAAATCGATTCAATCATTGCCGGACTGAACGGCCGCCGCGCCGAAGCTTATCAGCGCCATTGGGCGTGAAGCGTATTCTGGCGGCGAGCATCTGGCTTGACCTGGGAAACATCACATGCGCCGCGAGATCGTGCTCGACACTGAAACGACCGGACTGTCAGCGGACGGCGGCGACCGCCTGGTCGAAATCGGCTGTGTCGAACTCATCAACCGCATGCCCAGCGGCAACGAATTCCATGTCTACATAAACCCGGAACGCGATGTCCCTGTTGAAGCCGCGAACGTGCACGGCCTGACGACTGAATTTCTCAACGATAAGCCTGTATTCGCCAAAGTCGCCCGCGCGTTTATCGATTTCATCCAGGCCGATACGCTCGTCATCCATAACGCCGACTTCGACGTCGGCTTCCTCAACATGGAACTGAAACGACTGTCGGCGCCGCTGATCTCAAAGACCCGCGTGGTCGATACGCTGGCGATCGCCCGCCGCAAACATCCTGGCGGCCCCAACACATTGGATGCGCTCTGTAAACGCTACGGTATCGACAACTCCAGAAGAACCAAGCACGGCGCACTGCTCGACTCGCTGTTGCTGGCCGAGGTCTATATCGAGTTGTTGGATGAGCGGCAGG
>Ga0180009_10002762_pt1 | contig 20494 bp, 18 predicted proteins | sample OS_PC_MetaG_FD_123537 | JGI IMG/M metagenome (GOLD analysis project Ga0180009, IMG submission 123537) | Groundwater microbial communities from the Aspo Hard Rock Laboratory (HRL) deep subsurface site, Sweden - OS_PC_MetaG | ecosystem: Environmental > Aquatic > Deep subsurface > Groundwater...
TCCGGCATACGCCGGAATGACGGATTGATTAGAGTTTCCCGAAGCAACAAGTATCGAATAAATAATCTATGGATTGAGAGCACCCAACTGCATGGCACATTTAAAACGCTTTTCTTTGCGTCTCTGCGCCTTTGCGGTTCAAAATAAATCATTCAAAACCGCTCCAACTCAGGATGCGCCAGCTTGCCATGATGCACATGCATGGCGCCGAATTCGGCACAGCGGTGCAGGGTGGGCACGGCCTTGCCGGGATTCAGCAGACCCTCAGGATCGAATGCGGCCTTCACGGCATGGAACTGCTGTAATTCCGCAGCCGCGAATTGCACACACATCTGATCGATCTTTTCCATGCCGACGCCATGCTCACCGGTGATGGTGCCGCCGACTTCGACGCAGAGTTCCAGGATCTTGCCGCCGAATTCCTCGGTGCGCTGGAGTTCGCCGGGCTTGTTGGCATCGTAAAGAATCAGTGGGTGCAGATTGCCGTCGCCGGCATGAAAGACATTCGCGACGGGCAGCGCATATTCCTGGGAGAGTTCGGTAATACGTTTCAGCACGTGTGGCAGGTGCCGACGCGGTATGGTGCCATCCATGCAATAGTAATCGGGTGAGATTCGACCAACGGCCGGAAAGGCCGCCTTGCGTCCTTTCCAGAAACGCAGACGCTCGTCCTCGTCGACTGCGGTACGCACTTCGATGGCGCCGGATTCCAGCAGTAATGCGCGGACGCTGGCGATATGCTCGGAGACTTCTTCGTTGGTGCCGTCGACTTCACACAACAGGATCGCTTCGCATTGCGGATATCCCGCATGCACGAAATCCTCCGCGGCCTGGATGGCCAGCCGGTCCATCATTTCCAGTCCGGCCGGAATCACGCCGGCCGCGATAATGTCGCCCACCGCCTGACCGGCCTTTTCGATGTCATCGAAAGCGGCAAGAATAACCTGGGCACGGTCGGGAATCGGCAGCAATCGCACAGTGATTTCCGTGATGACGCCCAGCATGCCTTCCGAGCCGGTCATGAGTGCGAGCAGGTCATAACCGGCGCTGTCGAGCGCCTCGCTGCCGATTACCAGTTTCTCACCCTCAATGGTCAATATTTCCAGACGCAGGATGTTGTGCACGGTGAGACCGTATTTCAGACAGTGCACACCACCGGAATTCTCGGCTACATTACCGCCAATACTGCAGGCGATCTGCGAGGAAGGGTCCGGCGCATAATAAAGTCCGTAGGCCTTGGCCGCGTCAGAGATGGCCAGATTGCGCACACCGGGTTGTACGCGTGCAATGCGCGCATCGGCGTCGATAGAGAGGATGTTGCTGAAGCGCGCGAGACTCAGGACCAGCCCGTCACTGTGTGGCAGGGCGCCTCCGGAGAGTCCGGTACCGGCGCCACGCGCGACGACCGGGATCTGACGCGCATGGCAGAGTTTCAGAATCGCCTGCACCTGGTCGACGGTTTCGGGCAACACGACGGCCAGCGGCAGGGCACGATAGGCTGACAGGCCATCGCACTCATAAGGATGCAGGGATTCGTCACTGGCAATAATGGCCGATGCGGGCACGATCGTCAGCAATGCCCCGGCTAAACCGGATTGCGCACGCACGCGTTGCAGGTGGTTTTGGTGCGAAGGGTGGTGTTCTGTCATGCCGGCGATTATCCGGATGTTAAGGTACTAGAGCTACCCCACTGTTAGCACCTATCTCAAAATGCATCTAGCGCGTCTTTGCGGTGTTGCAAACCCCGCTCCGGTGGCTCATTACTGCGGGCGAAAAACGAAGGGTCCCTTCTCCCCCAGGGAGAAGGACAGGATGAGGGCATCTCTTCAAGCAGTTTTCTATTTTGAGCACCCTCACCCTAACCCTCTCCCTGGGGGAGAGGGGATACCGGGACAGCAATGGGCGATAGTTCATCGCACTACGTTTGCGTTCATAGCCGTGTTTACAGGATAAAAAGGAACAGCTTGTGGATCACGATTTCTGGCATGCCCGATGGAAAGCAAATGAGATAGGTTTTCACCAGGCCGAGGTTAATGCGTATTTACAGACGTATTGGCCGCGGCTCAACATCCCGGCAGGTGGTACGGTATTCGTCCCGCTGTGTGGCAAGAGTCGCGATATGCTCTGGCTGGCGAGTCAGGGATTCAAGGTTATCGGGGTCGAGATCAGCGCCCTGGCCGTCGAAGCTTTCTTCACAGAAAACGGGTTGCAACCGCAGCGGCAAGAGCTGGCTGGCTACAGTCGCTACTCAGCCGGTGAGATTGTTATCCTCATGGGTGATTACTTCAGCCTTCAACCCGAGCAGTTAGGTGATATTGCCGGTGTCTATGACCGTGCATCCCTGATTGCGTTATCACCCAGGATGCGTGCGGCCTATGCGCAACAGATGGCCAAGCTCATACCCACCGGTGTCGCTTCGTTTCTGGTCTCGCTGGATTATCCTCAGGCAGAAATGGACGGACCGCCGTTTGCCATTTCCGCCACTGGCGTGGAGCAGCTGTTTGCGGCTGACTTCGAGATACGTCCTCTCGCGAGTATCGACATCCTCGCTGAAAACCCCCGTTTCCAGGCCCGTGGCCTGAGCCATCTGCAGGAACAGCTGTACCGTTTGGTGCGCCGCTGAGGCCCGTTTTGGGCTATCGACTCTGGTATTGGCTCAGGTCTTGCAATTAAAGCCTTGAATCTAAGCTATATCTTAATGACGGCGTGACGATGAGGGCGACCCCCCCTCCGAACGCACCGACCAATGCCGCGCTGCACAGAGTGAGCATAACGGGTGTAATGCATTGATATAAAGCAGAATAAGGAGTTTTTGGGATGATGGGCAAACGGCATTCACGGGCAGCAACTGGACAACTCCATGGCCTGCACTGGTTTCTGAGGAGCGTCGGGATTCTGTTGCTCTGTGGCTGGATGTTGCCACTGAGCGCTGCGGAAGACAGCCATGGTGTGGACGCCGTGCTGGTCATAGACAGTTCCGGCAGCATGAAACAAACCGACCCGCGTCGCCTGCGTGTGCCGGCCGCCAAAATGTTCATCTCTCTGCTGAGCAGTAGCGACCGCGTCGGCCTGATCAGCTTCAGCGACAATGGCTACCCGATTGCGCATTTAACCCAGGCTGACAAACAACACCAGGCTGAACTGCTCGCCAGTGTGGAAAAGGTGTCCGCCAAGGGTGCCTACACCAATCGTTATGCGGCACTCGCCAAGGGCTATGAAATGCTCAAACGCGAGGGCGACAGCAAGCGTCGGCGCATGCTGGTGTTGATGTCGGACGGCAAGATGGATACCGGCGACTTCGAGCAGGATAAGGCGCTGATCGAAAAGATCCGCAGCGAGATGCTCGCCACCCTGGTGCAGGAAGGTATCGAGGTGTACACCATCGCCTTTACCGAAGCCTCCGATATGCCTCTCATGGAGCAGATTTCCGAACAGACCGCGGCGCTGTCGCGCATGGCGTCCAACGACCGGGAACTGCATCAGGTCTTCAGTCAGATTTTCGAGAGCGCAAAACAGCCGGATATGCTGCCGATGGACGAGGGCAGTTTCATGGTCGATACGGCCGTTGAAGAGGTGACGGTGGTTGCCTCGAAGGCCAGCGCGGATGTCGAAATCAATTTATTAATGCCGGATGGTCGCAAGATTGTCGCTGCTAATGCGGGCAATGCGGTGCGTTGGTTCAAGTCCGAGCAGTTCGACATGATTACGGTCGAAAAACCGCCGGCGGGTCAATGGAAGCTGGTTTATAGCGATAACCGGGGCGACCGCGCCTACGTGGTGACCAAGCTTGGCGTGGATGCGCGCGTCGGTGAGGCGCCGATTTATGTCGATGCGGAACAGACCTCAGAGGCCTGGCTGCATGATAACGGCGAGGTGATCACGAAACCGGAAATCCTGGCGCAAACCACCTTCATGCTGGAAATCATTCAGCCCGACGGGAAAGCGGCCGAAACACCGCTCGCCGATGCGGGTATGACAGGTGATCGTGCAGCGGGTGATGGTGTCTACAGCAATCTCCTGGCCTTTGCTCAACCCGGCCAGCATCAGGTCCGCGTGATCGCCAAGAATCCGAATTTCCAGCGTGAAAAGTCCATTATTGTCAGCGTGGCGACACCGACCGTCGACACGACACAGCCACCCATGCCGGAACCAGCCCCCGTGGTGGAGCCGGTACCGGAACCTGAACCCGAAGTGGAAACACCTGCAGAGGCGCCGCCGGTTAGCGAAGAGAGCATCAAGGAAGAGCCGCTGCCTGAAGAAGGTATGAATATAGGGCTAATGGTTTCCTTGTTCGTACTGGTCAATATTGTCATTGCGGCTGGTGTGGGTGGATTCCTGTTCTGGCGCAAACGCAAGGCCGCCAAGGCTGCCGCTGATGCCACTGAAGCAGACGCGGACGAAGAGAAATAATTCGCACCGATGGCTATTTCTTTAAATCCCTTTGTGCTGTTTGGACTGCTTGAGTTTCTGATAGTCCTGGTCGTGTTAGGGGCGCTCATGACATTCAAGTGGCGCGCCGCGCAGCGTAAAGCCGAGTCCTTGAGCAAGGAACTGGACAAGGTTAAGAACGAGACCAGCAAAGAAATAGAAAACACAGTTGTCAAGCAAGAAGGTGGAGTCTCCGAGCCGCTGCCTGCTTATGCCGATTTTCTGCGCGAGCAGTTGGAGCAGTCCAGCATCCTGTTGGGCGAAGACCCGCAAGTTCAGGATGAACAGGCTGCGGAGGATACTGCTGATGTCACGCGTCAGATGCTGGCCGCGCGACATCAATTTCTGCAGCTGGAATTGGATGTCCAGAGTCTGGCGGCTGAACGTGATGTCGAGACCCAGCGCAAGTCGGTCGTCGAGGGTATGCAGGCACTGCTGGCCGGTCTGGTCCAGCATACTAAGTCGCCGCCGGAAACTGACGAGGCGGCCGCAGATGCCGCAGCCGATGCACCCGTATCGACAAAACTCAGTGAAGAAGAAAAACTGCGCGGGCAGGTCGATTTTCTGCGTAACGTAGTCAGTAATCAGCATGATGTTATGCACGAACTACGGGAGTTATTAGAAGAGCATGGCGGTGATTCGGACGAGCTGAAGGCGGCCATGTGCAAACTGGGTGATGCTGAAAAGCAAGGCAAGGAATTGCAGCGTCATCTGGATGCAATGGAAGAAGAGAATGCCAGGATCAAGCGTGAAGCCCGCGAAAATCGTGGGAAACAAGTGGATGCTGCAAGTCCCGATTCCGATATGCTGCGCGACCTCGTCGGCAACCAGCAACGCACCATCGGCAATCTGCAGAACTTGCTACGGAATTAGCCATCGGATTCAGGTAAGACCAAGGAGCTTGCTGAAATCATCAACAAGATCCAGCGCACCAATAATGATTTAAGCAGTTGTGTCATGGTACTTGAAGATGAAAACGACAACTTGCGCGAAAAAGTGGAATCACTTCAAAAGCACATCGAAAGTCTGGAATCACCCGCAGGTGCGGAGTCTGAAACCGTAACCACGGAAGCTGCAAGCGACGTAGCGGATTCCAGTGTTGAGGATGTGTTGGATACGGCATCTGCAGCTGAGAATGCCGCCGTCGACCTCGCTGAAGACGAGGACGACATCGATGCCTTGTTGGATAAGGCTGCCGCGGATGCCAAGTCGAAACCTGCCGAGTCCGCAACAGCGGTTAGCGTCGCAGCGGAGCAAACGCCGGCGGATGTCGAACCGACGCAGGGCGGCAGCACCGATACAGACGACTTTGATGTGGATGCCTTGTTGGCGGCTTCGGCACCAGTGGCCAAGTCAGTCTCTGTCGATCTCGCGGATGATGCGGATGACATAGACGCTTTATTGGATGCGGCGGCTGCGGATGCCAAGGCGAAGCCTGATGCATCGGAACCCGTGACCGATGTCTATCCGACCGAAGGCATCAGTGCCGACGATGACTTTGACGTGGATGCGCTGTTGGCGGCATCGGCACCAGTAGCCAAGTCAGCCTCTGTCGATCTCGCGGATGATGCGGATGCCAAAGCGAAGCCTGATGTATCGGAACCCGTGGCCGATGTCGATCCGACCGAAGGCGTCAGTGCCGACGATGACTTTGATGTGGATGCCCTGTTGGCGGCCGCGTCACCAGCGGCTAAGGATAATGATAGGAAGTCTGAACCTGCACCGCCGACGGCGAAACCACTCTCACCGACGCAGGGTGAAGCCGAGCATGATGATATCGATGCACTACTTGCGGATTTGTTCGCGGACGATAATAAAGCCGGGGATGGATCAAAGTCCTAAATGCGCATTGCAGTAACGGAGTAGTTGATCTCTACTGTGCTCTTGTCTCTTGTCCTAGACATTCAAATCCCCATAATCCCGCAGCAAACAGGCGTTCTTTGCCGCATAGGCCAGGGCATCATTCTGGAACACGACATAACTCTCGAGCTGTTTGCGCCGCCAACCCGCGACACGCGTTGCCCAGGCGCGCAGTCCGATCGAATTATAACGACCACTCAGTTTCGGGCCATACAGTCGGGCATACACAAAATCGCTGGTGGTTACGGCCTGGGCCTCGGTCGGCATGCGGTCATTCACACACAGGGCTGCGGCATGTTCGCGCAACAAGGCATAGGTCTCCGGGTGCAGCCAATCTGAATCGTTGAACTCGAAGGCGTAGCGGTATCCTTCCGGGAGGGTGTTTAGAAACTGGGCCAGTCGATCCAGATTACAGTGCCAGCGTGCGGGTAGGCTGAACAAGATCGGCCCCAATTGTCCATCGAAGCCTTGCAGGCGCTCAAACAGGTTCTTGATCAGGAGATCGCAGTTACGCAGTTTGTGTACATGCGTAATCAGGCGCGGTGCTTGGATCGTAAATCTGAACTGTGCGGGCACGGCACTACGCCAGGTAGCTATCACATTGTGATCGATGTCGGCCAGGCGTCCGGCATCCAGTTCCACGGTGTTGAATTCGCGACCATAGTGATTGAGCCAGGCATGGGTGGGTAGCTGCCGAGGATAGAAACGATCACGCCAATGGGTATGACGCCATCCGGCCGTGCCGATGAAGGTTGCTGCTGTGTTTTTCATCTGTTGTTATTATCTTTGTTACGGAGCCATGTTGCCGACGCCTATCCTACACGGATGCGGGCGGTTCAGAAATAATGTCCGGCGCCTCGGTAGCGGGCATTCCAGTAAGGGTTACTCAGTGAATCAATACTGATGGACTTGCCCGAACTGGGAGCATGAATGAACCGACCATTATCCAGATAGATGCCGACATGAGAGATCTTGCGGCCCTTGAGATTGAAAAACACCAGGTCACCTGGCTGCAGATCGCGGCGGGTCAGCTTTTTCGCTTGCGCGTATTGTTGCGATGACGTCCGCGGCACCTTGATGCCGGCGTGCTTGTAGCTGTAATTGACCAGACCACTGCAATCAAATCCGCGTGGGCTGCTTCCGCCCGGACGATAGGGCACGCCGAGCATTTGCTGGGCTGTGTCCAGGACTTTATTGCGCACAGGTGATGCGGTAACCGTTGTTGAGGGCAGCCGGGAAATCCCCGGGGTATGCTGGGCGCAACCGCTCAACCCTGATAGCAGCAGGACCAGGGCGGCCAGAAGCAGCGGGCGGATGGCTAAAAATCGTATTCTGATGGCTGACAGCGGGGCGATGGTCGCGTACCCTTATGTGCGTTCAATGAGAAGCTGTTGGTATTTGTAGCCGGATTCAGGTCCGGATTCTTTGGTCCAGTTCATTATTTATCCCATTCATGGCCGCACGCCGTCGCACGAAACGTAAATCCAGAACTTCACGCCGCACCCGTAGCTGTTTCCCCTGGGGTAAATTGCTGTTGGTTTGCGCGGTTATTGTCGTCGCCTACGTTGTCTACCTGGACATTATCGTGCGCGAACAGTTCGAGGGCAAACGCTGGGCCATCCCGGCACGCGTGTACGCACGCCCCTTGGAACTCTATGCGGGACGCGCACTGACGCCCGCGCAACTTGTGCAGGAACTGGAAACTCTAAGCTATCACGCCGTCCGAAACCCTGCGCGTTCGGGTGAATACACTCAGAGCGGCGGAGATTTCCTCATCAACACCCGCGGTTTCACCTTCTGGGATGGACAGGAAGCACCGCAGCAACTGCGCATTTAGTTTTCCGGCAATGTGGTTATCGGTCTGAGCGACCGCGCGCAGGGAAAAGAAATTGATCTGACCCGACTGGACCCGCTGCAGATCGCCAGCATCTATCCCACCAAGCAGGAAGATCGGCAATTGGTGCAGTTGGCGCAAGTACCTGTGTTGCTGACGCAGACCCTGATGGCCGTCGAAGATCGGCTGTTCTATGAGCACTTCGGTATTTCGCCGCGTTCGCTGCTGCGGGCGACGCTTGCCAATGTCCGCGCCGGAGGCGTGGTGCAGGGCGGCAGCACCCTGACCCAGCAGCTGGTCAAGAATTTCTATCTCAGCAATGCGCGGACCCTGACCCGCAAGGTCAATGAGGCCTTCATGGCCTTGTTGCTGGAGGCGCATTACAGCAAGGATGAGATTCTCGAGGCCTATCTGAACGAGGTGTATCTCGGACAGGACGGCGCACGCGCGATACACGGGTTGGGACTCGCCAGCCATTTCTATTTCGAGCGGCCGCTGGAACAGCTCGAACCGCAGCAAGTGGCCTTGCTGGTCGGCATGATCAAGGGTCCTTCCTATTACGATCCGCGCAAACAGCCCGCGCGGTCTCTGGAACGCCGCAACCTGGTGCTGGATCTGCTCGTGGAACAGAACATTCTCACGGCGGAGCAGGGCAGTCAGGCCAAGGCGAAGCCACTGGGTGTGTCGCAACGGCGTGCGTTGGCGACCAACGCACACCCGGCGTTTCTGGAGCTGGTGCGCCGACAACTGTATCGGGATTACCGCGAGGAGGATCTGACCTCCGAAGGGTTGCGTATCTTCAGCACGCTCGATCCCTTGGCGCAAACGGCCGCGGAAGCGGCGGTCGCCGATCGACTGAAACAGATCGAGCGTGCGCGTGGTCTGCCGGCCGACAGTCTGCAGGGCGCATTGATTGCGACGGGCATCGACAATGCCGAGGTGTTGGCCCTGGTAGGTGATCGCAATCCGCGTATGGCCGGGTTTAACCGCGCACTGGATGCGGCACGCCCGATCGGTTCACTGGTCAAGCCGGCGGTCTATCTCACCGCCTTGGCGGAGCCGCAGCGTTACACCCTGGCCAGCTGGCTGGAAGATACGCCGCTGAAACTGGTGCCGCGTCCGGGCGATGTCTGGCAACCGGGCAATTACGATAATAAATTCCGCGGCAGCGTGCTGTTGTTTGATGCCCTGGTGCATTCCTACAATGTACCGACGGTGCGCCTCGGCATGGATGTGGGGCCCGACAAGGTGGTGGCGACACTGAAAAAGCTCGGCGTGCAGGGTGATCTCAATGCCTATCCGGCATTGATGCTGGGCGCCGCCGACCTGACCCTGGTGGATGTGTCGCGCATGTATCTGACTATGGCCGCAGGTGGGTTCCGTTCCCCGCTGCGCGCCATCCGTGCCGTGCTGGCGGCGGATGACACGCCGTTGCAACGTTATCCGTTACAGGTGGAACAGATGCTTGCTGCCGATCCGGTGTTACTGGTGAACAGCACCTTGCAGTTGGTAGCCACAGAAGGTACCGCGGCGGCCTTAGGGGCCCGCTTCGGCGCGGATGCCGGGATTGCCGGCAAGACCGGTACTACCAATGATTTGCGTGACAGTTGGTTCGCCGGCTTCACCGGTAATCAGTTGGCCGTCGTCTGGGTCGGGCGTGACGACAATAAGGCGATGGGCTTGACCGGCAGTAGCGGTGCTGTCCCGGTCTGGGGCGATTATATGGCCAAGGTCGGGGTGCAACCGCTGACATTGCCCATGTCGGAACGCATTGAACAGGTTTGGATTGATCGCACCACTGGCCTGCGGGCCGACGCCGGCTGTGCCGATGCCGTACAATTACCCTTCATGGCCGGCAGCGCGCCCGAGGCGAGAGCACCCTGTGCGGGCGAGCTTCCCAAATCCATCGACTGGTTGAAGGGATTGTTCAGATGAAGATCGTTGCACGTCTGTTATGGATTACTACCCTGGCATTGGGTTTGAGTGCCTGCGCGACTCATACCACCAGCACGCGCTATCCGCCGCCCGTGGTTGATCGCAGCCCGCCACCCGCGACAACCTTTCCGAGCGGGGAACCCGCCCCGATAACGCCTCCACCGCGCAGCACATCATCATCCGCACTGCCTGCGAGTGGCCCCGCCGTGATCGCGCTGCTGGAACGCGCGGATCGTCAGTATATGGATCAGGATCTGGATTCCGCCGCGGCCACACTGGAACGCGCCTTGCGTATCGAGCCGCGCAATCCATTGCTCTGGCATCGCTTGGCCAGTGTCCGGCTTGATCAAGGTCAGATCGATCAGGCGATGCAAATGGCCGCCAAGTCCAATAGCCTTGCCGGGAGTAATCACAGTCTGCTGGCACGTAATTGGCAATTGATATCCTTGGCATACCGCGCGAAAGGCGATCTTGATGCCGCGCGTTCCGCCGAAGACAAGGCCCGCCAGTTCGAGTGAGAAGAGAGGGCCTGTCGGTTTACTTTTGGGCTATTCGTGTACAATGCCGAGACCCGGGATTTATCTGGAATTGACCTGGGCATAGACCTTAGGAACGTCTGATTAATTTGATCAAGCGAGCAGATGCAAGGCGCCGTCGGGCGAAAAAACGGAGTTTACACGGCGTAAATGAGTATTTTGAGCCCGCCTGCAACGTGGCAGATGCCGCTTCAGCGAATTAATCAGAGGTTCCTATCCATGTCACATGGACTGAGTGCAGGGGGGCAGGGTGACTATCTATTCCGTTGACACGCTGATCTCCCAGGCGCGTAAACTCGCCGCCGATTATCGGCGCGCAACCGGCAAGCCCCTGCCTGGCGTGAGTGCCGAGATTGCCGAGAACGATGCCGCTCGGCTGCTCAATCTCGAACTGATCAGTGATGAAACGCTCGGCTACGATGCGGTCGGTCGTGGCAACCGCGATGGCAAGCGGATTCAAATCAAAAGCCGCACGATTTTCGACGATGCCAAATCCGGACACCGGATCGGCCAGCTGCGTACCCAACAGGAATGGGACTCCGTCATGCTGGTGCTCATGGACGACAACTACGAGCCATTTGAAATTTACGAGGCCGAACGTGCCGATGTACTGGAGGCGGTCTCAGACAGCGAAGCCAGTAAACGCGCCAAACGCGGTCTGTTATCGGTAGCCAAATTCAAAGCCATCGGACAGCTCGTCTGGACGCGTGAAGAAGGCGAAATCCAAGATGAAATCCGGGATAACCAGTCGGGCGCATAACCAGCGGTACCGTGTTTGTCCCGATTGATTGAACATTACATAACGCCTGACACCTGTAGGAGCGGCCTTTGGCCGCGAACGGCCCTGCTTAGGGAACCTCTGATTTATTACAATACCGTCATTCCGGCGCAGGCCGGACAAAAGCGCGGAGCGCGTTGAACGCGGATCAGGCGGCCCGTAGGGCGAGCGAAGCGAGTAATCCAGTGCCTTGAATCACATGGATTCCGGCCTGCGCCGGAATGACGAATTATTCAGAGTTTACTTAGCTTGGTTCGCGGCCAAAGGCCGCTCCTACAATGTGTGTCACATATTAGGTGATGTTGAATAGGTAGGGTGTGGTGAGCGCAGCGAACCGCACCGCGCCCCACAAACGTTGTCTTCCGGTGTGTTCGCGTTACTCACCACACTCGACACAAGAACATCATTAACTGCAGGCGCATGGCCCAGCTCTCGATTACACGCACATGATGGATCTCAACGACGTCTTCGCAGCCGCGGGTCTGCTCGCGCGCAAGTTGCCCGGTTATGCGCCGCGCGCCGCGCAACGCAGCATGGCCGAGGCGGTGGCGACGACCCTCGATAAGGGCGGTCAGCTGGTCGTCGAGGCCGGTACCGGTACCGGTAAAACCTTTGCCTATCTGGCGCCGGCGCTGTTGTCGGGCCGCAAGGTGATTGTTTCCACCGGGACGAAACATCTCCAGGATCAACTATTCGACCGCGATCTGCCGACGCTACGCAGCGCGCTCGGTGTATCCACGCGCATCGCCTTGCTCAAAGGCCGCGCCAATTATCTTTGTCTGCACCGTCTCGATCTGGCCGCGGCCGAAGGCCGCTTCAGTTCCCGCGCACAGGCCAGCGAGCTGGAGCAGATCCGCAGCTGGGCCGGTCGCACCAAGAGCGGCGATATCCGTGAACTGGCCGAAGTCGCCGAGGATTCACCTTTGTGGCCGCGCGTCACCTCCACCAGTGACAACTGTCTGGGCAGCGACTGTCCGAACTACAACGACTGTCATGTAATGAAGGCGCGCCGCGCGGCACAGGATGCCGAACTGCTGGTCATCAACCATCATTTGCTGTTCGCCGACATGGCACTCAAGGAAGAGGGCTTCGGCGAATTGCTGCCGGGTGTCGACGCCGTCATTGTCGATGAGGCGCATCAGATCCCGGAAGTGGCGACGCAGTTTTTCGGACTGAGTCTCGGCAGTCGTCAGTTGGCCGGTATCGCCCGCGATGCGGTTCAGGAACATCTGCGCGAGGCCGGTGACATGGGCGATCTGCCGGAGGCCGCCGCCAGCCTGGAAAAGGCGGTTGCCGAACTGCGTCTGGCCATGGGGCCTGGCAGTCAACGCCAGCCCTGGAAGGCGCTCGGCGATCATCCGCGTTTGCGTGCCGCGCTCGAGGATGTCGCATCCCAGTTGGATGATTTACGAGGTTGGTTGGAGGCCGCCGCGCCGCGCGGCCGTGGTCTGGAAAACTGCTGGCGTCGTGCCGAGCGTGTGCATGAACGTTTACAGCTGGTGGTCGGTAAGCCACCGACCGATTATGTGCATTGGGTTGAAACCTTTACCCGCGGCTTCGCCATCCATTTTACACCGCTGTCGATCGCGCCGCTGTTCCGCGCGCAGCTTGCCACACTCGACAACACCTGGATCTTCACCTCCGCAACGCTCGCGGTCGGCGACAGCTTCGAACACTTTGTCGGGGCGTTAGGATTGGATGAGCCGCGCACCCTGCGTTTGGACAGTCCCTTCGACTATGCGCATAACGCCTTGCTGTATCTGCCGCCGAACATGCCGGAGCCGCGCGACGACACTTACACCGAGGCCGTGATCCGCATCGCCCGCGACGTGGTGTCCGCGAGCGGTGGACGCGCCTTTCCGTTGTTCACCAGTCATCGCGCGCTGCAAGAAGCGGCAGCAGCATTGAGCGCATCGTTGAAATATCCGGTGCTGGTGCAGGGTCAGGCGCCACGCGCGGAATTGCTGGCACGCTTCCGCCAGCTTGGCGATGCGGTGCTGCTGGGCACCGGCAGTTTCTGGGAAGGCGTCGATGTGCGCGGTGAGGCACTGTCCATGGTGCTGATCGACAAACTGCCGTTCGCCTCGCCCGGCGATCCGGTCTTGCAGGCGCGCATCGACACGCTGCGCGCGGCCGGTGGCAATCCGTTTTTCGATGTGCAGGTGCCGGAGGCGGTGATTACCCTGAAGCAGGGTGCCGGACGACTGATCCGTGATGTGCAGGATCGCGGCGTGTTGGTGCTGTGCGATCCGCGCTTGGTGAACAAAGGGTATGGACGCGTGTTTCGCGCCAGTCTGCCGCCCATGCCGGTGACCAAGCAACTGGCGGATGTGCAGGCCTTCTTCGAACCCCGCGCGGTGCAGGAGGCCCAGTCATGAAATTGTTGGCAGTGGATACGGCCACCGAGGCCTGCAGCGCGGCGTTATTGATTGGCGATTCCCTGCTGGAACGCTACGAAGTCGCACCACGCGCGCATGCGCGACTGTTGTTGCCGATGCTCGATAGCCTGCTGGCCGAAGCGGGTGTGAAGCTTACCGATCTGGATGCGATTGCCTTCGGTCGTGGCCCGGGCAGTTTCACCGGCGTGCGCATCGCGGCCAGTGTCGTGCAGGGTCTCGCCTTCGGCGCTGACTTGCCGGTATTGCCGGTGTCCACACTCGCAGCCCTGGCGCGCGCCGCGTTGCAGACAACGGATGCAACTCATGTGCTTGCCGCTATCGATGCGCGCATGGAAGAGATCTATTGGGCAAGCTACCAACGTGATGCGCGTGGTGAGCCGAAAGCGTTGAGTGAAGAGCAAGTCACAGCGGCTCAGGATTTAGTGATAGCCGGAGATGCTGACTGGTACGGCATCGGCACTGGCTGGGCGGCCTACGAATCGGTCATGCGCCCGCAGTTCGGAACTCGATTGCTGGGTTGCGATGCGCAGGCCTTGCCACGCGCCGCACATATCGCCCAGTTGGCGGCCTTGGATTTTGACGAGGGCAGGGCGCTACCGGCAGAGCTGGCCTTGCCGGTGTATATCCGCAACCAGGTCGCCAAACGCCCCGGTGCGGCGCAGAAATAACGCAGCAAAAAATTGTAGGAGCGGCCTTTGGCCGCGAACAGTCTTGCCTAAAACAGTTCGCGGCCAAAGGCCGCTCCTGCACTGTCCGGTATAAAGTGACGCTCATAGGCATGCGTAAACGTAGGACGGATTCAGGCCGAAGGCCGCGTCCGACAAACTAGCCCAGCCATACTGTCATTCCGGCGTATGCCGGAATGACGTAAATACACATAGGACCGAAATGATGGATGCACTGGACGAACTGCTGGACATGATCCGCGCCAACACCCACGCGGCCGCCTCACTGGTGTTGTTTGCCCTGGTCAAAACGCTGTCCGCGCAGCAGGGGCAGTATCTTTTCCTGCTCAATAAGCTCAAAGATCTCGACGCACCGCAGCGTCAGCTGGCCTACCGGCTGATGGAAGCCATGGTCGCCGGCAATAACACCACGTCCGAATGGGATGCCAAGATAGGCCAGATGGAAGAGGCGATCCGGCGCGGGTGAGTGTCTGCATCCATGACTACAGAATCAGGTTCTTCATGGTTTCCAGAGGAGGCGCTGATCAACCTATTGTGCTATCCATTATCCAAACTGCGGAGATTGTGTTCTCTTCGTGATGTGATAACGGTTCTCCGAAGATTGCGTTGATCGAAATAGCATCAGCTGCGGCTTTCGACCGTTCTTGGTTCTATAGCGCAAACCAATTTCTTGATTACGCAAAGCTTGCTGTGTGCAAAAAACCGCCATTCGGTAGTTACGAAAAGTACATTCTATAAACGACTGCATTCGATAGTAAAATTCTCTGCTCACCAACACCAAATCCAAACACCCTCAAAGCTGAACCACACTGAAGCATTAGAGGTATATTACTTGCGCCTTACGGTGCCGACGCCGAGGATGTCACTGAATTCGATTCTGCCGACGACGGACGGCTGTCGCCCACGCTGGTGATCGTTCCCACCTTGCAGGTGTAGGCGGCGCAGCTTGGGTTTCTTGAGAGGTTGTGCTGAAGATTAATAACAATGCAGAACGGAAAAGGCCTATATCCTTCCTGTACTCCAGGCACGTGCCTGGATCGTGAAAGATCCAGGCGCGTGTCAGCTGATCCACCCCTCAGCGAGCTTGGAGTCGCTCCCGCAACTTGGGGTCGAATAGATCTCCGCTGTTCGGTAGACACAAGTTACTCTGTCCGGCCGCGGCATAACCGCTTGCGCCGGTAGCCGGTACGATCGCACGGATGTCATCCGCGCGTCCGTCGCCGTTTTTATCCATGGCCTTGTGCCCATTGAACACGATCAGTTCGGGATGATCGAATGGCGCCTGATCGCACTGTACCCGCGGATCGGTCAGTGTTTTCATGAAGGCCACCACCGCATCGATCTGTTCCTCGGTCATTTTGATGTCCCTGACAAAGAAGTCGACGTTCGTGCCGAAGTGCGGGTCGGCTACGGGCACGTTATCTTTGCCGAGAGGTCCCGTGCCGGATGTATCGCCGGTGTAAGCCGCGTCAACCAGACTCTTGTCCCGGCGACTCCCACCGCGTGCATAGAACTCCATCACCGATTTCAGATCACTGTAGTTGCCCGAATGGAAATAGGGAGGAGTCAGTGCGACGTTACGCAGCGACGGTGTCTTGAAGCTTCCGTCCACCAGATACCGTTCTGAGGCCCAATCAAAACCGGCGTTGATTACACCATCCGTGCAAGGATAAGGCGGGGTGCCACCCGGTTCGATAAGGGGAGTATTGACACAGGGATTGATGCCGGTCGGGTCCACGACCGGTCCAAGCTGTTCAGCGACAAACACGCGCGCGTCCGACATCGGGTTACCGTAAAGATCGAAACCACCGGCACCCACGTCGAAGCTCGTTGGCGTGACGCCGATATTGAAGAAGCCACGATCGTGCAATCCGCCTTCGATCAGCGTGGGTGTCCCGGGTCCCCGGTTGTCGATACGGGAGCGTTCGACCGGCACGAACGTCTGGCCGGCCTGGAACTGTGCCTCGGAGAACGTCGGAAAGACCAGTGGGACTGCCAGTGGGTTTGTCACCGGGTGGCAACCGCTGCAGGCGGGACTGCTCGCGTTCCTGATCCCTACGCCGCCGTTGTTGAACACGCCGAAGCCCAGAACCTCCTCAGCCGTATATCCGCCATGCTGGGGATCCGTGGGGGGGACGACGCTGTCCGTGCCGTCCGGCAGCCGGCAGATAACGTTTGGGTTCGCGATGGGCACGGCGAGGGGATCGCCAGGGTTCGCGACCCGTGGAAGACAACTGGCGAACCAGGTATCGAACTTACTCTGGTCGGATATCAGCGTGGCCTCGTACATCATGATGGAAATACTCCAGAAGGCGGAGAAATTGTGTTCCATCTGCGTGTAGCCGTTCTCCACGTTGCCCGGTAGCAATTGCCCATCGGCCGTGATCTGGAAGCGGCCTGGTGCCTTCCAGAATTTGTCCGCAAACGCCCGTTTGATCAGCTTGTCATAGCGGTAGGAGCTCTTCAGCCCCTTTCCGGAAGCACGCAGCTTTCCGAGCACGCTGTCCTTGGCGTGTACCCTCTGTTGACTCAGGGGCCTTCTCAGTAGCAGTCGGTGTCCGAGATCGGCGAAGGTGCGCCCATCGCAGGACATCTCCAGCTGGCTAAGCGGTGGCCCGGCCGCCTGCGAGGCGAGGCTGGCGTTTTGAATCTGCAGATAGCTCAGCTCCGGCGTCCCGACCCCATTGACGACGATCAGCCGGTTGCTCGGATCGCCCTCGATGTCTCGTGGACCGAAAACACCCACGCCGTTGAAGATCCTGTTGGCACGACCGTCCCAGAAATTCCGATCGTTGAAGACTGCGTTGATCACGGTCGGTGTATTGCGTGGTTCGACCATCCGCGCGGGGAATCTTCCGGCATGGAAGATATCGCCGCTGAGGTTATTGCACCTGTCCTTGATCCCCTTCAGGCTGACATTACCGAAATCGCTGTCATAAGACCCGGACGAGGAGGTGACATCATCGGTGGTGATCTCTATCGGGGAATTTCGATTCGTATAGTCCGTGAGCGAGTGGAATGGAAAATCCTCTGCTTGCAGCTCATACGTGCCGTCCATGCCGGTTACCCCGGACTTTGTCTGCCACAAGACTGAGGGGAGCAAAGGCTCACCGTCATAATCGGCGATATTGCCGAAGTTGGTATCGGCCACGGGCAGTTTCATCAGGCCGGGATTTATCTGATTTCGAATGCGGCTATCGGCACCCGCACTAAAGTGGCAACTTGCGCAGGCCTGGCCTTCGCTGCCAGCCTGTATGTCCCAGAACAAGGCCTTTCCCAAGGCGATGGCGTATTGCTTGTTCTTGATGATCCCTGCCCCCTCCTCCAATTGTGTGGACACCGGTGGCAGCAAGGCGGATTGCGCCAGTGAAGTTATCAGTAAGCCTGTTATGAAGGTGAATGCCCAACGAGTGGATATTAGTATCCGTTGCGTTTCCATAACCCCCCCAACGTAGTTATTGTGATTATCTTGGTTTGTAATAGTTAGTAAAACCAAGTTTTCACAAAATAACGTTAATGGCTATATAACGCAATGGTTGGTGGTGCTGGCACTGTCTCGCCGACCGTCCCTGATCTCACGATGCTCATCCACACCTTAGCCGTGCGCATTTGCCGCTTTCTGGAGAGACAAGGGTTATTGGAGCGCAACACCGAGTACGGCTATCTGGTCACGGATACCGTGGATGAGGGGCCGATGCAGAATTGGCCGGGGCATTCGATCACCTGCAGCCATGCCGAATGTGTCTGTAACCAAATGATTGTTATTCGCCGAAGGCGGTATTTTAGATTGCGCTATTATTATGCCTGACCGACTATGCAATTCGTCGTTCTGAGCCTCTGACCCGCCAAGCAGCAGGGCCTGCTCCCGGCAAATGTGAGATTGCCGCGCCGCTGCTTCTCGAATGGCGAGAGTGCTGGAGTGCTTAAATCTTATTGAGGTTTTTAGAGATACGCCGTGGCCTCATCACCCGGATTGGGTAAGCCGGCCAGGCGCCACACCTCCCGGCCATGATCCTTGAAAAGGGTCGTGATGCAATGTGGGTCCAGATGGTTTTCGACACAGATATGCCGTAACGACGGCACGCCACCCACTTCGAAATAATGACGGCGTAAGGATTGGATGATGGTCCAATGGTCTTCGGTGAGCGGGCCGACGCCGTCGATCTCCGCCAGCTGGTTGGCCACCAGTTCGTTCCAGTCTTCCGTATACAACAAATAGCCAGCGGGGTCGGTGGGGATGATTAAATCCTGCGAGTAGTTCTGCATGGTAATGTCTCCTGTGCGTGGGCGCGGTGGAAACAGCGTCTACCTTGAATATGGATATAGGAGAGGGGAAGAGTGCAGTCAAGGGAGGTGATTATGACTGCCCGATTCAAGGTGTGAGCAACCTGTTTTCTTGTGCGGATATGCCGGTTTCCAGTCAGCCGGGTTGAATCTAATCGTCGTCCTGATTCAGTGACTCGAAGTAATTGACCAGGTCGTCGGGGTGGACGTATTCCTCGCTGATGACTCTGCCGCGTACCGAAATCCCGGCGCGGTGCACGCTGTCGGGACTGCCCGACACCAGGGGATGCCAATCCGGCAGGTCCTGGCCTTCGTTCAGCAGTCGGTAGGCGCAGGTATCGGGGAGAAAATTGATCTGGTCGAGATTGTCCATGCTCAGAACCAGACAGTCCGGGACCAGGGTGCTGCGTTCCGAATAGCGTGTGCAGCGACAGCGTTGATCATCGAACAGGTGGCAGACCACGCTGGTGAAATAGAGCTTGCCGGTATCCATGTCCTCGATCTTGTGCAGGCAGCAGCGCCCGCAGCCGTCGCATAACGACTCCCATTCCGCCCGATTCATCTGGGCAAGGGATTTGGTCTTCCAAAAAGGCTGGTCAGCCATCAGCGGGTCTCGACTGTGAAGCTACGAAGCGCACTCTGCCGGGTTTGAGTTGCGCAGGTTGTGAGATTGATTGATGCCAGTGGCGGCTTCGGACAGTATACTCGAAGGAGCTTTCGATGAATGACAGAGTATTCAGGGTTTTCTGAATACCTATGGCTGCTTGAATGAACCCGGCGTAGATAATGAACAGCGATCCACTGGTCTTTACCTTCTTCCTGATCTTTTTCGGCGCCGCGGTATTGGCGACGCTGGCGCTCTATGCGCGCCAGGCCTTGCTGGTTGCCTACATCGTGCTGGGCGTGGCGCTGGGGCCCTGGGGCTTGGGGATGGTCACCGACCCGGAACTGATCGGCGGCATTTCCCAGATTGGCATTATCTTTCTGCTGTTTCTCCTGGGTTTGAACCTGCCCTTCGATAAGCTCTCGTCGCTGGTGGGGGAATCGCTGCTGGTCACCGGCGTCAGTTCGCTCGTGTTTGGTCTGCTGGGTGTGGGCGTGGGCTGGTTGTTTGGATTTTCGTTGATCGAACAGCTGGTGATCGGCGCCTCGATGATGTTTTCCAGCACCATTATCGGCCTCAAGTTGTTACCGACGACGATCCTGCATCACCAGCATACCGGCGAAATCATTATCAGTGTCCTGCTGCTGCAGGACTTGATTGCCATTGTGATCCTGATGGCTCTGCAGGTTCAGGGTGGCACGGAAATCGGGATGGGCAAGATGGCGCTGCTGGTGGTGTCTTTGCCGTTGTTGTTCATGGCGGCCTATCTGCTGGAAAAATACGTCCTGATCAAACTGATTCAGCGCTTCGACACCATTCAGGAATACATCTTCCTCATGGCGATCGGCTGGTGCCTGGGCATGGCGGAGCTCGCCGGTTTGATGGGTCTGTCGCATGAAATTGGCGCCTTCATTGCCGGAGTCGCACTCGCGACCAACCCGATCTCGCTGTTCATTGCGGAAAGCCTCAAGCCGTTGCGCGATTTCTTTCTGGTGATCTTCTTTTTCTCGCTGGGTGCGGGACTGGAATTGATCGCTCTGAAAGATGTGTTGTTGCCGGCGCTGGTGCTCGCGGTGGCTGCAATGCTGCTCAAGCCGCCGGTCTTCAGTTTCCTGTTACGGCGTTCCGGAGAGCAACCGCATCGCTCCGA
>Ga0180009_10002763_pt1 | contig 20494 bp, 16 predicted proteins | sample OS_PC_MetaG_FD_123537 | JGI IMG/M metagenome (GOLD analysis project Ga0180009, IMG submission 123537) | Groundwater microbial communities from the Aspo Hard Rock Laboratory (HRL) deep subsurface site, Sweden - OS_PC_MetaG | ecosystem: Environmental > Aquatic > Deep subsurface > Groundwater...
AAGGGAGCTTTCGATGGCGTTGCTTTCGATGTCGAGTCGGCGATCGTCGACAAGGGGCTCGTCATCGACACCAAGGGCGACGTCGGCCGGATGCTGCAGCGTACCGGCAAGGATGTCTCGGACAGCGCCAAGGAAATCTATGCTGGCGCAACATACTTCACGTTCTGCTCGGCTGTGCATTCGCGCAAGATGATGGAAGCCGATGCGGATGCGATGGGGCTGTGTCCTTATGTCGTGTTTGTCTATGAGACCGTGGCGAAGCCGGGCGAGGTCGTGGTCGGTTATCGCAAGCTCGAAGACGATGGCAGCGACAAAGCGGAGGACGTGCTCGAGGAAATCGACAAATGGCTCGATGGAATCGTGCGCAGCGCGATCGGCAAATAAGTCAGCCCAGAAACAAGCAGATGTCGGCCACTTCGCTGTTTCAGGCAAGTGGGTCGAACTTTGATGGTAGGGGCAAACCAAGGCTGTCCCCGGCCTCGGTGGAAACTGGGTGTGCGGTTGACCGGCTTCAGACGTAGCGCAACAAGATGCCGGTTGCATCGTCGAGCTGCTTGACGCGCGGATGCCGCGAACAATCCGCATCGGTTGTTTCGATCTGCCGCAATTCGGTGAGAAGCGGATCAAGCCCGCGCAATTTGACCGCGTCAAGCAGCGAACGCGAATCGTAACGTGCGTAGATGTCGATGAGGCGGATGAGGCCGTCGCTGGCTATGAGAGCGTGGGATCGAGGCTGCATTTCCGCGTTGCCGTGCGCGATCAGTTCGGCCGGCGGCGGGGTGATCGAAAGCACGCCGTTGCCGCCGGGCTTGTTGAGGCGTGCGGCGCGTTCTTCGCGAATCCGGGGCCAGATCAGCGCGCGGCGTTCGGCTTCGCTCAATACGCCATGCTCATTATGGAGGCGCGAGACCTCGCAAGCGGTTTCCCGATCGCCGGCATTCTCGCCGCTGATCCCGATGGTGGTCAGCGATCCGCCGGTTTCAGCAATGAGAGCGCAGTCGCCAAGCCCGATCCATTCGAGACCGAACTTGCCCGCCCGCACGATCAGCGCCGATGCGGACGGATGCTGCCAGTCGAACGACGGCTGAATGCGGGAATGACTGTAAAAATCCTTCGCGAGGTGCGCGTTCAAGAGTTGGGGCAGCGCGGTGAGGTCCGGCGGCGGGTTGTCCGACAGGCGATGGAGCTGTTGATGTGCATGCTCCGCAAGCCAGGCCGCGTCCGAGACTTCGCCGACGAGAGGCGCATCGACGAGATCGGTCGCGCCATCGATGACCCAGGCCATCGCGCCGGCGTGTCCGCAGCGATCCTCATTCGTTTCGGCTGAGCCCCAGCTCGCCATCTCCACAATCTCTATCGGCATTCGCGTCGATCCGTGATTGGAAAACGTAAGGACTATTCATCGCAGCAGGTCTTTTTGCTAGTTATCCCGGTATGAACCAGGTAGCATCAGGTTTTGCGTGCGCGACTTGACGCACAGGCGCAAGGAATCGGGGTGCGGACACGGGGTTGCCGCAGTCGCCGCCGCAGGTAACACCGGCAGTCATAAGATTCTGCGGGGAAAGTCAAATTGGTAGGTTTCAACGGGTCGGTCAGGCTCAATCTTGCGTTGCAGGGCGGCGGCGTGCATGGCGCGTTCACCTGGGGGGTCCTCGACAGGCTTCTGCAGGAGGACCGCCTCGAAATCGGCTGGGTCAGCGGGACGAGTGCGGGGGCCGTGAACGCAGTTGCGCTCGCGGCAGGCTTGGCCGAAGGCGGGCGCGCGGGAGCGCGCGACAAACTCGCCACAGTCTGGCACAGCGTCCACAAGGCCGGCGTGCCAGACCTCATGCGGTTCAACCCGTTTCTCTACAGCCTGAGCCGGTTGCCGGCGGTGGCGCAGATGGCGGGTCTTTTTTCGCCCTACGAATTCAATCCGATGGGGTTCGATCCGTTGCGCCGATTGCTCAGCGACAACATCAACTTCGAGCAGCTGCGCCGCGCATCGCCGATCGGCCTGATCATTTCGGCCACCGAGGTCAGGACAGGGCGGGCCAGGCATTTCAGAAGCGGCGAGTTGGCAGTTGAGGCGGTGCTCGCATCGGCCTGTCTGCCGACGCTGCATCATGCCGTCGAGATCGACGGCCGGGCCTATTGGGATGGCGGTTTCTCCGCCAATCCGGATCTGGTGACACTGGCCGGCGAGAGCCCCGTGCGCGACACGTTGATCGTGCAGCTCAACCCGACGACGATCGGCGGTGTGCCGACCGGGGTTCGCGAAATCAGCGACCATGCCAATACGCTGACGTTCAATGCGCCGTTGTTGCGCGACGTCGAGATCATCGAGACGGCACGAAAGACGATCAGGGCGTCGTGGCTGCCTGCGCGCGGTGGCATGGCGCGTCTGGCCCGGCACCGTTTTCATCTCGTCGAGGCGGGCCGGTATACGGGTGCGTTGAAGCCGGACAGCAAGATGCAGCCGGACCGCGGTGTGCTGAGCTACCTGTTCGGTGCGGGGCGGATGGAAGCCAGCAAGTGGATCGAGAAACACCTGAGCGATGTGGGTCGGCGCTCGAGCGTGTGTTTCCAACAGCGCTATCTGTCAGCGGGGGCGCTATCGGATGGAGATTTGCTTCCCGATCCGGAGCCAATCGAGGCGGATGCCGGTGGCATCTCGGTGGGACCTGCCGAGCGCCAGATTGCCTGAGGCAGGCGCCACGGTCTGGGCTGCCGCGCGGGCCAAGTAGGACGCGGTCAGTCAGCAATTAGCTCGATGCATTCACCCAACCAGCCTTGCGTAACCGTCGCGGGTGGCTTCTTCGATCAGTGATCTGTACGACCCGTGCGCAGGGTGTCCTGCAGCAATTTCGCCGACTTCATCGGCGCTGATTTCCTTACGCTTTGCAAAGACGATCGGCGTCGAGACGGGTATCAGCATGGCCCCCTTTTTGTTCAACGTCGTGATGAGGCCGCGCATGTGGCCTGACTGATCGAGCTGAGAGACCATCACCATACGCAGCGCACCTTTGGTCAGCGAGACGAGGTGGACGAACATCGAGGACGCGGGAACGTAGATGCGGCCGCGGTGCTGATAGGTGACGTCGGGGCGCTCGCTTTCCTCGAAGAGCAGGCTCGGCCAACCGGGATCCCAGACAATGTCGGTGCGGTAGGCGACATACGTGTCGGGCTTGGAGAAGGCGGGACGCACGGTCAGATAGGTGCCGATGTAATGGTCGACAGCGGCCTTGGTGTAGGCGCCCATGTAGACGGGGGCGGCAAGCCCGCCGTCGCCCTTCAGCTCCATCGGCCCCGAGACGGCTGCGCCGCTCCAGCCCTGCCTGATTGCCTCGAAATCGAGGCCAAGCACCGCGCAGACATCGAACAATGTCTGATCGCGGACCTGTCTGCCCGCCATCATGTTCTGGATGGTTTTCTCGTGGCAGCAGGCGTTATCGGCCAGCTCGGCCTGGGTCATCTTCTGCTCGATGAGCGCGGTGCGGATCTTTGCGATCGCAGCGGCGCGTTCGGTGGAGAGGTTCTGCTCGGGCATCAACGGGGTTCTCAACGCGAGGATCGATTGCGGTGGCCGCCTTCAGGCCAGGAGGCCTTGCGCCTCGATGCGGAAAACTACGGCCAATTGCGTCCAGGAAGCAAACCGCAACTTCAACTCGTTCAATTTGCCGGTGGCGGTATCGCGGCATGCGCGGGCTTCAGGTGTGATTCCTTGCGATGACAGGCAAGCTCAAGATCGCACGGCAAGCCAATTCAAGAGCCGCGGGTTCCCTGGGGAACAGCGGGCCGGATCGAAAAGCTCCAGGTTGGCGATATCGGGAGTTTGCTTTCAACACGTAAGCATTTGCAGACCACCCATACTACAGGCGGCGCAATCGGATGTCCCCCCGCAGAAAAGCATCCGCTGCCGTCGATTTTCAAAGCTCTTGCCGTCCGTTCGGACCGGATGGCAGGCAAGGAGCGCCGGCTGGTTTTCGAGACCGCCAGTCGGCGCTCCGAATTTTTCGCAAGGAGCATAACGAAATCAGGCCGCCGGCGGTTTGCCAGCGGCCTGTCGTCAAACTCGCGGCGGTGCGATTGCCCGCCGAGGTTTTAGGTTGAGGCGGACAATCGTCGTCGTCGGCGCTCTTAACTTTCGTGCAAGCTCAGCCGCGGCCGAGGATGGTAACCGATACAGCAACGACGCCTGCGTTCTGCATGCCGATCTTGTAGGCGGCAGCTTTCGAAAGGTCGATGATCCGGCCTTTGATGTAAGGACCGCGGTCGTTGATGCGGACCACGACCGAGCGGCCGTTGTGCTTGTTGGTGACGCGGACCTTGGTGCCGAAGGGCAGCGTCTTATGAGCGGCTGTCATCGCGTTCGGATTGAACCGCCCGCCGGATGCCACAGCCTGGGGCTGCCAATAATAGGAAGCCTTGCCGTAAAGTGTGCCGCCGCCAGAATAGCGGTTCTTCGAGTAGCTCTTCTTTTTCGAGTACTTTTGCTTGCCGTAAGCGTGCTTGGCGGTCCGCTTCTTGGCCGAATAGCCTTTCGAATAGCCCTTGTTCGAATAGCCCTTCTTTTTGTAGGCGGACTTATTGGAAGCGGACTTCTTGCGGTAGGTGTTCTTCTTTGCAGCGTTGTAGGCGTTGCCATTGCAGGCATAAGAAGGTCCGTGGCACTTCCATTTGCCAGAAGCGGCCTGGGCGGAAACCATTCCGAACGTCAACAAAGCGACAAGTGCGACTAGAATCGTGCGCATGATATTCTCCCTGCGAAAACGGCAGTGTTGCGACGCAACAAGATCCTCGTTCGCCGGACGGTTGGTCTGGCGACTGACGAAATCCTGTCAATGGAGCTGCATCTGCTTCAATGGCAGATCAAGAGCTTCAAGCTAGGCCGCAACACAACACCAGAAACTCATCTGTCGTCGTGCTAATCGGGAATGCCGGCCGCATCGCGCGGAGTGCTCCCGTCTGGCGGCGGGAAGCAACACCGGCTAGGCGTTGAGGTCAACACTTCTTATTGTGATTTTTGTTTCAGCCAACTGCTGTGACCATTGATTCAAAACGTTTTTTACGATTCCGGCGTGAGCGGACCGTGACCGCAGGTCGCAGATTCTACCGCAGTTGCGAACAAAAACCGGGCGATCGGGTGGTGCGTTGCAAAATCCCTGCGTTGGCCAAGACAAGATCGGGATGCCATTCATTTGGTGCTACCGCGGCTTCGAAGAGCTGGGCTATCGGTGTGAGTGGCGGCCTTCAGAATTGCGGGGAACGCGATGAACAAACGTCAGAGCCTAGTCGACGACGAGGTCGGGTTTGCCGAGGCGCTCGGTGTCTGGCTGAAGATCGGGTTCCTGTCTTTCGGCGGGCCGGCCGCGCAAATCGCGCTGATGCACCGTATTCTTGTCGAAGAGAAAAAATGGCTCGGCGAGCGGTCGTTTCTGAGCGCGCTCAATTTCTGCATGCTGCTTCCCGGTCCGGAAGCCATGCAGCTTGTGACCTATGCCGGCTGGCGTATGCACGGGGTGGCTGGGGGGCTTGCGGCGGGGCTGGCGGTTGTCGTGCCGGGCGCATTGGCGATGTTCGCCCTTGCCTGTCTCTACGGGCTCTATGGCACGCTGCCGGCAATGGAGGTGCTGTTTTTAGGCGTGAAAGCCGCCGTACTGGCGATTGTCATGGAGGCGCTGCTGAAGGTTGCGCGCCGGGCGCTCAGGACGAACGTCCATTGGGCGATCGCGGCGGCCGCTTTTAGCGCCTTGTTCCTGTTTCACATACCGTTCCCGATGGTGATTGTTGCCGCCGCCGTTGCCGGTGTGTTGCATGCCTGGCGGGCAGGTCCCGATCGGATCGGAAGTGACGACGCTGGCGAAGAAGAGCGCGTTATTTCGCAGGCTGCGCGCGGATCACACGCAACGCTTTTCACGATCATCGTGTGGCTTGGAATATGGCTTGGACCTATCGGACTACTCTGGTTGGTGCTGGGAGCCGATCATATCCTCGTCAGGATCGGATTGTTTTTCTCGCAGCTTGCGGTGGTCACCTTCGGCGGGGCCTACGCCGGTTTGGCCTACATGGCGCAGGAGGTGGTCGCGGGATACGGGTGGCTCAGCGCGGGTGAAATGGTCGACGGGCTCGGACTGGCGGAGACGACGCTTGGACCGCTCATTCTGGTGACGGAATTCGTCGGTTATCTCGCCGCCTACAAGCATGAGGGTGCGCAGTCGATTGCAATGGGGGCGGCGGGGGCGCTCGTTACCGTGTGGGCGACGTTCGCGCCGTGCTTCCTGTGGATCTTCGCCGGTGCGCCCTATGTGGAGCGACTGCGCGAATTACGTTGGGCGCAGGCGGCGCTGAGCGGCGTAACGGCTGCGGTCGTAGGGGTCATCTTGAACTTGAGTGTCTGGTTCGGACTGAAGGTGCTGTTCACGGAATTCGTCGCGTTCAAGGCCGGTGCGGTGTCGCTCGATCTGCCGGTTTTAGGTTCTCTCGATTGGCGGGCAGCGTTTTTGGCTGTTGTTGCCGCCGTCATCCTGTTCCGGCTTCACGGGGGTGTCATTGCCACGCTTGTCGTGTGTGGGATAGCATCGTTCGTGCTGAGCGTGCTGGTCTGAGGCTATCGTGCTTCAGTGAGATCGAGACTGGAGAATACCGATGAGACGAGGTTGGGCTGTTTTGCTGGTTGCTCTCACAAGCGCCTGCGTCGTGGCGAGCCTTGCAGGTCAAGCGGAAGCGCGCGTCGTCTGCAACAAGGGTTATCGCATCATCAAAGGCCATCAACTCGGCACGCCGTACTGCCAGGATCTCTATCTGGCTCAGGTGGCGCGCGAGTTCGGTTCGCGGGTTTCGGCGCGCGAGATACTGAACAATCCCAGCGTCAAAAGGGAAGTCTGCCAGTTCATGGGCTGGGATATCCGGGTGCAGCATATCTGCGATGCGATACTGCCCAAGCGGGGACCATTCTGAAACGGCCGCCTTGCTGGGCGGCCGCGCAGTCAACTGGGCTTCTTGCTGCGAATGCGACTGCGCGAAGTTTCGCTCCGCGATCAGGTGCTGGTGATCTTGGCCTGCAATGACCTGGTGTCGAGGTTAGGAGTGATCTCGGATGGGTCCTGCGGGCGACGAACGCGACCGTCGAACTGCGCGCCTTCGGATATGGCGAGCTTTTGATGGTAGATGTCACCGTCGACGCGTGAACTCGGCATGAGCGATACTGATGCACCGCGCAGGGCACCCTTGATCTCGCCTTCCACCTCGATGTGGTTGGCGGTGACGGTGCCAATGACCTTGCCCTTCGGGCCGACGAAGACTTCCTTGCCGTTGATGTCGCCCTGGATGGTCCCGTTGACCTTCAGCTTGTTCTGGGAAACGACCGTGATCTTCTCGCCAATGATTGCGAGGTCCTCGCCGATGACCGACATGCCCGCAGGCGCGGCAGCCGGGGCGGTTGTTGCGGCCGGAACCGCCGGCGCAGCGGCAGGCATTGCCGGTGGCGGCGTGGCTGCTGCGGGTGGGGCCGGTGGTGAAGGTTTCTGATCCTGGTTGTTACGCCCGAACACTATTTTATACTCCCTGGAGGAACTCACCCGCGTGGGGCACCATGCCCGTTAGCCGCCGGAATGTCGAGCGACTGCGTGCAGCGTTGTAAAGGGTTCGCGCGAATGCGGCTTGAGCGGGGCAGTCGCAATCAATTCGTGGCCGGTGTTAACCGCACCAGCAAATTTTCCGACGTTTACCGGGTATGCCTTAAGCGCCGCGCTCCCGGCGGCCGGGATTTGAGCTGTAGGCGGGGCAACCGGCGGGCGGACGAAGACCGGAATTGGGTCAATCCGTTCGTGCAGGATCAAGCTCAGCGGTCTTGCGTGAATTGGGTGTCGACGGCAACGCCCTGCCTTATCGTCTGGTAGACGACGCAATAGCGTTCGGTCAGTTTTGCCAGTGTCGCGACTTGTTCGCCGGTCAGTTCGCCATCGAGGTCGAAGCGAAGGCGGATGGCGCGAAAGCCGACGGGGGCTTCGCGGTCGACGCCAAGTGTGCCGCGGAAGTCGAGGTCACCTTCGGCCGTCACTGTTCCTGCCTCCAGCGGCAATTCCAAAGCGGTTGCGACGGCTTTGAGGGTTACTCCGGCACAGGCGACCAGTGCTTCGAGCAGCATGTCGCCGGAACACGCTTCCAGTCCGCTGCCGCCGGTGGCGGGATGGAGACCGGCTTCGACAACCGCCTTGTGGGTATCGAGTTTGCAGCTGACGCCTTCGCCGAGCCGGCCTTCTGCCTTCAAGGTTATGACGGCGGCTTCGGGCTCGCTGCGGTAACGCTCCTTGAGCGGAGCCTGAAGCGCTTTCAGTTTGTCACTGTCCATATCCGTTGGTCCTCCAGGCTCCGATTGCCGTTTTGATGGTTGGCTTACAGATCCGCGCTGTGCTCAGCGGGGGATGTAGATGTCGACGAACGGAGCGCGGACGTGGACGCCGCGGCGGCTGCGATGAACATGGGCATATGGCGCATCGACGTGAACCCGGCCCCTGCGGGTGTCGACATCGGTGTAGGGCGCTTCGAGGTATCTGCCGGCGTAGTGATGGCCATCGCGGTGATTGTGCCGACGGTGCGAGTGCCTGCTGTGTTTTCTCTCGTGACGCCAACCGACGTTGACGACGCCGTTCGATGGTGTTTCGGCAGTGACGGCACCGGCAGCAAACGGGGCTGCCGAGGCGGCGGCGGCGCCGAGGCTCAGGGCGAGGGCCAGCGCGGCGGCGCTCAGACACACTTTTCGATTCATGATCATTGTGACGTCCTCACTTTTCGTTTCAGGAGTCTGGGTCGGCTTATTTATCCGGTTCCGACTTTTGCCCGCCTGTGCGGCGAGGCTCCGAGCAAATGTCAGAACCATGAGGAACACGAGCAACTCTATGATTCCAGCGTTGCTTTCTGCATCTGCCGCTTGCCTGACAGATCGCCGAAACAGGAGGCAAGCGCAAGATGCGCCACACGAGTTCGTCGAATTAGAAATTCGCATCCGCAAGCAACGCACTTTCGTGTGGCCGGCGAGGGGCGTCAATCGCCCCGCTTCATTGCGCCGCGGAGTATCAGCCAGACCACCAGGGCAGACACTATAATGCCGGCAAGGGTTAGCGCGGTGTCCAGGTGCGGCAGGATCATGGCGCGGGCAGCAGCCAACGGGACGGCGCCGGGTCCGCCCTCGAAAAACGCGAGCCAGAAGCCGATCTGAACCAATGCCGCCAACAGGGGTGGCAACAGGATTGCAATGACCGGCCAGCGACTGAGTTCCAGTTCGCGAAAGGCCCTGAAAAGGATGAAGGCGAGGACGGGCAGCGCAACAAGCGTGACGGTTGCCAACCCGTAGAAGCTGAACCAGCTCGGGCCGGCGGCGATGTACAGGACTATGCCGAGGACCAGAGAGGCAACCGCCAGCATGATCAATTTCAAGTCGTATGGTCGCTTCTGCATTCGGCTCGGATCTCCTGAGGTGGCTCGGCGGCGGAAGTCATTTGAAGGTAGCTGATGAGGCGCGCGTTGGACTTCACCATCGCACAACCGCGGTAAGGGGCGACCGTTCCAGGCACCATACGCCTAAGTCGGTGCGGCCGCGCGGTCCGGTATTGTCCACACATCCTTGTTTGCCAACACTGCGTTGGCTTGACGGTTTGCAGGCCAGTCCAGATGCCGGCGCGTTATGGTGAGGCAGGCCCGTGTTGAAACTTTTTTAGTGGTCAACACTGGGCAAGCCCGTGTTGAGACTCTTTTCGGTCAACACTGGGCAAGCCCGTGTTGAAACTTTTTTAGGGGTCAACACTGGGCAAGCCCGTGTTGAAACTTTTTTAGGGGTCAACACTGGGCAAGCCCGTGTTGAGCTTGAGACACAGGCAAGCACTCAATTGCCATGGTGGGGCCGATTTCACTTCGGGAAGGCTCGAATCCAGCTTGTCAGGGGCGCTGCAACGCGCTTCGTTACCCGGAAATCGAGTTTTTCAGGGGCGGATCATGTTGTCGGCGGGTGCGCGCACGTTTGTAGCGGCTAACTTCATCGTTCTCGGGCTGTCGTTCATCGCGACGACGGCGGTGCTGTATTTCGAATTCGGCCTGGAAGGCAAGGCGGACTGGTCGGCCATCGCAACCTATTACTCGCACCTGTTCATCTTTTTCCCGACGTTTGGAATTCTGGCGCTGATTGCGTTCTACGTTCCCGCGTGCGTGCTCGTGGATATGCACGAGACCTATGTGCCGGACGGTAAATTGCGTTTCGGTATCGGGTATGTGGTGGCGATCCTGCTTGCGCTGATCGGTGGGCACGTGATCGGAGGCGGCGGCGGCATGAAGTCCATCTTCGAGGTCAAGCCGGAAGTGCTGCAAGCCGACAAGGGGCAACCGGCAGCTTGCGATTGGACTTCGGGAAAATGCCAGCGCGCGCCGGTCATGCAATCACTTGCCAATGTGCGCAAGGAGGCCACCAAGCGGGTCGGCATGTCGCAATTCGTCAGGAATTGCGTGCCCGACGATCTGTTCGACCGGCAGCCCGAGCGGGAGCGCAAGATACACTGTTTCGTCTCGCTCAACCTGGTGGATGCCGATCAGTGCTGCCGAGCACAAAGGGACTTCGGCGCGGCGCTCAACGCGATGCATGCGCCGGAAGCAAACCGTTCATTCATGGGGCGGGCGCACATCATCCTGTTGCCGCTCAAGGTTTTCTTCCTGCTGATCGTGCTGACGATCGCGATCCTGCTGGTGGTCAGGCACCGTCTCCTGGAAGAGAACTACAGATCGTACATGAACAAGATACAGCGCGGGGTTCTGATCGGTGCGTCCGCGATGCTCGTCTGGCCGTTGATGAACGTTGCGTTTCTGCAATCGTCCGGCCTGCTCTATGGCACGCAGCATGAGAGCTTCTACAGGGACGCCTCGCCGGTGATACTCGCGTTTTATATGATGTGGGCGTTGCTGCTCGTGTTCTTCTTCTTCAAGTCGTTCGACGGCGACAAGGATCTGGAAAACATGGGCCGCATCGGCGGTATCGTCGGTTCGGCGGTGTTCGCACTCAACTACCAGATGATCATCGATTACGCGGTGCGTTTCGCGGGAGCCGGCGCGACCGAGTGGACGCTCGGCAGCGTCTTCGCGATCGGCGTGATAGCCCTGGTGGCGGTGGTCCTGCAGCCGAAGAGAACGAAAGGCAGCGTGACCTTCGACAAGTAGTAGGCGCGTGCACGGCTAATCCGTGCGTCAGGCAGCCTGTGAGGACGCGTAGGCTGCGTCGATCCAGTTCTTGATCTTCTCGATGTCGGGCGGTTCGCCGTCGCGCAGGAGCCGGCGCCCGGACTGGGTCGCGGCGAAAGCGAGAATATCGGCGGAGAGGGCATGCGGCTCGGCTTCGGCAATGTCGTCGGTGTAGCGGTAGCCGGCGCCCGCCAGAAGCTGGGACTGGGAAACGCTCAAGCCAGGGATCGAAAGCATCAGGCGGGATTCGTCCTGCCAGCCTTCCACTGTGGTGGCGGTGATGCGGCTGTCGGCGAGGCCCGAGGCAACCTTCGAAGCGTCGGCCTGCATCAGATCCGCAACCTTGATGATGCCGAGCTTGCCGAGCCGCTCGGCGGTCTTGCGGCCGATCGACGGGGCGGCTTCGATGTCGTCGGCCAGTGCCAGCCGGTAGCGCTCTCTTGCTGGCGCGAGGGCTGCCAGTTCGACATTGGCGGGGCCGTCGGCGACTGCCGCATCGGCTGCCGACTTTGTCACGGTTTCAGTGTGCCGAGTGGCGCCGGGGATAATCGGTGCGGGGCGGACGAGTGCTTCCAGCGCCGGGGCTGCTTCGGCCAAAGCAGGCGTGCGTGCCGAAGCGATTCCAAGCAGCGTCTGGCGCGCGGATTTTTCCTTGCCGCTCCTGATGCGCTTGGCGCGTTCCGCGGCCCGGGCGGCAGCGCGCGGGCCTGCGACTTCGGTCATGTGAAGGTCGCGTACCACGCGGTCGTCTTCGTGCAGTGTCTTGTCGACACGTCCGGTTGCCATCAGTTCATCGTACATGGCTGTGACTTCGCGGCGGGCTTCGCCATCCTCCATTTTGTTCAGCACCCATCGCACCGGGATCTGGAGGGTGGCAAGCAGGCTCTGGGCGGTGAGATTGACGCTCGGAGCCTCGATGGCGGATTCGGCGATGGCGCGGTCAAGAAGGTGGGCGAAGCCGGTGCGGGCGTAAACGAGCAGATCCCCGACCAATCGGCGTGCGACCGGGTCGAGGCCCTTTTCGGGTGTCACGACGCCGGAGTTGATGTCGTAGTGAGCGATGAGGCGTTCGTATTCGGCGTGGCTCGTTTCGGCGCCGAGGCAGACATAGTCCTGCACCCAGTTTTCGGATGTGCCAGGCGGCGGGGCGCTGGGCGTGTTGCGAGCCGAGGCGGCCGCAACGACAGAATCGTAGGATTTGCTGATCGACCATTCGGTTGCGCGGTGGATGGCATTTTCGGCGTCCGACTGCGCCGTATGGAAAGGCATCACCGGATCGGTGAAGTAGTGCGAAAGAATGCCGGCGCACCATGCTGCTTCACTCCACTTGCTGGCGGCGAGGGCTTCGACGAGGTGACTGTACCAGTTGCGGGCCTTCTCAGGTGCGCCGCCCCAGTAGTCGTCGGATGGGTGGAGAACGTGGTTCTTGAAGTCCTTGAATTCCTTGTCGGGGGCCTTGGATCCGTCGATCAGGTGCTTGGCGTTTGCCAGGAACAGCCGGCGCCATTTCTCGGCGTCGGGGCCCGACAGATGCAGCAGCGCGTCAAGCGACAGCTTGTGATGGGTGCCGGAAGCATGCGCCGCGCGGATGATCTGGAATACTAGGCTCATGCGATATCTTCCTCTCGTTGCGCCGGGGATGGGCAGCGGAATTTCCCTCGCAAGTTAGGGTGAGTCGCCAGAATCGGGAATTGCGCCGATAGATTGCACCATTGCGGGCGGCGCGAACGCAGCACACCTGGGCAAATCGAGCCGTTACCGGAAATCTCCGGCGAGCGGCGGCGAGGCCGTCAGCGGCCTTCGCGCCACCAGGCGAGCGAAAGCAGACCGAGGAGGGCGGCAAGGGCAGCGAATCCGGTCATCATCGGAGTCAGCTTGACGCCGCGGGTGATGTAGGCTTCGCGGTCGTGCAGGCCGAGCCAGCCGGACCCGGCGAAGATATGCGCGTTCTTCAGCATCGAGACGCGCGGCACGGTGACAGCGCCTGGATCGCCCGCTGCCAGAAGGCCGGTCGATTTTGTCCAATATTCGCCGCCGCCAGTGGCATTCGTGATCGGTTTCAGTTTCTCGACGGTGGCTGTCACCTCGCTCATTTCGCGGGGGTCTTCGGTGCCGGCATAGGCGACGGCGGTGAGCTTGCCGACAGGCGGTTTGACGTCGCTTTCGGCCTTATACAAGCCGGGCAGTTTGACCTCGATCGTTTTTCGCCAGACGCCTGGTTTGACCTTGTCGAGGGTGATCGTTCGATCCTCGCCGCCGGGGGAAAGAATTTTCACCGTCTCGACCTCGTCGCTCATCGAGTGGCGCTCGATGGTCAGATTCAGTCCCTTGGCTTCGGCGATGAGGCGCTCGTCCTCAAGATCGGGCTCCTTCATCAGCCAATGGGAAAGCTTGCGGAGAAGGTCGGTGTGGGGTCCGCCGCCTTCGAATCCGCGCGCCCACAACCAGGCGTGATCGGAGGTCAGAAGCGCGATGCGGCCCTCGCCGCGGCGGTCGAGGATGAGCAGGGGTTTATTGTCCGCGCCGTTCATCAGAGTGCGGCCGCGGTTGGTGTCGACCTCGACATCGACCTGGCGGAACCATCGTCCCCAGGAGGGTTCGCCGCCCGTGCCGGATGCGCCGGGCAGGTCGCGGGTGACGGGGTGGCGCTGGCCATCGTCGGAAAGCTTCGGTTTGAATGGTTTCTCGATGACGCGGCCGAGCGGCTTGCCGGGAATTACAGGATTGAGCGGCGTGCGGTACAGCGAATAGCGCCCGGCGAAGTCGTCGCCGGCGGCAATCAGCACCGCGCCGCCGTGCTCGTCGACGTAGCGTGCGATGTTGTCGTAATAGCCGAGCCTCAGGATGCCGCGGTGGGTGTAGCGGTCGAAGATGATAAGGTCGAAGTCGTTGATCTTGTCGGAAAACAGTTCGCGTGTCGGGAAGGCGATCAGCGAGAGCTGGTTGATCGGGGTGCCGTCCTGTTTTTCGGGCGGGCGCAGGATCGTGAAGTGCACGAGATCGACGGCTGCGTCGGATTTCAAGAGATTGCGCCAGGTGCGCTCGCCGGCGTGGGGCTCGCCGGAGACGAGCAGGACGCGCAGGTTCTCGCGGACGCCTTCGGCTGCAACGACGGCGCGATTGTTGGCCTGTGTCAGTTCGCCGTCGACTGATTCCAGTTCGACTTCGAGGATGTTGGTGCCGGCGTGCGGCAGTGGAAATTCGATCGTCTCCTTGACGCCGATCTGGGTGGTGATCGACTCGTCAGGCTGGCCTTCACGGCGGATCTTGAGACGCGCAAGGGGGCTGCGGGACCCCGAGGTGCCGGCTTCGACGATGCGCAGCTCGATATCGCGCGACTGGCCGACGATGCCATATCGGGGCGCTGTTATGATTTCGATGCGGCGGTCGAATTCTCCGGGACGGCCGGTAACGAGCGCATGGATGGGGGCTTCGAAGCCGAGGTTCGCGGCCTTTTCGGGAACGTCGTGGACCTGACCGTCGGTCACCATGATGACCCCGGCGATACGGTCTGGAGGAGTGTTGGCCATGGCCTTGCTCAGGGCGGTGAACAGGTTGGAGCCGGAGGCGCGGCCGGTGGTGTCGGACTTGGCGGTTACCCATTTGACTGCGAGCTTGTCGATGTTGCCGAGGCGGGTTTCCAGCTCAGCGCGGATGGCGGCGGATTGTTCAGGCCGGCCGGCGAGGGCCTGGCTGGTGGTTTCATCGATGACAACGATGGCGATGTTGGTCAGATAATCGCGTTCTTCTTCGCGCAGAGTCGGGTTGGCAAGCGCCAGCAGCAAGGCGAGCACGGCAAGGGCGCGCATGGATGCCCCCCGCGTGCCGCGCAGGAACATCAGGGCGATGAGCAGCGCTGCAAGGACCGTCACGGTCCAGAACAGCGGCTCGGGGATCAACGGTGCGAAATCAATCGACCAGTTCATGGGGCTCCGTTAATGGTCGCATTCGACCAGTCTTTCGCGGTTTCCAGTGTTCCGACTCCGAGGCTTGCTTGCCAAGCGCCTTCGCGGGAACACTCGTGAACTCCTCAGTTCTTGTTCTGGATTTACTGACGCTTGACGACCTCCGCCGGGTCTCGAGCGTTAGATCCAGAACACTCGCAGGCTTCTACTGGCCCAACCGTTCGAGCAGGGCGGGGACGTGGACCTGATCGGCTTTGTAGTTGCCGGTTAGTGCGTGCATGACGATGTTGATGCCGGTGCGGAATGCCATCTCGCGCTGGATTTCGCCGCCCGGAACGGTCGGATACAGGGGGCGCCCGCGCGGATCGAGCGCCCAGGCGGCGGCCAAGTCGTTCGAGGTGATGAGGATCGAGCTGACGCCATCGGCACGGCGAGCTTCGCGCGGGGCGTTGGCATCGGGTACGCCGCCTGCTTCCACCCATAGCTGACCGCCGTCCCAGCGGCCGGGGAACTGGTGCAGCAGGTAAAACGACTTGGTCAGCACATGATCCTCCGGCACGGGTTCCAGGCGCGGCAGGTCGAGCTTGCCGATGATGGCCTGAAGCGGCGTTTCCTTGCCGTTGTTGAGAGATACTCCCGAGGGCATGCCGGTGCCCTGGTCGCGGGTGTCGAAGACGATCATGCCGCCCTGCTTCATGTACGCGTCGATCTTGGCGAGCGTCGTTTCGGGAAGCGGAGTGGCGTCGGGGTCAACAGGCCAATAGAGAACCGGGAAAAAGGAGATCTCGTCGTTGACGATATCAACCGCCATCGGGTCGCCGGGGACGACGGCGGTGCGCAGTTTCAGCACGCGGGACAGGCCGTTCAGTCCGATGCGACTGGTTTCATCGACCTCGCTCTTGCCGGTCGTGACATATCCGAAGGTGACGTTGCCGGTGGCTTTCAGGGCCTTGGCTTCGAGATCGCCGAGCGCCTGAGCAGCCGCCGGTGGGATCGAGGCGACCGAGAGCAGGCCCAGTGCCAGAATCGCGACGGCGGCGACAGAAAGCTTTGCGGCTTGGGCGGGGCCGCGCTGACCTGCCGAGAACATGCCGAGCAGGCCCTGCATCAACAAGACGGCTGCGATGTCGACCAGGATCAGGGCAAAGGCGATTGCCAGCAAGGTCGGTTTCAGCGGTTCGGATTCGGTGCTGGCATAAGCCAGTCTGGCGACACCTGATGGCAGGGCGGGCAGCGGCTCAAGTTCGGCGTCCGGCTGAATGACGTTAAGTGCGCGCGGGGTGCCGGCGGACCCGTAATATCCGGGAGGATGATCCTGGCCGGCAGTCGCCGTTTCGAATTCATCGACAGGGATGGCGCGGGCGGTCGGCGGGGGAGGGCCCAACAATCCGAAACCGTCGAGCGTTTCGAACGGGCTCAAGGCGCCGTTGGCGTTCTGGGCGGCGGTCGCGCCTGCCGCGCCGGTCAATTCGCCGACAGGTGTGCCGCCCAGCCGGCCGAGGCTGACGATGCGGTTCAGCATGTCCACGAACAGACCCGAAATCGGGACGTTCGACCAATCGGTGTTGGCCGTGATGTGGAACAGCACGACCAAGCCTTCACCGCGGCGGGCGGATGTGACGAGCGGAGTGCCGTCGGCAAGGCGCGCCCAGACGCTGACCTCAGGGCCGATCTGGGCCGGGTCCGCGAGAACCTGCCGGCGAACCTCGACATCCTCGGGGATGTTGATGCCGGCAAACAGGCTGGTGTCTTCGAAGGCACCGAGGCGTTGCGGTGTCGACCAGGATAACGCTCCGCCAAGCGTGCGGCCACCGATGCGCAAGGGGACAGGGAGCAGGTCGTCACCGCCTTTTTCGAGACGCGGGCCAGCGAAGCGGACGAGGATACCGCCCTTCTCGATCCATCCGGTGAGATCTTCGGCAATCTTGGGAGGCAGGGTTCCGATGTCTGCGAGGACGAGGACGCTGGAATTGCGTTTGAGGGCGTTTTCGATCCCGGCGGCGATGTTCTTGTCCTCGGGCTTGACGACTTCGGCGGTCGGACCGAGTGCCTTCTCGATATAGTAGAATGGGGCGAGGAGTGGCTGCGACTGTTCGCGGGATTCGCCGGAAATCAACCCGACGCGCTGGCGGCGGGCACGGGCGTCGAGCAGGCTGACGGCTCCCGCGGACTGGCGGCCGGCGATGTTGATGCGGTTGACCTGATTGCGCAATTCAAGCGGCAACTCGAACCGGGCGGAGGTGTTGAATTCGCCGGGGGACAGCTGGAAATCCGCGGTGCCGAGCAGTTCGCTGCGGGCGGAATAAGCTTCCAGGCGGCCGGCCACGGCCGGGCCGGCTGCCCGCACGATGCGTGCTTCGAGGGCGCCAGCAGGCGACACCCTTGCTTCGAGGCCGAGGGGCTCGGCTCCTTCGGGATCGGTGACAATCGCGAACGTCCCGCCGCTTGCGGTTTGATTGAGCGCGGCGGCGAACTCGGCGTCCTTGCCGGTGTGGTCGATGCCGTCGGTCAGCCAGACGACGCTTACGGCTTCGGTTGCGGCGAGGGCTTCGGTCATCACCTTGGCGGCGAGGGCACGGTCAGGCGCGAAGGGCATCGGATTGAGGGCGCGGGCGGTGGTGCGTGCATCGCTTGGGGCCTCGATCTTCGGCGTGCTGGCGCCAAGTCCGGCGGTCGGCAGGATCATCACCGGGCGTGCCTGGGTTTCGGCAGTGGTGATCAATCGGCCGATCATGGACTTGCGATCGTCCCAGTTGGCGGCGCCCGCCCAGCCGTTATCGACGGCGATGACCAGCGGGCCGGAGCCGGACAGTGTGGTCTGGCGTTCGGGATTGAGGATCGGATCGGCCAGCGCGAAGATGACAAGCGCGGCGGCAAGCAACCGGATCAGCAACAGCCACCAAGGCGTCTTCGAGGGGGTCCTCTCGCGGTTTTCGAGATCGGCGAGAATTCGGGTGGCCGGGAAGGTCTGCCGGCGCGGTCGCGGCGGCGTCGTACGCAACAGCCAGTAGATGAGCGGCAGCGTCGCAAGGCCGGCGAGAAGCCAAGGGCTGAGGAATGCCAGGGCGCCGAAGGTCATGCGGGCCGCCTCCCGTTGTCCTGAAGTCGGGCCATGAGGTTCAGCATCGGTTCGGTTGCCGGGCGGTCGGTATGGTGGATGAGAAGCGACCAGCCGAGCCGGTTGGCGATTTCGCGAAGCCGGCTGCGGTGCGCTTCGAGACGTTCGCGGTATTCCTCGCGCAGGGCCTCGACGCGGTCACCGATCCAGCGCTGGCCGTCTTCAGGATCGATGAATTCCATGCGGCCTTCAAAGGCGAGCGATTCCTCAATCGGATCGAGGACCTGGATCAGGTGGCCCGAGATATCGTCGCTGGCAAGCCGCTTGAGGCTCTCGGAAATCTTGTCGAGGGGGTCGAGAAAATCGCTGATGAGCACGGTCCCGGAAAAGCGGGCGATGCGCGCGGCCGGTGGCAGACCGGCGGTCAGCGCCGGCTCATCGGAGTGGGCGACCAGGGTTTCAGCAAGGCGAGCGGTGGCGCGCCGGCTGGCGGTGGGATTGGTCAGGCCTAGCAGGCCGACACGCTCGCCGCCGCGCACCAGCAGTTCGGAAAGCGCCAGCATGAGCACCACGGCCCGGTCGCGCTTGGAGATAGGCGCCAGCGTGCTTTGGAAATTCATCGATGCGGAAAGGTCGGGCCACAGCCAGACGGTGTGGGCGGCCTCCCACTCGCGCTCGCGGACGTAGACGTGGCTTGCCGAGGCGCTGCGGCGCCAGTCGATCAGCGTCGTCGCGTCGTTGGGTTGATACTGGCGGAACTGCCAGAAGGTCTCGCCGGGGCCGGCACGGCGACGCCCGTGCACGCCGTGGGTCACGGTATGCGAGATGCGCGCGGCTTCCAGCATCAGATCGGGCAGCCGTTCGGCCAGCGCGTGAGCGGCTGACTCAAGCTGTACGACCTTTGCGGATCCGGCGGTGCTACTCGTTTCGGGGCTGGCGGCCATGCGCGGGTTATCCCACCCGCTCGGCGAGGTGGTCAATGATCGAATCGAGCTGCTTACCCTCCGCGCGGGCGGTGAAATTCAGCGCCATGCGGTGCTTGAGGACAGAATTGGCAAGACCGATGACGTCGTCGACCGAGGGGGCAAGGCGGCCGTCGAGGAGCGCCTTGGCGCGGACCGCAAGCATCAAGGCCTGACTGGCCCGCGGTCCTGGACCCCAGGAAACGAAGCGTTCGGTTTCGTCGTTGGCACCGGTCGACGGTCGCGCGGAGCGTACGAGCGAGAGGATCGCGTCAACAATGCGGTCGGGCACCGGCATCTGGCGGACGAGTTGCTGGATCTCCATCAATTCACCAGCCGACAGAACCGTCTTGAGTTCGTGCTTTTCGGTTCCGGTCGTCGAATAAAGCATGCGTCGTTCGGCGGCGAGATCGGGATAGGTGACGTCGATTTGAGGAAGGAACCGGTCGAGCTGGGCTTCGGGCAGCGGATAGGTGCCTTCCTGCTCCAGAGGGTTCTGGGTGGCGAGAACGTGGAACGGCTCGGGAATGTCATGGCGGACGCCGGCGACGGAGACATGGTGCTCCTGCATGGCCTGTAGCAGAGCGGACTGGGTCTTGGGCGAGGCGCGGTTGATTTCGTCGGCCATCAGCAGTTGCGTGAAAACAGGGCCCTTGATGAAGCGGAACGAGCGCTGCTGGCCGGGAATTTCATCAAGGACTTCGGACCCGATGATATCGGCCGGCATGAGGTCGGGGGTGAACTGGACGCGCTTGGCGTCAAGTCCCAAAACCCGGCCGAGGGTATCGACGAGCAACGTCTTGGCGAGGCCTGGCACACCGATCAATAGTGCGTGACCGCCCGAAAGAATGGTGATCAACGCCCGCTCGATGACTTCGTCCTGACCGAAGATTACGGTCGCGGCGCTGGCATGAGCGGCGCGGACACGTTCGGCGGCGGCCTCGAGGCGGGGAACGATGGTCGTATCTGTTTGCATGATCGTACTCATTCTTGCGGCGTTTCCTTGAGGGTTCTTCGTTCTTATGTCCGCAGGTGCGTACCGCAGACGGTCGATGCAGGCCTTATAGCGTATAGCAACCTTACGGTGAAACAGGCGCCTGGGCCGTCGCTGCCGGGACTACGATTAGGGTGCGTCGTGGCAGGGTCAAGTGAATGTTCGTTAAGGGCATAGTCAAACGTCGGAAACTTGGCGGGAAAACCTGCAATTCTACAGGGCATACGATGAATTCGGAACGGGAAGATCGCAGGACGCGTCCGCAAATTCAAGACCTGGAAGCCCTGCTGCGTGAGGCTGCTACAAAAACGGCCGCCCCGGTAGAGGCTTGGGATCCGCCCTATTGCGGAGACATTGGCCTCAGCATCGGTGC